>Ga0182021_10001711_pt1 | contig 25421 bp, 11 predicted proteins | sample 612E3MmetaG_FD_120493 | JGI IMG/M metagenome (GOLD analysis project Ga0182021, IMG submission 120493) | Permafrost microbial communities from Stordalen Mire, Sweden - 612E3M metaG (Illumina Assembly) | ecosystem: Environmental > Terrestrial > Soil > Wetlands > Permafrost | place: Sweden... | reverse complement strand
TTCAGGCTGCCTTCGAACCTTATTATGAGACCACGCTTCTATCCGAGGCAACCGATCCGAATCTGCTCTACGAGATCCAAGCGCGGCTGCTGAATTTCCCGGTATACACCGAGGCCGACGTAGATGCCTTCGCAAAAATCTATTTCGATAGGAAGGCCACCCAGGACCAGATCTACTCGGCGCTCGCACCGGCGGTCGGGCGTTTTCGCGAGATGGTGGAGGATGAACAGCAAGACTTCCGGGGCCAGCTCACGGATTATGTGCGGCTCTATGCCTTTCTTTCGCAGGTACTTACATTTGCGGACGCCGATCTAGAGAAGCTTTACGCATTCGCGCGTCACTTGCGGCGCTTGTTACCAGAGGGCTCGATAGACCTGCCCCTTGAGGTTCAGCAGAACATCGACATGGAGTCGTATCGTATTCAGCAAACCGGGAGCGGCAAGATCCCTCTTGAGCGCAGAACCGGCCTTCTCGACCCGATGAGCACCAAAGATCATCACGGCCCTGCTTCTGAAGAGATTGAGTCCCTTTCGAGGATCATCGCCGAGCTGAATGAGCGTTTCGGTCTGAACCTTGGACCGGAGCATAGAGTGACACTTGGCCAGATGATGGATAAGCTGGATTCTGACCCTTCCTTGGATGCCAGCGCCCGGGTCAACACGCGCGAAAATGTGCGGCTCACGTTCGATCAGAAGGTCGAGCACGTGATCCAGGAGATCGTCGACTCCAACTTCGATCTCTATAAGAGGATTACCGACGACCGGCCCTTCGGCGACGCGATCAGGAACTTCCTGTTTGACCAATATCTGCGCGCGCATCGCCAGGCCGAGGAGCTGATCAAGCGCGATGAGTCGAAAACGCTCGAATTCAAGGCAACTCTCCGATGGGACGTTCGCGAGGACCGACAGGACGATAAAGTCATAACGCACGCTGTGCTCAAGACAATCGCTGCGTTCCTCAATACGGAGGGCGGCGATCTCCTCATCGGCGTCGCTGACGACGGATCCATCACGGGAATCGAGCAGGACCGCCTCGAAAACGACGACAAGTTCATGCGTCACCTCGCCCAGGTGGTTCGGAATGGTCTTGGTGACAGGGCAAGCACTTGCATTGATCCTAAAACTCAAATCGTCGAAGGAAAGACAGTCTGCGTCGTCAGCTGCCAACGAAGCCCCGAACCTTTGTTCCTCAAATGGAAAGGCATGGAGGCAAGCCCTGACGGCGACTTTTATGTACGCAGTGGCCCAGGAACCGTGCGCCTGACTCCAGAAAGCGCCGCAGAGTATATCCGAACTCGATTTCCCGGAGCTTCGATGACTCGTCAGGCATAGACTCCCATCCTCACTCGGCGGCGTCCGCATCGACGTGAACTTTTGCAAGCTCGACGATTATAAGGTCGCCGTCCGTTTCTTCCCTGTTGTTGACAAACGGTTCAGCGGCAAGGCATATTCCTCGCTTCGACAGAAGGACGAGGCAGGCAAGGAAACCATGAGTTTTGCCGCGATCAGCGACGTGTTTGTCAACAACCTGTTGCCGATCCTTCTTACAACCGGAGCGGGCTTCGCCTTGGGGCGGACTTTGCATCCGGACATCAAAACCGCTTCCCGACTGACTTTCTACATTTTCAGCCCATGCCTGGTGTTTGTGTCTCTGGCACACGTCAAGATTACCGGCGGGGAATTCGGCAAGCTGGCGCTCTTCACGCTCTCCGTCAGTGCAATCATGGCCATCCTCTCTCTACTATGCGGGCGTGTGCTGGGCCTAGAGAGACAGTTGATGGCCAGCCTCGTTGTGGCTTCGGTGTTTGTCAACAGCGGCAATTACGGCCTTGCCGCCAACAAGTTTTCGTTCGGCGATGCGGCACTGGCGCGTGCCATGGTCTGTTTCGTGTTCAGTACGATCACTCTCTACTCCGCTGGAGTGCTCATCGCCTCCATGGGGAAATTGCCGCCCGCGCAAGCCCTGCGCAATCTGCTGAAGGTTCCCGCGGTTTACGGACTGATTGCTGCCGGCATTGTTCGAGAGACGGGCTGGCCGGTTCCACTGTTTCTGGACCGCTCGGTGACGCTGCTCAGCGATGCCGCGATTCCTCTTATGCTGGTCATTCTGGGACTGCAAATGGCCGGGGCACGAAAATGGCCGCGCAATCGGGTGGCGCTGATCGGCACTGCCGGCGTTCTGCAGTTGGTCGCCACACCGCTGGTTGCGATTCTCATGGCCCATTGGATCGGCTTATCGGGAGTGGCGCGCCAGGCGGCGATTCTGCAGGCTGCGATGCCTGCCGCAGTGGTTACCACAATCCTGGCTGTAGAGTATGATCTGGACATTCCACTCGTGACCGGAACGGTGGTTCCCACCACACTTCTGAGCCCGCTGACGCTGACGCCGCTAATAACTTACCTTCTCCACTCCGCCTGACAAATTCGGTGACAGGCACCTTTTTAATCTTGGAAGCCACATCTCACTTTCAGGTTGCGTAGCCGGCCCAAGATTAAAAAGGTGCCTGTCACCGAATTTGGTGCTGTGAGCGTGATCGTAGTCGTGATCGGTTTTTTAATTTCCCTGCACTACCGACCACGACCACGATCACGACGTATGTGGAAGCGACTATTCTCGCAACCGGAACCAGCTATTTTTTAATGGGGGTCGTCGCCTCCTTGAAGCGCTCCTTCTCTTTTTCGCGATCGTTGTAGGGGATGCCCTTGGCCATCCATTCCGGCTCGGGCGCTCCCTTCAAGAAGTGATCGAAGAACTGCTGCATGCGAACTGTGTAGTCCTTCATATCCGGGCGGCTGCGCAATCCATGAGGCTGGCCATTGTAATCCCATAAATAGACTTCCTTGCCGAGCCGGCGCAGCGCCAGGTAATACTCGATCCCTTGATACCAGGGCACCGCGTCGTCGCCGTCGTTGCACAGGATCAGGAGGGGCGTCTGGACTCGATTTGCCTGGAACACAGGTGAGTTCTCGATGAAGAGCAGCGGAGAATCCCACAGGTTGCCGCCGATGCGGCTCTGTGTATGCTCATACTGAAACTGTCGCGGCAGTCCCGTTCCCCATCGAATGCCGCTGTAAGCGCTCGTCATGTTCGCAACCGGCGCTCCGGCTTCGGCTGCCCGGAAGCGATTGGTCTGGGTCACCATGTAAGCGATCTGGTAACCACCCCAACTGTGCCCCTGGATGCCGATGGCCTTTTCGTCGACGAAGCCTTTATCCACGACCGCCTGGATCGCCGGAAGGACGCACTTCAGAGCGCTCTGGCCCGGATGTCCGATCGTGTAGACGATGTCCGGTTCGAGCACCAGATAGCCGTTGCTGACATAGTAGGCGACATTGATCGAAGTTCCAGGCGCCGGATTCACGAAGTTGTTCAGGTTGTTGGAAAGCAGTTCGTAGATGTAGATCATCATCGGGTACTTTTTGTTCGGATCGAAATTCTCCGGCTTCATCAGGATGCCGCTGAGCGGAACCCCGTCGCTGTTCTTGTATCGGACCAGTTCCGAGGTTCCCCACAGGAGCTGAGCTTTCTGCGGATTGGCATTGCTGGCCTTCTTCATGTCATTGAAGTTCGGTCCGCTCATCATCAGATCGGGGAATTCGTTAAACGTCGATTCTGTCAACAAATAGGTGTCGGCGTTCCTGGCCTTGGTGGGCACACCGAACCTTTTGGCCGCCATGATCAGCTTCTGCGGCTGGCCGCCGTCGATCTTGGTCCGATAGAAACCGGAGTCGCGTGTGGTCTCGTTTTCCGCGCTCAACAGAAGTGGTTGAGCAGGGTCGATTCCTCTTTCCTGCGGATCGGTGCGGATGTTTATGAAACGGAAGATGGTCTTATCTTTGCGCCCGGCTCCTTCGGTCAGGTTTTTGGGGCTCGTCGTCCCGTCGGGTGCGACACGCCAGATGTCATAACGATCGTAGAGCAGCACATACTTCTCATCCTTCGTCCATCCGCCGTTACCATACGATCCCGGCGTGCTGGGAGTGTCGTTGTTCTCCTGCCAGAAATTCACACCCAAGCCCTTGGTGAGGTTTACGGTTTTTCCGTCCGGAACGGAAATGCTGTTCCAATCCTTGCCGTCAAAGTAGAGCCCGTATTTGGCGTTGGGAGAGAAAGAAATGTTGCCCCCTTGCTTGGTCAGCAGGAGCTTGCGGCTGCCGCCGTCGGTATCGACCAGGTAATAGTCGTAGTAGTTTCCCTGCTCATATCCGACTAGCATCCGATACTTGCGGTCATCGGTGCCTAGCGCCCAGCGGCCGTCACCCTGCGGCGTGACCTGTTCCAGGGTTTCGTCGGCAAGCTGAGTCAGTTTCTTGTCGTGAATATTGAAAACGGTGCTGAAGGTCCGATTGGCATCCTGGGTGGCGCGAACTTTTTGCATCGGCTGGATGAAATCGTCCTTCCAGTTCCACAGGTCGGCAACCACTTTCTCTGAGTCTGCCGCGGTGCTTGCGGCCGGAGGTGTGGGCGCATTCTCCTCGGCACCCGAGGTATCCGGAGTTTCCTGATGTGGAGCGACTCCGAGAAAAATCTTCGTGCCGTCCCGCGAGAAGTTTATCCCGCCACGCTCGGCAATCTCCATCCCCTGATGGATTCCGGGCATCTGATTCGATACCAGCTCGACGGCGGCGGGATTCTGAGCATCGGAGTAATAGATCTTCATCTTGGGTTGAGGAGCCGCGGCGTCATCACGATCGCTGAAGAACACCAGCTGCGTCTGCTTGTCGTCCCAGGCCAGCCTCGTATATCTACCTCGGCCCGAGAGTACGGTGACGGAGGGAGCATCGGAAGCCGCAGTCATGATCCGATAGACGCCGTTTTCCTCCGGCTTGTGCGAAGAGACGGTATAGGTAAGACTTGTTGCATCCTTGCTGAATGAAAAGTCGAGCACGTCGTGCACGATTCTCTGACTGTTGTCGGCCAGCTTGCGCACGACCATATCGACTCCGTACTCGGTGCGTCCCCGGCCGCCGCCTCTGCCTCCACCCGCACGGCCACCCGTGCCGCCCTGACGTGCGCCGCCGCCAGCAGCGGCGCCTGCTGCACCTGCTCCACCCGCTGCGCCTGTGCCCGCCTGGCGTCCGCCTGCACCCGCGGCATTCGCGCCGCCAGCGCCCTGGGCGGGCTGTTCTTCGGGCTTGGGCTCCAGCAGGTACGCCAGGTACCCCGCACCCTCTTCAGGCAATGCAAACCTGCGCACGCGTTCGACCGCATCGACCTTGCCGCTGGTCAGGTCCATGATGCCCATCGAGTTTTGCGGCATGTCGGCCGGCCGTCGGTTTTCCTTCCGTGCCGCTTCAGTGTCTGCCTTGTTCGGAAAGATCTCGAAGATGCAGAAGCGCCCGTCGGTAGTGAATGCCAGGCCGCTCGATCCGGCGCCTGCGCCCCCACCTCGCGCACCTGCTCCGCGTCCCTGGTCATCGGATGCGACCGGCGCCGCCGCGTCAGGCCGGTGTCCTCGGCCGTGGCGCCACTCCACACCGGTGGACAAATTGCGTACCACCACTTCTCCGTCGGCGTCCTGCGGGTTGAGCGCATATGCCAAAAACTTGGCGTCTCGCGTCATCTGCTGAAGCTGAATCGCGCGCCAGGTGTCATAGTCGTTGTGGTTGAGAGGCCGCTTTGCGCCGGCCTGCTGAGCCATGGTGATTGTGACCAGCGAAAACGCGATACTGAGAACCAGCGCCATCCACGCCGGCAAAAAACGCCCTTTCCGTGCTCGCAAGGGTTGCATCATGATTGCTCCTGTGATGAGTTTAGGGATTGCATAGCCAAGACCGGCGGCCATCATACGACAGCACTCAGGACCGACGCATCAAGAATCTGGGAGGTCCTGCGATTCAGACAAGGCAAGCCGCTTCCCCCAACGTGGACCTGGACCTGGACGTGGGCCTGGACTTGGACCTAGACATGGAGGTTCTTATGTTCGATGCATTTTCGAGAGCATCCTGACGGCGACCTGGTAATCGTAAAGCTTGCGAAGTTCACGTCTCACAAGACGGTCCAAGTCCAGGTCTAAGTCCACGTCGAGGTCCACGTGCCCTTGCGATCGTGCGCCGGTTGAGCAAAGCCGGGAGAGATCTTCAGATTTGGCCGGTATCGGACCAGGCCGCCAGCAGCCTCAGATATTCGCGATCCTGATAACGCTCCAGGGTGAATGCCGGTGCGTATCGCGGAAGAGTGTCTCCGGTCACATGCGCGGCGAGAAGTTCGCCGGATGCGCAGGCGGCCATCAATCCAAACCCCGAAAGCGCGCCGATCATGGTTGCCCCCTGCACCGGAAGCGGACCGATTAATGGCCGGTTCTCGCGAGTCTTCGTGTAGTAGCCGCCGTCCAGAAACGGCTTCGGCATATTGCCGAAATAGGCCTGCAGGCCGGGAATCATCACGGCCAATCCTCTCAGCGCGATCTCGGGATAATGCTCGTGAAAAGTGAAGGGAAAGACGGGAGCGACCGGCTTCACATCGTAGGTCCAGAGAATGAGCAGAGCGTCATTGTCGAATCCTCCTTCGGGCCGCGCATGAACTCCGGACGGGAAGATGTCGAGCAGGTATCGAGTCTCTTCAGATTCTTGCAGCAGAGCGCGCTCTTCCTCGGACCACGGCAGAGGGCCGGGATCGGTCCAGATAAGAAGCGGCGCGTCGCGGCGCACGATCTTCAGGTGGTCCTGGATCGACACCTTCACGTGCAGTTCGTGGAAGATCGGAAGTTCCACCCCCATCATCCCAGCCACCTGGGGCAGGAACGGGCCGGCTGCGTTCACAAAGTGCCGGGTAGATATGGTCTGCGTGCCGCTCCCCTGCTTGATGTTGACGCTTTCTACCCTGCCACCGGAGATCTGCACTTTTTCCACGCGACCTTCGACGAGCCTGGCGCCGCGCTCGCGTGCGCGCTCCCAGATGTACATGCCCAGCTGTTGGCCACTGAACCAGCCGCAGCGCCTGGGGTGGACCACCGCGACCGTCCGTTCGGAAAGATAAGGAAAATGCTCACGGATTAACGCTATGTCCGTGATGAGATCGGAGCCCCAGGGTTGATTCTCGAAACCCTGAGAAGGGGCAGGAACATAAGCATGCGTTCCTGGGCGCCCGTTGTGGTAGCGAACCGGGCCCGCCCCCAGTTCCGCTGCTTCCTCCGCGACACGCGTGAAGGTCTGAATCCGATCGGGATCCGCAGTGACGAACAGGTAGCCGCGCCGATTCATGTTGAATGCGTTGGCGCTCTCGTGCGCCAGTTCTTCCATGATGTCGATGCTGCGGTTCATCAGGCCGACCATGGCATCGCCCGGGCCCGGCCACCAGTTGCGGTAGCACTCGGTGGATTTGTCGCTGGTCAGTGACAGAGGAGGGCGATCATCCACGACCAGCACGTTCTTTATGCCGTGCCGCACGCTCAGATGATAGGCGCTGGCTATGCCTGCTATGCCGGCGCCGCAGATGAGGACGTCTGTAGTCAAGTCCGCCATGATTTATCCTGTCGATGACAAATTCGAGATTCGAGATTCGAGATTCGAAATTCGAGAATCTCGAATTTCGAATCAGACTCAACGAACGATGACGGCCTTTGCGATCGTAACCACAGCGTTCGCTGCAGTCTTGGGAACCCCCGTGATTTTGATCTGCTTGACCTCGAGAGTCTTGAATGACTCAATAACGCCCGGGATTTTTGCGGTGCGTATCAGCAGGGTTTTTCCGTCGGGTCCTTCAAAAGTAATGGTGACCTCTATGCCGGAATACGCAAGGGTAGCGATATTGTGAATCGTGAAGGAATGAGAGGTGATTCGAGAGACAGCATTAAAGTCCCATTTTTCGTTGGCAATCCGCAGGTAGCGGTCCGGATACTGTGTGTAGTACTGCAGAAGCTGCGTTTGATAGGCGGGCCGTCCCTGCCGACGCGCCTGCTCGACGTTTTCAACCGGCAGAGGGAGTACCCGCGTCGCCGCTTTGTAGGCCAAGGTGATAAGCGCTCCGATTAGTAGTATGGCCTCGATCAGCAATAGCCAGCGTGGTGTCTTTATCTTCATGAAGTGCCTCCGACCATCTCGAAGCCATGCCCCTATGGTAATGATACATCAGCGCTCTTTGGTTTCTGTCACTGCCGCAGGGGAACGGGAGCGCCGATTTCTTGCAGCAATGTAACCGCCATCTGCCGCAGGTCATCGGTGCTGAGCAGGTCCAAGCCCCGCCGAATCTGGCTTTTGGCCTCTTCGTTTTGGCCTTCCGACCATGCGACGACGCCCAGCAGCAATCGCGGCAAGGGGTACTGCGGCGCCATCAATGCTGCTTGCTGAAGCACGATCGCCGCTTCGTAGTATCGCAACCGTAGCATTAGTCGCATCGCCCAGGACCCCAGGGACCTGAGGTTGGCGAACCGCGCCGCCTCCTCATTCTTCTTCATGCCATTGTCGTCAATTGCCAACAGAAAGTTGGCGTAAGGGTTGTTCGGAAGTACGGCGTGGATACGATAGGCCGTTGCATAGTAATACAGGGCTCGCACCGAATCGTCGGAGACGGCAACAGTGTAGGAAGCTAGGTCGTACAGTCGCTGCCAGGCCGCCAGCCGCTCCTGCAGCGCGGCTTCTCGCTCCGGCGAAAAATTGCCAAGGTATTTCCTCAGTTCATCCGTCGACCTCTGTCGAAGCCACCGATCTACCGGGCGCGCTTCCGAAGTCCTATACTCCAGCCACGGATGGTCATCGGTCACGATGGGCGCCTGCTTGGCGTAGGAGAGCAGCGTGTCGGGTCCGTGCAGAAAGGCGCCTAGCAGGCTCAAATCGTCCTCCACGCCTATGCTCTGCAGCGCTTTTCCCAACTCGGGATGTTGGAAGGCATCAAGGAAGCGGTTGCCGTCGATGGTCACGGGCGACATGGATCCCACCAGCACGAGATTGTTGGGCGTACCCTGCCACAGCGAGGCAAAGGGAAACACCGACTGAAAGGTACGTATAACCATTCGTGTCCCATCGTTTCCAAGCGAGGGCAGCGGCACCCACTGAGCCACCACGCCGTGGGGCGTCAAACGGTCACGGCAAATCCGATAGAACTCCTGCGAGTACAGGTTCACGACTCCTGCATCGACGGGAGGTGGGGGCTCGAGCGTCATCACGTCAAACTGCTCGCGGCTGCGCAACAGGTAGTTGCGGCCGTCTCCAAGCACCACCTCAGTCCGGGGGCGATGGAGAACATCGTAGTTCACGGACTCAAACCACGGCGCCTCCTCCAGCACCGTTGGGTTCAGCTCCACACAGCGCGTTTTCTCCAGGCTGGGATGCAGACTGACAGCGCCCATGGTGATACCGACGCCAAAGCAGATGACAAGCGCCTGGCGTGGGGCAGGATGGAGCAGGACCGGCAAGTGCCCCTCCAGGCAGGCGTAGCGCTGCGCCTCCAGGCTGCCACTCATCATGAATGTGCTGTCCACCAGCAAGGCGGGACCCCCGGGTGTCTCAGCCACCGTCACCATCCCGTATGGGCCTTCTTTCAAAACGCGCACCTGGGAGGGATTGATCGAATAATGAAGTAAGTGCTGGGGCAGATATACCAGGCGCAGCAAGGTATCGGAAGGTAGCAGCGCAAACGCCACGCAGGCAGCGGCGCCCAGGGCCACTAAGCCGGCTGCGGTAAGGCGGGGCCGGGCGTACCACACAGTCAATACTGCCGCTACCATAATAAGAGCAGCGAGCCAGAGCACGGTTCCCTGCACCCCTCGCCATGGCAGGATCCAGAAGCCGACAGCGATGGAACCGGCAATTGCGCCGGCGGTATTGGCGGCGTAGAGTTCGCCAATGGGCCGTCCCGTTCCGCCGCGCTCGTCGAGGGCTACTCGGCTGATGAACGGAAAGATGGCACCCATCAGCAGCGTGGGCAACGCGAACAGAGCAATCGCACGGCCCAATCCCTGGAGAGCATCGAAGCGGAAGCCAATGCTATCGGCCGCTCCCAACCGGGCAGCCTTCAGGAGTGAGGCATTCACGATAGGATTTAACATTGCCCGGTCCACCGGATTGAGCCACAACACACCGACGAGCGCGGTCCCCGCCAGAAGCGCTTGCATCCCTACCAGCACCAGTGCCGGGCGGCCACTACGAGTGGCCCAGCCGGCTGCACCGGCACTGCCGATAGCGAGACCACCCAGAAACGTCGTCAGGATGAGGCTGAACACGAAGGCCCTGGACGGCATGTACATGAGGAATAAGCGCGTCCATGTCAGCTGCAAGCCAAGAGCGGCAAAGCCACAGATGCCATAAGCCAGGTAAAGGGGCCACGGCGCCGCCTGGGACGGCCGGGCTGGCCGGGCGGCGTCTGCCGCACTCGCAGGGCAGCGTCCAGCCAGGATGAGACTCGACAGTGCTGCCAGGCCATTGCACGCCACGGCCGTAAGGGCGGTCATCGTCACCCCTATCGAGGGGATGAGGGCAAAGTCGGCGAGAAATGCTCCCGAAACGGCGCCGAGAGTGTTGAACCCGTAGAGCCATCCCACCCAGCGACTCGCGCCGGCAGGGCCCGCCAGCGTGCGGGACAGAACGGGGAGCGTGGCACCCATCAGAATGCACGGGAGAAGGACCACACAAAAAACCAGCACCGCCTCCATCGCCGAGGGACCGTTGCCGTTGGGACTGACTGCTGCCACCCACCGGGGCATCTGCAGAAGGAGCCAGGTGGTGGATAGTCCGAGGATGGCGATGCCGCCTTCGAGGGCTGAGTATATGGCCAAACGCGGCCGGCGAGCGTCGGCCCAGCGCCCGAAAAGGCAGCTGCCAATGGCAAGTCCCGCCATGAAGGCAGCGACGACGACTGCAATGGCATGGATGGTAATGCCAAGGGCCAGGGTGGCCAAGCGTACCCAGACGACTTCCAGGATGAGGCCGCTGAAGCCCGATAGGACAAAAACCGCAAGCATCCAGCGGCGCACCTCAGGACGAGCATTACGATTTCGGAGCACGGAATCCTTATAAGCGTTCCTATCTTGGAGAACAAGGGGATATTGCTCATGCTATGCCAGAATGCAGGCAGTTTTCGGCTGGTTGTTGCGCGGCGAATCCCCACCATCGGTCTGATCGGCTTGATCTGCGTTCAGGTTTTCCTCTTGATATCATCCTATCGCTGTTCGCTGTATACTACCCCCAAACAAGAATCCATCGCATTTCAGCAGCCGGAGATTTAGGAGGGAAGAAGCATGAGCACCAGAGGAAAGTTACTTCTGAGCTTACTAGGTTTGGCGCTGGCAATTGGCGTAATGGCGAAAGACAAGCCTTGGACCGAATGGACGGTCAAAGATGCCCAGAAGATCCTAAGCGATTCTGGCTGGGCGCAGACGCAAACCTACATGAGCACCACTGAGATGACGTTTTCTCCAGCCACCAGACAGACGGATGGCAAAGGTGAGGTAAACCAGGCTACTGGCGTGAACTATCGCATCCGGTTTCTTTCCGCGAAGCCAATTCGACAGGCGTTTCTGCGGCTTGCGCAGCTGGATCCGAAATCTACTCACGAGCAGACTGACCAGTTACTTCAGTTTGTCGATACCAAGTACGACAAGATCGTGGTCATTGCCGTCAGTTACGATCAAGACGGCTTGCCGAAAGACAGCCGCTTTACGATGCCGGTCTTCCAGTCTTTCTCAGGTGGCCTGACGAGCACGATGAAATTCAACGCGTATCTTGACATCAAGGGTGGCCAGCGCGTGTTCTTGCAGGAGTACAGAGCGCCGAGCGGGGACGGGATGGGGGCAATATTCATCTTTCCGAGAATGGTCAATGATAAGCCACTCCTCGACCCTAAGTCCGGCGAAGTTCGCTTTTATGCCGAGTTTCCCAAGCTGGGCGGCAATGATCAGCAGATCAGGCTGAACGTGCGGTTCAAGGTCTCTGAATTGATGTACGACGGCATTCTGGACTACTAGCCCAGCATTCACTTTTTCTGAATCACGATCTCGTCTTAAGATCGGTTTCGCAACCGAAAAAGCCGGAATAGTTGACATAGTCTTCCCTATGAGCTCCAGAAGACATAAGAGTCGAGAATCGAGGAATCATGCGGACAAGAAGGGTGAGCCGCAAAAAGAGTGGGGTCTGTCCGGTAACGATAATACGGGTTGCAGCCGGGGCATGTGGCTTCTCCTGCCCCTGTTGGTGCTGGCGACGCTCGCAGTCTATTATCCGGCCTGGCATGGCGGCGTGATCTGGGATGACGATGCTCATCTCACCCGCGTGGATTTGCGCTCGGTCGATGGACTGGGGCGCATCTGGTTTGATGTGGGCGCGACCCAGCAATACTATCCGGTCGTCCATTCAGCCTTCTGGATCTTGCACAAGCTCTGGGGAGACGACACGCTAGGCTACCATCTGGTTAATATCATCCTGCATGCGCTCACAGGGTTTCTTGCAGCAGTCGTCCTACGGCGTCTGGCGGTGCCAGGGGCTTATCTGACGGCGGTAATCTTTGCCCTGCATCCCGTGCATGTGGAGTCCGTGGCCTGGATCTCCGAATTGAAGAATACGCTCTCGGGCGTGTTCTATCTGAGCGCCGCGCTGGCCTATCTGCACTTTGACACTGGCAGGAAAAAGCGGTTTTATGCGCTCGCGCTGGCCCTTTTCATTCTCGCCTTGTTGAGCAAGACGGTTACAGCTACTCTGCCGGCGGCGCTGCTGGTGGTGTTTTGGTGGCAACGCGGGACGCTGAGCCGGCGCCATGATGTGTTGCCGCTGGTGCCGTTTTTCGCGCTCGGCGCGGCCGGGGGATTGTTCACAGCCTGGATCGAGCGAACCGTGATCGGGGCCCAGGGCGCCGAGTTTCAGTTCACGCTGATCGAACGGTGCCTGATCGCCGGGCGGGCGATCTGGTTTTATCTCGGCAAGCTGTGCTGGCCGGCCGAATTGACCTTCATCTACCCGCGCTGGCAAATCGACCACCGCGTTTGGTGGCAATACCTCTATCCGTTGGGCGCGGCCGCCCTGCTGGCGGGCTTGTGGCTCTTGCGCAAGCGCTCGCGGACACCGCTGGCGGGGATGCTGTTTTTCTGCGGAACACTTTTCCCCGCGCTTGGCTTTTTCAACGTGTTTCCGTTTCGTTACTCGTTCGTGGCGGATCACTTTCAGTACCTGCCGAGCCTCGCAATCATTGCCTTGTTTTCCGCGGGCCTGGCGCGTCTGTCCGGCCGTTGGCGTTTCCCACACAAACCCGCGGCAGCCGCGGTTGGGGTTTTGGCCTTGGGGGGCGTACTAGCCTTTCCAACTTGGAGCCAGAGCCGCCAGTACACAGATGCCGAAACGCTCTATCGCACCACGCTCAGACGCAACCCGACGTGCTGGCTGGCCCTTAACAACCTGGGCGCCCTGAAACTGCATGGCTCCCCGGAAGAGGTGAAGGAGGCAGAGACTTATATAAAGGAAGCGCAGAGAATCAATCCGGACTACCCTGAAGCCTACAACAACCTGGGCTACGCCTACCAAAGAGAGGGCCGTTTTGAGGAAGCCATAACGCAGCACAAAGAAGCTCTGCGGCTCTACCCAAGCTTCGCCGAGGCACGCAACAACCTAGGCGTTGACCTGCAGGGATTGGGCAGGATCGAGGAAGCGGCAGCACAATATCGCGAGGCCTTAAGGATCAATCCCTATCAGGTGGAGAGCCACAATAACCTGGGCGGCGTATTGCAGGATATGGGTCGTCTCGATGAGGCGATGGATCACATCAAGGAAGCGCTGAAGATCGATCATGATTACCCCGAAGCCCATAACAGCCTGGGCAACGCCCTGCGCTCGATGAGCCGGCTTGAAGAGGCGAGAACACAATATCAGGAGGCCCTGCGCCTCAAGCCGGATTATCCTGAAGCCCACAACAATCTAGGTGCCGCGCTGCTTCAGATGGGTCACCCGGAGGAGGCGGTGACGCAATATGAAGAAGCCCTCCGACTCAAGCCGGATTTCGCCGGAGCTCACTTTAACCTGGGCAATGCCTTGCGCGCGATGGGGCGGATCGAGGAAGCGGTGGCGCAGTATCAGGAGGCCCTGCGGCTCAAACCGGATTATGCTGAGGCCCACAATAACCTCGGATATGCCTTGAATGGGATGGGCCGCCCCGAGGAGGCGATAATGCAGTACAGAGAGGCCTTGCGATTCAAGCCTGACTCCGCGATGACCCAGTATAACCTGGGCTATGCCCTGCTGCGTGCGGGCCGCATTCAGGAAGCGGCGCCCTGCTTCCACGAGGCTCTCCGGCTTAAGCCCGACTATGCGCCCGCCCACTTCAATCTCGGCAATCTCCTGCAGCAGACGGGACATCTCGAAGAGGCGGTGGCGCAATATCGGGAGACCATCAGGTACGACCCGGGCTCCGCCGAGGCCCACAATAACCTGGGCGTTGCCCTGCAGGGATTGGGCCGCATCGATGAGGCGGTGACTCATTTCAGGGAAGCCCTGCGCCTCAAACCGGACTATGCCGGGGCCAGCGCTAACCTGGCCCGCGCCCTCGCCAAGCTCTAATAGTGCAAAAACAAAAACGCCACGGATTCCCCGGATGCCACAGATGGCTTTTTTGTTTTGATTTCTCGAGGACCGTAGGCTCTTTGAGCGCTTGTGCTCACTGCTTCGATCCTTTCGGTTTGTTCTTGATCTTGGTCAAGACTCTGGTCAGATTCGCGCGGGCTTGGGCAAAGTCCGCATTCAGTCTTATGGCCTCTTGGTACTCTTCCACAGCTTCATCAAAGCGACCCATCCCTTCGAGGGCAGCGCCCAGACTATAATGAGCCACGGCAAAATCCGGCTTGAGCCGCAGCGCCTCGCTGTACTGCTTTATCGCCTCGTCGACACGGCCAAGCTCTTGCAGAGCGTGTCCCAGATTATTGTGGACTTCGGCGAGATCCGGTTTTAGGCGCAAGGCCTCTTGGTATTCATTGGCCGCTTCCTCGATACGGCCCAGTTTCTGCAAGGCGATGCCCAGGTTGCTATGGGCCGCGGGGGATTGCGGCGCGAGTTGCAGGGTCGCCTTATACTGTGCCACCGCTTCCTGGAGTCGACCGGTCCTTTGCAGGGCGTTTCCCAGGTTGTAGTGGGCTTCCGTGTAATTCGGGTAGAGCCTCAGAGCCTCGTGATACTGAGTGACCGCCTCATCGAGATGCCCCAACTTCTCTGAGACGTATCCCAGGTTGTTGTGGGCCAGTGGATAATCCGGCTTGACCCGCAGGGCTTCCAGGAATTGAGCGCGCGCCTCTTCAAGATGGCCCAGCTTCTGCATAGCCAGGCCCAGATTGTTATAGGCGCCGGGATAGCCGGGATTGAGCCGCAGTGCCTCCTTGGTGTGCGCTATGGCCTCCTCGATATTGCTCTCAAGCATCACGCCACCCATGTTGTAGTGGGCCATCCAGCAATTGGGGTTATTGGCGAGCGTCGTTCGATAAAGCGTTTCGGCATCGGCGTACACTCGGCTCTGCTGCCAACTCAGCACCGCTAACGTCGCCACGAGCGCCGCACATAGCCCATAGCCGATGCGTGGAATGCCGGCAGACTTTATAATCCACAAGCACCCGGCAGCCACGATCGCAATGATGCCAATGATGGCGAAGTACTGCCAATGGTCAGCCACGAGCGAGTACTGCATGAAATAAATATTGATGAAACCCAAAACCGGCAGGAGTGCAACGACATAGCAACCCAACGCGAACAAACTCGACCGGCCCCAGGCGCGCTGCCGGTAAACAATCAGAAGAGTGAAGAGCGCGGCCAGCGCCGCTAATGGCAGCCACGATGTCGCCGACGCCGGATCCAGCGACCAGCGCGGATAGACAAAACTCAGGTTGATGGGAAGGAGTGCCTTATACAGATAGAACCAAACCGCGCAGCCGGCCACCGCCAGCCGGGATGCGAAACCGTCGATGCGAACGACATCGGTATCGATAGCTCGATGGGCCTGATACCAGACCGTTACCAGCCCGAGAATCAGCGACAGAGCAAAAAATGGCACACTGCGCCATAGGTCTCTTACTGCCACCTTTCCCCGCAGCCACCACGCGCATCCCAGGAGCAGTACCGGCAACATCACAACGCTGGTCTTGGCCAGGAGCCCCAGCAGAAACATCCCTAGCGCGACAAAATACCTGCGGCGCCGGCCGTTTTCCTCGAAGCGAAAGTAGGTCAGGAACGTCAGCAGATAGAACACCATCGGCAATACGTTCTTCCGCTCCGTGATCCAAGCGACCGATTCAACGTTAACCGGGTGAACCGCGAAGAGGAGTCCCGCCAACCACGCTCCGGGCACACTCAGTCGCCGCAGGACACGCCAGAGCAAAACAGCACTGAACCCGTGGAGGAGAATGTTAACGAAGTGATAGCCGATGGCATTCAAACCCCACAGACGCCATTCCAGCCAAAGCATGCTGGAGGTCAGGGGAAAGTAATCCGGGGGTTTGTCGGTGAACCAGAACCCGTAAAGTCCGTCGTGGGCCTTGATGAGCGGATTATTTGTCAGGAATGTATCATCATCCCAGATGAATCCCGCATGCCACACCGGTTGGTAGACCAAAACAACCGCAACGACCAGGACAGCCGCAAGGAGCCATTCCTTTGGGCCGAATATTGACGTGGCTGCGGCGTCCTTTCCGCCACTTGGATGGCTTGCCATCATCTGGACAGCACGCAGACGAGGCGATCCACAAGCCGCCTTTTCTGCACGGCTGTGGCCATCGGTCGTTGGTTTTGTCCTTTTTCCCTTTCGGCTCATTTAGCCTTTTTCACTCTCAGGAGATCACGCTCTTTATACCATGCTAAGGCTGGATTGTGTGAGATGGCAATGACTGCTGTAAATAGTGAAACGGTATGCAGGCTTCGTAGACCTGAATTCTTACGGCGGCAAGATACAACACACTTGAGAGGACGCTCTTCTTCTCCGTAATCCGGGCCACCGATTCGGACCGAAGATCGCCGCCGCGATGCAAAAACGAAATGCGTGAAAGGTGCACGACAACATGGTGATTGTCGGCGCAGGCTGACAGTCGCTATAGGGGATCTAATTACTTTTTGTCGCGAAGCTTAGGATTCAGTCCAGAAACCCTGTGGGTCCGGGCTTCAGCCCGGACATGTCACGCAAAAGAGATATGGCTGTTCCAACGCACACACCCTTATTACAGTCGAAGTACTTACGGTCATGAAATAGCCCGGATCGTGGTTGCAGTCATGCGGGCAGGCTGAAGCCCGCCCCACAAGGAAACGGCGGATTTTGCCTTTCCCGACAGAAGCTAATTAGTAATTGCTTAATGCATAGATCATGTAAATTAAAGCATGCCAAGAAATAGCTTGCCATGCCGGATCGACATGATTATGATGGCACAAAAATCGAAGGATCGACGGTTAGTATGTCTTAAATGATCGTGAGGGGGGAGTAATTGTTCTCTCATTGTCTACCGTGACGCGAACAACGCTCCTGCTTGCTAAGAGTTGTCCTGGCGGAATCCGTAACCCTTATGAGTCTCGGCGCAGTGCTGTTGAGAGGCGCTTACTGGTGGCTGGGGCCATAAAGGCCAATTCCCGGACGGGTCCCAACATCGCTGGCGAGGCCTGACGGGATCGGACAACTTGGCTCTTCTGGGCGCTTTGCGATCAGAAAGAGAGGGCGGTAGCACGACTGGGGATTTGGCTCAGTTGCTAGGTTAACCCTTTTGTCTCAAGGAACCATCATGAAAAACTCCGATTTCAGAATCATTTTTGTGCTGCTCCTTATTGCGGCCACCACCGGTCTGGGCTATGCGCAGACCGGGACAAGCTCGGCGCTTGTAGGAACAGTTCATGACCAATCTGGCGGCGTGATACCGGGTGCGAATGTTGTTGTCACGAACGACAGCACCGGCGCCCAGTACACGGCGATCACAGCCGATAATGGAACCTTCATGATTCCGGCGCTGAATGCCGGCACGTACACCGCTAAGGTCTCGATGCCGAGCTTCAAACAATCGATCACCAAAAACATCGTCCTGGCGGTGGGAGTAACCACCAACCTTACGATCACCCTTCAGGTCGGCGGCAGCACCGAAACCGTGACCGTAACGGCGGGTGCCGAGGTGGTGCAGGCGTCACAGGCAACGGTTTCCACCACACTGATGCCTAATCAGATAAACAGCCTGCCGCTGCAGACCCGCAATTCGTTGGACTTCCTGGTGTTTCTGCCGGGGGCAAACACAACCGGCCAGGCCCGCAACAGCACCTTTATGGGCATGCCGAATACCTTTCTCAACATCACGGTGGATGGCATCAGCACGCAGGATGGTTACAATAAGGACTCTGATGGCTTCTATTCCATGATCACCGTGCGCCCGGACGCGATTCAGGAAGTAACCGTCTCCGAGGCCTCGGCAGGAGCGGATTCCTCGGGCTTCGGCGCCGTGCAGATTAAGTTCGTCACCCGCGGGGGCGACAACACCTACCACGGCAGTCTCTACGACTATGAGCGCAACACTGCCTTGAACTCCGCCTACTGGTTCAACAACCGTGACCAGGCCCCTCTGTACTGGGGCGACGGCCAAGGCTATGGCCAACCCTGCACTCCGACGCAACTCGTCGCGGATTTCAACGACTGCAAAGCGGCGCGCAACAGGCTCATATTGCATCAGGCCGGAGGCCGCTTCGGCGGGCCGATTACGATTCCAAAGATTTTCTCCGGGAAGGACAAAGCTTTTTTCTTTATCAACCTGGAGAGATTCATGATGCCTACGTCGGAAACGCGGAACCAGACGATTTACGCTCCGTCCACCGAGCAAGGCATCTATTCGTATCTGTACGGTAGTGGGACGTCGGCGGTAGTCGAGACCGTGGATCTGAGGGCCATCGCGGCGGCCTCAGGCTATACGTCAACCATCGATCCGGATGTGGCGAGACTGCTGTCCCAAGTCCGCGCGGCAGTGCAAAAGACGGGAACCCTGCAGTCGTACCCGATTAACACGAATCCCTTGTATCAGACGTACATCTGGACTGACAATGGAATGGAAACACGCAATTACATGACGAGCCGCCTGGACTTCAATCTTACCAGCAAGCACAGGTTAGAGGGGAGCTTCAATGGCGAAACCAGGCTGCGAGATCCAGACACAGTCAACAGCGGAATGCCGGCCTACCCCGGTTTTCCCAACTATGGGACTAATAGGGGGATCCGCGGCACGGTCTCCTTCGCGGGGCGCTCGACGATTACTCCCCGGATCACCAACGAGGCTCGCGTGGGTTTCAGCATAGGGGATACGCTTTGGTACTCCAATGTCCCGACTAACATCGCAAATGGTGGCCCGAATGGCCCCGGAGGTATCGGAGACCTGGGCGGGTATTTCTGGACTCCCAGCGGCATGTCAAGCATTAGCGAGTTCACAGGGGGTCAACGCCGCAATGCGCCGAATAAGACCTTCGAGGACACGGTGAGCTGGTCGAAGGGCACGCACACCCTAAGCTTTGGGGGGAGGTTTATGCATGAGGCCGGCTGGATGTGGAACTCGACCTTTGCGCCTTCCATCGGCTTTGGCATCCCAAGCGGCTACGATCCGGCTTACGCCATGTTCGATTCCACCAACGCCTCGAAAAACATTCCTCTTTCGAGTTCGTCCCAGCAGTCGGCTGCCGCAAGCCTCTACGCGTCCCTGACAGCGCGCGTTACCAGCATCGGCGGCAGCGCGTATGTTGATGAAAAAACCGGCAAATACGCTGATCTCGGGAACACCGTCCAGCGCTCCAGCCAGAATTTTTTTGCACTTTTCGCGCAGGATTCATGGCGGATGTTCCCGAACTTTACTCTTACCCTGGGAGCGCGTTGGGAGGTAAACTTACCCTGGACGCCGCTCAATAATTCGTACGCTTGGTCCACCCCCGCTGAAACTTGGGGGCTTTCGGGAGTGAACAGTCTCTTCAAACCAGGCGCGACCGGAGGCGTGCCCTCCATATCCGAGTACTTTGCGCCAGGGAGCCCTGCATACGATACCTACTGGAAAGCCATCAATCCAAGTGTCGGTTTCGCCTGGAGTCCGCATTCCAAGGGATTTCTCGGGAAGATCCTGGGTGACGGCAACACGACGGTCATTCGCAGTGGTTTCTCGATTTCCTACAACAACTATGACATCAGTACTTTCGACAGCATGTTCTTCAGCAACCCTGGTGGGAACGTCTATGTCGGCCGCAACCAGACTCTCGGCAACCTTGTTGGTACTGGCAGTAATGGCATCAGCAGCAGCATTCAATATCCGCTTATGTTCCGGGATCGACCGAAAAGTATCTACGGTCCGGCTGGTACCGGCGCCAACATTAGTGGCCTGCTCGACCTTGCGCCGTTAGCCACCCCGTCGCCCGTTTATCCCATAACTGCATCAATCGCCAATTCGATCAACTCGTTCGAACCGAATATCCGCACGCCGTACACCATGTCCTGGCAATTCGGGATTCAGCGTGAGATCAGCAAGGACATGGCGCTTGAGGTGCGGTACGTGGCCACCCGAACCAGGGAGAATTGGTTTCAGTCAAATCTCAACGAGATCGTCCAAGTGGAGAACGGCTGGCTCGCTGAGTTCAGGAAGATGCAGGGCAACCTGTACGCGCAAATCGCCGCGACAGGAAAAGGCACAACATTCGCCTACAACCCTTCTATACCCGGCTCTGTGCCTTTGCCGATCACACTCAAATTCCTATCTCCCACTGCGCTCGATCCGAGCGTTGCTGCCAATTACACCAGCGCGGTGTTGGGAAGCACCCAGTCTGCTGTTTTTACCAGCTCCACGAACATAAACTACCTGAACAACTACGCACCCGCCTCGGGCAGCATGGCGAGTGTTATGTACAGTGATGCGACCAAGCGCGCAAATGCGCTGGCTAATGGCTTGCCGGCAAACTTCTTCATGGTGAATCCGCAGGTGCAGTCGGGCGGCGCCTGGATTTACAAGAACGGCGGCGGCAGCCAATATGACTCGATGGTGGTCGAACTGCGCCGCAGGCTGGCCAGAGGGCTGCTGGTTCAGGCGAATTATGTCTGGGCCAAAGCGTTTAACGCGACCTTTATTTCCTGGCGAGCGCCGTGGCAGCATGATCGCGGCGCCACGCTACCGCAGGCCTTCAAGCTCAACTGGGTCTATGAGTTTCCCCTCGGTCAGGGCCGTGCGCTGTTCGCCGGCGCCAATAAGCTGACGGACAGAATCATCGGCGGCTGGGAGTTGGATGGCACCAGCCGGATCCAGAGCGGCAACATTTTGGATTTCGGCAATGTCAACTTGGTCGGCATGACCGATCAAGACCTCAAGAATGCCGTCGACATGAATTTCGATGATGTCAACAAGAAGATCTGGTCCTTGCCTGCGGACATCAGGAACAATTCGTACCTGGCTTACCAGTATACGGCGACCGGATTTACCTCCACTCCGCCGACCGGGCGCTATATTGCGCCCGCAGGGACCGGGAATGGGGGGAACTGTTATCAGGTCGTTGCCGGTGACTGCGCACCGCGGCACCACTACATCAGTGGACCGATGTTCACGCGCTGGGACATGAGCCTGGTCAAGCGGATCAGGTTCACGGAGTCAAAGAACTTCGAGCTGCGCGGTGAATTCCTGAATGCCTTCAACAACATCAACTTCCAGGGCATCAACCTGACGCCCAGCAGCACGAGCTTCGGCCTGACCAGCAGTGCCTATTCGGATTCTTCCAACTCGCAGGATCCGGGCGGACGAATGATCCAGATCGTTCTGCGCTTCAACTTCTAATTTCTCACCCATGGAGTAAGGGGAACACGGCGCCGCCGTTGTTCCCCTTCCTCAACCTCAACTTCACGCCTCCTGACATTTCATTCACACTTGATTGCGAAGTAGAATCAGCGATGTAGCTATGCTCTTACGATCGAAAAGATCGTCACAGTCATCGAAACAATCGTCAACGTCATCGTGACGATTGTCTCCGTCATCGAAAACATCTTTTCAATGTCAGAAGGGTCTGCTCAGGCATGGAAACATTGGCTTCGAGGATCGGAGCAAGAGTTACTAACTTAGCCGAAGTTGGATTTGCCCCGGTACGGAAAATGAAAATGAGGATCGATTTTCACCGGTTCTTGCCGATCAACTTGGCAATCCGGGTTTGCTGGAGTTCAGCGGCGTACGTTCGCCGGAAGAGATTTCAGCAACGACCGCATCTGCGCATCGTTGGGGTCAAGGCGGAGTGCTTCCTCGCACTGAGCCCGGGCTTCGGTGAAGCGGCCGCAGTTGGAGTAAGCGAGCGCGAGGTTCCTGCGCCCGCTGAGGTTCTGCGGATCCAGTCGGACCGAGGTTTCGAGCGGTGCCACCGCCTCCTGTGTTTGGCCGGAAAGGAGCAGCGCCGTGCCTAGTTTAAACTGAACCTCTGGCTGGCCTGGCGATAGCTTCACGGCAATCCTCAACCACCGCACTGCTTCGGCCGGCGCCTGCGTCTCGAGTGCGATCGTGCCGAATAAGAGGGCGGTCTCGAATTGTTCCCCAAAGGCATCGGGAAACGCACTCAGGCGCTTCACGGCTTCATCGGTCCGCCCCACAGTGGCAAGCACCCAAACCAACAAAGGCCCGGAAAGCTTCTGCTCATAGCCTTCGTCAAAGACCTTCGCGAGGTGCGGGACAGCTTCCGCAGGCCGCTTTGCCGCCGCGAGCGCCTGTCCAAGCGCCAGATGGATCGCGTTCTGCCCGCGGTCGATATCGAGTGCCTGTTCGAATTGCTTGATTGCATCCTCGGGACGGCCTGCCGCTGCCAACGCCAGGCCCATTTGATAACGGAGAATACCCGGATGCGAGTGGCGAGCCGAGATGCTCGCGGCATATTCCTGTGCTCTGTTGTAATCGCCCTGCTCGATGAGCCATACGGCCTTGCCCGTCTGTTCGTCATCCAGCCCATCGCTGAGGCCGAGATTCCAGCCAGTTGCAATAAAGAGGATTCCGAGGACGAAAGCCGGCTTGACCAGATTTGCCGGCCGGCGGGTGCGCAGACGATCAATCAGCCACCCGATCGTGGCTGCCGACGTGATGCAGAGGGGAACGAGCAACGGCAACCGGTATCGGTCCGAGACAAAGAAAACCGCCACCGACAGGCCGTAGATCGGAAGGAAGGACGCCCAAACCCAAAATCCCTGTCGCCCGGACCGCTGCGACGGCAAAAACAGACCGGTCAGGCCTAACGGCAACAGCAGCCACGGCCCGACAATTAGGAAACGGAGCAGGGTCGGCTCTTTGGCATAAAAGGCATAGCTGAAGTTCAGGGCCACGTCGGTTTTGTTTATCAGGATTGCAGTTTTCCTCAGCAGCAGCATCAGCGCTTCGGTTGGCTTCTCGACGATCCAATCTTCCGCGAGTGCATAGAAATAGCCCGAGGCCTCGCCGGTCGACAGCTGCCGTCCCATACCCTCTTCCGCGACACGTTGCGCGTCGTGTGCTTGTCCGGCGATCGAGGGCGTGATACCGGCGATGTGCTGGTAGGTGCCATCCGCCCCGGCGTGATTGCCCATGAAGAAGTTAAGGCCGCCATGCGACGAGATTAGGACGACTTCGCCTGAGACCGCGTAGTTGCGCAGCGCGTTGGGTGCAAGCACCAACATCAGGCCGGCCAGGAAAATTGCAGGACGCACAAAGGCCAAATACCTCGGGGATGCCGCCGCTTGGCGGGCGGAGCGCCGCCATGATGCGGCTGCAATCAGAGCGGCCGCAGCCAACCCGTACGCGAGCGCGTTCGGGCGATTCAGCGCCAGAAGTCCCATTGAGGCTCCTGCCGCGGCGGGCAGCCAGCGGCTGTCGTCGATTTGGGTGCGCGACACGAAGTAAAGAGTGCACACTGTGAGAAAGGGATCGAGCGCCGACTGGAGAAGAACGATTTCCGAAAAAGTAAAGAATCCGGTCAGGGCATATAGTACGGAGGCAATCCGCGCAGTCTGCTCGCTGAACCACTGGCGTGCCATCAGGTACAGCATTCCGGCGGCGGCGGTGCCAAGCAAGACCTGGACGACACGAGCGGCCGTTAGCGAGTCGCCGCTCAGCTTGAAGACCAGCGCCAGAAAGAAGATGTACAAGGGAGAGACAAAGAACGGCTCTGCAACAGCCATCGGGCCGCCATGGGCGACTTTCTGCGCCAACTCGACATAGTAGGCCGTGTCGAGTTCACCATGGGGCTGCAGCAACGGATGGTTCCCGAGCTGCGCGAGTATTACGGCCTTGATGATGAGTATCGCGGCGAGCAACCCGAGCAGCCATGAAAGCGCCGCGTACCTGTGATCGCCGCTTCGCGTGCTACTGGAGGCCTTGGGTTTCACGGTTTCTACCCTGTGGACAGCAGTAATCTGATCTATTCACGACCAAGCAGAGTATCACAGGTTGGAATGTGAGAATAACCATTCTCCAACCACGAACTGCGAGGCGAATTCCTGAACGCCCTCAACAACTCCAACTTCTAACCTGGCGACGCATGAAAATGATGTGGTTCATAGGGTCAGCCTATGCGCGCTACGCAAAGAAGCGGGATGCTCGAAGCTACGTGCCTGTGGTTTTGTTTTACGCGCTCGGACTGATGTTGAAGCCGATGCTTGTTTGGCTTCGCGGCCAGGCGCCCGCAGACAGGTATACCTACTATACCGCTGATCGGCCTCTTCGTCATCATCGCTTGGGGATTTGGAGACCTCACTCAACGGATCGAGGCCCGTTACAGGCATCTGGGTGGAGCGTTCAGCTCCGTCGAGCCGTCGATGGCAATGCGTGCTGCAATCGTGATAGTTCTTTTCTCCATTTGCACCCGAGCGCAGTTAATCGAGTCTACCTCGAAAACGATGATTTCCACAAATCGTGTGGCGTTATCGTGGGCAGAAATGAATAAAATCAGAAAAAGCCGCTTACGGCCACTCCGAATCCTCGCTGTTGCTAAACAATCCCCGATGCGGATTTTTCCAAAGCGTTCCCCTGAGATCATGTGAGATATTTAATCACAGTCTAAACAATTATGTGTATCTACTAACTTATATATCAGCGCAACCTGCGGCCATGGTCTAGCGTCAGCGAAATAATCTCTATTAATCAAAGACATGTAGAGGATCTGCGAACGGTGACGTGGCGTGTTGTTAGCAGTCGGCAATGCGATTATGTAAGACATTAGAGAATTATAAAAATATTATTGCGCGGAGCCATCCGGATGGCTATGATGAGGCCACGTTACAAAACCTGGTGCAAGCAAACGAAACTGAGAGAGACACCGAAGGGCCCGGTTTTTCATCGACGGGAGGGGGTGTCTGTTTTCGCTTCCCTGATTGTTTTGCTTTCAGAGAGCGATTTCCGGACAGAAACTGAGCGTCATTGGCTCAGTTTCTAGGATTAACCTGTTTCGATCCGAGGAAACTTTATGAGACATTGCATTTTAATCACAGCAACAACACTGCTCCTGGCGACGGCGATGAGCGTGCCTGTTTATGGACAGGGCGCAACCTCG
>Ga0182021_10001710_pt1 | contig 25426 bp, 22 predicted proteins | sample 612E3MmetaG_FD_120493 | JGI IMG/M metagenome (GOLD analysis project Ga0182021, IMG submission 120493) | Permafrost microbial communities from Stordalen Mire, Sweden - 612E3M metaG (Illumina Assembly) | ecosystem: Environmental > Terrestrial > Soil > Wetlands > Permafrost | place: Sweden... | reverse complement strand
GGGTTCGGGCTCGCTTGTTCAGGCCTCCCGGGTTGACCAGATCACACTCGGTGGCTGGTATTCCTTTTACAAAGGCAACTACGGGACGATGCGCATCGGTGTGTCTGATGCCTACAGTCATCTTTACCTATACGGCAACATACCGGGCGAGTATATGAACGTCGGCATGGTGAGTTTCCGCTATTACTTTAAATGAGCCTAAAAGCGGTCAAAAATAAAAAAGATAGTAAAAAACCAAGCAAAAATTGATAGTTGATTCCATTCTGGCACCCAATACAAGGGCAGGGGCAGATGGAAAAGAAGAACGGATTCAAACTTCAGTTATCTTTAGTTGGTAAATGGTTTTTGCCCAATAGTTTTAAAAGATTGTTTGTTGTAAAAACGGCGGAGTAATATGAATAATTTTACTTCGCCGTTTTTTTTCGCAATCTTTTTACTAGAAAAAGGCTGAATCTACTCTGAAGAAACTTTGATAATGGTCTTTACATTCCCTCGCGGGTTAAAATCTCCCATCACTTCTAAAGACTTTGGTTTTAGCTCCGTATAAAGGTTGCGGTATATTTTATTTGTCGCTTCTTCATGGGAGATATAGATGCCCCGATACTGATTGAGGTAAAGCTTGAGAGATTTTAACTCCACGATGAACTGGTCAGGGACATACCTAATGCGGATCAAGGCAAAATCCGGATATCCTGAACGGGGACAAAGGCAGGTAAATTCAGGGAAGGTGATTTCTACGGTATAGTCCTTTTCAGGATTGGGATTAGGCCAGAATTCTAACCGTGCCTCCGCAATTTCTTTTTCTCCATATTTTAGCTCGGTCAAGTGATCTCCTTTTGATTAGAAATGTGATAACGGACATTTTTCACACAATGGTTTGGGTTTACAATAAAGATATCCGGTGTGCACAATGAGTGCATGAAACTCATTATATAACTGCACATCGTGAGGCAGATTATCCATAAAAAAATTCTGGTACGCAGCATAGGAGTCGTCGATTTTCATAAGCCCATGCTGACTAAAGATCCTTTTGGCATAAGCGTCAATGACGAATATGGGTTTTTTTAAGGCATATAAAAGTATACTATCCGCGGTCTCAGGTCCGATGCGATAAAGGCTGAGAAGTTCTTCCCGCAACTTCGCCAGGGGTGATTTTTTCATTTTTTTTATATTAAAATTATGTTTATTTCCAAAATAATCTGCAAGAACTTGCAGCGCCTTCGCTTTTTGGTTAAAAAAACGTGCCGACCTAACCAATTCACCTAGTTTTTTTTCATTCATTTTTTTTATTGCTTCAAAGCTAAGCGTACCCGCATTTTTTAACTCCCCGATTGCTCGATTCGCATTTTTCCAGGTAGTATTTTGGGCTAAAATCGCCCCCAACATTACTTCTTCTGAGGTCTGGGCGGGCCACCAATATCGTGGTCCAAAGGCTGCCAATAATGTATGATAAATTTTCATCAAAGGAGGGTTTACCATACGCCCCCGTTTTCCAGAGAGATTGAAAAAATAACTTTTTGATACTATACTATACCCGCCTTAAAAGGAGAAGGATTTTTTCAAGGAGAGATGTCGGGGAACAGATGCATGAAAAGAACGTGAGGTTTAAATGAGGGCAACTGATACTGATGATCTTGCACTTCTTGACCGACCCGAGGTTTTATCCCGTCTTTTTTATCCTCGGAAAGAGCTTCCTAAAATTCCGGTCACTGCCAAAGTGATGACCTCTTTTATTACTGTTGATGAGGGGATTTCTATCGGGTGCAGGTTTTATCCAACAAAAAAAGAAGGAGCCACTATTTTTTATTTTCATGGGAATGGTGAGATTGCAAGCGACTATGACTATGTTGCGCCGCTTTATAATGAAATTGGTGTTAACCTTTTTGTTGCTGATTATCGGGGTATGGGTTAAGCAAGGGGGGACCAACCGCCACCGCTTTAATAAAAGATGCTCATGCTTTATTCCATGGTTTTATCAAGTTTCTCTGAGCTATAAAGGTGATATTATTATTATGGGGAGGTCACTCGGAACTGTTCCGGCGCTTGAAGTCGCGACTCACTATCAACATGCTCTCACGGGGGTGATTATTGAGAGTGGATTTTCGAACACGATGAGGCTCATTGATTATTTTTGATTTGCCAAATTATTTGCGGGGATAAAGAATTTTAAAGGGTTTGGAAATGGAGATAAAATTAAAGGCGTGTTTCTTCCTACTCTCGTGATCCACGCGGAAAAAGACAGGCTTATTCCGGCAAGCGAGGTCAGGGAACTCTACGATCTTTCCGGGTCAACAAGAAAAAGACTCGTGATCATTCCGGGAGCAGGTCATAATGATGTGATGGTGGCAGGAAGGAAACTCTATTTTCGCGAGATTGAATCGTTTATCAGGATGGTTAGCGGTTAAGAGAACTAAGATAACTGAAGCGGTAAGGAAAGTAGAGGGTCTCTTCCCATTTGTGCAAAGTTTCCCCAACAAAATAATCCAAAAAGGAGAGTTTTTTCTTCGGGTAGATAAGCTCTGGCTCTCCTTTTATTCCTCCCATCTTGGCAGCAATATCCACCGCGTCACGAAAATCTCCTAGTTCATCAACAAGCCCAAGAGCTTTTGCTTGAGCACCGGTAAAAATCCTTGCATCGGCAATAGACTCCCCTTGCTCTTTGGTTAAATGCCGTGAATTAACGACTGCTGACACGAACTGTTGGTGTATGTCATCAACCACTGCTTGGAGTAAACTTTTCTCCTCATCGGTCATCTTCCGAATAGGTGACATAACGTCTTTGTATTTTCCACCTTTTAGGACAACGCCCTTAAGCCCGATTTTATCCAATAGCTCCTCGAAGTTGGCATATTCCACAATCACGCCAATACTTCCCGTAATCGCACCCGAATTGGCGACAATGGTATCGCAGGCACAGGCCACATAATATCCCCCCGAGGCACCGAGGGAACCGATAGATGCAATCACTTTTTTTATTTTTTTTATTTTTTTTATTTCTTCGTAAATTTCTTGGGAGGGACCAACTCCGCCACCGGGAGAATCAATTCGAACGACGATCGCCTTTACTTTATTGTTCTTTTTAAATTCATGGAGCTGATCGATAATGGCAAGGGAGTCGGTAATGACTCCGGTGATAGGAACAACCCCGATTTTTTCTCCCAGCGAAAGGTTGCTCTCTGTGCCCATGAAAGAGGAAAAGAAAATTGCGACAAAGAAAAAAAGGAACAAAGCAACACATAAACCGATTAAACCTTTTAAAATAGGATGTTTCTTCATCGTCATGGCTATCCAACGTTACGGTTTAACATTATCAGACGCACGATCACGCGGATCATTCTTCTGATGGTGGGTTTGCCTCGGTCAAATTTTCCGGAGCAGAGGCTTCGGCTTGCGGTTCTTCTTTAATGGGTTCACCCTTTTCCTGTGACTCTGTGGTTTCTTGCGTTCCTTTTTCTGGGGCAGTAGCCTTTGTTTCTAATATTTCTCCTAAAGATGTTGCCGGAGCTTCCTGAACAGTAAGATATTTTTTTGCCTCATCTTCTTCAGTTTTCTTTTCTAACCCTTTGAGGCTTAAACCAATCTTTCTTTCTGCTTCGTCAATATGAATAATCAAAGCCTTGAGAGAATCTCCAACTTTTACAAACTCAGAGAGCTTCCCAGCCTTATCCTTGTTGATTTCCGAAATGTGTATGAGCCCTTCGATCCCTTCGGCAAGTTCAAGGAATATACCAAAGTCGGTAATATTGGTAACTTTTCCTTCGAATACTTCTCCGGGGAAGTATTTATGAGAGATTCCTTCCCACGGATCTTTTTCCAAATGTTTTACTCCGAGAGAGAAACGTTCTTGTTTTTCGTCAATATTGAGGACAATAGCTTGAATTTTTTGTCCTTTTTTATAGACCTCGCCAGGATGTTTGATCTTCTTGGTCCAGGAGAGGTCAGAAATGTGGATTAACCCATCAATACCTTCATCTAAGCCCACAAACAGGCCGAATTCAGTAATATTTTTAATGGTTCCTTCAATAATGGTTCCTACGGGATATTTTTCTTTAACAATATTCCATGGATTAGGCTCTAACTGCTTTATGCCTAATGAGATTCTCTTTTTAGGCGGATCAACACTTAAAATGACTGCTTCAATCATATCATTGAGAGAGACAATCTGCGAAGGGTGGCGAATCTTTTTATTCCAAGAGATTTCTGAAATATGGATAAGTCCTTCGATGCCTTTTTCAAGTTCCACAAATATACCGTAATTGGTAAGGCTTACCACCTTACCCGCAATGCGTTTCCCAACCGGGTATCTTCCCGCAGCATTAGCCCAAGGGTCGGCGCTTAACTGCTTGAAACCAAGAGAGACCCGGCCTTTTTCTTTGTCCATGCCAATAACTTTTACTTTTATTCGGTCTCCTAAAGAAAACATCTCCGAAGGGTGGTTGACTCGCCCCCACGACATATCCGTAATATGTAAAAGGCCGTCAACGCCTCCCAGGTCAATAAACACTCCATAATCAGTAATATTTTTTACTGTGCCCTCAATAACACTGCCCTCTTCCAAGGTCTTGAGGGTTTCGCCTCTTAAGGTTTCTCGTTCTTTTTCCAAAATAGATCGGCGAGAAATAACAATGTTGCCTCGTTTCTTATTGAATTTTAAAATCTTGAATTTAAAACTCTGGCCGATCAATCGGTCCATGTCCTTGACCGGATGGAGGTCAATTTGTGAGCCGGGAAGGAAAGCCCTAACCCCGATTTCCACGGAAAGACCTCCTTTGATCCGGGAAATCACTCTCCCTTCAATTGTCTCGTCATTTTCATAGACCTTGCCAATTTTGTCCCAGACCTTCGCTTGATCCGCCTTGGTTTTAGAAAGAACAATCAGTCCTTCTTCGTCTTCTCTTCGTTCCAAGAGGACATCAACTTTATCGTTTACTTGTATCGAAACCCCCCCGGTTTCATCCTGGAATTCTCGGATGGGGATTTGTCCTTCAGATTTATATCCCACATCTATCAAAACATATTCGGCACTGATTTTTACGACCCTTCCTTCAACGACCTCGCCTTCCTGGATGTCTTTCAAGGTATTTCCATAAAGTTGATCCATCATTTCATAGGAATCATCTGGATCTCCTTCCTGCTCATCAGCGGTTGCAATAACCGGCTGAGTCGGTATTTTTTCTTCGATTATCGTTTCACTTTTATCCATTCAATTTTACCCCCTAATTTTTTTTGCTTGGATGACTTCCATCATCCGGGCAATAACTTCTTCAACAGTCATTGCCGAAGAATTTATTATAACAGCATCAAGCGCCGGCTTTAAAGGAGCATGGCTTCTTGTACTGTCATTATGGTCTCGTATTATGATATCCTGAGTTACTTGCTCTAGGCTTATTGATAAGCCTTTAAGCGTTAATTCCTTAAATCTTCTTTTTCCCCGCTCTTCGGGCGTTGCGTCTATGAAAAACTTAACCTCCGCGTCAGGGAAGACCACTGTCCCGGCATCTCTTCCTTCTAACACCAGTTTCCCTTTTTCTCCCATCTTTCTTTGGAGAGCCGTGATCTGGTTTCGAACGGCTTTTCCGGCTGATATCCGCGAGGCAAGCATACTTATCTCGGGAAAGCGGATATGCTCAGAGACATCGCGACCGTGGTTCAGGATCGTTATCTTTCCCTTTGTAGTGCGAAAAGTAACCTCCAAGTTTTTACAGAGGTTTACCAATGCGTCTTCATTTTCTTCCCCGATTTTTTTTTGCAACGCTTCAAGGGCGACAATACGGTATAACGCCCCGGAGTCAACATAGGTATATCCTAAAAGATTTGCGAGGCCAAGGCTTACCGTGCTTTTCCCTGCACCCGAGGGGCCATCTATGGTAATGATCGAGACCATGAGTGCGATTTTTTACTGGGATAATGAATCCAATAATTCCATAAAATTGGGAAACGAGGTGGCAATCGGTGCCGTATCCTCAACAATCGTTTCCCCGGATGCGGTTAATCCGGCAATAATAAATGCCATGGCCACTCGATGGTCTCCACAACTTGAAACTCGGGTTCCTTTAAGTTTTTGCGGACCCGTGATTGCCATGCCGTCTTCGAATTCTTCCACCTGAACCCCAAATCGTCTTAACCCCTCAGCCATAGTCTTAATGCGGTCTGTTTCTTTTATCCGAAGTTCTTTGGCATCACGAATAATTGTTGTTCCTTCAGCTTGAGAAGCAGCCACTGCCAGAATCGGAAGCTCATCAATTGTTCGGGGGATAAGATCACCGCTTACTTCTACGCCTTTTAACAAAGAAGATTTTACAATTATATCCGCCCGGTCTTCTCCGCCCTCTTCTTTTATCTCACCGATTCTGATATCCGCCCCCATGTTTTTGAGAACGTCTAATATGCCCGTTCGCAAAGGATTAATGCCAACGTCGCGAATAATTACCTCGGAATCAGGAATAATTGCTCCACCGACAACAAAAAAAGCTGCGGATGAAATATCTCCGGGAACAAACAGAGAAAAGGCCTCTAACTCCGAGAAACCTTTTATCCGAACCATGGTGTTTTTGGTCTCAATATGAGCGCCCAACGCTTTCAGCATCCGTTCGGTGTGGTCTCGGGAGAGGACGGGTTCAATCACTTCGGTTACACCGTCAGCATAAAGGCCACCGAGAAGAATAGCCGACTTTATCTGTGCACTCGCAACTGGGGTGTGGTAGGTAATCGATCTTAAGTTTCCTCCGCGGATCGCTAAGGGTACACAATCACCACCCTCACGCCCATCTATTTTTGCTCCCATCGCCCGCAAAGGCTCAGTGACGCGTTTCATGGGCCTTTTACGCAGAGAGGCATCACCCGTAATAACCGAAAAGAAACTTTGTCCCCCAAGAAGACCGGTTAACAACCGGGTAGTTGTCCCCGAATTACCGGCATCAATGATATCAGAGGGTTCTTGAAGGCCTCTTAATCCTTTTCCCCAAATAGTATAGTCGGTTCTGCTTCCTTTTATCGTTATCCCCAGTGACTGGAATGCTTTCAGCGTGTTACGGGTATCGTCACCCGGACAAAAATTAGTTACCTTGCTTTTCCCTCGGGCAAGAGATCCCAAAATGATCGCTCGATGCGAGATCGATTTATCACCGGGGGGATAAATCGTTCCCCTTAACCGTTTATTTTTATTAACTATAATAGATTTCACTGATTCAAAAATTAATCTTTTTAAAATAGTATAGCTTTAATGAAAAAGTCAAACGTTTTATTTTTACAAAGGCCTTTTTCTTTTAACTAATTAACCCTCGCCTGATCCGTCTGGATTCTTCAAATTTTCTGACCAGTTCGTCTCCATCACCGCGATTGATTAATTCTTTTAACTCTTCTAAGGTTTTTTGAAAGCCTTCCATTAAATTTAACAGGTTTCCTTTATTCATCAAGGCAATATCTTTCCACATGATGGGATGGCTTGCGGCAATTCGGGTAAAGTCTTTTAAACCTCCACCGGAAAATTTAAAAATACTTTCTTTCTCATGACTTATTGCATGAAGATAATTTACCAAGGCAAAAGCAATCATATGGGGCAAGTGGCTTACTGCTCCCAAAATTTGGTCATGTGGCTCGCTATCCATGAAAAAAACCTCTGAACCTACTGAAATCCAAAGATTTTTTATTTTTTCTAAAGCTGAAGGGTCAGTCTTTTCCGAAGGGGTGAGAATGCATTTCCTTTCCAGAAAAAGATCAGGAAATGCTGCCTCAACCCCTGAATTTTCCGTTCCCGCTATGGGATGAGAGCCAACAAAAAAAACTCCGGGAAAGGAGAGCTTATCTGTTTCGATCATGATTTCATTTTTAACACTCCCAACATCAGTAATGATGGCCCCCTTTTTGAGCGCGGGTAGTGCTTTTTTAATGATGGGAATAATGTCACATACTGGGGTGGCGATTATGACTAATTCTGCATTTTTTACTCCTTCGTCAAGATTAAGGGTGAACTCATCCACCACGTTAAGGTCCTTTGCTTTTCTGAGGTTTTCGGGACTTCTGCCGATCCCCACGATGTGATTGAAGATTCCTTTTTGTCGCGCGGAAAGCGCAAGAGAGCCTCCTATCAGTCCTACCCCAACTATTGCTACGCCGTTAAATTTTACCATTCTTACGCTCATTGATGATTGAAAAGTGCTTTTTTTAAGGTGTCGATGAATCTGTTATTTTCTTCAGGAGTCCCTATACTGAGTCGAATATATTCAGGAAAACCAAAGGACGTTAATGGCCGCACAATAACGCCCATCCGTAATAAAGAATCAAACACGCGGGGGCATTGTTCTCCCAGGTGGATCATGATAAAGTTGCTCTGGCTGGAAATATAGTTTACCCCGAGTTGGTCTAATTGCTGGTACAGATATTTTTTTCCGTCAGAGACGATCCAAAGAGTTTTCTCAATATGCTCGTTATCGTCTAAGGCTGCTAACGCCGCAACCTGAGCAAGAGAATTTACATTAAAGGGTTGGCGCACTTTATTCAAATAGTGCGTTAATTCCTTCGGAGCTAATCCGTATCCGATGCGTAACCCTGCAAGTCCATAAACCTTAGAGAATGTTCTCAAAGTAATAATCCAACGCTGAGCGTTCAAATAATTTTTTCCCTGGGGAAAATCAGGCTCCTCGACAAACTCCCCGTAAGCTTCGTCTAAAACAATGATTGTGGTAACGGGAATATTTTTGAGGAATTCTTCAAACTCTTTCTTTTTTACTATGGTGCCGGTTGGATTGTTGGGGTTATTAATAAAAATTATTTTTGTCCTTAGACTGATTTTTTCCAACACTGCGCGCAAATCAATACTGAAATTTTTTAAAGGCACCCTTATCGGGGTAGCATCCATTGCTTGGGTGAATTTGGCATAAAGAGAAAATGTAGGTTCAGGGATGATTACCTCATGTCTCGGTCGTAAGAAAACTTTGCTCACAAGTTCTAGGATCTCGTTTGACCCGTTTGAGGGGATAATACAGTCCTGAGGGACGCTTAGTTTTATTGATAACTGCTCCTTGAGCAAAAGGCTGTTTGCATCCGGATAACGATGGATAGTGCTTAAGCACTTTTTCATGGCTTCGATAGCTTTGGGGGAAGGTCCCAAGGGATTTTCATTGGAAGCCATTTTAATTGCTCCTCTGACACCATACTCTTTTTCTAATTCTTCGATCGGCTTTCCGGGGATGTAAGGAGTAATCTGTTTTATTCCCTCACTTACTAAGCGGTCAGCAGAAATCATAAACCACTCTCTTTCCAATCCTCTTACATCTGATGGTAATTACAAAAAGGACCAAAGTAATTCACTCTGGTCCAGGGTAACGTTTTTAAAAGATAAAGAACGATACGTTATGCGCTCCGGGGATAGGAGCCTAAGACCTTTAAAAATTTGACCATCTTCTCTATTTCTTTAAGAGCTTTTTTTAACTTCATGTCAGTAACATGTCCCTCTACATCAACAAAGAAAAAATATTCCCACGGGCTGTCCTTTAAAGGGCGAGATTCGATTTTAGTCATATTAATTCCATAATGAGCAAAAGGATAAATTATTTTATGTAATGCCCCTGCCCTGTGTTTAATAGAGAACATGATAGAGGTTTTATCTCGACCGCTTTTTTCCGTGCTTTGGTGGCTTATCACCCAGAATCGCGTGAAGTTTTTGGAATAGTCCTCAATTTTGTTTTTGAGAATTTTTAGATCATAGATTTTTGCGGCAAGCTTGCTGGCAACTGCTCCCACCGAGGGATCTTCTTTGGCTTTTTTGGCGGCCTGGGCAGTGCTTGAGGCTTCCTTGACCGGGATATCCGGAAGGTAATGGGCAAGCCAACGACTACACTGAGCTAACGCTTGAGGATGGGAATAGATTTTTTTGATATTTTCGATCCGGTCCCGCAAACTCAAGAGATAAAGAGAGACCTCTAAGGAAATTTCCGCACAAATTTTTAACGGGGTCTCAATAAACATATCTAGGGTTTGGTATATGGAACCTTCCGTGGAATTTTCTATTGGTACCACTCCGTAGTCACACTGTTTTTTTTCCACCTCTCTAAAAATCCTTTCGATTGTCGGTACGGGGATGAACCGGGGGGACTGCCCAAATTGCTGTAATGCCGCTTGATGAGAAAAAGTAGCCTCTGGACCCAAGTAGGCAATTTTTAGCGATTTTTCTAAAGAGAGGCACGCGGAAATTATTTCTCCAAAAATAGTTCTTACATTTTCATTGCAAAGCGGGCCGGGATTCAGCTTCTCTAACCTTTGGTGAATGATTTTTTCCCGGTTGGCTGAGTACGGTTCAATCTTATATTTTTTTTTAAGCCGTCCGATCTCTTTTGCGAAACGTGCCCGCGCGGAGATGAGGTTGAGGATTTGCTCATCTGTCTGGTTAATCTTTTTTCTCAGATCTTGTAAATCCTTATCAAACGCCATGGTATCATTTGAGTTTTTAAGTTTTTATGAGAAATCATTTTAAAAATAATATCACCCATTTCATTAAAAAGCAATGGTTTCCTTAAAGCTTTACAAGCGGTTGAAAAAATAATAAAATCTATCTAAAAAATGTATTTTGTTTTACAAACATTGCCATGCCTTTTCTAAAAATAACACTAACCCTCCGAGAAAAGTTCCTTTTGGCCTTTTTGCTGGTGGTCGGCTTTACTGGTATCTCCGCCGGTTTAGCAGGCAATTATCTCATTAATAAATTGGTGATTGAGGAGACGCAAGAGCGGGTGCGTGCTGATTTGAATGCTGCCTGGGGAATTTATGAGCAAGAACTGACAAATATTAGAACAAAAATCCAAATAACTGCAGAGAGATTTTTGTTAAGGAAAAGTTTATCGAAAGGTGATTTGCATTTAATCAAAACTGAACTGGATCAAATATTTAAAAATGAGGGATTGGATATCCTCTTCCTTACTGATCCTGAGGGGAAAATAATTTATCGAGCGCATAACCCCGAGAAAGAAGGAGATAATTTTTCTTCCCATCCGTTGGTTCACCTACCTCTCAACAAAGAGATCATTCAGACCGCCTTTATAATTCCAAGGAATGAAATTAATAAGGAAGGAAAAAGGGTTGCCAGAAAGGCAGGTCTTCCTCTTATCCCAACTTCCGAGGTGGGGCAACTCTTAAAGCAAAAAGAAGACATTGCCTTAATGTTGGGTGCTGGTGCGCCCATTTTAAGTAAGAAAGGTGAGCTGCTTGGAGTCCTTGCGGGCGGAGTTATTCTCAATCGCAACTATGAGTTGGTGGATAAAATTAAAAATCTTGTTTTTCAAAAGGTATCCCGTAAAAACGAGGAGGTTGAGGTTGTCACAATATCCTTGGGGGATCTCCGCATTGCTACAACGCATTTAGATAAACAGGGCAACCGCGCTATTGGGACTCGATTATCCTCAGCAGTGTCTCAAAAAGTACTTGTTGAGGGAAAAGATTTTCTTGAACGGGCGTTAGTACTTGATTCCTGGTATATCATGGCATACGAACCAATCAAAAGTGTTTCGGGAAGACCGATCGGTGCCTTAGGCGTGGGAATTTTTGAGGGAAAATACTATTACGTTCGTAATGAAGTAGTAATGATTTTTGTAAGCTTAATTCTTATGGCGATGATTCTTGCTTTCACGCTTTCTTTTCTCTTAGCGCGTAACATCACCCAGCCGGTTAAAACCCTTGCTCGCGAAGCAGAAAAGATTGGGCGCGGAGAATTTGTTCACATCACGCCTCCTTCGCACGATGAAATTGGACGTTTTGCCCATACCTTTAATCAGATGTCTCAATCTCTGAAGGAGAGAGAGAAAAAGCTTACCTCTCAAACCGATGAACTTCTTCGTATCAAAGAAGACTTGGAAAAAACTAATCTGGCTTTGTCGAATCAGAGCAGGGAATTAAAACGGAGCGTCAAGGAACTCTCGGTCCTTTTCGAAGCCAGCAAGAAGATCAGCTCCTCTTTAAGCCTCACAGAAATTATGGAGGCGGTTTTAGATTTACTTATGCGAGAGTTTAAGACCGACATCTGGTCGATTCGGCTTTTGGATGATGATGGGTATCTGCGGATCAAAAGCCATCGAGGGTTGAGCGCTGAATTCGTAAAAATTGCAGCGCGGAAACCGAGCATGGATAGCTATTCTGGGGAATGTTTTCTTGCCAACAAGATTATTTTGGTCAAAGATGCAGAAAAAGTCGGTAAACCTATTTCTACGAATCTGGAGGTTAAAGAAGGCATAAAATCTTTTGGTTTGATGCCGATTGCGATTGGTGATGAAGTATTTGGGATATTGGCGTGTGCCTCAAAGGAAAAGAAGGGGTTTTTTACTGAAGATTATTCAGAATTTGTGAAAACCGTCGGACAGCAATTGGCAATCGCCATTAGAAATATGCGGCAGTTTGAGCGGATTAAAAATTTCAGTCAGGAGATGGAAGGAGAGGTAAAAAAACGGACTGAGGAATTAAAAGAAAAGAATGAACGTTTGGCGGAATCGGAAAAGTTAGCCGCTTTGGGCGAGATGGCTGACCGCGTTGCCCACGAGACCCGAAATCCCATTGTCACGATCGGGGGGTTTGCCCGCCGTATCCGGCGCGCGTTGCCTTCGGATAATCCTTTAAGCACCTATGTTGATATCATCATCAAAGAAATCGAGCGGCTTGAGCTTATGATTTGCTGGATCACGGAATTAAAAAAATATATCTCGACTGAATTTGGACCCAGCAATATTAATATCGTCATTGAACGTGCTTTGGAAAAGGTGAAGGATAAACTTGAAGGAACAAATATCACGGTCGACAAAGACCTTTTTATTGACCCCCCATTGGTGAGAGTAGATAGAAAAAATATGGAGATTGTTTTTTCTAATCTTTTTGAAAATGGGATCGAAGCAATGGGAAAGGACGGAGTTTTGCATATAACCACCCAACAAAAAAATGGGAATCACCTGGAGGTGATTATTTCCGATACGGGAAAGGGAATATCCGAAGACGACATGAAGAGCATCTACAATCCATTTTTTAGTTCAAAGCTTTTTGGGGCGGGTATGGGACTTACTATTGCCCATAAAATTGTTAAAGACCATCAGGGATCAATGAAGGTGAAAAGTAAGCTCAAGGAAGGTACGACATTTGCGATTGAGCTTCCTTTGTCTAAATCAGCGAGCTTGTAGGAGATAGTGACTATCTATGAGAGAAAATATCAAAGTTGCTTTGCATGAGACGACGGTCTTCCTGGAGAAAAAAATTCCTTTTATTCCCCCAATAGGCATCATTCTCGGCACCGGACTTTCATCTTTAGGGGAAACAATTGCTGTAAAGACCAGGATTCCTTATCAGGAGATTCCTTTTTTCCCAGTTTCCACGGTGGAATCTCACGCCGGAAATTTGGTTTGTGGCTTGTGGAAAGAGCACGAGGTGATGGTATTAGAGGGAAGAACCCATTACTACGAAGGATACACCCTTCAGGAGGTAACCTTTCCGATAAGAGTAATGCGGATGTTGGGAATTTCAACCCTTGTCATTACTAATGCTGCCGGAGGGCTGGATCCGGGTTTTTCAGCCGGCGAGCTTATGGTAATCACTGACCATATCAATCTCATCGGCGACAATCCGCTTCGCGGTCCCAATGTTGAAAATTTAGGAGATCGCTTTCCTTCGATGTATGAGCCGTATTGCCCGCACTTGATCCAAAAAACAGAAGATGCTGCTCGTGAACGAGGAATTGTTTTAAGGAAGGGGGTCTATGTGGCGGTGCAGGGACCAAGCCTGGAGACTTCTGCGGAGACACGATTTCTTCGGATGATTGGCGCGGATGCAGTCGGTATGTCCACGGTTCCGGAGGTGATTGTCGCGGTTCACGCCGGAATAAAAGTGTTAGGACTTTCCATTATCGCGAACGTGAACCGACCCGAAGCTCTTACCCCAGCCCCGCTTGAAGAAGTGATTGCCACTGTTCAGAAAGCAAAACCAAACATTATCTGTTTGTTAGAAGGATTCCTGGACCACCTGTAAGGGATCAGTTAACATTTTGTCCCTATATCTCCTTCTCTGTATACTTCTCACGCCTTACGCTCTAAACCATTGCTTGTTTAATCGCTTCGCGGCATTCACACTCGCTATAATCAATTTTGGGAATTACCTCAAACAAGAGTTTTTTCACGTTTTCGACGTTTTTATTCATCACCTGCGAGATCATCTCCCAGGTGACTGAACTCTCACTTTGGTGCCAGCAGTCGTAGTCCGTACTCATCGCGATCGTCGCGTAACAAATGCCCGCCTCACGGGCGAGGACTATTTCAGGAACAGTACTCATGTTGATCACGTCAGCCCCCCACTGCCTAAACATCAGGCTTTCCGCGCGGGTAGAAAACCGAGGACCTTCAATAGTGACGATTGTCCCTTTGTTATGGTATTCCAACTCCAATTTTTGCGCGGCGTGGGAGAGTTTGTCCCGAAGTTTATGGCAGAAAGGATTAGCCATAGAGATGTGGCATACCTCATGTCCTTCAAAAAAAGTAGATTTTCTTTTGTTGGTGCGGTCAATAAACTGATCCGGAAAGACTAAATGACCTGGCTTAATGTTTTCCCGGAGGGAACCAACCGCGGTCGTGGCAAGAATATGAGTTACCCCCAAGTCTTTCATTGCCCAAATATTAGCCTGGAAATTGACATGGGAAGGTGCGATCCGATGTCCTTCTCCGTGCCGAGCCAGGATCACCAATTCTTTTTCCTGGTACGATCCGACAATGATAAGGTCCGACGTTGCCCCGTAAGGGGTATGTTTTTTGATCCTTTTTATATTGTCTATTAAACGGGGATCATCAAACCCAGAACCCCCAATTATGCCGACTTTCATCATTGCGAAACTCCTTTAATTTTGGTCAGGGTTGCGGTTACATGAAAAAAACCAATGGGTTTTTATGGAAATATAGAGGGAGCGATGAATATGTGTCAAGAAAAATATAAAGAAGAAAAATTATTGCAGTCAGAGAAAAAAATTGGTATTAAGAAAAGCATAGGGCGGTTAACTCAGCGGGAGAGTGCCATCCTCACACGGTGGAAGTCACTGGTTCGAATCCAGTACCGCCCATCAATAAAATCAAGGGGTTATGGATTTAGGTCTGTAGCCCTTTTTGTTTTTGCTAATAATCAGAATTAGTTGGCGGTAATTTTTTGCAGGTTCTCTAAAATGTTCCAAAAAAGATTGGTTCGAGCGGGGACATTGTATCTTCATTGGGCAGAGGCTTGGAAACGGGGTTCCATGGAACCGGAGGCTTTTCTCATTCGCACGATCCAAAGCGTTTTTAAAACTCATATCATTGAGTGATGTTGGTTACTTAAAGTGGTTGTTTGGGGATATTGGGGAAGGGCCTATGCTTTCCACCATGTGCTTCATCAAGTCGGTAAAGTAAGCCTCTTGGTCGGGACCGCACCAGGACATCAATCCGGTTTCATAAGCAAGTGATCCCTTTTGGTTTGTTATTTCTCCGTAATATTTATCCGGTGAAATGTATCCCGCATAGGAACCGCAAAAACTGGTTACCCATAAATCATAATTTTTTTTCGCAGCCCATTCATGCCAGGCAACACTGATTTCACCGCTGAAATCTCCTGGTGTGCCGATAAGGAGCAAATCTCCAATCCGAACTATTTGCAGCCAGGCAGTTCCGCGAATACCGAGGATTCGGGCTAAAATGGGTGAAACACGCCAGCCATCTGGGCCGAGGCGCAGCTGGAAGGGCGGCAGTTCGATAAGGGCACCGATGGATGCTACCACCATGTGATCCTGAAAGCAAAGACCCTTTTCTGTTTGATCGAGAACCATTCGAGCTAACGCCTCACCGAACATCTTTGCCCGGGTAAATTGCTCTGCGCCTTGTGTTCCCTGGGTGCTCATGCTGCCTACTGCCCCCCCGAGGTATAAAGCGGTTGCCCCGGTAGCTTGCTCGATGGTTTGCTGCAAAAAACCCGGATAATCCCCAGAAAGCTCAAAATTTTTGCTGCCAAGAATCGTTGGATGAGCGGAAAAACGTGTCAGGTAACAACGTTGACCATCCTCTCGCTCGATTACCGCGTAGTTAAGGTCAGCATCGACGCCCGCTTGGGGGTGGGTGCGATTGCGGATAAAGGCTTTGGCATCTACGCGGCCGTGCGCGATCTTGGCGGGCTTCATGGACTGGTAACCTTGGGTTACAGCATCAATAAACGATCGGATCAGAAGGTTCTCCACCTTGGGATCGTATTTTCCGGTTACGGTGCGAAAAGCCACACCCGGCGCGAATGCTCCTGGCCCGCTATGGGTATGACTTACGGTAAAAAGTATGTTGGTGCCCTTTAAGGGGGTCCGCGCTTCGATGGCTTTTCGGACAGCATCAGCCACATTCTCAGATACCAGAAGCATGTCCGCCCCGATGATTACCGCCATATTGTGACCGTCTCCAACCACCAGTGCTTTTACGTGGAGACGGTCATGAATGCCAATGGATGGTTTGCCGCGACGGCTGCTAAAACCAGCAAGGGGAACCCCTATTTCTGGCGTTATGTCGGACACACCCCAGCCTGCCATCAATTGGTAGCGCGTCCCTTGATGCAAGGTCTTGGCGCCTTTGTCAATGGCAGAGATCGAATGACAAAAATAATCCGTTTCCCGATAACCCGGGCCGTAGGCCGGCCAAGGACCGATCACGACCACGAAAGCAGCCACTAAAAGCAGGCTTACCGCCGCACTGATAGTTATTTTTTTCCGCAATCGCATTTTTCTTTTTTTGGCTCCCTTTTCAAGCTTTGACTGTGATCAAAAGATATTTTTTATAATTTACAGCAACCCCTTAAAAAATAATAAAAAAATCTAAGACTAATGGGCTAAAAAAGTCAAATAGAAATTTTGATAAACCGCCCAAAAGCGTAAAACTTCAATGAGCTTCCCCGGTCAAAAATTTTTTCTTGACATTTCACTCTGTTAGGGTTAAAGAACAAAATAATAGAAATATGAAATCTAAAAAAAATGGACGCAGAATAAAAAAAGGGTCGTGTTACCGGGGAATGGCTTTTATGATTGCTGAGAATAAGGAAGGCCGTATCGCCAACCAAGACTGGCGATTGGCTTTTTTTGTTTTAGTGCTCACCCCCGGGAAACACTTTTAACGTGCTCCCAACAGAAATTGTCTGCCTTTGCTTTCTCGCACAGATTGTGTAATTAATGTTAAGTGGCGTGGGATAAAGTGAAAATTATCAAAATCACTTGTTTGATTATAATCAAGGGAATATTTGTCAAATAATTTAAGTGCAATTCCATCGGTAGCTTTTGCTGAAGTATCTGACAAGTTGCTGACTATCACAAGAATATGGATAGAAGGTGTAATAATTGGATGGATTGGTTTTTTTTGCAGCGATGTTTCGTTCATGGTCTGGAATACTTTATTCGCTGATTACAGTTTTTTTATTGGAACCTATGGTTTAATCAGTGATCCCTATGGTGGTCTGGCGAGTTATAACTGAGCAAGTCACAGCTTACACATCCTGAGTGTTTTTGGATCTATAATATTAATGTTAGTGTCACTAACCGGAGGCTTTTATCTGCGAACCAGGCACAATCAAGAAGTGGAACAAATCGGCCTCTTAACCAGAGAGGAGGGAAGGGGGATAAAATTATAAAATGCTTAAAAAAGAGAAAGGGGTGTTGAAAACTAAGACCTTAATAAGTTCACAAACTGCTCAAGGCTCATTAAAACTTTTTATACCGACGAAACCAACTGAGGGAATGTAATATGAAAAGGGGTTAAAAGGCGGAAAGGGTATAGTAATTATTAAGTGGGTGACAAAGGAGGTTAGAGCGATGAAAGAACTGGTAGAGGTGCTTGTTAAAACTTTGGTCGACAATCCCGATGCCGTGCAGGTTACAGAAGTAATGGGTAATAATGTGATTATTATTGAGGTGAAGGTAGAGAAAAGTGATATGGGAAAAGTGATTGGGAAACACGGACAGACGGCGAGCGCTATTCGCACACTTTTAAATGCCACGTCTGCAAAGCTTAAAAAACGTGCGGTATTAGAAATCCTTGAGTAATATAACTTGACAATAAGTTGCGATTAAGGTTATGTTAAAAACACGCTAGGCTCCTCGACGGTCATAAAGAAAAAGCTGTTTGTTTCTTTATGCCGTCGGAAATCCCGTAATCAACAGTTGGGCGAAGGAAAAATTTATAATTTATTAGAAAAGGAGAGTAAGAATGAAGATCTATGTAGGAAATTTGTCGTATGAGGTGACTGAAGATGATTTAAAGCTGGCTTTCAAAGAATTTGGACAGGTTGAAACCGTCACCATTATAAAAGACAAATATAGTGGTCAATCAAAAGGCTTTGGATTCGTGGAGTTTGCTTCTAAAACAGAAGGGCAAGCTGCAATCGATGGCCTCAACGGCAAAGAGGTAAAAGGAAGAACTCTTAACGTGAACGAGGCTCGCCCTCGCCCTGAAGGTCACGGCGGATTTGGTGGTCACAGAGGAGGAGGCGGGGGTGGTAGAGGAGGATATGGTGGTGGTGGTGGTGGTAGAGGAGGACGCGGGGGATACCGATAAAGACAAGGGGATCCGCGTAGGGTTAAGCACCAACAAAATATTAAATAAATTAAAGTCTTGACTAATCTTGTGTTAGTTTATCTGTCTTAGTAGACATGATGGTATAATATAAAAAGAAGACCCATACAATGGGTCTTCTTTTTTGTTCTTAATAGTGTAGGTTAGATGGGCGTTAAGGAGCAACTAGGACGATCTATAAACATGTTTGGAATCATCAAGCTTTTTTAGGGTAACCCACCGATTGCGCAAGAATGATTTTTTGATTTGGTCGTAACGCCATCGCTTTCGTCAAGGTTGGCCGATCTATCCAACCTCGTAAACTGTCGCTAATCATTCGGAAGCGAAATAAAGATAGACATTCTCACCGATAAAACCGGTATTAGCAGCTGAATTGAAATTTTTTCTTCATCTGACCCGGTACTTATCTTTGCCTAATCCGCCACATAAATTAGGTTAACAAAAGCCTCTTTGACAAAAGGTTGAGGCCCCGTTTTGGCTCGTATGTTTTCACCCCGGATCGGGTTCAACATATTTGCTTTTGCATCATTTGCCAAGGCGGCATTCAGTATTATGGGCAAGAGAGTATTCCCTGATGCCAAGAAGGCCCCTGTAGTGGTTGATATCTTCAAGAACTCCCTACGACTTATTTTTTTTCCCCTAATATTTTCTCCTTTTTCACTCCTTAGGATTTTTAAAAATTAGTTCACGGCTGGTAAAAAGGAAACAACGGTGTTTAATAAAATGAGTTTGTGCGGAGTTTGAGTTCGCGACCTTGGAATTCGGGTAGGTTGAACGGCTTTTTAGTTTTGCTGTAGGGGCGGTAGAATATGAGCCCAATTTTTTTGGGGGTCGTGGTGTAGGAGGTTAACACGTTGTTAACTGCGTGCTCCATTACGGTCCCTTTGAATGGGCTGTAGAAGAAAATAACCAGGGGCTCCTTTGGGATAGGTGATTCAATTGCATTCATACAAATATTTTCAATGGTGCTTGGTTTCTGAGCATTAGGGCTTCAGATGACCACATTTTTACTGGCGATATGTTGAAGCTTTTGAGCGAATTCTGCCCCAATGATCTTTTTCAATCTAAACGCGGAGGCCAACAGCGTTACTCGTCCTTTGCCAGAGCCGAAGCCAATGAATTCGAATTGTTCAAAAGGGATCTTCAGTTGATGAATAATCTGCCTAAATATTTTTGCTGACATCGGCTCATACCAATAGCACTCTTTGAGATTATTGCCCGCAATAGTTAGGCTTTGGAGAAGGATGCTTCCAGAAGTATTAACGGCATACTTTCTGTCAAACGAAATATCGAGGTAATACTGAAAGTTATTGAGGAGGTAATCGATTGAGTGGGATAAACTTTTGCAGCTAGGAACCTTATCAAGATGATCCCGCATAGCGATGGTAATACGTCTAACCGTTCCGAGTGGCCATGCTGTCGTAAATAAACGAAAAATTTTGCATGATCCCGCGACCCTGAGTCGCATGGGAATTCATTATCTTGTTCCCGAACTGCCAAGATTCATTTTTATCTCGTTTCAGAATTTGTCTTGTCTGGATGATTCTGTGTATGACAATGGCGGATAGTAAGCAGAGCGGGGATGAGCGCACTGGGGTAGGTCACAACAAGAACACGGGGAGAAAAAACGTGAGGTAGAATAGTAAACTACTTAAATAAGCTTAACGCGGACCCTTCTTTACTCCCCCGATGTACCTTTGGTTGCATGCGGCAATGGTGCGTGCCTACAGATCAACCAGTTTTGCCTCGATCATGCCGTCAATAGAAAAAATCTCATCAAGAACTTTTTTATTGATGGGGTCATCGACGGCAACAAAGGCCACCTCTTCTCCGGTTTTCTGTCGTGACAGCTCAAACCCGGCGATATTGATAGCGTGGTTCCCGAGGATGGTCGCTACTTTTCCGATGACACCAGGCCGATCGAAGATGCGAAAAAGAAGAAAGGAACCTTCGGGGATGATGTCGAGATGAAAACGGTCAAGGAGGACAATTCTGCCAAGTTTGTCGGAAAAAACGGTGCCGGCAATAGTAATCTCGGCTATGTCGGTTTTGAGATTGAAAAGAATAAGGTCGTTAAACTTGTCGAATTGAGTGGTTTTAGTTTCCTCGACAACGATGTTCCGGTCTTTCGCTAGATACGGCGCGTTTATGTATGTTACTGATTCACGAAGACTGACTTCGAGGAAGCCTTTAATGCCTGCGATAGTAAAGGGTTGGTAGCTAAAGGGAACATCGAATTTCCGCTCACAGAGATCTTCTTCAAAATTTTTGCCGACCATCACAATCTTTATTCTCTCCGGCCTTCCCTGGACGATCTGCGCCGCAAGTTTTGCCATCTTTTCCGTGAGCGTAAAATAGAGCTGAAGATTTTCAGGAAGCTGGGTTTTTAGGAAAGGGATGTTTACAGCATTGAGGTAAGGTCTGCCGTTGAGTGCATTGACTACCTGCTCGGCGATGATTTTCGATACCGCTTCCTGTCCCTCAATGGTGTTAGCACCGATATGGGGAGTGGCAAACACATTTTCCAATTCCAGCAGCTTATTGCTCTCCGGGGGTTCTTCTTCGAAAACATCCACCCCTGCGGCAAAGACTTTTCCGGCTTTTAAAGCATCGTAAAGATCTTTTTCGTTGACAATCCCCCCCCGCGCACAGTTTACAAAGATCACGTCATGTTTCATCGTTTTAATTTGTTTGGCGGTAATCATATTCCTTGTGTCTGTGGTTAAAGGGGTATGGAAAGTGATGACATCAACTTCTTTCAAAAGGTCTTTAAGTTTGTCATACAGAATGACCCCTAGGGAATCCGCCTTCGTTTTCTTGATAAAAGGGTCATACGCGATCACCTTCATGCCAAAGCTTTTTGCTCGGATTGCCACATTACTTCCGATCCTTCCAAGTCCCACAATTCCGAGCGTTTTATTGTAAAGCTCTACACCCATAAATTTTTTTCTATCCCACTTGCCAGATTTGAGGGATTCGTTTGCCAGAGGAATTTTGCGGGCTGCGGCCAGCATAATCCCGATCGTGAGTTCGGTTGCGGCAAGCGTGTTGCCGGTGGGAGCGTTAAGCACTATCAGGCCCTTTTTGCTTGCCGCCTCAATATTGATGTTGTCCACACCAACACCAGCACGGCCGATGATTTTTAATTTCCCCGGGTTTTCTATGAGAGTTGCCGGGATATTGGTTCCACTGCGGGTAATCATTGCGTCATAGTTACCGATAATTTTTCTCAGATCGTCATTTTTGATGCCAGCCTTGATATCAACATCGATATTTTTTTCCCGCAACAAAATATCAATGCCTTCCTGGGAAATATTGTCGGTAATAAGAACTTTGAATTTTTTCATCACGACCTCTCAGATACTGGAGCTTTATGATTTATTACGAATGAACGCAGTAAAAAGTTAACATTCCTTGCCCTAAAAATCAAGAACAAGATGGGTAACCACCCAAGGCTTCGGGTCGACTTTTAAATTCGGTTGCCACGACCCTTTGCACCGGCCTTTGAAGTTTAGGGCAAAAACCAAAATTACTGCTTTCGTCTTTTAACCAGTGGCAAGAATAAGTTATCGTTTTTCAAAATAAAAATTGTTCCATGAGGGGTTTTCAGGAGCGCTTTGTGCGTTCCCTCCTCCTGTTAATTATTTTTCAATTTTTGAGTGCACGTTTACGCAGGGTCTCTTTTCCTTCACTGCCCTTATTTTCTTCTCGCCGCTTAGCGGTCATTAAAGCATTATCCCGCAGGGAAAGGGAAATGCGCTTTCGCTCTACGTCAACGTCAAGCACGGTCACCATCACTTTCTGGTGGACCTTTACAACTTCGTTTGGATTTTTTACGAAACGGTTTGCCAGTTCGCTAATGTGTAGGAGGCCGTCCTGATGTACTCCGATATCCACAAAAGCACCAAAAGCCGTGATGTTGGTGACAATGCCCGGAAGTTTCATGGTGGGCTTTACATCCTCAATTTTTTCAACTCCTTCGGTAAAGGCAAAGGTCTCAAAAATCTCCCGGGGGTCGCGGCCAGGTTTAGCCAGTTCGCTCAGAATATCAGTGAGAGTTGGCAGCCCCACTTTTTCGGTTATGTACTTGTTTATGTCAATGCGTTTGCGCAACCCTTCATTTTTCATCAAGTCATTTAAAGAGCATCCGAGGTCTCGAGCCATTGCTTCGACGATGGGGTAGGTTTCCGGATGAACCGCACTGGTGTCGAGTGGGTTTTCTGCCTCCCGGATTCTTAAGAATCCGGCTGCCTGCTCGAACGCTTTTGGACCCAAACGAGGAACTTTTTTCAATTCCTCTCGCGCGATAAAAGGACCGTGTTCGTTTCGGTATCCCACGATCGCTTTAGCGAGCTGCTGCCCCAACCCGGAGACATACGCGAGGAGTTGTTTACTGGCCGTGTTAACTTCAACGCCTACCGCATTAACACAGCTCATCACCACATCATCGAGGCTCCGTTTTAACGCGTTCTGATCAACATCATGTTGGTATTGGCCGACTCCGATTGACTTGGGATCGATCTTTACCAGTTCGGCAAGGGGGTCCATGAGACGCCGGCCGATGGAAACCGCACCGCGCACGGTAACATCGTGATCTGGAAATTCCTCGCGGGCAGTTTCAGACGCAGAATACACGGAGGCTCCGCTCTCATTGACGATGATCAGGGGAATTTTCTTGAGCGGATCGAGACCTTTCACAAAAGTCTCGGTTTCTCTCCCCCCGGTTCCGTTTCCCACCGTGATCGTCTCTACTTGAAAACGCCGGCACAGGGTACTCAGAACCTCTGCTGCTTTGGCTTTCTCTTTCTCTAATTGGTGGGGAAAAATTGTATCCGTATGAAGAAGCTTTCCTTGCCGGTCGAGACAGACTACTTTGCAACCGGTCCGAAACCCGGGATCAATAGCAAGCACGTTTTTTTGTCCCAAGGGCGGAGCCAGAAGGAGCTGGCGGAGGTTTTCGGCAAATACCCGGATCGCTTCTTCATCCGCGCGCTTTTTAGTGACCATTCGGATTTCTGTTTCCATCGAGGGATAAAGAAGGCGAGAAAAACTATCGTTAAGCGCCTGGCGCACCTGTTCAGAGGCCAGACTCGTGCCCTTGATGAAAAAGGGCTCCAGGAGCGCGAGCGCTTCCTGCTCTGGGGGCAATACGCGAAGCAAAATAAACCCTTCCTTCTCCGCCCGTCTCATCGCGAGTATTCGGTGAGAGGGAGCAGTATTCACCGATTCTTCCCAGTCATAGTAATCCTGGTATTTGATCCCTTCCTGTTCTTTTCCTAGGATGATCTTTGAACTGAACACGGCCTTTTGTAGAAAAAACTCTCTCATCGAGGCTCGTGCGGCAGCATCTTCACTGATCCACTCAGCGATAATGTCCCGAGCTCCTGCAAGTGCTTCCTCAGCGGAATTGACTTCTTTTTCCCGGTTGATAAAGGCGTGAGACTCTTTGAGCGGATCCTGGTTGACTGGATCAATGCCATCCTGCGCGGAAATTCGCTGCGCAAGGGGGTCGAGTCCTCTCTCCCGGGCGATCGTTGCACGCGTTCTGCGTTTGGGACGAAAGGGAAGGTAAATATCCTCCAGCACGGCCATAGTTTGCGCGGCGTCGAGCTTGTTTTTAAGCTCGTCAGTCAAAAGCCCTCTCTCTTCGAGAGAACGAAAAATGGCTTCCCTTCGGCTGTCCAGTTCTGCGAGTTGTTCAAGCCGGTTCCGGATTGCCGTGATCGCCACTTCATCCAGCGAGTTGGTTGCTTCCTTGCGGTAACGGGCAATAAAGGGGATAGTTGCTCCCTCTTCAAGGAGCAGGGCTGCTGCCGTTACCTGCTTTGGTGTAAGACTAAGTTCTATAGAAATTCGTTCGATATGCATTTCGTTCATTGTTTTCTTTTCATGTTCTTCAATTCGTGTAATCCAGCTCCGACCGGGCCTGAAGTTGTTTATGAGAGAGTCTTTGGGCAGATCATGTCTTAGGCATTGAGCGCTTTTTTAACCATTCAAGAGTTAGTTTTTTTGTTTTTCAGTTGTATGCTATAATAATATAAACCCAAAAAATTGGGTAGAAAAAAATGGAGAACCTACCAAAAGTCTAAAATGTTCATAATGCCTTTAGTGCCGCTTGGATAACCAGTCAAAAGCAATCACTTTTTTATTGACTTTTTCACCGCTTAGAATTAAAAAGAGAAAAATTATAAAGCATAGAAAAAGATAATCCCAGTATAAAAAAGGTGTCTTTAAGGGGAAAGGTTTTTATGATTGATGAGAATAAAACAGGCCGGATTGCCAAGGTAATAAAGGTGACTGGCTTTTTTGTTTTGAGAGGGCAAAGGACTACGCAGTCCCATGGATGGTTTATGAGAAGGGTAGTGGATGGATGTTATACCGAAACCAGCAAAAACCGCTAAAAGGAGTTTATATTTCAGGTGGAAAAACAATGATTGATACTATGATTTACGATGAACTATTTAGAAATGAAGGGATACGACAAAAAATCATTGAGTGTTTGGAATTAGGGTGTCTTAGATTTTATAGTACTGATATTCAAGAAGCACAGATAAAAGTGTAATGCCACCTGTTTAGCAAGCATTTTTTAAGTGAGAGATAGGCTGATTATAAATATAGTTTTCGTAGCATTGTCTGGGCGTTAAATTTCCCAGAGCCTGGTTTGGGTAATCGGTGTTGTAATCGTTAATCCATTTAGCTAAACCAATCTGGAACTCAAAAGGATTATCCCACTCATACGGCCAGACAATGTCTTCTTTGATAGTGCGCATAACCCGTTCGGTGTCCGAGTTGCCTTTCGGGTTGGACCAGGTGGTAAATATCTGTTTTAAACCTAAGAGACAACAGCTCAT
>Ga0182021_10001709_pt1 | contig 25433 bp, 23 predicted proteins | sample 612E3MmetaG_FD_120493 | JGI IMG/M metagenome (GOLD analysis project Ga0182021, IMG submission 120493) | Permafrost microbial communities from Stordalen Mire, Sweden - 612E3M metaG (Illumina Assembly) | ecosystem: Environmental > Terrestrial > Soil > Wetlands > Permafrost | place: Sweden... | reverse complement strand
TAAGGTGGTGGCGCACGTGACGAGGGCATGGTCAGGAGACGCAGGATGAGCGCAACGGTGCCCGACGAGGCGCTGGCCGCGGGCGACCCACAGCCCAGCGGCCGCTCTCCGTGGCACACCATCAGGATGACGCTGGCCTGGTTCGCTTCGTTCGCGGCGCTCGCGGTGGTGGTCGGATTCCTCTCCGGCGTCTTCTGGTGGGGCGCCGTCGACCTGCCGACGTATACGATCGGCCCGGATTTCCGCGGCTACACGACGGAACGCGCGCTCACGGAGGTCTTCTCGACGGACGCCTGGTTCGCCGGCCTGGGACTGACGGTCGGAGCGGGCGTGGGTTACGTCGCCTGGCGCTGGTTCCGTGACGTCGGCTGGCCGGTCACGTTCCTCGCGGGTTTGGGCGCTCTGCTCGCCGGCGGGATCTGCGACCTCACCGGTCGGTGGCTGGGTCCTCAGAACTTCGATGCGCGGTTGGCCGCGGCGAGCCCGAACGACGTCATCCCGATCGACTTCCAGCTCCACGCACCTGTCGTACTGCTCATCTGGGCCTTCGCGGGCGTGCTGCCGGTCCTTATCGCCAGCTCGATCGGGCCGGACGCAGAGGAGGAGCCTCGTCCGAAGGGTCCCCGTCGGCGCGGCGGAGACAAAGGCCGTGACCAGCCCGTCGAGGTGGGACAGGTCGTCGGTCACGACATCGCCCCGCTCCCTGAGCCCACGCCGCGTCGCCGCCTATTCCACTTCAGACGCAGCGACGACCTGTAGGGACGGTGTGCGACTAGTCCCGGTGAGCGGCGAAGGGGTTGGGGTCGAGTATCCGGGAGAGCCACTTCAGTGGTGCGCCGTCATGGTCGGTCGGCTCCGTGCCGAGAGCCAGTGACCGCTGCCAGGTCCATGCCCGCGCGATGACCGCGAGGCGGGCGACGGCGGAGAGCTCGGACGGATCGATGGTCTCGTCCCGCCCGCGTTCGTACGCCGCGAGCACCGCCTCGCCGGTCGCGCGGGACTCGGTCATCGCGATCCGCACGGGGACCAGCAGGCTCGCGTACGGGTGCGCGGCCATCGCGTCGCCCCAGTCGAGGAACACGGTCTGCCCGTCGCGAGTCAGGACGTTCCACGGGTGCAGGTCGTTGTGGTCGATCGACCCCGGGCGAGCGGCGCAGCTGGCTGCCAGGTCGACGACCAGCGGCCGAGCCGCCGCGATCCGTCCGAGCATGGCGGTCGTCTCGGCGTCGCCGGCGTCCTGCGCACGACGTCCCATCGATTCCAGCAACCGGTCGAAGACGCCAGGCAGGGCGTGCGGTCGCGCATCCGGAAGGCCTTGTGTCACGAGTTCGTCGACCCTGTGACGGAGCTGCTCCTGCAGTCCTGCGTACGTGGTCATCGCGCGCTGGAACCTCGGGTCGCCGCACGCTGGCGTACCCTCCGCCTCCGCGTCGTTCCCCAACGAGGCGCCCGCATCCTCCAGCAGCAGCCAGCCGCGGGCGAGATCCGCTGCGAGGACGGGCGCGACATACTCGGGGATCTCGGCGTCCAGGGTCTGGTGGAGGATCGGTTCGGCGCTGCCCTCGGGTGTCGCCTTGAACCAGACGGTGTCGCCATCGGCGAGCGGGAGGGCGAGAACCCTGCCCCAGGGTCGTACCCGCGACCAGGACGGCCCCCCGTTGCGCCGGCGTCCCTCGCGTGCGAGAGCAGCATCTGCCCAAGCCAGCGCGTCACGGGTGACGTCGTCGCTTCGCCATTCGTCCAGCCGGCTCATGGCCTCAGCCTGTCATGGGTGGTGCGTTCGCGGCCCCGACCGTCTCAGCGCTCGCCGATGGCTCCGGACAGCGTCGAGGGGTCGAGGCACCACGTGAGCAGTTCCGGCCACGGACCGTACCCGTCGGGAGTGCTGAGGTGGCCGCCTCCGGGGATCACGATCTTCGGGAGGCCCAGCGGCGTGACGTACTGCTCGTCAGGGCCTTCGGGACAGTACGGATCGTGCGTGCCGACGATCATCGCACTTGCTCCTCGAGCGCCCACCGTGTCTCCGCCCGCGGGGCGCCAGGCGAACTCGTCTAGACCGAGGTCCGCGAGCACGCTGGCCGACGGCGGCGCGACGAGGATCACGTTCTCGACCTTCGGAACGAGGCCGCGGGCGACGGCGTGCAGCCAGGTCGGTACGGACAGGCTGTGGGAGAGCACGGTGATGTCGGACGTGCCGCACGCGTTCAGCTCAGCGACGTACGCGTCGAGCCAGGCCTCGAGCGAGGGTTCGTCCGGCTCGGGAAGCTGCGGATAGCGGACGGTGAAGCCGCGCTCGACGAGCTTGTCGTGCAGCCAGTGGTGCCAGTGGTCGGGCTCGCGGTGGTTCTGCCAGCCGTGGAGCAGCACGAATGCTCGGGCCATCAGAGACGTCCGATCTCGGCGATGATCGCCTCGGTGAGACGTACGAGGTCGGCCGGAGCGAGCTCGACCTGGAGGCCGCGGCGACCGCCGGAGACCAGTACGGTCCCGAACGACATCGCGGAGGCGTCGATGACGGTTCGCAGTCGGGTGCGTTGGCCCAACGGCGAGATGCCGCCCACGACGTAGCCGCTGGAGCGCTGTGCGACGGCGGGATCCGCCATTTCGGCCTTCTTGGCACCGAGCGTGCTGGCCAGTGCCTTGAGGTCCAGCTGGCCGGAGACCGGGACGACGCCGACCGCGAGCTCGGGCTGACCCGCTCCGGTCAGGCTCGCGAGCAGGGTCTTGAAGACGCGTACGGCAGGGACGCCGAGCGCTGCGACGGTCTCGTCGCCGAAGTGATGCCTGACCTCGTGGTCGTACTCGTGGACCGAGAACGCGACGCCGGCCGCAGTGAGTATGTCGAGCGCCGGGGTCCCGGCGGCCTTCTTCGCCATCAGAACACCAGCGCGACGCCGAGCAGGAGCAGCGGGGCCAGGATCAGGGCGGGGAGGAGCTCCGCGACGCGGATCTGCTTGACACCGAGCAGGCCCAGGGCCAGGGCTAGCAGGATGACGCCGCCGGTGGCGGTGATGATGTCGACGTACGGGGCGGGCAGGACGTCACCGAGCAGGAAGCCGGTCAGCGTGAGCGCTCCCTGGATGATCGCGACCATTCCGGCGCTCAGCAGGACGCCGACGCCCAGCGACGACGCGAACGCGATCGCCGCGAAGCCGTCGAGGATCGACTTCACCAAGAGCTGGTCGGCGCCGCGTCCGAGGCCATCGGAGAGCGACCCCACGATCGTGAGCGGGCCGATGCAGAACAGCAACGTGGGCGTGACGATCGCCGTGACGAAGTGCTGCCGGGTCTCGCCGCCCTGTCCGAGACGGTCGGTGAGGTAGCCGGCCAAACCCTCGACCCGGTCCTGCAGGCGCAGCGCCGACCCCGCGATGCCGCCGAACAGGAGCGCCATGACGAGCACGATCATCCCGACGCCATGTCCGACGAGATCGGACAACGCCGTCGACGAGATCTGCCACGCGTTCTGGAGCGCGAGCACGACGGTGATGAGGCCCAGCGACTGGGTCACCAGTGTCCGCGTACGTTCCGGCAGCCGGTTGCCGATGAGAAGCCCGATGAGACCACCGGCGAGCACCGTACCGACGTTGACGACGGTTCCCACGCCGATGAACAGGGGCGCGAGCCCGGTGAGGTGTGGCACGCGCTCATTCAACCGTACGGGCAGTCCGCACGATGCCCGGGTCCGTCGGCTGGCCGCCTCCCGGACACCCGCGCGGGGGTCGACGGTTTCCCAAGGGATGTAGGACTTTCATCACATCCCGTGGCAGATTCGGCTGGGGATGTGACAACTTGCCTACATCACTTGGGAAACCGACTCGCGCAGCGGCACGAGGGAGGGGGCACGGTGGGTGATATTGGCGCCAGTCCGGGGGAGTGGGCTCAATAGACTTCGACTGTGCTCCGACGAATCGACCTCCGCGAGACAGCTGACGCCTACGACTACGCGACCGTGGTGCCGCGGGCCGAGTTCGACGTCGAGCACGCGGTCGCACGGGTCGAGCCGATCTGTACGGCGGTGGCAGAAGAGGGCGAGGCAGCCCTGATCCGCTACAGCGAGAAGTTCGACGGGGTCATCCCGCCCTCGCTGCGTGTCCCCGCCGAGGTGCTCCAGCGATCGCTCGCCGAGCTCGATCCCCAGCTGCGCGCCGCGTTCGAGGAGTCGATCCGGCGTCGTCGTGCGGTGTGCGCCGACGAGGCCGCGATGCCCCAACCGACCACCGAGCTGGCGCCTGGCGCCACGGTGACCACCCGATTGGTGCCCGTCGGCCGCGTCGGCCTGTACGTACCGGGCGGACTTGCGCCGCTGGCCTCGTCCGTGATCATGAACGTCGTTCCGGCGCAAGCCGCGGGGGTGGCCTCGATCGCCGTCTCGAGTCCGCCTCAGAAGGACTTCGGCGGCCTGCCCCACCCCAACATCCTCGCGCTGTGCGCCCTGCTGGGCGTCGACGAGGTGTACGCGGTGGGCGGCGCCCAGGCCATCGCGATGTTCGCCTACGGCGTGCCGGGGCTGTGCCGCAAGGTCGACCTCGTCACCGGACCCGGCAACATCTATGTCGTCGCCGCCAAGCGGCTGCTGCGCGGTCGCGTGGGCATCGACTCCGAGGCCGGTCCGACGGAGATCGCCGTCCTCGCCGACAGCACCGCCGATCCCGTACATGTCGCTGCCGACCTGCTGAGCCAGGCTGAGCACGACCCGATGGCCGGATCGGTGCTCGTCACGGCGTCGGTCGAGCTCGCGGATGCCGTCGACGCCGCGCTGGAGCCGATGGCGGCAGCGACCCATCACGCCGATCGTGTACACATCGCGCTCACCGGCGAGCAGTCGGGCATCGTGCTCGTACGGGACCTCGAGCAGGGCATCGCGGTCGTCGACGCGTACGCCGCCGAGCACCTCGAGATCCAGACGGCCGATGCTGCGAAGGTGGCCGCACGCATCCGCAACGCCGGCGCGATCTTCGTCGGCCCGTACGCGCCCGTGTCCCTCGGCGACTACTCGGCCGGCTCGACGCACGTCCTACCGACCGCTGCCGCGGCCCGTCACTCGTCCGGCCTCACGGTCGCGAGCTTCCGTCGTTCCGTACACGTCATCTCCTACGACGAGAGAGCCCTTCTCGCGCTGGCCGACGGTGTCGAGCGGTTCGCGCTCGCCGAGGACCTTCCCGCGCACGCCAACGCGATCACTGTGAGGCGGCCGCGATGAAGGCCGATGTCACCCTTGCCGACCTGCCCTTGAGACCGGAGCTGGTGGGGGAGGAGCCGTACGGAGCTCCGCAGCTCGACGTGCCCGTACGCCTCAACGTCAACGAGAACCCGTTCCCGCCGTCACCGCGCGTGCGGCAGGAGATGGCGCAGGCCATCGCCACCCTGGCCGGTGGCGTCAACCGCTATCCCGACCGAGAGGCCTGGGGGCTTCGACAGGCACTCGCCGCCTACCTCGGTCACGGCGTCACGCCCGAGATGGTCTGGGCGGCGAACGGGTCGAACGAGGTCATGACGCACGTGCTCAGCGCGTTCGGAGGTCCCGGGCGGTCCGTGCTGTCGTTCACGCCGACCTACTCGATGTATCCCGAGTACGCCCGGAACACGCACACGACCTACCTCACGGTGCCGCGCACGCCCGATCACACGCTCAACGCCTCCCTGGTCCTGGATGCGATCGCTGCGCACGACCCGACCGTGGTCGTCATCACCACGCCGAACAACCCGACCGGTACGCCGACGCCGCTGAGCGTGATCGGCGACGTGCTGGCCGGTACCGACGCGATCGTGGTCGTCGACGAGGCGTACCAGGAGTTCTCGCACGATCCCGAGTCCACGAGCCTCACCCTGCTGCCCGACCACGGCAACCTCGTCGTCAGCCGGACGATGAGCAAGGCGTTCGCGTTCGCGGGTGGTCGCCTCGGCTACCTCGCCGCGAATCCTGCGATCGTCGACGCGTTGCGGATCGTACGGCTCCCGTACCACCTGTCCGCCCAGACCCAGGCGCTCGCCCTCGTCGCGCTCGCGAACGCGGACGAGATGCTCGGCCAGGTCGACGTGCTGCGGCGCGTCCGAGACGAGGCGCTTACCCGTCTACCGACGATGGGCGTCGGCGTCGTACCGTCCGATGCGAACTTCTGCCTGTTCGGTCGGTTCGCGGACCGGCATGATGTGTGGCAACGGTTGTTGGACCGCGGCGTGCTCGTGCGTGAGACGGGTCCTGCGGGCTACCTCCGGGTGTCCGCCGGTACCGAGGAAGAGATGGAGCGGTTCTACGCCGCTCTCGCGGAGGTCCTCGCCGAGGGCGCGCCGCGGCTGGAAGGCCCTGGACTGGAGAGGAAGCCATGAGCAACCGTCGCGCCACGGTGGAACGTGTCACCAGCGAGTCGAATGTGTCCGTCGAGATCGACCTCGACGGTACGGGGACGTCGTCGATCTCCACCGGCGTCGGCTTCTACGACCACATGCTGACCGCGCTCAGCCGTCACTCGCTGATCGACATGACGATCACGACCACCGGCGACGTCCACATCGACGGCCACCACAGCGTCGAGGACACCGCGATCGCGCTCGGACAGGCCATCGGCCAGGCGCTCGGCGACAAGGCGGGCATCCGCCGCTTCGGCGACGCCATCGTGCCGCTCGACGAGGCCGTCGCACAGTGTGTCGTCGACGTGGCCGGCCGTCCGTACGTGGTCTGCTCGGGCGAGCCCGCAGGCTATGAGTACGTCCGTATCGCCGGCTCCGGCGTCCCGTACGCAGGGTCCATGACCCGTCACGTCGTCGAGTCGCTCGCCATGAACGCCGGCCTGTGCGTCCACCTCACACTCCTGGCGGGCCGCGACCCGCACCACATCGCCGAGGCCCAGTACAAGGCGCTGGCCCGCGCGCTCCGCGCCGCCATCGAGCCGGACCCCAGGGTCATCGGAGTCCCCTCGACGAAGGGCGCTCTGTGACGGGTCCCCGCGTGGCCGTCCTCGACTACGGCTCGGGGAACCTTCACTCCGCCACCCGGGCGCTCGCCGAGGCGGGCGCCGACGTCGTACTCACCGCCGATCCAGAGGTCGCGGCCGAGGCGGACGGCCTCGTCGTGCCTGGTGTCGGCGCGTTCGCGGCCTGCATGGAGGGCCTGCTCGGGGTTGGCGGCGACGGCATCATCCGACGGCGAGTGGAGCAGGATCGTCCGATCCTGGGCATCTGCGTCGGCCACCAGATCCTGTTCGCGCACGGCGACGAGCACGGTTCCGTCGTCGACGGGGTGGGTATCTATCCCGGGCTCGTCACGCAGCTGCCGGCTGTACGGCTGCCGCACATGGGCTGGAACGAGGTCACTCCGGACGAGGGCTCCGCCATGTTCGTCGGCGTGAGCGACCAGCGCTTCTACTTCGTCCACTCCTACGCGGCCCTGTCACGCGCCGACCTCCCCGAAGGCGCCACCGTCACCTGGGCCCGCCACGAGGGGTACGACTTCGTGGCCGCGGTCGAATGGGGCCGAGTCTGGTCGACCCAGTTCCACCCCGAGAAGTCCGGCTCCGCCGGCGCGCGCCTCCTGCGTAACTGGCTCGCCACGCTGTAACGCTGCCGACTGTGCGCTGTGGCGGCGAGCGGCCGCCGGACAGGCAATCGTGGCTTGTGGTACGCGACATGCCGGACGGGTTGTCGCTGGCGCCCCCATTGCCTGTATCGGGACGCGGCCAGGGCCTGGGACGGTGCGCCGCTGCGTGAGTGCGTCGCCTTGGCGATGTCGGCTTGGTCTGTGTCCCGGCGGGCCGCGGTTTGGTCTGTATCCCGCCGAGACGTGGGACTGGTCAGCATCTAGGGGCCGAGGTCCCGACTCGGGTAGGGTTCCGGCCGTGGAGTCACTCGTACTGTTGCCCGCGGTTGACGTGCAGAACGGCCAGGCCGTCCAGCTGGTCCAGGGGGTGGCCGGGTCCGAGAAGGTGTTCGGAGATCCTCTCGCCGCGGCTCAGCGCTGGCAGGACGACGGTGCCGACTGGATCCACCTAGTCGACCTCGACGCCGCGTTCGGCCGCGGCTCCAACGCGGAGACCATCGCCGAGATCGTCGGGGCGATGAACCTCAACGTGGAGCTGTCCGGTGGGATCCGCGATGACTCGAGCCTCGAGCGGGCGCTCGCGACCGGGTGCCGCCGCGTGAACATCGGTACCGCCGCGCTGGAGAACCCCGAGTGGTGCGTCGACATCATCGCCTCGTACGGCGATCGGATCGCCATCGGCCTCGATGTCAAGGGCACACGGCTTGCCGCGCGTGGCTGGACCCGCGAGGGCGGTGACGTGTACGAGACGCTGGCGCGGCTGTCCGACGCGGGCTGCGAGCGGTTCGTCGTCACCGACGTCGCCTCGGACGGCATGCTCACCGGCCCCAACATCGAGCTGCTCAAGGAGATCTGCGCCCGTACAGACGCGAAAGTCGTCGCCTCGGGCGGCATCTCGTCGCTGGCCGACCTCCGTACGCTCACGGGTCTCGTACCGCTCGGCGTCGAAGGCGCCATCATCGGCACCGCGCTGTACGTGGGGAACTTCACCCTCACCGACGCGCTTGCCCTGACCCGCGACCCCGCCGGGAGCGCACTGTGACGGCAGCGCCGGCGGCCGCGTTCCAGTCGGAGCACGTACAGACCGATCCGTCACCGCTGCTCGACGGGAAGCTGGCCGATCTCTTGCGTGGCAAGAAGATCGTCATGACCGGTGTCACCGGCTTCATCGGCGAGCAGATCCTCTGGAAGGTGCTCACCGAGCTGCCGGACACCCCCGTCGGCGTGCTCGTACGGCGCAAAGGTTCGACCACGGCTCGCGAGCGGGTGGTCGCTCTCGTCAAGAAGAAGATCTTCACGACGGTCCGCGATGCAGCCGGTGGGGCGGAGGAGCTCGTCGCCGCACGCATCGAGGTCCTCGAGGGAGACCTGCCGAACGTACCGGTGCTGCCCCGCGACATCGACGTACTGCTCCACTGCGCCGGCGACGTCTCGTTCGACCCGCCGATCGACCAGGCGTTCCTCACGAACGTGGTCGGTACGAAGGCGTTGCTGACCCGGCTTCTCGAGTCGGTGACCGGCCCGGACGGGACTCTTCAGAGGGTCCCGCACTACGTGCACGTGTCCACCGCGTACACAGCCGGCCGTCGCCGCGGCGCCATCCCCGAGGCCGCGCACTCGCACGACGTGGACTACGAGGCGGAGATGAAGGCCGCGCTCGCGATGAAGGACCTCATCGAGGCCCAGTCGCGGACCGCGTCGCAGTTGACGAAGCTCCGTAGGCAGGCAGAGCGGCTGCATCGGCAGGCCGGCTTCCTGACCACCGCGGAGGACACGGAGACGCGTCGCAAGGAGTGGGTGGCCAACCAGCTGGTCGCCGCCGGTACGGAACGGGCCCGATCGCTCGGCTGGACCGACGTGTACACGTTCGCCAAGGCCATGGGGGAGCGCGTCGTCGCCGACGTCGCGCGTGACATCAAGGTCTCCGTCGTACGGCCCGCGATCGTCGAGTCGAGCCTCATCCACCCGTACCCGGGCTGGATCGAGGGCTTCAAGATGGCCGACCCGATCATCCTCGCGTACGGCCGGGGGAGCCTGCCCGAGTTCCCTGCCTCGCCGGACGCGGTCATCGACATCATCCCCTGCGACTTCGTCGTCAACGCGATCCTCGCGGTGTGCGCGACCGATCCCGAGGTCGGAGTGCCCGAGTACTACCACGCGGCGTCAGGCGCCAGGAACCCGCTCACGTTCCGCGGCATCTTCGAGCACGTCCATCGCTACTTCTCGGAGCACCCGTACGGAACCGGTCAGCAGTCGGCGAAGCTGGCCATCTGGGAGTTCCCCGGCGCGGCACCGGTCCAACGCCTGCTGCAGGCGACAGAGATGCTGCACGGGGTGGCGGAGCGCGTCCTCACGTACATCCCTCGCAGTCCGATGACCAGAGGCCTCGCCGCGAAGCTCGACCGGGGCGGCAGCCAGCTCACGTTCCTCCGCAAGTACCTGTCGCTGTACTCGGAGTACCTCCAGTCCGAGCTCCACTTCGTCGACGACAGGACGCTGGCGCTGCACCGCTCGCTGCATCCCGACGACGTCGCCACGTGGGGCTTCGACAGCGCGGCGTTCGACTGGGACGAGTACATGGTCGGCATTCACATCCCGTCCATCACCGATCCCGTACGACGCCTGGAGTCGGCCCGTCGCCGCCGCGGCGAACGCAGCTCCACGTACCGCGAGCTCAAGCCGCTGGCCGAGGGCGAGGAGCGCCCCAACGTGCTCGTCGCGTTCGACCTGGACGGCACGGTGCTCAGCACGAACGTGCTCGAGACGTACCTGTGGGCACGCCTGCCGGAACTGCCCGTCAGCGGCAGACTCAAGGAGCTGGCCGGCGTGGTGTCGCAGCTGCCCAGCTACATCGGGGCGGAGCGCCGCGACCGGGGCACGTTCCTGCGGTCGGTCTACCGGCGGTACAAGGGCGCCGACCTCGCCGCGCTCGAGGCGTTCGTCGAGGAGACCATGGCGCCGCACATGCTGGACCGCATGTCGAGCGATGCGATCCGCCGCGTACGGCAGCATCGGGCGGCCGGTCACACGACGGTCCTCATCACCGGCGTGATCCGTCCGCTGACGAGGCCGCTGGACCCGTTGTTCGACGTCATCGTCGCCGCCGAGTTGGCCACGGATGCCGACGGCAAGTGCACGGGCTTCCTCACCGGGCCGCCGATGGTGGGGGAGTCTCGCTCGGCGTGGCTGCGCCACTATGCGCAGCTCCACGGCATCGACCTGGCGTCCAGCTTCGCCTACGCCGACAGCCACGTCGACCTGCCCATGCTGCGTACGGTCGGCTATCCCGTCGCCGTCAACCCCGACATCGGACTTCAGCGCGCCGCGCGACAGGCCGGCTGGTCCACCGCCGAATGGAACGTCTACTCACCGGCCCCGCGCTGGATCCTCCCCTCCTAAGGAGCTTTCGTGTCACGACCAGGTTTCGCTCTCGAGGTCGACGAGCGCACCCCGCCCACGCTCGTACGCTCGGCGTCCGACGTCCGGCTGGAGCGGTTCTCGCTCGGCACCCAGATCGTGTACCCGCCCGACGGCCAGCCGTGGGGTGACGCGGTCGCCGCGACGGCTCAAGCGCTGGGCTCGCCCTTCGACGGCAAGCCCTTCGCGGCCCGGCTGTGGGCAGGGATGCGGCTGACGATCACGTTCGCGGACATCTCCGCACTGACCCCGCCCGGCGCGGACGACCCGCGCCGGGTCGTCGTCGAGCAGCTGCTGACCGCAGCGGCCGAGGCGGGAGTCGACGACGTGGTCCTCATCGCCGCCACAGGCCTGCGCCGTCGGCTCGGTCCCGAGGACATGCGTCGGGTGCTGGGCGAGCGGGTGAGCCGCAGCTTCGCGAGTGACCCCCGGCTGACCAGCCATGACGCGAGCGACGACTCCACCCTGTTGACGATCGGCGAGTCCGACGGCGTGCAGATCCGCTTCAACCGGCGGGTCGTCGAGTCCGACCTGGTCGTCCACGTCAGCGTGGTCACGGGTACCGAGCACGCCGGCTGGGACGAGTTCACCTCAGGGCTGGCCTCCGCTGAGACCATCGACCTCGCGTACGGCTGGAACGGCGATCCTGCACCCGTACGGCAGGTGGTCGCTGATCGCGTCGACGTGATCAGCGTGGCCGTGGTGCTCGGGCAGCCCTCGTACAGCGGGCCGGTCGGGTTCCTGTCCTCACGCGAGTGGGAATGGTCGATCAAGGACCAGGCCGCGTATCTCGTCAGCCGCAGGGCGCTCGCGACGGCACCCGTCCAGGCGGGGCGCTACCTGTACGCCGCCCGCCCGGTCGCCTACCCCGTGCTCGGGGTGGTCGCGGGGACGCTCGACGAGGTGCGCGCAGCCGCGCAGGCGACGCTGGCCGCCGAGCAGCGCATCACCGTGAAGGGCTCGGCCGACGTGCTCGTCACCGGCGTCCCGCCCGTACATGCCGCAGCCCCCGACGGTGACGGCAGCCCGCTGGGCGCCGCCTGGTGGGTGCTGCGCCACGCGTACGGGCTCGCCGGCGAGACGCCGATCGTACGAGAGGGGGGCGCGGTGATCGCGTTCCACCCGCTCGGCGACAGGTTCTCGACGCGCCACCATGGCGCCGCCGCCGACATGATCGCCGAGGTACTGCCCGAGACGAGCGATCCCGCGGAGATCGCGTCGCGCTTCCTGCCGAGGTTCGCCGCCGACCCGTGGTACACCGATCTGTACCGTCAGCGCGGCGCGTACCACCCGCTGCACGCGTTCCACCAGTGGTTCGACCTGCAGCCCGCGATCGCGGCGCTGAGCGACGTGATCTTCGTCGGCGCCGACCGTCGTACCGCTGAAGTCATGGGCTTCCGGGCCGCGACCACGTACGCCGACGCGCTGGAGATCGCCTCGACGCGACTCGGCCGGCGTCCCGCGATCACGTATGTCCGCGACGCCGTGGGTGTCCAGGTGGCGGTCTCATGACGCGGGAGTTCGCCTCCTGGGCGGACCCGCGGAGCACGTCACGGTCACGCCCGGCGTCCCTCCACAACCCACTGCAGGGGTTTGTCAGGGACGTACGGCTCGTTGGACGCAACTGGCGGTGGGGACGCGGCGCCCTGAGCCCCGGTGACGTCGAGCGCATACCGGCCCAGCAGCGCCGTAGCGTCCTGCCCGTTCCCGTACGCGCGTCCATGCGGGACCCGTTCGTCGGGTGGTTGAAGCGGGTCAAGGTCGAAGCCACGGGCCTGTCGAGCCGCTCGGGGGAGGCGAGGGTCGCCCTCGCACACGTCGAGTCGGGCGCCGATCTCGCGGTGCTGCTGGAGTCCATCCCCGCGTCGTGGAAGGTCGTCACGACCCGCATCCCGAAAGCCCTGTCCCAGGGCCGCAGTGTGCTCATCGTCACCGATTTCGCGTCGGCCGCTGCCGCGGACGTCGTTGCGCAGGCGGCCCAGCTGGCCACGCGGTACGGGCGGGCGGTCGTCCCCGTCGTGGTCCGTCGGCTCGCGGTGAGCCCGCAGGCTCCGTCACGCCTGCCGACGCCGAGGACCGTCGACGAGGTCCTTGTCCGCTACGGCGACGAGATCCGCGACGTGAACCCGGTCACGGTGGCCCAGAGGTCGTTCGACGAGGTCGGGGACCTGCTGGCCGAGGACGACGCGACGTGGTGGCAGGTGGTGAGTGGCCAGGTGACCTCGCCGCTCGTACGGTCGATGCCCGCATGGCGCAGGCTCTGGGAGCGCACCGACCCGGACCGCGACGTCGCCCGGACCCAGCGCCGCATCTGGGGCTGACCGATGGGGGTCGCTACCCCCGCCGGATACGATGACGGGGTGGCACATGGTCGTGCCTTTGTCGAGACACGGGAGCAGCATGGTCAGCGACCCACTGGAGGCGCTGCGCGACCGGGGAGCTCTCTACTGGGAGGCCCTGCGGTCCTCGGAGTATTCGGAGGTCTCATCCCTCGCCGGGGCTATCGAGCACCTCGACGACGCGCTGGAGCGGCACAGCATCGACGAGATCCTCGAGTCGCTGGAGAAGTCCGGCGAGGACGTCTCCGAGGTCGGTGTCGTCGGCCGGGACCGCCAAGGATCGATCGTCGCGTACGGTCTCGACCTGGTGCATCCGAAGGACACGTCTCCTCGTCGCGTGACGCTCGTCGGCGGCATCCATCCCGCGTGGCGTGACAAGGGCATCGGTCACGCGCTGCTCGAGTGGCAGCTGGCTGCGGCGAAGCGTTGGGACTACGCGACGCGGCGCGCTCATCACGGCCCGCTCAAGGTCTATGCCGTCGCGGACTCCAAGCTGACCGCCAAACGAGAGCTGTACGAGTCGTACGGTCTGCTGCCCGAGACCTGGTACCTCGATGCGCACCGTACGTTCAACGCGGCACATCCTCCGAAGCGGCCGAAGATCCCCGAGGCGGTCGCGCTGGTCCCGTACTCCTCCGTGCCCGCCGTCGCCGTGCTGGCCGCGCACAACGAGGCGTTCCTCGACAGGCCGGGCGCAACCCAGATCGGTCCCGCCCAATGGCACGAGTCGATGACGCGTCTTGGGAGTCGACCCGAGCTGTCCTGGGTCCTGACGGTGGGCGACAGGGTGGTCGGCTATGCGCTCAACTGCGTGGAGGACAACTCCGAGGACGAACCGCAGGAGGGCTGGACGGACCGGCTCGGGGTCATCCCGGCCTGGCGAGGCCGCGGCCTGTCAGGGCTGCTCCTCCAGGCGTCGGCGGCGTCGTTCTTCGAAGCGGGCCTGCCCGGTGCGGGGTTCGGCGTCGACACCGACGACCCGTTGGCGGAGATGGCTCGCTACCGCGGGCTGGGCTACGACGCGGTGGATGCCCTCGTCGGCTACGCGCGCATCCTCCATTGACCGTGCGTTCGCTGCCTGCAGCGCGGGTTGCGTAGAGTAGGCACGTTTCTGGCAGGTCGTGAGGAAGGGAATCGATGAGCGGTCACTCCAAGTGGGCGACGACCAAGCACAAGAAGGCGGTCATCGACGCCAAACGGGGCAAGCTCTTCGCCAAGCTCGTCAAGAACATCGAGGTCGCCGCGCGTACCGGCGGCGGTGACCCCAGCGGCAACCCGACCCTGTACGACGCGATCCAGAAGGCCCGCAAGACCTCCGTGCCCCTGGACAACATCGAGCGCGCCGTGAAGCGCGGCTCCGGCGCCGAGGGCGGGGGCGCCGAGTACATCACGATCACGTACGAGGCGTACGGCCCGGCAGGCGTCGCGATCCTCATCGAGTGCCTCACCGACAACCGGAACCGCTCCGCCTCCGATGTCCGCGTCGCGGTGACGCGGAACAGCGGCACGATGGCCGACGTCGGCTCCGTACAGCGCCTCTTCTCCCGCAAGGGCGTCATCGAGGTGGTCAAGTTGCAGGAGGGCCGCACGCTCAGCGAGGACGACCTGCTCGAAGCGACCATCGATGCGGAGCCCGAGGACATCATCGACCAGGGCGAGGGATTCACGATCACTTCAGACCCGAACCAGCTCGTGGCCGTCCGCAAGGCGGTACAGGCTGCCGGCCTTGACTACGAGTCGGCCGACGTCGCGTTCGTCCCGTCCTTCGAGCAGGCCGTCGACGACATCGATGCCGCCCGGAAGCTGTACAGGCTGATCGACGCGCTCGAGGACCTCGACGACGTGCAGAACGTGTACGTCAACGACACGGTCCCCCCTGAGATCGAGGCGGCCCTCGAGGAGGAGTGATCCATCCTCCGGCGTGGCATCGCAGCGACCATGACCCGTGCGGCTAACCTCTCGAACATGTGTTCGGAAAGGACGTGCCGGTGCTGGTGATGGGCGTTGATCCCGGCCTGACGCGCTGCGGGATCGGTGTGGTGATCGGCACCCCTGGACGTGCGGAGCTGGTCAGCGCCGGCGTGATCCGTACGAGCGCGGACCTGGACATCGCCCGCCGCCTCCTGCAGATCGAGCTGGGGCTGGAGGAGTGGATCGCCGCTCACCATCCGGACGCGATCGCGGTGGAACGTGTCTTCGCCCAGCACAACGTCACAACGGTCATCGGTACGGCCCAGGCTGCTGGTGTGGCGCTCCTGGTCGCCGCTCGTCACGGCATCCCGGCCACCCAGCACACGCCCAGCGAGGTCAAGGCGGCGATCAGTGGGTCCGGTCGCGCCGACAAGGCCCAGGTCGGCCTGATGGTGGCTCGGATCCTCAAGCTCGAGAGCGCGCCGAAGCCGGCAGACGCCGCCGATGCCGTGGCCCTCGCGATCTGTCACGCCTGGCGAGGCGCTGCCGCCGCACGCCTCGCTGAGGCAGCGGACAGGGGATCACCCAGACCGACCACCTGGAGCCAGGTCATCGCAGCGAGGAGTGTGTCGTGATCGCGACCGTCACCGGCGTGGTGAGCGCCGTCGGCGCCACGTGGGCTGTCGTCACCGTGGGCGGGATGGGGCTTCGGCTGCTCTGCACGCCGAGCACGTGCGCCGGGCTCCGTACTGGCCAGGAGGCGACCCTGGCCACCTCGCTGGTGGTCCGCGAGGACTCGCTGACCCTGTACGGATTCACGGACGACTCGGGTCGAGAGATGTTCGAGCTCGTACAGACGGCCACGGGCGTCGGGCCGAAGCTGGCACTGGCGATCGTGTCCGTGCTGTCGGCCGACGACTTCCGTACGGCCATCGCCACCGAGAACCTCGCCACGCTGAGCTCCGTGCCCGGCATCGGGCGCCGCGGCGCCCAGCGTCTCGTCATCGAGCTCAAGGACAAGGTGGCTGCGCTCGCCTCCTCCGACTCGATCACGCCACGTCCGCCGGTCGTCCCGCTATGGCGCGACCAGGTACGGCTCGGCCTGGAAGGGCTGGGCTGGTCCTCGCGCGATGCCGAGGCCGCGTGCGACCGGGTCCAGCCGATGGCCGATGACGACCCTTCGCTCGGCGTGGCCGTGTTGATGCGCGCGGCGTTGCGCACGCTGGCCAAGTAGGTTGACGGGCGTGCATGAGCCCAGTCCCGTCGATCCCCACGCGACGCCCGACGAGCGCACCGCCGAGGCGGTGCTGCGTCCGACGACCCTCGCCGAGTTCGAGGGCCAGCCGCGAGTGTCCGATCAGCTCAGCCTCGTCCTCCAGGCGGCGAAGCACCGCGGAACGGTGCCGGACCACGTCCTGCTGAGCGGTCCGCCCGGGCTCGGCAAGACCACGCTGGCCATGATCATCGCGAACGAGCTCGGCGCGCCGCTGAGGATCTCCTCCGGGCCCGCGATCCAGCACGCCGGCGACCTGGCCGCGATCCTGTCGGGCCTCAGCGAGGGAGAGGTCTTCTTCCTCGACGAGATCCATCGGATGTCGCGTCCCGCCGAGGAGCTGCTGTATCTGGCGATGGAGGACTTCCGGGTCGACGTGGTGGTCGGCAAAGGCCCCGGCGCGACAGCCATCCCGCTCGAGATCCCTCCGTTCACGCTTGTCGGAGCGACGACGCGCGCCGGTCTGCTGCCAGGGCCGTTGCGCGACAGGTTCGGTTTCACGGCTGTGCTCGAGTTCTACGAGGCGAGCTCCTTGGAGCACATCGTGCACCGATCGGCCCAGCGCCTCGACGTACCGATCAATGGCTCCGCCGCACACCTCATCGCCTCACGGTCGCGCGGCACGCCCCGTATCGCGAACCGCCTCCTGCGACGTGTACGGGACGTCGCGCAGGTGAGGGGGGACGGCATCGTCACCGACGCGTTGGCGCTCGAAGCGCTCCGACTGTACGAGGTGGACGAGCTCGGCCTCGACCGCCTCGACAGGGCCGTGCTGGAGGCGATCTGCGGCAAGTTCGGTGGCGGCCCGGTCGGCCTGAGCACGCTCGCGATCGCGGTGGGTGAGGAGACCGAGACCGTCGAGGAGGTCGCCGAACCGTTCCTCGTCCGTCAGGGGTTCCTGATGCGCACGCCTCGCGGACGGGTCGCCACCCCGTCGGCGTACGCCCATCTCGGCATCCAACCTCCTCCCGGAGCGATCCTCGCACCCGGCCTGTTCGACTGAGTTCGCCCATGGGCCGCACACAGGTTGAGCCCACGCCGGGCTCGGGTTCGGTTCCGGTGGTGACCGGCCGCTAGGCTATGCAAGGCTCTCGCACCGGCAGAGCGGAACTCTCAGTAGGGACGTCATGGATCTGACTACTCTGGCGATGATCGTTGTGCTCATCGTGGTGGGCTACTTCCTGATCATCCGCCCCCAGCAGAAACGCACGAAGGAAGCCAAAGCGGTTCAGGCCTCCCTTCAGGAGGGCTCCCGCGTCATGATGTCGGGTGGCATCTTCGGCACGATCCGTCACATGGGTGACAAGCAGGTCGTCGTCGAGGTGTCGCCGGGTGTCGAGCTTACGTTCGTGAGGCAGGCCATCATCCGGCCGCTCAAGGAAGACGAGGACGAGTTTGAGTACGCAGACGTCTCCGAGCCCGCGACCATCGAGCCCGGTTCCATGGACGAGGCCTGGTCCCAGTCGGCATCCTCCGCGGCCGTGACCGAGGTCGCGCCAAGTGTTTCCGACGAGATCGTGGCCACCGTGCCCGAGTCAGGGACTGCTCAGCCGACTGACGAGCCGGCAGACAAGGGATAAGGCAGTTTCACGTGGCTAGTAGCAGCATGCGGCGTACGCACCCGGTGCGTACGCTCATCACCTTCCTGGTCGTCCTGGCTGGGCTGTACGTGCTCATGGCGCTGTCGCACACCTGGACGCCCAGGCTCGGCCTGGACCTCTCCGGCGGCACCACCATCACACTGACCGCCAAGAACTCCACCGGGACAGGCGCCGTCGATCAGACGAGCCTGGAGCTCGCGAAGACCATCATCCAGCAGCGCGTCGACTCCCTCGGCGTCGGCGAGTCCGCGGTCACGACGTCCGGTGGCAACCAGATCCAGGTCTCCGTGCCCAACATGCAGAAGGACGCGCTCGTACAGCTCGTCGGTCAGACCGCACAGCTCGAGTTCCGGGCCGTGTACCAGGTGTCGTCGACGGCGAACTCGCCCGCGACCGACCAGGCGACCGCGCTTCCCGAGATCCCGGCGCTGAGCAGTGCGCGGCCGACCGCCGTGACGTCGCCGCTGCCGACCGCGGACAGTGCGCGCAAGACCCTGCTGACCTCCCAGCTGGCGTGGGTGCCGTCCACCGCGGACACCCAGGACTTCAGCGCCTATAACTGCGGCGACGCGTTCCCCGACGTCGCCGACCAGCCATTGATCGCCTGCCTGCGCACTGACCTCGCGACCACAGGTCAGTCGAAGTACCTGCTCGGCCCGACGCTTCTCGAGGGAAACCTCGTGACCCAGGCGACGGCCGGCGTCCCCACGAACCAGCTGAACTGGGCCGTGGACCTGAGCTTCAACACCCTCGGTGCCGACCTCTTCGCCACCGCGACCACCTACCTGGCCACGCAGACGTCGCCCATGAACCAGTTCGCGATCGTCCTCGACGGCAAGGTCATCTCCGCCCCGTCCGTGTCGGCCGAGATCGCGGGCGGCAACGCCCAGATCACGGGGTCGTTCACGCAGCAGTCGGCCACGAACCTGGCCAACGTGCTGAAGTACGGCGCGCTGCCGCTCACGTTCGAGGTCTCCAGCGTCGACAACGTCTCCGCCACGCTCGGCGCTGACCAGCTGCGCGCCGGCCTCATCGCGGGCGCCATCGGGCTCGTCCTCGTGCTCGTCTACTCGATCCTGTACTACCGAGCGTTAGCGCTCGTGGTTGTTTCATCCCTGTCGATGGCGGCGGCCGGAACGTACTCGCTCATGGTGCTTCTCGGCTCCTCGATGGGCTTCGCGCTGAGCCTCCCCGGCATCGCGGGCGCGATCGTGGCCATTGGCGTGACCGCCGACTCCTTCGTCATCTTCTTCGAACGAATACGAGACGAGATGCGTGATGGGCGGAGCATCAAGACCTCCGTCGAGTCCGGCTGGCACAAGGCCCGGCGGACCATCGTCGTCGCTGACGCCGTCTCGCTGCTGAGCGCGATCGTGCTCTTCGTCCTGGCGCTCGGCTCGGTCAAGGGCTTCGCCTTCACGCTGGGCCTGACGACGGCCCTCGACCTCGTCATCGTGTTCTTCTTCACGAAGCCGCTGGTCGCGCTTCTCGTCAAGACGACGTTCTTCGGCACAGGGAAGCGCGGCTCAGGTCTTGACGCCGGCCACATCGGCCCGGCTCACCAGGGCACGTCCGGGATCGTCCGTCGGCCGGTCGTGGCCAGGAAGAAGGTCTGACATGTCGACTCCGACCCTCGACCGTACGACCGAGCCGAAGCAGAGCATCGCCCATCGGCTGTACACCGGCGACATCGCGTACAACTTCATCGGCCGACGCAAGATCTGGTACACGATCTCGGCCATCGCGCTCATCATCTCCATCGCAGCGCTCCTGATCCGCGGGCTGGACCTCGGCATCGAGTTCCGTGGCGGCGCAGACTTCCAGGTCCCGACGGCTGTCACCGCGACGTCAGTGGGCGACTACCGCTCGGCCGTGCTCGGCACTGGCATCTCGAACCTCGACAGCACCGTTGTCACGACCGTCGGGAACAGCAAGGTACAGATCCAGACCCGGGCGCTGAACGTCGCGGAGCAGACGACGGTCCGCGCGGCAATCGCCAAGCAGGCCGGCAAGACGTCCGACGACGTGGCCTACCAGATCATCGGCCCGTCCTGGGGCACCCAGATCACCCAACAGGCGGCCCTCGCGCTGGTCGTCTTCCTGGTGCTCGTGGGCCTGCTGATCTGGATCTACTTCCGTGACGCCAAGATGTCGATCGCGGCGCTCGGAGCGCTGCTCCACGACCTCATCATCACGGTCGGCATCTACGCGCTGGTCGGCTTCACCGTCACCCCGGCGACGATGATCGGCGTGCTGACGATCCTCGGCTACTCGCTGTACGACACGGTCGTGGTCTTCGACAAGATCCGCGAGAACGTGGCGGCGATGGAGATCAACAAGGTCACGTACTCGGAGGCCGCGAACCACGCCGTGAACCAGGTGCTCGTACGGTCGCTGAACACGACGATCATCGGCGTGCTCCCCGTGGCGGCGCTGCTGTTCGCCGGCGTCTTCGTGCTTGGTTCCGGTCCGCTGGAGGACCTCGGCCTCGCGCTGTTCGTCGGCATGATCGCCGGCGCGTACTCGTCGATCTTCATCGCCTCGCCGCTGCTCACCCAGCTGCGCGAACGCGAGCCGGAGATGAAGGCGCATCGCGAGCGGGTCGAGCGTCGGCGCAAGACCGCCGAGGCACGCTCGACGTACAGGACGACGGTCATCGATGTACCGACAGGGGCGGAGGCGTCCGTCGCGACAGGGAAGCCCGCAGACGGCGCGAAGTCCGTGGACGCCGAGAAGCCCACTTTCACGGTCACGACCGTGACGGCTCCCGTCGCGACGCAAGAGACGCAATCTGCAGTGGGCGCCGATTCCCAGGCGGAGGAGCCGCTACCTGTCGATTCTGATGACGACGAGTCAACACCCCCACGTGTCCCGTCGCCGCCCCGTGCTCAGCCGAGCAAGCAACCGCGAAACCGTCGCAATCGGTAAGGGAGAAAACCGTGTCGCCGCAGACCCAGGATGAGCGCATCGCCCTCGTAGCGTCTCTGATCCGTGACGTGCCGGACTTCCCGAGACCGGGGGTTGTGTACAAGGACATCACGCCCTTGCTGGCGAACCACGACGGCTACCAGGCGGCGATCGACGCGCTGGTCGAGGCCGCACCCCACGCGATCGACGTGGTCGTCGGCATGGAAGCACGTGGTTTCGTGTTCGCGGCGCCGGTCGCCCTGGCACTCGGTGTGGGCTTTGTCCCCGTGCGCAAGCCCGGGAAGCTTCCGATGGACGTGTTCAGCGAGTCCTTCGCCCTCGAGTACGGCTCCGACACGCTGTCCATACACCGGGATGCGATCCAGCCCCATGCCCGCGTTCTCGTGATCGACGACGTGCTCGCCACCGGGGGCACCGTGGGAGCGACCTCTCGGCTTCTCAAGCAGCTCGGCGCCGATCTCGTACATGTCTCCGTCGTCATGGAGCTCGGCTTCCTGGGCGGCCGCGAGAATCTCGCGAGCATGGGGATCTCGAGCGTCGGCGCCCTGATCACGATCTAGCCGGTCAGAGAAGCCCCATCGCGCCTAGACTGGTGCTTACCAGTCAGTAAGGAGGGGCGTGACGGAGCAGAGCATCGCGTCGCCGGACACCGTCTCGACCGCGGAAGTGGCAGCGGAAGTCGTTCCGCTGCCCCCGACCCTGCCCAGGACCGACACGGGGCCCGAGCAGCCGAGGCTCCGGATGCGGCAGCGCATCGCCCGCTGGACCGCCCCGAGGCAACCTCAGCACGCCGTGCTCGAGCCTCTGTTCAACGTCGTTCGGCAGAACCACCCGAAGGCCGACCTCGCGATCATCGAGCGCGCCTACCGGACCGCCGAGCAGTACCACTCGGGCCAGACCCGCAAGTCCGGGGACGCGTACATCACGCATCCTTTGGCGGTCACCACGATCCTCGCCGAGCTGGGTATGACCGAGCCGACGCTGTGCGCCGCATTGCTCCACGACACCGTGGAGGACACGGCGTACACGATGGAGCTGCTCACCGCTGACTTCGGTCCTGAGATCGCCGCGATGGTGGACGGCGTGACAAAGCTGGACAAGGTCCAGTTCGGGGAGAACACGCAGGGGGAGTCGATCCGCAAGATGATCGTCGCGATGAGCCGCGACATCCGTGTCCTCGTCATCAAGCTCGCCGACCGCCTCCACAACATGCGTACCCTCGGGTCTTTGCGTCCCGACAAGCAGAATCGCATCGCCCGCGAGACCCTCGACATCTACGCTCCGCTGGCCCACAGGCTGGGCATGAACACCATCAAGTGGGAGCTCGAGGACTTGGCGTTCTCGACGATGCAGCCCAAGGTGTACGACGAGATCGTCCACCTCGTGGCGGAGAACCAGCCGCGTCGTGAGCGCTACCTGGCGGACGTCATCGACCAGATCACCGCAGACCTGGCCTCGGCGAAGATCCCGGCGACCGTGTACGGGCGGCCGAAGCACTACTACTCGATCTATCAGAAGATGGTCGTACGTGGCCGCGAGTTCGCGGACATCTACGACCTGCTGGGTCTGCGGATCCTCGTCGACGACCAGGCCGATTGCTACTCCGCGATGGGTGTCATCCACGTGCGCTGGCGTCCGGTGCCAGGCCGCGTGAAGGACTACATCGCGATCCCGAAGTACAACATGTACCAGTCGCTGCACACGACCGTCATGGGTCCGGGCGGCCGACCGATCGAGTTCCAGATCCGCTCCAAGGAGATGCACCGTCGCGCCGAGTACGGTGTCGCCGCGCACTGGAAGTACAAGGAGCGCCCGAAGGGCGACTCGCGCCCCTCGAACGAGCAGGAGCTGTCCTGGGTCCACGAGCTGTCGAGGTGGCAGAAGGAGACCTCGGACCCGCGCGAGTTCCTCGACAACCTGACGTTCGACCTTGGCAGCAACGAGGTCTTCGTGTTCACGCCTCGTGGCGACGTCCAGGCGTTGCCGGACGGTGCGACGCCGGTCGACTTCGCGTACGCGGTTCACACCGAGGTAGGGCACCGCTGCGTCGGCGCGCGGGTCAACGGCAAGCTGGTGAGCCTCGATACGACGCTGGCCAACGGCGACGTCGTCGACGTGATCACGAGCAAGTCCGAGGATGCCGGTCCGTCGCGGGACTGGCTGCAGTTCGTACGGAGCCCGCGTGCCCGGCAGAAGATCCGCCAGCACTTCACGCGTGAGCGCCGCGAGGAGTCGATCGAACAGGGCAAGGAGGAGCTGGCGCACCAGCTCCGCCGCGCGGGCATGCCGCTCCAGCGGCTGCTCATGCTGCAGACGCTCACCGCGGTGGCGACCGACCTCAAGATCGCCGACGTGCCCAGCCTGTACGCGGCAGTCGGCGAGGGCCACGTCAGCGCCCAGTCCGTCGTCGAGCACATCATCGCGCTCCAGGGCACGCCCGAGGATGCGGCCGAGGAGTCGTACGAGGACCATCCGGTCCACCGGGCGCCACGGTCACCGCAGCGGGGCGAAGTCGGCATCGAGGTCCATGGCGACTCGTCGATGTGGGTCAAACTGGCACGCTGCTGCACGCCGGTGCCCGGCGACGAGATCATCGGCTTCGTCACACGGGGCCAGGGCGTGTCCGTACATCGCAAGGACTGTACGAACGCGGGCAACCTGCTGAACACGCCCGAGCGGATCGTCGAGGTCTCGTGGTCGAGCTCGGTGGCGTCGGCTTTCGTGGTCGCGGTCTACATCGAGGGCCTGGACCGTACGGGGATGCTCGCCGAGATCTCGTCACTGCTCGCCGAGGAGAAGGTCAGCATCCTGTCCATCCGGCTGGAGACGAGCAAGGACCGCAAGTTCCGTTCGACGATCACGTTCGAGACGGCCGAGACGACCCACCTGCAGCACATCATGAAGCGGCTCAACACGCTGCCCGGCGTGTACGAGGTCCACCGCGTGCGGTCGTAGCGCCACCGCGGCGTCAGCCGGAGAAGTCCTCCAGCGTCTTCGACGCCTGCTCCAGCCACGACTCGTACGTGGTGATCGACGCTGTCAGCTCCGTGACCTTCTTGGTGTCCTTGGACGCCATCGCCTTGTCCAGCTGGGCGGTGAGCTTGGCGATCTGGTCGCTCAGCAGCGCCACGGTGCCGGTAGCCCGCTCGCGCGTCTCAGGATCCGTACGACGCCACTCGGACTCCTCGGCCTCCGCGATCGCCTTCTCGATCGCGCGGACTCGCCCTTCGAGGGGACGGATCTGCTCGCGAGGCACGCGACCGTGCTCGTTGTAGCGGCTCAGGAATGACCGGTACTTCTGGCGCGCCACAGCGACGTCCTTGACCGGAAGGATGTCCTTCTCGGCGCCATCGAGCAGGGCCAGCTTCGCCTCGAGGTTCTCGCTGAACTCGGCGTTCGACGCTGTCGCCGCATCGGTCCGCCGCGCGAAGAAGTCGTCCTGGATGCCACGGAACTCCGCCCACAGCTGGTCGTCGACGTCGCGGGGAGCAGGCCCAGCCGCCTTCCAGCGCGTCATGAGGTCGCGGAACGCACCGGCGCCGGCGCCCCACTCCGTACTCGCCGCGACCTCCCGTGCCTCGGCGACGATCTCTTCCTTGGCGAGCCGCGCGGTGTCCCGCTTGGCGGACTGCTCGGCGAACTGCGCCTTGCGGCGCCGGGTGTACGTGGTGCGCGCGGAGGAGAACCGGTGCCACAGATCGTCGTCGGTGGCGCGGTCGATGCGGGGGAGCGCCTTCCACTCGTCCAGCAGCGTCCGGAACCGGTTGACGCCGCCGCGCCAGTCGTTGCCCTGCGCGATCTTCTCCGCCTCGGCGACCATGGTCTCCTTGGCGGCCTTGGTCTCCTCGTGGGCCTTGGCGCGCTCGGCCTTGCGGGCCTCGTTGGCCTCGGCGAGTACGGGCGTGAGACTTTCGAGGCGTGCCACCAGGCCGACGAGGTCGCCCACTGCGTGCGCGTCAGCCACCGAGGACTTCACCGACGAAATGCTCTTCCGAGCCTCGTCGGGGTTCAGCGCGCCGCGCTTGATCCGCTCTTCAAGCAGCCCGACCTCGGTCTCCAACGCCGTGTAGCGGCGCGTGAAGAAGGCCATCGCCTCGTCGGCGGGGACGTCGGGGATCTGCCCGACGCTGCGCTCGCCGTCCGCCGTCGTCACGTAGACGGTGCCGTCGTCATCGACGCGGCCATAGGACTCCGGTGACGGGGTTGCCTCGGGCTCCGGTGACGGGGTTGCCTCGGGCTCCGGTGACGGGGTTGCCTCGGGCTCCGGTGACGGGGTTGCCTCTGGCTCCGGGGACAGGGTTGCCTCGGACTCCGGTGACGGGGTTGCCTCGCTCATGGCGCCTATCTTGCCCGATAGTCTGACCTGTGTGTTCACGCTCATGTCTTCGTGCGGCCCCTGGGAGGCAAACTGTTACCTAGTTGGCGCC
>Ga0182021_10001707_pt1 | contig 25444 bp, 22 predicted proteins | sample 612E3MmetaG_FD_120493 | JGI IMG/M metagenome (GOLD analysis project Ga0182021, IMG submission 120493) | Permafrost microbial communities from Stordalen Mire, Sweden - 612E3M metaG (Illumina Assembly) | ecosystem: Environmental > Terrestrial > Soil > Wetlands > Permafrost | place: Sweden... | reverse complement strand
TATGAAGCATTGAGTGTGGAACAGTTCAAGCGCAACAAATTTGAAAAGCCATTTTTCAATTATGATATGGAAATAAGTCATTATGACTGGTTAGCCTCCTTTCTTCTTCCGACGTTGAAAGTAAAAATTGATGAGTCCTTTTCTGCGGGGAAAAATCCTGTTTACCGTGAATCGACAATGAATAATATTGAAGAAATCCGTTATCATGTCAATGATCTTACTAATATTTCCGGTATTAAGCCAGGTAAATGGATCAATAATCTGAATTATGAGAAATTCGATGAATTTACTGGCAGGGAAGCAAAGAATTATTTGGATAGTTTACGGGGTTCATTCAGAATCAAGAGCCGGTTGATATCATATCAGCGTGATTCAATATACAAACAGATTTCAACGAAGATAGGAGAGGATAAATTTCTTCAGATGAGGAGTAAGGAATATAATGAAAATCTTGCGGATATTGTGCTTAACAGGATGTCTACCAGTAAAATATATGATACCGGCGACATGCTTATTCAAAAAGCTGATCCTGTTTTTATGCGACCAGGATCAAAATGGGGCAGGGCACATTTTTTCGCTCCTTATAAACAGATTGGTAATCTGAAGATTGAAACACTGCTGTTCAATGTTTGTATGATCTGGTTAATGGTTATTTTATTATTTGTTACATTGTATTATAATGTCCTTAAGAATTTTATTGCTTTTCTGGAATCACTTAAATTGCCTATATTAAGAAAGTTCGGAAGGGAATTACTGCAGTTTTAGACTATTCAGCCATTAGCCTCTTCTAAATCAACCTCATCCCCCATCCCCTTCTCCGGGGGAGAAGGGGCGTAAGAAAAACATAATCAAGTAGATAAGTCCCTCTCCCTTAGGAGAGGGATTTAGGGAGAGGTAGACCCTGGGAGAGGGATTTAGGGAGAGGCAGACCCGGGAGAAGAATTTAGAGAGAAGTAGATTTCAACGAAAAACACAGGGTATTAGTTCAAAAAATGGTACAGATAAACAGAGTACAACCAAAGAGGAACCTGGGGCAACACTTTCTTAAAGATTCAGGTATTGCCGGTAAAATAGCATCTTCTCTGACTGGAACAGGATACGACTCTGTCCTTGAGATTGGCCCGGGAATGGGAATTCTTACAGGGTTCCTGTTAAAAAGAGGATTTTCTGATTTCAGAGTCATTGAAATTGACAACGAATCAGTTCACTATCTTCAGACTCATTTTCCGGAATTGAATAACATAATCAGGGGTGATTTTCTTTCAATGGATTTAGATTCTTATTTCCCCGAAAAAGTAGCTATTATAGGGAATTTCCCATATAATATCTCAACCCAGATATTTTTCAAGGTTTTGAAGCACCGGGAAAAGGTAGTTGAGATAGCCGGAATGCTGCAGAAGGAGGTTGCTGAAAGAATCTGTGCAGGGCCCGGTTCAAAGACCTATGGTATACTCAGTGTTTTACTTCAGGCTTATTATAAAACCGAATACCTTTTTACGGTTCCGGAACATGTTTTTTCCCCGCCTCCTAAAGTTAAATCAGGAGTTATAAGGTTAATCAGAAATGAAGTGGTAAAACTCGACTGTAATGAAGTGTTGTTTTTCAGGGTAATTAAAGCCTGCTTTAATCAGCGCAGAAAAACATTGAGAAACTCCGTGAGATCAGCTTTTAATCTTAAGCGGGACGATTATTCTGAATTTGGACTCAGGCCTGAGCAATTGTCTGTAAATCAGTTTGTTCAGTTGACCAATTGGATAGAGAAGAATGCAGTATTATCAGAATGAGAAACCAATTGCCTCTACAGGATTCATTTTAGCTGCAGCGGATGCTGGAGCATAACCTGCCACCACTCCGATTATTCCCGAAATAAAGATTGCAAGAATCATATTTGGAATGGTAAGATACATATTCAGGTCGTAAAGATAATTTACTATCAGGGTAGCAAAGAATATCATTAAGATTCCCAGTATACCGCCAATTACTGAAAGCAGAATTGATTCAACGAGGAACTGTTGAAGGATAAAAAACTTTTTTGCACCGAGTGCTTTCTGAATACCAATAATATTTGTTCTCTCCCTTACTGAAACGAACATTATATTTGCAATTCCAAATCCGCCGACCAGGATTGCAAATCCGCCTATAACCCAGCCGCCGATATTAATGCCTTTAAAAACACTGTCAAAACTCTTGGTAATAAGGCTGGCCCTGTTTAAATAGAAATTATTTATCTCATCAGGCTGAAGTCTTCTTGCAGCCCTGAGAATCATGGTCGCCTCGTCATCCAGTTCCTGTACAGGGATACCTTTTTTGGCTTTTATCATTAGTATGGCATCAAGGAAATTATTCTTCATGTTTATGAATGTCTTGCCATAATTATAAGGAACTACTGTCATTTCATCCATCCCGTTGTCACTTATTCCCCCTTTGCCTTCCTTCTTGAATACACCGATAATATTTGATTTTTTCCCTGCAATTGTTATCTGCTTACCCAGTGGATCCGCCTTTTCAAATAATTTTTCCGCGATCACGGCTCCTATAATGACCACATTTTTCCCTGAAGCAGATTCTTCAGGTGAGAAATACCGGCCATTCTCGATTTCAAATGTTCTAATATTCTCAAATTCATGTGTCACAGCCCATATTGTTGCATCGCTTATCAGGTTTTTTTTGAATTTTAACTGTTTTGGCTGCATCACGGTAAAACTGGCAGCTTCTGTTTTTGTAGATCTGTTCACAATAGCCTGAAAATCATTTTCCGATATTGCCGGCCATTTGATTATATCCCACCATTTCAGATTGGGTTCAAATCCCCATGGCCATTTTGAAACATGGATCACATTATCGCCAAGAGAGGAAATGCTTTCATGTATCGATTTTTCCATCCAGTCGAGGACTGTGAACACTGATATTATTGAAAAAATGCCGATTGTAATTCCGAATAACGACAGAAAAGTTCTTAACTTATTAACTATAACAGAGTTAATAGCAAAAATAAATCCTTCTTTAAGAAGCCTGAAAAACATTTTTGATTTGAATTATTTTATAATGAATATTGGCTATCTAAAATTAAAACAATTTAGCGCTTGAAAATCAATTATTTACCTCATCCCTATAGGGATTAATTGATTTTCTTCGCACCCTTTAGGGTCAGGGGTAAATGAAGAAAATCAATATTAATATATCAATGATTGCAAGTACTCAACCGTTATTATTGAGGGTCAAAGATACAAAAATCATTCAAAGCAGCGAATCATAAATTATTATGTATTGAGGTTAATAAAAAAATATCTATTTTTACACGCTCAAAAGAATTATCCTGGTACGTTCGTAATTATCATATAATGAGTAACAAAAGAATTCATAGTGCTCTTATCTCGGTTTATTACAAGGATGGATTGGCTGAAATTGTAACAATTCTTCAGAAACTAAAAGTGAAGATATATTCCACAGGAGGAACATTCTCCTTTATTAAGGGACTGGGTATTGAAGCAGAAAAAGTTGAGGATATTACATCTTATCCTTCAATACTGGGTGGTCGTGTTAAAACCCTTCATCCGTCTGTCTTCGGAGGGATCCTTGCCAGAAGGGATAACAGTGAGGACCTCAAACAGCTTTCGGAATATAAGATACCTGAAATTGATCTCGTTATTGTTGACCTGTACCCTTTCGAGGAAACGGTTAAAGCAGGGGATGATGAAGAAGATATAATTGAGAAGATCGATATCGGCGGTATATCGCTGATAAGAGCAGCTGCCAAAAATTATAAGGATGTACTTGTCGTTTCAGGAAGAGAGCAATATGATGATCTTCTGAAATTGTTAAAGGAAAAGGAAGGATTCAGTTCTCCTGAAGACAGGCGTTATTATGCCACCCGTGCTTTCCAGACATCTTCACACTATGATATTTCAATCTTCAAATATTTTAACAGGCAGACAGGTATTCAGGCATTCAGGGAAAGTATAAATTTATCCTATCCGCTACGTTATGGTGAAAATCCTCATCAGAAGGGGATATTTTATGGTGACCCCGATCAGCTGTTTGATAAGCTTAACGGGAGAGAGATTTCTTATAATAATCTGCTTGACATTGATGCAGCTCTGAATCTGATTGATGAGTTTACCACAACAACCTTTGTTATAATCAAACATAATAATGCATGTGGTGTGGCTTCACGCAAAAAGCCCGATGATGCCTGGCGTGCTGCACTGGCTTGTGACCCGTTATCTGCTTATGGAGGTGTTATAGTAACTAATGTGCCTTTGGATGAAGTGACAGCGAAGGAAATCGATAAGATCTTTTTTGAAATTATTATTGCTCCCGGCTTTTCTGATTCTGCACTTGAAACACTAAGGCAAAAAAAGAACCGCATAATTCTCCTTAGAAAAAATACTTTCAGAAGTGATTCAGTGTTCAGATCAATCCTGAACGGTGTTCTGTGGCAGCAACACGACAACAGTTCAGAGACCCTGTGTGAGATGAATTCTGTAACTCTGAGAGCACCTGACCAGACTGAGCTCAACGATCTGGTGTTTGCAAATATTATTGTAAAACACAGCAAATCGAATGCAATTGTAATAGCTAAGGACGGTCAGTTGTGTGCCAGTGGTATCGGACAGACATCGAGAGTAGATGCTTTAAAGCAGGCTATTGAAAAAGCAATTTCTAACGGATTCGATCTGAAAGGATCTGTACTTGCCTCAGATGCTTATTTTCCGTTTGCCGATAGCGTTGAGATTGCGCATAAGGCCGGCATTACAGCTATAGTACAGCCAGGAGGATCAGTACGGGATAAGGAATCCATTGATTACTGTTCTTCAAATGAAATAGCTATGGTATTTACCGGAATCAGACATTTTAAACATTAAATATTAATTAATTATCTCGTATAATGGGAATATTTTCATTCTTAACACAAGAGATTGCAATTGATCTGGGAACAGCTAACACAATAATCATTCATAATGATAAGATAGTTGTTGATGAACCATCAATAGTAGCAATTGATAAAAATACAGGGAAGCTGATCGCAATAGGTGAGACAGCAAGGCAGATGCATGGTAAGACACATGAGAATATTAAGACTATAAGACCGTTACGTGATGGTGTCATAGCTGATTTCAATGCTGCCGAATTGATGATACGCGGAATGATCAAGATGATCAACAAAGGACCCAGTCTTTTCTCCCCTTCTCTGAAAATGGTAGTTTGCATACCATCGGGCAGCACCGAAGTGGAAATCCGTGCAGTTCGTGATTCTTCTGAACATGCAGGCGGGCGCGATGTATATATGATCTATGAACCGATGGCAGCTGCCATTGGGATCGGTCTTGATGTCGAAGCTCCTGAAGGGTGCATGGTGGTTGATATCGGTGGAGGTACTACCGAAATCGCAGTGATCGCTCTTGGAGGCATCGTATGCAATAAGTCTATCAGGATTGCAGGGGATGGATTTACAGCAGATATCCAGGCATATATGCGTCATCAGCATAATATCAAAATCGGTGAACGCACTGCAGAGGACATTAAAATAGGAGTGGGTGCTGCTCTTCCTGATATAGACAATCCTCCTCCTGATTATGTTGTAAGAGGACCAAATATTATGACAGCCCTGCCTATAGAAGTACCTGTCTCTTATCAGGAGATTGCTTACTGTTTAGATAAATCACTTTCCAAAGTAGAAGCGGCCCTGTTAAATGTTCTGGAGTTAACTCCTCCTGAATTATATTCCGATATTGTAACAAAAGGGATCTATCTGGCCGGGGGTGGAGCCCTGTTAAGAGGTCTTGATAAGAGACTTACCGATAAGATTAATATTAAATTCAATGTTGTTGAGGATCCATTGCATGCAGTTGCCCGTGGAACAGGGGTTGCCCTGAAAAATGTAGATAAGTTTCAGTTCCTAATGAGATAATTCGAAGGACCGAATGAGGAGCCTGCTGAATTTTTTGGTGAGATACAATAACCTGATTATTTTTCTTATCCTTGAAGGAATAGCTTTTTATTTTCTTGCAACAGGGAATACGTATCAGAATACCAGGGTTTTGAATAGCGTCAGGAATGTTGTACAAGGGGTTGAGGGGAGAATTAATATTACACGTACATACCTGAGTCTTCGTGATATTAATGCTACCCTTGCAGCAGAGAACGTTTCCCTCAGAAACAGGATCGAACAACTTAGTAATAAAGGGAATTTACCTTTTTCCACGATAACTGATTCCGTTTACAAACAGCAATACATTCACACTTCTGCCGAAGTCATAAATAATTCAGTTAATAAGCAGAATAATTTTTTTACAGTCAATAAAGGAACCAGGCAGGGCTTGAAAGTTGATATGGCAGTTAGTTCCCAGAACAATGTAGCCGGAATGATTGTCAGGTGCTCTGAAAACTATTCCGTGGCAATGTCAGTTATTAATATTGATTTCAGATTGAGCGCAAGAATAAAAATGAATGGCTATTTCGGATCACTGACCTGGGATGGTAAAGATCCACGTTATGCTGTTTTAGGTGAGATACCCCAGCATGTTTCCGTGAATATTGGTGATACAATTGAGACTACAGGATATTCGGCAATTTTCCCGGAAGGGGTTCTGGTTGGTACTGTGAGCGATTTTGAGAAAATGGGTGGTGACTTTTATAAAATCAAAGTCCTTCTGGCAACAGAGTTCAGAAAATTGCAATATGTTGATATTATCGGTAATCTGAAGAAAACCGAAGAGCTTCAACTTGAAAAACTTTTTCGATGATCAACCAAATTTTAAAATTCAGCCTTTTTTTTATTTTGTTGATCCTGCTTCAGGTACTGTTATTCAACAATATCCAGTTCAGCGGATATGTTAATCCCTATGTTTATCTGATGTTTATTCTTCTTTTACCTGTGGAAATACCCTCATGGTTATTGCTTCTGTTATCTTTTCTGACCGGTTTTACCATTGATTTATTCTGCGAATCACCGGGCATGCATACTTCAGCTACAGTATTTGCAGGATTTGTCAGACCTTATATCTTAAGGATCATCGCTCCAAGAGATGGCTTTGAATCCGGTCAGGTACCATCAATAGAGAACTATGGTTTCAGATGGTTCCTGACTTATGCGCTGATTATGGTTCTTATTCATCATACAACTCTTTTTTACCTTGAAGTATTTCGTTTTTCCAATTTCTTCAGAACAATGCTCAGAGTATTACTTAGTTCACTGTTCTCAGTAACATTTATCGTTTTTTTAGAGTATTACAGGAAGCCAAAGTAATTGATCAGACCATGAAAGATGCATTCATTAACAGGAAATATGTTGTTATGGCATTTATTGTGCTAGCCTCTTTGATTCTGATCATCAGGTTGTTCGATATACAGGTAATAAATAAATCTTACAGACTCTCGGCTGAAAATAATGTTCTCAGATATGTTACACAGTACCCGGCCCGGGGATTAATTTATGACAGGAACGGAAAATTGATAGTGCTGAATCAGGCTGCGTACGATTTGATGGTTGTGCCGTCTCAGACCTCAAAGATTGATACAACCGGTTTTTGTGGCCTGCTGGGAATAACCGGAGAAATTTATAATGAACGGATTAAAGCGGCAGTCTTATATTCAAAACGCGTCCCTTCCGTTTTTTTGAAACAGATCTCTGATCAGACATATGCAAGATTTCAGGAAAAGATGTTCCTCTATCCTGGATTTTATGTCCAGCCGAGAACTTTGCGGAAATACACAATACCGGCAGGATCTCCCATTCTGGGATATGTAAGTGAAGTTGATGACGGGATAATAAAGAAGAATCCTTACTACAGGTCAGGAGATTATATCGGGAAACTTGGAATTGAGGAGGCATATGAAAACGAACTGAGAGGGAAACGGGGAGTTAAAATATTTCTTGTTGATGTTTACAGCCGGATAAAGGGTTCATATGCTGGTGGCCGGCTCGACACAGTTGCTGTGCAGGGAGAGAACATAGTATCAGGTATTGATCTTGATCTCCAGGCTTATGGTGAACTCCTTATGAGGAACAAAAGAGGAAGTATAGTTGCCATTGAGCCTGAGACAGGGGAAGTACTGGCACTTGTCTCCTCACCTGACTACGACCCGGGATTGCTGGTTGGAAGAATAAGATCAGAAAATTTTGCAAAACTGTCAGCTGATACATTAAAACCTTTGTTTAACAGAGCTCTGATGGCTTCTTATCCTCCCGGATCAACATTTAAGCCGATAAATGGGCTCATTGCTCTTCAGGAACAGGTAATCACTCCTTCAACATTATTCGGATGTAACCATGGCTATCTGAATGTGAAATGCCATTCTCATCCATCCCCGTTAAATCTTGAGGGTGCTATAATGAACTCATGTAATGCTTATTTCTGCCAGGCATACAGGAGAATACTCGAGAATGCAAAATATCTGACAATATCAGCTGCATATGAACAATGGAAGGAGTATCTTAATGAGTTTGGGTTTGGAAGCAAACTGGGTACTGATTTTGTAAATGAGCTCCCCGGCTTTATTCCTGCTGTAAGTTATTTCGACAAATATTACGGGAAAAACAGATGGAAAGCGATGACAGTAATTTCAATGGCTATTGGACAGGGAGAGATTGGCACAACCCCTCTGCAGATGGCAAATATGACTGCAGCAATCGCAAACAGGGGTTATTACTATACACCACACATAGTAAAATCGGTTGGAGCTGAAGGCAGGATCGATCAGAGGTTCATTACAAAACATACTATCAGTATAGATTCTGCTAACTTTGAAGAAATAGTACGCGGGATGGAAGATGCTGTAAATTCAGGAACAGCACGAATAGCAGCCTTGAAAGATATCATAGTTTGCGGTAAAACAGGGACAGCTCAGAATCCCCATGGCAGAGATCATTCGGTTTTTGTTGCTTTTGCTCCCAAAGAGAATCCGAAGATTGCAATTGCAGTATATGTTGAAAATGCGGGATTCGGAGCAACCTATGCTGCGCCGATAGCGAGCCTCATGATTGAAAAATATCTTAGGCATGAAATAACAAATAAGGAACGGGAACAAAGCATGCTTAACCTTAATCTCATGCAATAGTGAAACGCAACATCAACATCTGGAATCGTATCGATAAGATAACAATAGTCCTGTTTCTGCTTTTGATTATCATGGGATGGTTTAATATTTATGCTGCCGTTTTTAATGAAGAACGTTCGGGGATGCTCGATATGTCGCAACTTTATGGGAAGCAGTTTATATGGATTATTGCCGCTCTTGTACTGGCTGTTTTTGTGGTAATAATCGACAGCCGGTTCTATCTCTTCTTCTCCTGGTTTATTTATGGTTCCACTATGTTTCTGCTTGTCCTTTTATTGATATTCGGGAAAGAAATAAATGGTGCAAAATCGTGGTTTGGATTTGTAGGAGGAACTCTTCAGCCTTCTGAATTTGCAAAGACAGGAACGGCGCTCGCCCTTGCAGCATATTTAAATTCAAAACGACATGACCTGACAAAGCTCGAAATAGTTCCTGCTTTATTAATAATCTTATTACCTGTAATTCTTATAATCCTCCAGCCTGACTGGGGATCAGCATTAATCTTTTTTTCATTTTTTTTAGTTTTCTTCCGGGAAGGATTAAGCCCTTATATTTTTATATCAGGATTACTGGTTGTAATACTTTTCTTCCTGACTCTGCTTCTGAATAATCTTTATCTGACAATTGGATTAACTGCTGCCGCATTTCTTATTGCCTGGATTATTACACGTAAACAGATTATAATCCTGATTGGGGCAGGAATATTCATTCTTATTACTTCTGTTGTGTATATTCTTGATTATTACCTGTTTAATTCTGTAAACATAGAAATGGTTATTTTTATTTCTCTTCTTTTTTCAGGAGCAGCATATGCATATTATGTTTATATCAGGAAAGCAACAGCAATATTGATAATCTATCTGTTCCTGATCGGAAGTATATTGTACGTTAATTCGGTCGATTTTACTTTTAATAATATCCTGAAGCCACATCAAAAGGAGAGAGTAAGTCTCCTTTTAGGATTCAAAACAGATGTACGGGGTACCGGATACAATGTAAATCAGTCTATTATATCAATTGGATCGGGAGGCTTTACCGGGAAAGGTTTCCTGCAGGGTACCCAGACAAAATATAAATATGTTCCTGCCCAGAGCACAGACTTTATTTTCTGCACGGTTGGTGAGGAATGGGGGTTCTTAGGATCATTTGTTGTTATTGGATTATATACGTATTTCCTGTTGAGACTGATATTTCTGGCGGAACGTCAGCGATCTGCATTTTCGCGGATTTACGGATACGGTGTAGTTTCAGTTTTGTTTGTTCATTTCTTTATAAATATTGGAATGGCAATAGGCATACTGCCTGTAATTGGTATTCCATTACCGTTTTTCAGTTATGGAGGAAGCTCATTATGGGCATTTACAATTCTGTTATTTATTTTTCTAAGGCTTGACGCAAGCCGGACAGAGTATCTTGCCTGATCAGAATGGCATTCTTATTCTGTGCGAAATTTCGATGCCAAAATCCTTTTCAACATAATCTATAAGCTGCGGGAAAAACTCCATGAAATCGTCCTGCAGAGAGTAATAGTTTTTTTTTAGGGCACGCATCGCGAATCGGGTTTCGTTCGGCAGAGTTGATCGTTTACTTAGCGTATTTAAAACATGACGGATACCTCCTCTTGTCTGATATGATTCAATCCAGTTGTTTATAATGAAAAAGGGCATCATCGCCCTGACATTTTCCGGCAGTATTTCATAATTATTTACAAGCGCCCTGTAAAAATTGTAGGTAACACTTTCAAGAGGCCTTCTTGAAAAAAAATCCCACTCCTTTGTCAGGAAATGATCATAGATAATATCGGTAATAACCCCTGAATATTTATGATATTTGCGGGTGAAGTATATTTTACTGCGGTGAACAACCGGATGACGATCAGTAAATCCGTCAATATGCCTGTGAAGAATAATCCCTTTTCTTATAAGATCGGGATATTTAAGATAATCACGTCCTTTTACATAATCACCTATGTAATTGCCAATGATTATTTTCTCATAATCACCTGACAGATATATGTGAGCCAGCACATTCATAAAAGGATATAATAGTACAAAGAATTTGCCATATACCTTAACTTGCAAAAAACATTTTATACAACATGTTTCAATCTAAACGAAAACATAATACTAATATATTGATAATAAGCGATATAATGCATATTAACAGCATTCTAAAAAATACCATAAAATACTCGGAATTTCACATTGCAAATTATACATTTGCTGATTCATTTAAAAATGAAATTTCTATCGTGATAAATAAATTTTAAAATCAACAAGGAGGATTTATGACAAAGAAAAACATAATCATAATAGGCGCTGCAGGCAGGGATTTTCATAATTTCAATACTTGTTACAGAGATAACGATAATTATAATGTTGTAGCATTTACAGCCGCCCAGATACCCGATATTGACGGCAGAAAGTATCCCAAAGAACTGGCAGGGAGACTATACCCTGACGGGATCCCGATTTTTGCTGAAGAAAATCTTCCCGGGCTGATAAAAGAATTTGGGGTAAACGATTGTGTTTTTTCATACAGTGATGTTACATACCAGAAGGTGATGTCGGTCAGCGCAATAGTTAATGCTGCCGGGGCAAATTTTATCTTGCTGGGACCTGGAGATACAATGGTAAAAAGCATTAAACCGGTTATTGCCGTGGGAGCCATAAGAACCGGCTGTGGCAAAAGCCAGACTTCCAGAAAAATTATTGAACTCCTTATGGAAAGGGGTATAAAAGTAGTTGCTGTTCGTCATCCGATGCCATATGGTGACCTTAATGAGCAGAGAGTTCAACGTTTTGCAGTGATTGCCGACCTGGAAAATCATAAATGCACTGTAGAAGAAATGGAAGAGTACGAGCCTCATGTTGTAAGAGGAAACGTAATCTATGCAGGTGTTGATTATGAAGATATATTGCGTGCTGCCGAGAATGATCCGAAAGGGTGCGATGTAATTCTTTGGGATGGAGGTAATAATGATTTTCCCTTCTATAAGCCTGATCTTATGATAACGGTCACGGACCCTCACCGTGCAGGACATGAACTCAGATATTACCCAGGTGAAGTCACGCTCCGTATTGCAGATGTTGTTGTTATAAACAAAATGGACAGCTCGGGTCCCGAGGCAATTCAAATTGTGAGGGAAAGCATTAGTAAAGTAAATCCTGCTGCAATCGTGGTGGATGGCGCTTCGCCTATTAAAGTTGACGATCCTTCATTAATCAGAGGGAAACGGGTTCTTGTTGTTGAGGATGGTCCTACACTGACACATGGTGAGATGAAGCTGGGTGCAGGAGTTGTAGCCGCACGTAAATTTGGAGCTGCGGAACTCGTAGACCCCCGTCCGTTTACCGTTGGGCGGTTAAGTGAGACATTCAGGCTATATCCGAATATTGGAACTCTTTTACCGGCTATGGGTTATGGTGAACAGCAGTTAAAGGACCTGGAAACCACAATAAATAATACAGATTGCGACAGTGTCATAATTGCGACTCCGATTGATCTTAACAGGATAATCAAAATCACGAAACCCAATACAAGAGTCTATTACGATCTTCAGGAGATTGGCGATCCGAACCTGACACAGGTTCTTGAAGAGTTTATAAAGAAACATAAGCTGGTCTAGACTCGTCAGATTCTGAGAGGTCAAATCCACTGTCTGTGTCTTCTATTATCCGGGAAAGAGATTGAGAATTTAAACTCTTATAATCGTTCCCTGAGCTTTTTCCCTGCCTCTTCAAACCCGGGTTTGTTGAGCAGAGCGAACATGTTTTTCTTGTAAGCCTCAACCCCGGGCTGATCAAATGGGTTGACATCAAGAATGTATCCGCTTATTGCACAGGCCATTTCAAAGAAATATATCAGCTGTCCGGTATAATATTCATCCAGTTCAGGTATAGAAATTCTTATTATCGGTACATTACCATCATTATGGGCAATTGCTGTGCCCGCTTCAGCATTATGATTGACCTCTGAAAGTCTTTTTCCCGCAAGATAATTAAGCTGATCGGAATCATCTTTCTCGGCAGGAATTGTAAGGTTTTTAACCGGGTTTTTAACCGAGATCATAGTTTCAAAGAGAATTCTCTGCCCATCCTGGATATACTGGCCTAATGAGTGAAGGTCAGTCGTCATATCAACTGAAGCAGGGAATATTCCTTTTCCGTCTTTCCCTTCACTCTCACCATATAATTGCTTCCACCACTCGGAAAAGTAATGAAGTTTAGGTGTAAAGCCGACCATAATTTCAATCGGTTTGCCACTCCGGAGCAAAAGATTTCTTGTTGAGGCATATAAAAGTGACGGATTGGCTGATGCATTTTTATTTTTTCTTGTCAGTTCCTCCATCGATTTAGCTCCTTTAACCAGCATTCTTATATCTATACCGGCTAAAGCAATAGGGAGCAAACCAACCGGAGTAAGAACAGAATACCGGCCTCCGACATTATCCGGTATTACAAAAGTTTCGTAACCGTTTGTTTCAGCAAGTGACCGGAGTGCTCCTTTTTTTTCATCTGTAATGGCAATGATCCTGTCGGCAGCTACAGGTTTTCCCACCTTTCTCTCAAGGTGATCCTTTAACATTCTGAAGGCAATTGCAGGTTCGGTGGTAGTTCCTGATTTTGAGATTACAACAATAGAATAATTTCTTCCGTCGAGTATTTCAAGAAGATCCGACAGGTAATCTTCGCAAATATTCTGACCGGCATAAATAATTTCATGGTGTTTTGTCTTCAGAAGTGAGTGGAACGAATGAGAAAGGGCTTCTATCACTGCTCTTGCTCCGAGGTATGATCCTCCGATTCCGATAACAACAGTCGTATCTGAAACAGATCTCAGGTGTTTCGCAGTTTTTTCTATCTTGTCAAGCTGAGGAAGGATATCGTCGGGAAGGGAAAGCCATCCGAGAAAATCATTTCCCTGGCCTGTTCCTGCATTCAGACTATCGAGATGTCTTACTGATTGTTGGGCAAGAGCAATGATCTCTTCATCTGAGATGAAACTATCTGCTCTTTTCAGATTTATGCTTAAATTTTCCTTCATTTATGTTTCATTTAAATCGGATTCCTTATTTCTTCAGATAATACAGTCACATTACAAAATTAATAAAAAAGCCGAAGGAATAAGTCCATCGGCTTCTAAAATGATGCTGGGAATATATATTGATTGAAAGTTATCTTTTATGAATTCCTCCTGCGCTTGATGTATGGGCATCAACATATTTGGGATTACCCTGATAGTTGATATCTCCTGCGCTTGAGGCTCTTGCAGTAATTTTTTCCGAAACATTGATGTCGGCATCACCTGCGCTCGATACATTAACATCTGCTTCTCTTACTTTCAGATTATAAGCGTTCAGATCTCCTGCACTGCTGAGATCGGCATCAAGGATATCTGCTTCACCTGCAAGTGTTATATCCCCTGAACTGGAGATATCTGCGTTGATTTCTTTTGCATAAACTTCCAGTTTGACATTCCCTGCGCTGCTTGCCGAAAGGGAAAGTTTGTCACTTTTGAAAGGCGTTTCACCGATTATGTCTCCGGCACTTGTTGTCCTGGCAGAGCTCAGTTCTTTAACTGTTACATATACCTTTTTCCTCTCTGCGCTGCTTATGTTGGCATCAGTATAAACATTAAGGACACCATCCCTGACTTCAGTAATTATATGATCCTGGAGATTTTCATCTGCCTCAACAGAAACAGACTCATTATTACCTTGTTTAAGGAATACATCAATACCGGTACTGACCTTTATTCCTGTGAAGGATTCCGCCTGTCGTTCTTTTGTGACTACCGTTTTATTGCCGTAAAATGTTTTCCTCAACTGGCCATTTGTGCACGAAGAAATGCTCAGGACAGCGATTGCGATTGTTAAAATTCTCAGATCTTTCATTTATCCTTTTTATTAATTTATTGAACTGTTTTCGTAAAAAAGACATGAAATAAATTGAACTGTTGCATAGCATGAAAAATATTATGTGATTTTGTTATCCTAACATACCTGCTGTGAAATCGGGTTGGCCAATATGGAAGGATTGCTTGTGAAGGAATAGTTAATGCCACTTGAATATCTTTAATCCTGCCGAAAAAAACAGAACGCCGGTTGCAGTCAGGATTAGAATCGGCATAGAAACTTCACGATAACCAGCACCCTCATTGAAAATGCTTCTTATACCATCGGTCAGTATTGTCAGGGGGAGGTATTTTATTACAGGAATGCTCCAGTCGGGGAAATTATGATAGCTGAAGAATATTCCTGAAAGCACCATCATCGGAAATACGACAAAATTAATTAATCCGTTACCGACTTCAGTGTTTGATGTATTACATGAAACAAAGACAGCTATACCCGCGAAAGCAATATTTCCTGCAAGGTAAATCAGTATCAGCGCGGAAATATCACCCTGAATCGTCATCTTAAAGGCAAAGAGGGAGAATAGAAAAAGAGCCAGAGATTCTATAGAATTCATTGTGACCCTGACAGTTATAAGCGCTATGAGGAAATGTGATTTCTTCATGGGAGTAGCAACCAGTCTCCTGAGAAGCTTCTTCGACCTCTTTTCAATTATCCCGTAACTTATTCCCCACATACACGACATCATTACGCCCATGGTTATCAGCCCTGGAACAAGAAAATCAATATATCGTGTACCGGCAAGAGTGAGGGGCTTGATTGAAGCGCTGCTTTCAACAGGGATTGTTTCCCCTTTACCGATTATATTACTTAATTTCAGATATGTCAGTTCCGCATCGGAATTCATAGGATCGAAATGGTACTCAACAGAGTCGTTCAGGTCAACAAGCAGTACATTAATCGTCCCTCTTTTAAGAAATTTCATTGCCTCATTCCATTTCATATCGTAGAACAGGAAAACTGAGTTTCCAAGCTTTTCATCTTTTTTAATATACTTCCATTTCCAGGACCCATCTGCAGGGGATGGATTTTTTTCACATTTATACTGAAGGAAGCTGAATACACTATTATTATTTTCCGATGTCTTTTCTGATCTGCCGGTTTCATTTATAACAGCAACTTTCCGTATTACCTCAGTTTTCTTTGTAAAAGCAAGTCCAAGTCCCAACGACATCAGAATAGGGAAGAGAATTCCCCAGAAAAGCACTCCCGGTTCACGGATGATTTCCATGAAAAGCGCAGATGTGAGCTGCCATAACTGGTTAAATTTCATCAATCTATTCATTGATTTTTCTCCCTGTTAATGAAACAAAAAGATCATCAAGTGTTTTGCGGCGGCACTCCATGTGTTTGAGTGTGATTTTTTTAGATTTCAGATAAGCCATGAATGCCGGCAGCTGGGTTTCAAAATCTGACAATGTGACAAATCCTCTTTCGTGTGTTTCTCCCATGTGAATTGTAAATGGTAATCCGGGGACATTGATATCCTCATTCTGCAGACTATTCTCGGCTGTGAACTCCACAACCTTCTCACTTGTCTCTTCTTCAAGTAGTTGCTGTAAGGTGCCTTCCTTCAGGATAATCCCGCTATCCATTATTATTATATAGTCGCATAAGTTTTCTGCCTCCTCCATATAATGCGTTGTCAGAATCATTGAAGTTTCAGATTTTTCTTTCAGATTCCTTAGAATTTCCCATATCTCACGCCTGGCATTCGGATCCAGTCCTGTCGTGGGTTCATCAAGTAGCAGAATTGCCGGACTATTGATCAGGGAGATACCGATAGCCAGTCGCTGTCGTTGTCCTCCTGAAAGATTTACGACATACGATTTTCGCTTCTCCTCGAGCCCGACAATATCAATTATCTCATCGACCCTTTTCTTCCCTAGGTCAAAAAAACCTGCAAAGAGCTGCAAAGTTTCCGATACCCTGAGTTTATCAATAAATCTTGTTTCCTGCAGAGAAAGTCCAATGATGTTATGAAGTTCGTCTTCATTCCCCTTCCACTTCTTACCCATGATAGTTATTTCACCTTTGTCGGGTTTCTGAATGCCTTCAATCATCTCAACAAGGGTGGTTTTACCGGCGCCATTAGGACCAAGAATTGCAACAAACTGACCTTTAGGTATTTTCAGATCAATGCCTTTAACCGCCTGGACTGTCTTGAAAGATTTCCAGACATTTGTTACTTCTATTACATTGTTGGTCAGCATAGCTTATTAACAGAGGTAAGGTACAAATTGTTTAGGAGAAACGGCGTAAAGGTGGAACGGTAAAATGGCTCAATGGTGCAATGGCATAAAGGCTCAATGGCATAAGCGAAGAAAGATATAAAATTCTTTATTTGGTTCCGAAAATTCTGTCACCTGCATCACCCAAGCCCGGAACTATGTAACCATGTTCATTGAGTTTCTCATCAAGTCCTGCCAGATAGATCTGAACATCAGGATGATCTCTGGTAATGCATTCCACACCCTGTGGAGCCCCGACAACACAAACCAGTTTAATGGTTTTTGCTCCGGATTCTTTCAGTATACGTATTGCATCAGTTGAGCTGCCTCCCGTGGCAAGCATAGGGTCGAGAACCATCACTACCGCATCAGACAGGTTATCCGGGAATTTTGAATAATAGGTCGTGGGTTTTAGGGTAATATGGTCGCGGTACATCCCGATATGGCCTATTCTTGCTGTGGATATAAGATTGGCTATTCCGTTAACCATACCTAATCCGGCTCTCAAAACGGGAACCAGGACAATATCCATAGCAAGCTCCTGGGTTTCGCATTTTCCCAGAGGTGTTTCAATTGTGATATTTTTCACCGGCAGATCGCGGGTAATCTCGTAAGCCATAAGGCCGGCAATTTCAGCAAGTGTTTCGCGAAAATCTTTGGTGGTTGTCTCTTTACGGCGTAAGAGAGCAAGCTTATGAGTAAGCAGCGGGTGTTTTAATACATTAAGCATCAGATAATAATTTAGGGTGAAATCTTTTCAAAGATAAATGAAAATTGAACAGATAGATGATATACTTATTGTCATTCTTAAGGTGCTAATGAAGACCTGTCTTTAGGGTCGATATTCTGTGAAATTTTTACCGGCTTTTTCCTGCTTTAAATTCTATAGTATTCTTACATTTGTTATGTACCTGTCGGATGAATGATAAAATTGTTCTAACACACTAAATATAAGCATTCTATCTGACAGATGTATCTTTTAATTGACTAACTTGGTTATAATCTGATCAGCATGAAAACAGAAAGAAGATCCGCAGTAAAAAAATTGTTTGCCTCGGTTGCAGGTATAGCAGGACTTGGATTGGCAGCAAATGCAAGAACTTATACTTCTGAAAAGAAGGAAGCACTTAATGTGACCAACTTTCAGGATGTACCCTTGTTCTCAGCTTCCACAAAACTTGGGAATATGGTATTTATTGCCGGAATAGGCGCACATGTTGCACCTTTCGAGATAAAGGCACATACTGAAATTGTACTTAAAGGCCTGGAAGCTGCACTTGTAAAAGCAGGCTCCTCCATGGAAAAAGTACTGAAGGTAACCGTATATCTCAATGATATAGCCGATTACAACGGCATGAACGAAGTGTACAAGGGCCGTTTTGGAAAGACTCCTCCGGTTCGTTCGACAATAGCAGTTGCAAAAGGAGGTGTGCCCGGAAATTCCCTGGTTGAAATGGACTGTATAGCTTATATTTAAATCTTTATTATTCTGTAAACTAGGTACTATAATTAAAGTGATAACTAAATGAAACGAAGAGATGTAATTAAAAACTTGTCCCTGCTACCTGTAACCGGTATTATCGGCAGTAGTATTTATCCTTTTAAATCGGTTTTAGATTCCACTTCAGGAGAGGCAATGCCTCCATCATCAAAAAGAGACCTGTTTAAGGAACTGGGAGTACGCACATTCATCAATGCGGCAGGTACATATACCGCAATGTCAGGCTCTTTGATGTATGATGAGGTATTGGATGCGATCAGATCAACTTCGAAACAGTTTGCAATGATAGATGAGGTGCAGGATAAAGCAGGAGCGAAAATTGCAGCCTTATGTCATGCAGAAGCAGCTACTGTTACTGCAGGGTGTTGGTCAGCTCTGGTACTTGGCACGGCAGGAGTGCTAACCGGATTTGATACCAAAAAAGTTGCTCAACTGCCCAATCTCGAAGGAATGAAATCTGAGGTTCTTGTGCAAAAAACACATAATCAGGGATATGTTCACGCTCTCACCAATACAGGAGTTACAATTGTTGAAGTTGAAACTCCAGATGATCTGGCAAGTGCAGTGAATGAAAAAACTGCAATGATGTGGTTCCTGAATTATGCCGGGCCCGATGGAAAAATATCGGATAAAGAATGGGTGGCGCTGGGTAAAAAATTCAATATCCCAACCATGATCGATATGGCTGCTGATGCAACACCAGTTGAGAACCTCTGGAAATTCAATGAGATGGGTTTTGACCTGGTATGCGTATCGGGAGGGAAAGGTATCCGGGGTCCGCAAAGTGCAGGAATTCTTATGGGTAAAAAAGATCTGATTGCTGCCGCCAGATTAAATGCTCCTCCCCGGGGAGGAAATATTGGCCGTGGAATGAAAGTGAACAAAGAGGAAATTCTGGGTATGTATGTAGCCCTGGAAAAATTTATCAACTCAGATCATGAGAAAGAATGGAAGATATGGGAAGACCGTATTTCCGTCATTGAAAAGGCTGCTAAAAAAGTCAATGGGGTAACTACCGTTGTAAAAGTTCCTCCGGTTGCAAATATTACCCCTACTCTTACTATTTCATGGGATATTGATAAGGTAAAGATCTCACGCGATGATTTCCAGAACAGACTTAGAACGGGTGATCCTTCTATCGAAATGATTGGTGGTAAGGACAACAGTGTTGTAATAACTGCATGGATGTTAAAACCCGGAGAGGAAAAAATTGTAGCTGCCAGGATACATGAGGAGTTGAATAAAGCAGTGGTGTTGTGATAATTAAAAATAAAATTATGAATAGAAAATCTCTGTTTGTTTTTTCAATTCTGTTCCTGATGTCCGGTTTTGCTATGGCTCAGACCTACAGTATCATTATAAAGGGGGGGCATGTTATTGACCCCAAAAACAAAATCGATGGTGTAATGGATGTTGCAATTGGTGATGGAAAAATTGCTCTGGTTGCAAAAGATATAGATGCGAAAGAGGGGAAGAAGGTTATAGACGCAGGGGGAATGTATGTCACGCCGGGTATAATTGATCTCCATACGCATGTTTATTATGGGACAAACATTGATCAGGGTTTAATGAATGGTCCTAATTCCGTAGCACCTGACGCTTTTTCATTCCGGGCAGGAGTGACCACGTTTGTGGATGCCGGATCATCGGGCTGGAGATCCTTCCCCGATTTTAAAAGACAATCTATTGACAATTCCCAAACCCGGGTACTTGCTTTTCTGAACATTGTTGGAGAAGGTATGAGGGGAGGATCTTATGAGCAGACTACCAAGGACATGGATGCCCATAAAACAGCCAGTGTTGCCCGAACATATCCAAAAGACATTGTTGGAATCAAGCTGGCACATTATAGTGGCCACAATTGGGCGCCTACTGACAGTGCGGCTAAAGCCGGGAGGCTCGCAGATCTTCCTGTTATGGTAGATTTTGGTACCAGTAATCCACCGCTTTCAATTGAAGAGCTGTTTATGAAACATCTCCGTCCGGGTGACATTTTTACACATGCGTACGCATATTTTCCTGAAACCCGTGAAACTGTTGTCGATGAAAATGGCAAGGTCAAACCCTTTATTTTTGCTGCACAAAAAAGAGGGATAATTTTTGATGTGGGTCATGGCGGAGGCTCTTTTCGATGGTCGCAGGCTATCCCGGCCATTCAGCAGGGTTTTATAGCTGATGCAATAAGTTCCGATCTGCATACGGGAAGTATGAACAGCGCGATGAAGGATATGGCCAACCTGATGTCTAAATTTCTCTGTATGGGACTTTCCGTTCAGGATGTGATTCTGAGGTCAACATGGAATCCTGCTAAAATAATCAAAAGGCCGGAGCTGGGAAATTTAAGTGTTGGAACTGAAGCCGATGTAGCAATATTCAGCATTAGTAAAGGGGACTTTGGTTTTACAGATATAAACGGAGAAAAGAGGAATGGATCTCAGAAACTGGTAGCGGAGTTGACGATCAGGGCCGGCAAAATCGTTTGGGATTTGAATGGTATTTCTGCCCCCTGAGAATATAGTGAGGCAGTTTTTTGGTGGATGAAATGTTTTATGGAATTCAGGTATAGATAACCATTTCCCTTTCAGCATCCCAGCCCATGCCCTTTACATACATATTGTAAATACCTGGTTGTGAGAAGCCATCCCATACAACCTGATGTTTCCCCGGCTCAAGTCCATCTGCCTGAAGACGCCAGACCACCTCGCCGTGCCTGTTCAGTATCTCCACATGTACATCTCCTCTTTCCGGTACAGAAACCTCCATTACCACCTTTTCATTTGAATCTGTTCCAAGAGCCTTAACAGAAGGAAATTCATTTTTGGTAATCTTTCCTGACTTCCACGAACTGTAGTCGAAAGGTTCATCGCACATATGGAATTTATCTTCATTTACTTCTTTATTATTTCTCCTGAGATATAAAGTAAGCAGAGGTGTCCTTTTGAAAAAATCCAGTTTTACCTTTTTTGCCTGCCCGTTTTCCCAAATATAAACCGGGATATCATGCGGGTCAAGAACATTTGAATAACCCCGTTCGATACCAATATGGAACAGCCCGAAATTACCCGGTTCATGACCGGCCAGCCAGTGAGTTATAATGTCAACCCGAAACGGATCAATGCCGAAAATTATGTTATTACTCATAAAATCCATGGCCCTGCCATAATGAGGTCCGCCTGCGAAACCATCTCCGTCACGGCCATAAATACCCTCGACAATATTAATTCCTGTGGGTGTGACACTATAAGAATCAAGCATACGCTGGACCCATTGCTCCATAAACGGACCGCCGCTATATGACGACCCGTCTATATCCGCATCCCACCGTGGGATACCTGCCTGCACATGCTTTTTGTGCAGTTCGGTAATTCTCATAAGATAGTCAGGCTGGAAAAATTGATGATAACGTTTGTCATAACTTTCAAAAATATCAAAATAGCCGCCACAGAACTGGTGGAATTTTTTCCCGGCAATGCCCTGCAGGTTTTTAATGGAGGCTGTTATACCCATCAGGTGGGCTTTAAACTTGGCTATATTTATCAAGAATGTATCAGGGGCAGTCATTGGTGCCATAAAAGCCACCTCTTTGAATACAACTCCGTCGACTTTTTTGAAAATCAGATCGTCTTTCCCCAGGTCCCAGTAATCCTTTGTGGATAGATCTCTCAGATCAAAATTATTTTTTTGAGCCATCTGGCTCCATCCGTTTTCTGTCCAGGAAGAGGGACAGGCACATTCTCTGATAAAATAATCCCGGGGACCCTTCTTCTTTAAGGAATTCAGAAATCCTTCAATAAAATTCAGATCAGTATTGATACCCAGTTTCGCTGTCGGATCTGCGAAATTTTCACCGCTACATGTCCAGTTTGGTTTACAGGTTATCTTTGTCGAATTGGGAAACCCTTTTCCAATTGTAGTTTTAACAAACATCTCATCAGCAAGCCTGGATGCAGCAAGATTAATTCCACTTGAGTCTGTTTTTTCATTTACTTCCGTAAGATTAATAAAAACTGCTTCCGGATGTTCTTTTATAAAGGGATGAAGATCAAAACCATCTGCCTCTGAAGCAGGATTTTTTGTTATTAAGTCATAGCGTTGACCTGCAAGTCCGAAAATGCCTGCAGCTGAGGAAACTTTTATAAAATCACGTCTTTTCATCAACTTATCTTTAAAATCTCAAATTAACATATGGGGTATATTAATTTAAACCGTCAGCCAAACGTGTTCTTAATATTTTGAAAACCTGCGGTGGTCAGATAAAACAAACAAAGCTGGCAATTTACATGAATAAGATATGTAAATTTTATTTGAACAATTGCGGGTCTAAAGTCCTTACATTATTTTTAAATACTATCACAAAAGCCTGAGGATAACCTGATTTTCTTAAATCATTCTGTAATTCAAGCGCCTGTTTATATGATGAGAATTCACCTACAGTCTCACGGTATGCTTTCAGATAGAAATACTCACCGGTATCATAAATTTTATTATTAACAGTGATCTGAAATTTCTTTTTAGACGTTGTAGCCGATAAAATCTGAACTTTATATACAATAATATCCCTGATCCCTTTTTTTTCTGCTTTGACTGTTTTAACAGTATCTGCATTTACCATAGCAATTTTTGCCTGGTTTAAAGAATCTTTACGGGCAATCCTGATCTTTTCATCTGATATTCCGGCAGCAGGTCGCGATGTATATTCAGGCTTACCATTAAAAATATATGAAATGGTTAACAGATTGCTGTTTACGAGCTCTTTTTTTAAGGTAACCCTGAATAATTGGGTTTCAGCTTTACCTGATTTTTTCCTTCTTGAAAAGAAAGCAGTCTTTCCATCTGTTTTGTCAATAGTGAAAGCGACATCATTATCTTCGGAGTTTATGTGATTGAAAAGATTAGCAGGTTTATCCCAGGTTTCTCCGTTGTATTTACATGTATAGATGTCATACCCTCCAAATCCGGGTAGTCCGTCAGATGAGAAATATAAATTGTTATCCGAATCAAGAAAAGGATAGAATTCATTACCCTTTGTATTTATCAACTCACCAAGATTTACCGGCGAAGACCATTTATTGCTGTCATTCCTTGTGACATACAGATCCATTCCGCCGAAAGAGTCCTTCTTATCGGAAGCAAAGATCATTGTTTTCTCATCAGCCGACAGCGCGGGATGAGAATAGTTGGCATTTTCCGTACAGAAACTCTGGGGATTCAGTTCAGGTATCCAGCCTGTCTGACCTTCGTCTTTTGAATTAAAAACTGCTTTATAGATCTTTTCATGGTTCTTCTCACCGCTCTGTTTGGTGAAATACATTGTATTAAAGTCATTACTGAAGGTAATTGCTTCGCAGGGAAAAGAAAAAGAAGAACCTGGTGAAAATCTTAAATGTTTTCCGAGTACTGAATCCAGAAATAATGCATAATATGCTTCTATAGTTCCGAAGGAAAGTTGGTCTGACAACATCTTATCTTCATTCTTTGTCTGAGAGAGGAAGACAATCCCTTTTTTATAGAATTGAACACCCGAAGAAGGTAACTCGATCTTAAGATTAAAGGAGTCTGTTTTTATCAGGTTGATATTATTTATTGTATCAAATTTTGTTTCCCATGAAGAATCATAACCGGGAATAATACCAAAAACCTTTTTGCCGATCTCTGATGTGAGAAGCATTAAGATTATGAAGGAAAACAATAATATGAGAGATAGTTTTCTCATAAAAAATATTTACAGTAACTACCAGTGGCTTTTTCCCGATAGCCTTGATTTATCATTCAGGAAATTTAAACCTAATGTGAAATTTATTGTAGGCACATTTTTGAAAAAGGGAGTTTTTCTCGGTATTTCAAAAAATGTACCGACATAAAATTTCGGATATTTGAATTGTGCAAAAAATGAAGTTTTACCTTTATTGTGAAAGTAGGTGCCAACACAGAAATACCCCGCATAAAATTTAATAATAGGATTAATATTATCTGTTATTTTATTCAAAGTCGAATCAAAAGCATTAACCAGTACAGAAGGCTCAAGAACCATATTCAGAGATTTGCTGATAATAATTTTATATCCGGCTGAAAAAAAGTATTGCCTTTCAACAGGGATCTCAGAAACTCCCTGACTATCATGATCCCCGGGATTTCCAAACAGATTAACGGTGGAAATACCTGTAAAAAGTTTGGGACCGTAATAATATATTCCAAGGTCAAAATTGGGATAAAAAGTCCTTTTTAAGGGATTATCTGATCCGTCTGTACCATTGTTAAGTGTGTTTAAAACACCTTTAACGGAAGCTCCGAAAGATAAAAATGAAATCTCCTTTGTATTTAAAGGGAACTGATATGAGGCGGCAGCGCTTACTCCCATATTTTCTGATGTACCATTCAAATCATGAAATACTGACCCTCCAACCCCAACATTTCTAAATTCTAAAATATCAGGAGAGGAGAAATAGCCCGACAATGTTTTTGTTAGTCTGGTATTTCCGCTTAATATCTGTGTGTTTGATTTTCCCTGGAAAGAAGCATTAAGATCGATCGAAAAAAAATCCTTGCTTCCGACAATGGCCGGATTGTAAATGTAAGGTATAAAAACCCAGTATGATATCGGATTTAATGGTGTTTGTTGCCCATCTGATATACCAAATGAAAAGACGAGAAAGAGAATCAGTAATATTTTTTTAATTGGAGGCATAAATCATCAATTCAATAAGCTCCTTCGGGATTTTTAAAGACTGCAATTTA
>Ga0182021_10001705_pt1 | contig 25454 bp, 23 predicted proteins | sample 612E3MmetaG_FD_120493 | JGI IMG/M metagenome (GOLD analysis project Ga0182021, IMG submission 120493) | Permafrost microbial communities from Stordalen Mire, Sweden - 612E3M metaG (Illumina Assembly) | ecosystem: Environmental > Terrestrial > Soil > Wetlands > Permafrost | place: Sweden... | reverse complement strand
TCTTAGACAGCTCCACTGCACCCAGGCAGGTCTTCCCGAGCACGAACATTGCAACCGTGTGGTCACACGATTGCAATGTTCGTGCCTGGTCAGTACGCCTAGGACTCGCCGCCGGCGTTGCCCGAGGTGCCGGCTGTGACGTCAAGCAGCCGGTACTTCTGGGCCGCCTCTCGCGGCACCGAAGCGTCGATCTCGCCCCGCTTGGCCAGCATCTGCAGTGCTCTGACCACCACGGAAGGACCGTCGATGTGCAGGTAGCGTCGGGCAGCCGCACGGGTGTCGGAGAAGCCAAACCCGTCGGCACCCAGGGAGATGAAGTCCTGGGGTACCCATGGGGCAATCTGGTCCTGGACGGCCCGCATGTAGTCGGATACGGCGATGACCGGCCCTCGTGCGTCTTGAAGCTTCTGGGTCACGAACGGGACCCTCTGCTCCTGCTCGGGGTGAAGGAACTCCAGCTCGTCACAGGCCATGGCGTCTCGGCGAAGCTCGCCCCACGAGGTGACCGACCAGACGTCAGCCACGACGCCCCAGTGCGACCTCAGCAACTGCTGGGCCTCCAAGATCCACGGCACACCGACACCGGAGGCCAACAGCTGGACCCGCGGGGCGTTCTCGCCAAGGCCGTCGTCTGAGCCGGCCGACAGCAGGTACATCCCCTTCAGGATGCCTTCGCCGTCAACACCCTCAGGCTCTGGCGGTTGAACATTGGGCTCGTTGTACAAGGTGATGTAGTAGATGACGTTCTCCGGCTGGTCGCCAAACATGCGACGCAGCCCGTCCTCCACGATGTGTGCGATCTCGTAGGCGTAGGCGGGGTCATAGGCCACCACGGCCGTGTTCGTCGACGCAAGCAGCGGACTGTGGCCGTCAGCATGCTGCAGGCCCTCACCGGTCAGCGTCGTGCGTCCGGCCGTAGCGCCCAGCATGAAGCCTCGGGCCATCTGGTCGGCGGCTGCCCAGATGGAGTCCCCGGAACGCTGGAAGCCGAACATTGAGTAGAAGATGTAGATGGGGACCATCGGCACGCCGTGGGTGGCGTAGGAGGTTCCAGCGGCCGTGAACGCGGCCACCGAACCGCTCTCGTTGATGCCCGTGTGCAGGATCTGCCCCTGTTTGGACTCCTGGTAGGCCAGCATCAGGTCTGCGTCCACCGAGGTGTAGTTCTGCCCATGGACGTTGTAGATCTTGGCGGTCGGGAAGAAAGAGTCCATCCCGAAGGTGCGCGCCTCGTCCGGGATGATCGGTACCACGTGGCGGCCGAACTCCTTGTCGCGCAGCAGTTCCCGAAGAATCCGCACGAACGCCATCGTCGTGGCGATCTCCTGCTTGCCGGAACCCCTCCTGGCGAGCTCGTAGGCCTTAGGGCCGGGCAGCTCGAGCGCGACGGCCTCGGTCCTGCGCCTGGGCAGCGATCCACCGAGTTTGGCGCGGCGCTCCATCATGTACTGGATGGCAGGGTCCGCCATGCCGGGGTTGTAATACGGGGGCAGGTAGGGGTCCTTCTCAAGCTGCTCATCCGAGATGGGGATCTTCAGGGTGTCCCGGAAGCCCTTGAGGTCCTCCAGAGTCAGCTTCTTCATCTGGTGGGTGGCGTTGCGCCCAGAGAAGTGTGAACCCAGGCTGTAGCCCTTAATCGTCTTGGCCAGGATGACTGTCGGCTGGCCGTTGTACTCCATAGCCGCCTTGTAGGCCGCGTAGACCTTGTGGTAATCGAGGCCCCCCCTCTTGAGCTTCCACCAGACGTCCTCATCCGACCAGTCCGCAACCATCGCCCTGGTGCGCGGGTCGCGACCAAAGAAGTGTTTGCGGACATAGGCGCCGTCGTTGGCGCGGAATGTCTGGTAGTCGCCATCGGGGGTGGTGTTCATCAGGTTCACCAAGGTGCCGTCGCGGTCCTGGGCCAGCAGCGGGTCCCATCCGCGGCCCCAGATGACCTTGATGACGTTCCAGCCGGCACCCCGGAAAGTTGCTTCCAGCTCCTGGACGATCTTGCCGTTGCCGCGCACCGGACCGTCAAGTCGCTGCAGGTTGCAGTTGATCACGAAAGTGAGGTTGTCGAGCTCGTCGTTGGCTGCGACCTGTAATAGTCCACGCGACTCGGGCTCGTCCATCTCGCCGTCGCCAAGGAACGCCCAGACGTGCTGCTTGGAGGTGTCCTTGATCCCACGGTTGGTGAGGTATTTGTTGAACTGTGCCTGGTAGATCGCGTTCATTGGGCCCAGGCCCATCGACACGGTGGGGAACTCCCAGAACTCAGGCATATTGCGCGGGTGTGGGTAGCTCGGCAAGGCTGCCGGCTGGCCGTCCACCAGGTTCGAGTGCTCTTGACGGAATCCGTCCATCTGCGCCTCGGTTAGCCGGCCTTCGAGGAAGGCCCGGGCATATATGCCGGGGGAGGCGTGCCCTTGGAAGTAGATCTGGTCGCCGCCCCCCTCGTGGTCACGTCCACGAAAGAAGTGGTTGAAGCCGACCTCGTAGAGCGTCGCAGCTGAGGCGTAGCTGGAGATATGCCCACCTACGCCGATGCCGGGCCGCTGTGCGCGGTGGACCATTATTGCGGCGTTCCAGCGTAGGTAGGCACGGTAACGGCGCTCGACCTCCTCATCGCCGGGGAACCAGGGCTCGGACTCCGGAGGAATGGTGTTGACGTAGTCCGTAGCGGTCAGCGAGGGGACCCCGACCTGACGCTCGCGTGCTCGTTCGAGCAGCTTGCGCATCACGTAACGGGCCCGGCGCCGGCCGCCCCCGTCAATGACCCCGTCCAGCGAGTCCAGCCACTCCTGGGTCTCTTCAGGATCGACGTCTGGGATCTGACTGGGGATGCCGTTCAGGATGGGTCCGGCTTCCTCATGTGCCACCACGGTGTGTCCTTTCTCAGGTTATGAGTCGTTCGAGGCGCCGGCAGATTGTGTTGTCGGCGCCTCGGGATCAGCTAGAAATCCATCCTCTAACAGGAGGGGTCAAACGTCATATCTGGCATCGGCACACGTCCCGACATGTGGTGCGACGCAGCGTTCCAGCGGTCGAACGAATAAGGGTAGCCTCTGCGCCTGACGTACTTTGCGGCACGCTACTTCTTGGGTCGATTGGCGGGGCTGCTTGCAAGATCCGTCCAGACCGGGTGGACTATGCACAACAGCATCCAAGATCGCGGGCTGAGCCCGGGTGAACAACCAGAGAGGAACACTCGTGATTGGGACCGCGCAAGCCGCGGCAACGAAGGGTTTGGTGGCAAAGCTGGGCTTTGCCGCTGGACAGGTGGTCCAGGAGTTCGGATATGACCACGACGTCGATGATGACTTCCGCTTGGCCATCGAGGGGCTCTGTGGCTCCGAACTGGAGGAAGAGGACTACGGCGACGTCGCAGATGCGGTGGTTCTGTGGTGGCGCGAGGATGACGGCGACCTCGTGGACGCGCTGGTGGATGGACTCACCAACCTTGCCGAGGGTGGTTTTATCGTGCTCCTCACGCCCAAGGCCGGCCGCGCGGGGCACGTCGACGCCAGCGACATCCAGGAAGCCACCCTGACCGCAGGGCTGCACTCCTCGGGAAGCACCAATGCTGCCGGAGAGTGGAACGGCAGTCGTCTGGTCGCCCCAAAGACGGACCGCCGCTGACAACTGACAGACTGGACCTTATGACGAGCACCAACAGTAGTTTAGCCGCGCCCACCGGACCTCTGGTAGGCCAACTCGCCCCTGACTTCACCCTCCGGGATCAGCAGGGAAAGAACGTTTCTCTGTCCGATTACAGGGGCGTCAAGAACGTCGTGGTGGTGTTCTACCCGTTCGCCTTCTCAGGCATCTGCACCGGGGAGCTATGCGAGATCCGTGACAACCTGGGCGATTTCGAAAGTGGTGACGTCCAGGTGCTCGCCATCTCGTGCGATCACATGTTCAGCCAGCGGGCCTGGTCGGACGCGGAGGGCTATTTCTTCCCGGTGCTCAGCGACTACTGGCCGCACGGCGCCACCGCCCAGGCTTACGGGGTCTTCGACCAGACCGGCGGGTTCTCCACGCGCGGCACCTTTCTGATCGACGCCGATGGGATCGTTGCCTGGACGTTGGTCAACGGACCATCCGAGAAGCGTGACTTCGCTGGCTATCGCGCCGCCTTGCACGAGCTGATCGGGTCGGTGGTCTGAGCGGTTTAGCGACGGCGGTTCTCGCCGTTTTGGGCCTGTAGCTCAGTTGGTAGAGCACCGCGTTTACACCGCGGCTGTCGTCGGTTCGAGCCCGGCCGGGCCCACGTGCATAACCGCAGGTCAGGGGCTTTTCTTTAGAGCCCTCTGGCCTTCGATTACAAAGGGTCCACGGGACCTCCAATTGGAAATAGTCCGCAAAATGTCCGCAAAACATTGACAGTCCGCAAAATATCCGCAGAATTGTCTGCAGTCGCTCGGCCGATGACGTCCAGAGGGTCCGCGACGTCGTCGAGTTGGTCGGGGGAACAGGTGCCCGTACAGGTCGAGTGTCATGCCTGATGCGGCGTGTCCAAGCATCTGTTGAACAACCTTGACGTTTCCCCCGGCCGCTATCGTCAGAGATGCCGCCGTAAGCCGAATGCCGTGAGCACCGGGCATTGCCGACCTGCCCTGCGAAAGTCGGCGGCTACACACCGAGTCGTTCCCGGAAGGCGTCGGGTCCGCAAGTCCCACTGTTTTTGCTTTCGAATCGACTTCCTATTTCTCACCGTCGGATCGTTCTCCCTCGCTAAGGGCAGAACCGGCCGATCACTTGGTCTGCAGCCTCCGCGATGTGGTGCCCAGTGGCTGCGGATCCGTAGAGAATGCTGGACACCAAGGCTTCCGTGGCTTGCTCGTCGAGAATGCTCTCGACGTTGCCCCGGAACTTCGATTCGACCTCGGAGAGGTCCAGCGGGTCGTCAGGGTTACCCCGGGCATTGCGGACTTCTCCCATCGTGGTGGCCCCGTCTGACCACTTGACGGTGACTCGGGTTGGGCGCTCCTGAGGAAGTGCCGCTGAGAACTTGGGGACCTCACGGACTTGGATCCGTTCAGCAAGTTCTCGTAGGGAGGCGCGCTGAAGTCGATCGGGCAGGAACGAAGCGGCGTCGAGCTCGCCGTCCAGGGCGAGTGAGGCAATGCATACTGGCAATGAGAATCTTGCGTGAAGGTCAGAGTCCGTACCGATTTCTTTTAATGACGCTGCAAACGCATACGTCTCAACAAGAATCTCTGCGATTTCGGACTTGTTGATCGCCCCCTTCACGTCGGGAGTTGCTGCCCGCCATGCATCGAGTGCGGGGTGTATCCACCGCGCGCATGCATACGGTTTGAGGTAACTGTCAAGGATGTGCCACCTGGAGCCCAGATCGCCGCTAAGCGTCTCCAGCGAAAGATCGCTGGACACGGCGTGTTCGAACAGTTCGAAAACCAGTTGGCCGGAGCCCTGGACCCCTCCCTCGGCCTGGATGGTGGCGACGGCACCGTAATAGGCGCCAAGTCCGGTCCACAGGTTGCGCACTGTCCCACCTCTCATGGGGACCGCGAGCGTGGCGGCAAGTGGCATCGCTTGAGCACACAAAATGGCCTCGGCGGTGACCTTGCACGGGTTTCCTCGCAAAAGGCTGGAAGCGATCGCTGAGGCGACCGGCCCGTGGATGCCGTGGGGGTGTAGCCCGGGCCGCAGCGTCGTGCTCACGCCGAAACGCATCCCTACTTCATTCGAGAGAAGAAACGCTTTCAAGAGGGCATCGTCGGTCTGCTGCGAGGTGAGCGCAGCGTGAAGTAGAACTGGCAGGGAGTGAGGCGCCGGGTGTGAAGTAGGCACCGGCGGCAGACGGTGACCTTGGGGGTGGAACGACCCTCCGGAGTCTGCATCCAGCCACGTGGCAGCGGCGCCCAGAGTCACAAGTCGAGCGAAGGGTGCTGAATCGGCACCGGTGGGCTCGATGGCGCGGAGCGTTCTGCCCAATGCCTGGACGGTGGGATATCGCAATCCGCCGAAGAGGACCCCCAGCGAGTCGATCAGCAGTGTCCTCGCGGCTCTGGTCACGTTTGTCGGGATGTCGTTCCACTGGGTCTCATGGACAAAGGTAGAGAGTGCCGAGACGTCTAGGTCTCGCATGATTGTCATCCGTGCGCCCCCGCGTCTACTCCCAACGCCGGCTGATCAGATAGTCCCGTACGAATCGCAGACGTGATTTCGTCGAGTCGTTCCAGCACCCCTTCGAGTCCGCCTGCGAGCATCACACCGTCGACGCCTATTGCGGTCAGCCCACGCATGTAGTCCTCTAGTCGCCGTCGCCCGCCAGTGATGATGAATCGTTCTCGCACGAAGCCGTCCATCTCTTGGTTCGCTGAGGCCCCCGCGCTGGCTTCAGCGGTTCCGTGCCGGCGGTAGTTGTGGGCGGCGGCGACCGCAGTGACCGCGGCGAGGTCTTTGGGTGAGACTCCGTACCATTCGGCAGATGCCTGGAGACGTGCCGCGCAGGATCCCAGGAGAGGGAGAGCCGCGGCGATGGCAGCGGCATCGGTGTCCGTGAGCGTTGCGCGGACAAAGACCCAGATATGGGTAGTGGGCGAAGCCTCGCGTGCCACGTCGACTGCCTTGTGAAGTGTGCACAGGTCAGCGCCAACGTCGATCATTACCCCGTCGAGCGTCCGCGCGGTCATGCCGATCGTTTGTGGTCCCGAGGCGGCACCAATCAGCTGCGTCGACGGTGCCCGCTCGGTTACGTATTGGTGGAGTTGGTGCAAGGAATTCTCGTAGTCACGCAGGTTCGGTGGGGACATCCCCTCGTTGCGGACCGAGCTCTCTCCGCGCCCGACGACGGCCAGGACCCTACCGGGATGATGCGATTCGAGGCTGGCAATCGCGTTGCCGACGGTCACCGGGTGGCGCAGACCCATGGACAGAACACAGGGCCCTGCCAAGGCAGCGTCCGTCCTGGAGAGCACCCGCTCAGTCTCGATCAGGCAGTCCGAGAAGAGGCGTGGGCTATCGGCAACGCCGATCCCGTCCAGTCCTGCGGCGATAGCCCGTTGCGCAAGCGCGACTGGGTCGGACTCACCTCGCGGTCGAGCGATGTTCATGAGGACAGGTAGCTGAGCGTTCATCCCAGGAGCTCCACGATCTGGCGGATGTTCACCGTTGACGGTGGCCGGCCCAAGAGCCCCTCGACGGGGCCGAATGGCGCCGCGCGACCCTGCCCGTTGTCGCTTGGCAGGCCGATAACGCAGGCGAGGGTATGCTCCAGCCCACCGCTCATTCCTGAGACCCCTGCACGATGAAGCTGGACTGCCAACCAGCCAGCAGCAAGAGCGTGCCCACTCCATTGGCCCGACATCTCTGTCGAGCCAACAGGCCTTGCAGGCTTGATGGTCATGAGGCTGCCGGCAATGTCCAGGACCTTCGAGACGTCCTCCGAGCCCATTCCTGCGGATACGGCTGCGCAGGCCGCGACGGAGATGACGTCAGTGGTCGCAGCTGCGGTTGGGGCGACGACTCGCTCGCCTGGCCACGATCGGCTATCGCGGATTGCCAGGCCTGCTCTCACACTTTGAACCAACCTCGAACTGCCCGCCTCATCATTCTGGCCAACCACCAACGCAACGAGCGTGAGTGCTGCGGCCGGGCCCATACCGGCCCTCGAGCAGCGGGCGCCATTCCAAAGCAACGCCGGATACGGGGCAGAGCGCAGGTCTGTCCCGAGCAGGGGAACGTCGCCCCCGGTCACTGCGATTCTGAGTGCAGAAACGGCTAGATCAACCTCTAGAGGAATGGCTTTCAGGCGCAGGAGTTCCCGGAGTCCGCCATCGACGGGGGCCCAGTCGTGGGAGGGCCCAGTGATGGCAGCATCCATCACCCGATCGGCGAGCGCTCCCGCCAACGAGTCTGCGGCGAGCGCCGCAGTCATGGGGTCGACCTGGTCGCCTTCTCGAACAGCGTCTCGCGCGTCACCTCAGTTGTGTCCGCAACGACGTAGAACTTGAACTTGGTACGGCCCGCCGGGCCGCGCTCGACTGGAACGGGTCGGGACGAAAACCACTGGTGGTATGCGGTGTACGCTGCTTCGTCCGCGAAATGCATCTCGGCGATCCGGTAGAAGCTGTACCCCTGAGGCACGGCGGCGGAGCCTCCGGAGGCTTCGGTTACAGGACGGAGAACTTTGTTGAACACGATGCGGTCGAGGTGCGGGTTCGCGAGCAGGTCCGGCGCGTGGACGTCAAAGAGCCACCTCTCGTAATCCTCGGGGGACACGCCATCCTCTATGTCGTACCCCAGGATCGTCTTGATCATGGTTGGGACTCCTTATCTTTGCGGGGCGAATGTGAAGCTCTCGGCGCCTGACCCGAACCCCTCGAGGCGTACTTTGACCGGGCCGATCAGAACCCCGACTAGATCTGTGAGCACCTGCTCAGAGGTCCGCAAAGGTGCCTTGGTGTGCCCGTCTCGTCGTTGCTGCTCAAGGTGTTTCTGGTAGCAGGCGACAGTCCATTGGTCAGACATGAACTCCGCCGTTCCACGGACGGAGACAAACCGAGGCGGTGGCAATCCCAGATCGAAGACGTGCGGTCGATCGTTTGAGGCCTTCGGTGAGGGTGACCCGAGCCAGGAGACCTGGGTTCGACGGTTGGTCTGCCATTGATGCAGCCGCTCATGGCTGCGCCGCTGAACGAGCGCCACTGACCAGTCATCAGACAAGAAGGCAGTCATCGTTCGGGTCACCGGGTAACCGTTCCGGTCGAGAGTGGTGACCTGGGCAAACCCGGCCTCTGTCTTCACGAAAGCAAGAGCGTCTAGCTCAGCCTGCTCTCGAGGCTGGTCAATGCCCGCCGGCCTAAACATGGTTGCCTCGATGTTCGTTCATCTGTTGGTTGGCTGCAGCACGCATCGCCATTCCGAGCTCACGCGGTGTGGGTCCACTCGGCCATTGATGAACGGCATCAAGCAATTCAGGGCCGAAGGTGCTGCCGAACCCAAGCGAGAAGAGGCTCTCGGCCTTGCTGCGGATCCGACCGTTCAACAGCGGATGGTCTGAGTCACCGCGCGGACGCTCCACCCGGTTGGTGTGTTGGCTGCCGTCGACCAAAGTGATCGTTACCTCGGCGGGTCTGCCAGTCGGGTAGCCAGCGTCCATCCGGGGATCGTGGATGATCTCCACCCGCCTGGCGAGAGCCATGACCTCCGTCGTCTTCACTCTGTCGTTCGTCAGCGACGTTGGGTCCAGTTGACCTTCGAGCAATGCGAGCGCGACCGAGGTGGGGATGCTGAAGCGAGCTTCGAGCTCATCTCGTCCAATCTGACCAAACCCGGCGGCAGCCGAGTAGGTGCGAACCTGAACGAGCGTGATCTCGTGACCCAGGAAGTTTTGGCCTCCCGCTCGTCGGAGGGCTATCAGGTTCTCAGCAGCGTCATTTACTCCATGCAGGTGTGCGCATGTGGGATGGAGCTTGATGTAACCGCGGAGGACCTCGTAGTGCGACCAGGAGTCGGGGCCAGGACTCGACATTTCTTCGATTCGACTGGGGTCCCAGTCTTTCGCCCCAACTGTGGCGAGGTGCCTGTCGAGCGTTCCCCACTCAGCTTCTAGTCCGGCCACGGCACCAAGGGCCAGCGTGCACCCGAGCTCGGCGGATGCGCCCAGGAAGAGGTGGCCGCCCTTCCTGCCGGCAAAGATCGTCCGGGAGTCGCTGACCAGCACCGCCGATGCGGCCAGTTCGATGGCACGATGAACGGTCTCGGTATCACCGGGACGGAGCAACTGCGCCACCGCGGTAGCAACAGCGATCTGACCCCATGTCCCGATGTCGTGCACACCAGGGGGAGTCCCGCCCATGGCGATACCGATACGGGCCCCAACCTCGTAGCCGGCCACGATTGCCGAGAGTGCCGACTCGGCTGACGCGTCCACCACCTCCGCGTAGGCCAGGACAGCCGGTACCACATGCGAGGCCGGGTGACCGCGGGCTAATCTGTGGCCGTCCTGCAACTGGTCCGCAGCCAAGGCGGCCCCGTTCAGAAGTACTGCGGCGGCCGGTGGCCAACCGCGCTCTGAACCGATGACGGTTGCGGATCCGACGGCGTTGACCTCGTCAAGAGCGGACGTCAGCCGGTGGATCTCTGGACGGCGACTGCCATATGACGTCACTGCCAGACAGTCGGCGACCAGGGCGATGAAGCGTTCCTGCACAGCGACTGGAGTTGCGGCGTATTCAGTGGCAGCAGCGCATCGGGCCAGAGTCCCAGCAAAGGATTTTAACGAGGGGGTGTGCATCGGAGACAAGGTCTCTTGGTTGAGAGTCATAGGGTTCGCTTCTGGTGCATCCTGCGCTAACGCAGGAGGTCCATCAGTGTCTGGACCGCGCCGCCGTTTGGAAGGGCAAAAGCGGCATCGGATACCTGTGCCGCGGTCTCCTCGCTGAGCTTGCGACGCGCGTTGAGCCGGAACTTGGTCGACAGTTCTTCGGTGGTCAGCGGATTTCCCGGGCCTCCCCGATTCATGTCCACGCGCACCTCGTGTCGGGTTCCATCGGTAAGGATCGCCCTTAGAACGGCGGGGAATTGCTGCGGGAAGATCTCGTCACAGTGGGCGTCGGGCACACAACGGACCTTGGCGGCGAGGAAGAGGCGGGCTGGGTCCGCGGCGGCGGCATCGGTGAAGTCCTCGTGTCCCAAACCCAGCCCGCCCCCACCGATCAGGGCCGCGGCGATCGTATAGGGCCCACTGAAGGCTGCGTGGTAACCAGACTGGGGACGGGCTTTGTCTTTTGCTGGCTCCGCGATGGTGCGCAGGACGGGGGTGGGAACACCAAGCTCCAGCTCTTTGATGTCCTGCGCTCTGACCCCCAAGGCGTGCAGTTGCAGCGCTGCGTCAATCCCGGCGTGGGTGAAGTGGTTGCAAGGGTAGGGCTTGAAGAAGATCCCTGGTAGCTCCCAGTGCTCGCCAAGCCGGTCAACGACGGCACCGACGTTCGCACGGTCGCCGCAGAACGCGTGTAGAAAGCCGAATCGTCCCTCGATGACAGTGGGAGGCCCGGTCAACCCGTGGCGGGCCAGTTCAGCGGCGACCACACCCGAGTGGGCAGCCCAGCCGGCGTGGACCCTCTTAACCGTTCCTCCGGTGCGGTTCGCCTCCAGGAGTCCGGCCCCCATGCTCGCGGCGATGCCGGCGGCGTGACCGATGCCTTCCGTGTCCAGTCCCAGGATCATCGCGGAAGCCACTGCTGCCCCGACCGCCCCGCAGATGGAGGTCGCATGCTGCCCTCGCTCGAAGAACACCGAATTGCCCAGTTCGTGGTCGTAGCCGCCCATGCCCAGGCGCACGGCGACCTCGACACCGACGCCGGCAGCGTCCAGTAAGGCCTCGCCGGAGACGCCGCATTCTTCGGCCATGGCCAGCGCCGCCGGGATAACAGGGGAGGAAGGATGCAGCACCGAGGGCAGGTGGGTATCGTCGAAGTCCAGGCAGTGCGCCAGTGTCCCGTTAACAAGCGCGGCGGCTGGGGCGGGCAGGCGTAGACCTGTGCCGATGGCTGTGGCGCGCTCAGGGCCCCCCCAGGACCTCACAACATTCGTCACAGCTTTGGCCGCCGGCTCATCGGTCGCCGCGAGAGCATTACCGGCGACATCTAAGACGCGTCGGGCCACATCCTGTCTGAGCGCTGCCGGTAGGCCCTTGCGTTGCACGGAGAATGCCAGGGCGGCCAGCCGTTCCACGACCGTTTCCTGCTCGTTCGCGTTCACGTTGACACCACTGCTATGGGTCGTATCGGGGACGCGGTGCCGCCGACGATCCGCAAGGGGGCCATGACGAAAGTGAACTCGGTCAGGCCTTGTTCCGAGGCTTCCTCGAGGTTGAGGTGCTCGATGATGTAGATACCTGCATCCACCAGAAGGATGCGATGAACCGGGAGGATGCTGTGGCCGGCGCCAGGGCGGATCTGTTCGAACGCGGTGGTGTCGGCCCCGGTCGCCCTGACCCCTTTGTCAGCCAAGTAGCGGGCTGCTTCTGGAGTGGCGCCAGGCACCCCGTCGACCTGCCCTTGGTACCGGGCTGGGTCCTGGAAGTGTCGAGCCCATCCGGTCCGAATCAGCGCGACATCACCGTGCTCCAGTGTCACGGCAGCAGCATCGGAGGCAGCCTGAAGGTCTTCGGCGGTGACTCCATAGCCGGCGGGAAGGACCTCGACGCCCTTGGTCGCGGCGACGTCCAGCAGGATGCCGCGGGTCATCAGAGCCGGGGTGTGTTCCGCCCCCAGAGCGCTGAAGCGACCACCAGTCTGCGCCTCGGCCGCGTCGATTCCGCCGTGCATCAGACCGTCGTGACTGACGTGGGAAAGCGCGTCCACGTGGGTCCCAACATGGCCTCCGGTCACGATGATCTCATTGGATGCCGAACCACCATCGGCTCGGACCATGTCGCCGTGACGGCGGATGAGGGTCATCCGGAACCCTGGATGGTTGGGTGAGCAAGGCATGCCGGTGAAGTGAGGATGACCCAGCTCAATTAGTCGCACCCCTGCTCGGACGGCCGCCAGGAGGTCCCTGTCGTTCCGAGAGCTTGGTGCAACTAGTGGTTCGTGGATCGTCATCAAGTCTCCTGTGTTGGTCATGACGCGGCGCGGGGGGCATCGGTCGAGAACGTGGGGTGACTCGGCCCCTGGCCGAGCTCCAGCACGAGTCGGGCTCGGTCGACGACGGCCGGGTCAATGAAACGGCCCTTGTTGTCCAGAACGCCTGCCTCCCCTTGCTGGAGGGCTTGTTCGAAGAGCTCGATGATGGCGAGCGCCGCGTCGACTTCGGCGGACGAAGGGGTGAAGACGCTGTGTACCACGGGGATCTGAGCGGGGTGGATCACTGACCTGCCAAAGAAGCCGGTCTGGCGGGCGTGTTCCGTGCTCGCCCGTAAGCCCTTGGTGTCGGCGACGTTCGTCCACACACTCTGGATCGGTGAAAAGAGCCCGGCGGCCCTCGATACCGCGACGACCCACCCCCGCGCCCAGTTCAGCCCCTCGTCCGAAACGATGCGTAGATCCGCGGCAAGGTCGGCCTCTCCCAGTCCGATGCCGGTCACGAGGGGGTGGGCGACCGCCAGCTGTTGGGCGTTCATCAGTCCCGTCGCCGTTTCCAAGAGCAGTTGTATCGGCAGCCCGGATCGTTGCGCGACGTCGCGGACGACGCCAACATCTTCGGCTCGGGGCAGCCTGATTCCATCAAGCAGAACCCCCCTAAGCGCATCTAGGTCAGCCTCTCCCCAGGGACCCAAAGGGTCATTGACGCGCACCCACAGAAGGGGAGCTGTACCGCCCTTCAAGAGTGTCTCGGCTGCACGAACCGCGGACTGGCGTGCCAGTGCCTTTTGCTCCTTCGGCACTGCGTCTTCTAGGTCGATGACAACGGCGTCCGCTCCCGCGGCCAGTGCTTTCGCGATGCGCTCGGGGTGGTTGCCTGGAACGTAAAGCCAGGAACGCGCGATCTTGGTCATGCCCCGATCCGGTCCGATCTTGCCGGGATTCCTCCGAGCCAGCCAAGACGCCTAGAGATCGCTTCCGCGGCCTCCATGATGAGGGGAACGAACCGCTCCTTGGTCTCGTCACTGAACCGGGCCGCCGGCCCACACACTGAGACGGCGCCTACCACCTCACCATCGAAACCGAATACGGGGGAGGCGATGGATCCGGCCCCCTCTTGGCGTTCTCCCTGTGACCATGAGAAACCCTCGGCGCGGATCTCGTGCAGTCTTTGTCGCAGGACCGTCGGGTCGGTCACGGTCTGATTTGTGAGCATCTCCAGGTGCCGATCGTTGAGCACGGACTCCTGCTCGTCTTGCGTCAGGAAGGCGAGGATGCACGTACTCGAACTGCCAGCGTGCAACGGGAAGCGTCGCCCCAACTCGACGGTCATCTTGATCTCACGGGTGCTTTCGACCTGATCCATGTAGACCCGACCGCCGGGGACCAAGGCTGACACGGTGACGGTCTCATTGGTGGCTTCCTGCAACGACCGAAGGACCGGCAACGCGGCTGAACGCAACTCCGACCCTCGCAAGGCACGAGCACCTAGGGCCGCGGCCGCCACACCGAGATGATATTCGTGGGTGCGCGGATCGGTGGAGAGCAGTTTTCGATCGACCAGGGAGTTCAGGATCCGGTGTACCACTGCCTTGGAGAGTTTCAGCTCTCGGGCGATAGCGGTGACCCCCAGGGTCCTGGGGCCGTCGGTGAATACCATCAGCACGTCGGCGACCCGGGCCGCCGCCTCGGTGCCTCTCAATTGCGTCACGTGCGCCTCTCTTAGGTTCGGCTGCCAGTCCTTGGACAACCTTGCTACTTGTTGTTTCTCTGACCGGAACAGCATCTCATCACGCTTGCGGGGTCCAGGTCAACGTCATTTCGTTCATATTACGCTTGGATTAAGGAGTATCAGGGGGCAGCGTAGGACTCTTGACCAATCTGAGGTCTCGTGTCAGCATGGGGCATTGCTCGGCGTTCCGCTCATCGGAACACGATTACCCTCCAGGAGATGACATGAGGAAAAGCTGGTTGGCCGCCATGGCCTGCGCTGTGCCGATGGTGCTTTCGGGTTGTGGGGGGTCCGCTCCAGCGGGTGCCGTGGGCACCGTAGGTGGCGCGGCCGGCGCAAAGGCGGGCGCGACGATCAAGATTGGGTCCCTGCATCCCCTCAGTGGCTCCTCTGCTGCTGACGGTCAGCAGATGGATAACGGAGCCAAGCTGGCTGTCGAAGCCGTCAACAAGGCCGGGGGCATCAAGTCCCTCAAAGGGGCCAAGCTTGAGCTGCTCAGCTCTGATACCCAGGGCAAGCCGGAGGTCGGTCAAAGTGAGGCTCAGCGGCTGATCCAGGCTGGCGCGGTTGCCTTGGTCGGGACCTATCAGAGCGCCGTCACCACCAACGTGTCGAGCGTGGCAGAACGGAACAAAGTCCCGCTGGTCATCGATGTCTCCAGCGCCGACTCGATCCTCAAGCAGGGGTACAAGTACACCTTTCGGGTGCAGCCCAGTTCGACAGTTCTTGGCACCGAGGGTGCCCAGGACCTCAGCGACGTGGCCAAGGCCGCAGGCAGCCCTGTCAAGAAGGTCGCGATCCTGCACGAGCAGGGTCCGTTCGGCTCCGGCATCCGTGACGCCTTCGAGGCCAAGGCCAAGAGCCTAGGCATTGCGATAGGCCCCGACATCAGCTACGACGCTGCCACCGTCTCGGACCTGACCACCCAGATCACCGCGGTCAAGGCCTCGGGTGCCGACGTTCTCGTGGTTTCCGGGTACTACCGCGACGGCGTCCTGGCCGCCAAGGCAGTGAACACCGTCAAGCCAGCTCTCAAGGCGGTAGTGGGGGTCGCGGATGGCGCCTTCGACCAGTCTCAGTTCCCGAAGGACACCGGCAAGGCGGGCGAGGGCTATTTCGACGCGAACTACCACGCCGACATGACCAAGCCCGCGATGCAGGATCTCGCCAAGGTCTACCAACAGCGTTATGGCGAACAGATCCGGTCCGGCGCAGTCCTGGCCTATGACTCGGTACGCGTGATCGCAGCGGCGCTCGAGCAAGCGGGAGACTCCTCACCGGTCAAGGTTCGAGACGCGATCGCCAAGGTGAGCCTCGAGTCCCTGATCGCTCAGAAGGGTCCGATTACGTTTGGCGACACGGGCGAGAACAACAACGCGGCACCGATCCTAATGCAGGTTCAAAGTGGTGCAGTCAAACAGGTGTTTCCCGCCAACAAGGCTGAGTCCAAGCCGATGTTCCCGGCGACTCCTTGACGATCAGCCAACTGTCACGCCCGTCATCGGGCGCTTCGCCCGATGACGGCATGACGGATCAAGAAGACAAGGCCAGCAGCCACCGACCGAACTTCCGGCGAAACGTGCGCCGCGGGGCCATTGTCCTGATCCTCATCGTTGTCGCCCTCGCTTTGGCTTACGTGAGGTCTGGCAGCGTTGCGGTGGTGACCCAGGCTGTCGTGACCGGGATCCTCACAGGCGGCGTGTACGGCTTGGTAGCCATGGGCCTCACCCTCATCTTCGGGGTCCTCGACATCGTCAACTTCGCCCACGGTGCTTTTCTCGCGCTGGCGCTGTTTGTCACGTTCTGGCTCGTCAACAGCATGGGAATCCATCCCTACTTAGCCTTGGCGATCAGCATCCCGGTCATGTTCGGGATTGGGTTCGTGGTCCAACGAGGGGTGCTTGCCGGCGCCATGGGGAAGCCCTTGGAGAACCAGCTGCTCATTACCCTGGGAATATCCCTGGTGATCGAGAACACCTTGCTCCTGGTCTTCGGAGGCAACCCGCGTTCGGTTCCGCTGCCCCACGACCATGCACTGCCGATCTTCGGAGCAGTGGCCGACCTATCCCGTGTTCTGGCCTTCGTAGGTGCCCTCCTGCTCGCCGGGGCGCTCTACCTTCTTCTGCAGCGAACTCGTCTCGGCACAGCGATTCGCGCAGTCGCGACCAACGACGTCGGGGCCCAGCTCGTAGGCATCGACACGCGGTTGATATACGCCGTTACCTTTGCGATCGGTACCGCCTGCGCCGGGGCCGCCGGCACGCTCGTGGCTCCACTGGTGACGATCGAGCCGACCACTGGAGCCTTGTTCAACATCATCGCCTTCGTCGTGGTCGTACTTGGCGGGATGGGAAACGTTATCGGCGCCCTCGTCGGAGGACTCATCATCGGGGTGACTGAACAACTCGGCGGGCTCTATCTCCCAGGCCAAAGCCCCCTGCTGTCGGTCTTCATCGTCTTCGTGCTGGTGCTCTTCTTGCGCCCGCAAGGTCTCTTCGGGAGATCGGCGTGAGTACGATCACGCGCGAGAAGCCGAAGCCTGCGAAGGCCATTCCGCAACCAACGTGGAACCGACACCTGGTTGCCATTGTGGTGCTCACCCTGATCCTCATTCCGGCCCCCTTCGTACTGCCGGCCGCGCAACAGGCTGTGGCGGTGCGCGTGCTGATCTTCGCGCTCATGAGTATCGGCTGGAATGTCATGAGCGGGTTCGGAGGCATGTTCAGCTTCGGCCACGCAGCCTATTTCGGCCTGGGCGCTTACACGAGTGCATGGCTGCTCGTCAACCATCACGTCTCCCCGTGGATCGGGATGCTTGCCGGGATGGTCGTAGCCGCCGCTTTCGCCGTTCTGGTCGGCTTCTTGTCTCTGCGCTACCGGCTCAGGGGCGCGTACTTCGCCCTGGCGACCTTCGCGTTTGCCGAGATGCTCCGTCTGTGGGCGACAAACAGCGACTTCGCAAATCGGGCGGTTGGCTATCACGTGCCGCTGCGCCCGCAGGCATCCTGGTGGTACCTCCAGTTCGACCCCGCCTCCGCCAACTACTTCTTCGTCGCCCTTGGCTTGACGGTAGCTGCACTGACCGGCAGCGTGTTCTTCCTGCGGTCCCGGGCCGGGCAGTTCACGCAGGCAATCCGGGATGATCAGGATGCTGCCTCCGCGCTGGGCATCCCCGTCATGCGCTACAAGCTCTTCACCATGGCGCTCTCAGCGGCAATCACTTCGGTGGCGGGCGCGTTCTATGTCCAGTACTACCTCTTCATCGACCCTGACCTTGCTTTTGGTTCGGGCGCCTCGATCCAGGCGATTCTTCCGGCCGTCATCGGTGGCGTGGGCACCATCTGGGGACCCGTCATCGGAGCATGCGTTCTAGGCCCGCTCAGTGACATGACCGCCACGATCTTGCGCAACCCCCCGGAAGCGCTGAGCTTTCTCCAAGGTAGAGGTGGCCTTGACGTGATCGTCTACGGCGTGCTGCTGATCGTCATCGTCCTGCTCCTACCGCGGGGAATCTATCCCGCACTGCGCCAACGTTGGTCACGCAAATGAGTCTGTTGCGCGTAGAGGGTCTGAGTAAGTCCTTCAAAGGCCTGACCGCAGTTTCCGACGTCAGCATGGAGGTCGCCGAGGGAGCCATTCTCGGGATCATCGGAGCCAATGGCGCGGGCAAGACGACAATGTTCAACCTTGTCGCAGGCGCCATCAAACCCGATTCCGGGACAGTGCATCTCGGCGGCCGTGACATCACCGGGCAGCCCCCGCACGTTATCGCGGCAGCCGGCATGGCTCGCACCTTCCAGCTCACGCGTCCCTTTCATTCGCTGAGCGTTCTCGACAACGTCACCGTCGCGGTCCTTGCCGGCGGTGGCGGCCGGAGGCGAGCCCGCGACACGGCGGCAGAGGTGATCGAACGTGTGGCCCTGGGGGAGTGGCGAGACTCACCCAGCGAGGGCCTGCCCACTGCCGCGTTGAAGCGCCTCGAGCTCGCACGAGCACTGGCAATCAAACCCAGGGTGCTGCTTCTCGACGAGGTCATGGCAGGCCTCGTCCCAGCAGAGCGGGCGCCCGTCATGGATCTCCTTGAGCATCTTCGAGACGCCGAAGGAGTCACCCTCGTCTTCGTCGAACACATCATGGCCGCGGTGATGCGCCTATCCGACTCCGTTCTTGTCCTTGATGTGGGAGCCGTCCTGACGACTGGTTCGCCACAAGAGGTGACGCGGGACCCCCGCGTCATTGAGGCATACCTTGGAGAGGAACCCCTCCGTGTTGAAGCTTGACAAGGTTTGCGCGGGCTACCACGGCCTCCAGATCGTTCACGATCTCGATCTTCACGTCGCCCAAGGAGAAATCGTCGCGATCGTCGGTGCCAACGGTGCAGGCAAGACCACGACGCTGAAGACCATCTCTGGCATGCTGCGCCCCACGAGCGGCAGGATCACCTTCGACGGTGTGGAGGCAACCGGGATCCGACCCAGCGAGCTGGTGCGCCGGGGACTCGTGCACGTGCCAGAGGGGCGCGCCCTGTTCGGCCCCCTGACCGTTGAAGAGAACCTTCGGATGGGCGGCTGGACCCGCGGAAGGGTGTCGCTCGACGAGGCACTCGCCGAGGTTTTCGAGCTTTTCCCCATCCTGGCCGCCCGTCGACGCCAGACGGCGGAAACCTTCAGCGGCGGACAACAACAGATGTTGGCGATCGGCCGTGCGCTCATGGCCCGACCACGCTTACTGATGCTCGACGAGCCGTCCACAGGGCTCTCACCCAAACTGACCTGGGCGGTCCTTGACGCCGTCAAGATCATTCGGGATCGGGGAGTCGCGATCCTTCTCGTCGAACAGAACGCGGCACACGCGCTCAACATGGCAGACCGGGCATACGTCCTCGAGAGCGGCAGCTCCGCCCTCGACGGACCGGGGCCTGATCTGGCACGCGATGACCGCGTCCGCGCCGCCTATCTCGGCTTGTGAACGTCAACATGACCATCGAAGCGATCGAGGCAACCCGACAACTCGGTGCCTGGGCAGCTGCCTTGCGCTGGGAACACGTCCCGCGCCCGGTTCAGGACCGCCTGAGGCTCATCCTCATTGACACGTTGGGGGTTATGACGGTCGGAGCCAGGGAACCTGAGCAGCGGCGGCTGGTTGTCGCTTGGCATCCGACCCCTGGATCCGCTCCGCTTGTCGGCGGGAACTTTCTTACTACCGCTGAGACTGCCGCCTGGCTCAATGCAACAGCGCTGGTTCGCCTTGAGCTTGACGAAGGACATAAGTACGCCAAGGGTCACCCCGCCGCGCACGGATTCCCTGCAGTGCTTGCTCTGGCCGCGGAGACCAATGCGACGGGTCATGACACCATGGCAGCCCTGGTCACCTGCTACGAGGTGGCAGCCCGGTTTGGTCGAGCGACCCAGCTTCGACCCGGTGCACATCCCCATGGATCCTGGGGAGTTGCCGGCGCAGCAGCAGGTTGCGCGAGGCTTCTCGCGCTAGGACCGGATCAGATGGCCGCCGCGATCGACACCGGAGCCGGTATGCCGATCGCGGGACACTTCTCGAGCGCACTCGACGGCAACCCGGTCCGGGACGCCTGGATGAGCGCTTCCAACATGTCCGGGATCGCAGCGGCACGGATGGCCGCCGCCAACGTCGCGCGGAACACCGGGACCGCAGCCTTGTCGCTGGGGCAACTCTTGGGGGAGTTCGACCCCGGTGCGTTAACTGACTCGTTGGGCCAGCGATGGGATCTGAGCAGCGGCTACTTCAAGCGGCATGCCTCGTGCTCATTCACACATCCGGCGGCCGATGCCGCGCTGGCCATTCGCGAGGCGATAACACCGGCGCAGGTGGCGAGTATCGATGAGATCCGGGTCGAGACCCACTCACTGGCGGTCGGGTTAGGACGAACAAGCTGGAACGAGAGACTTTCGGCGCTCTTCTCGACGCCATTCGTGGTGGCTGCCGCGTTGCATCACGGGAACGTCCACCCAGCGGTGTCAAGCGTGGAACAACTCCAAGACCCGGCGGTAAGGTCGCTCGCAGCCAAGGTGACCATCGCCAAGTCAGACAATCTCGACGCTCGTCTTCCCGACAAGCGTGGCGCCCGAGTCACGATCCGTATCGGCGAATCTGAGCACGTTGTCGAAGTTCCTAATCCCATCGGTGACAGCGCGTTTCACCCCATGGGAGAGACCGAGATCCTGTCGCTTCTCCACTCGCTACTTGGCGACAGCGCCGCAGTCGAGACGATTCGGTCCGTCGTTGACGCCATCCCCGCCAGCCGGGAGGTGGCGCCACTGCTGCAGCAATTAGCCGCCATATAAACGTCCCGAGAACCAACCAACCGGCCGATGAGGGGCAAGTATGCGTATCTATGCCGTGACACCCATCCACGTGGGCGAAGTGGAGCTGGCCCGACGCCAGGCACGCTATAACGAGCTGTCTCCACCCGGGCTCTGCGTCGACCTCGCCGACATCGGACCACACGCCCCGCGCGCCCTGGAGACGGCCAGGGACGTTCAGGACAGCGAAGCCCTCGTCATCGAGGCTCTCCGTCGGGCTCCTGACGGATACGACGCCCTCATGCCCGACTGTGTTCTCGATCCGGGCGTCGCACAGCTCGCTGGAGAGTTGTCGACCCCCGTGATCGGCATACTCCGGATCAGCCTCGGTTGGAACATTCTCGCGGGTCGAACCGCCGCGGCTGTCGCCCGCAACGATGCCATCGCCTTGGAGATTCTCGAACGGGTCAAGGTGTATGGGTGGTTCGACCGCTTCCAGGGAGTCGAAGTCCTGAAACTGGATATCGACTCCATCGCGGACACCCATCGCTGGGGGGAGGCCTTGGACGGCGCGGTTCAGCGCCTTGCGCGGGTTGGCGTCACGCATGTCATCAACGGATGTTCCGCAGTCGACCTTTCCCTGGATGGGGCCCAGCACACCGTTAGCGTTGTCGACCCCACGCAGTTGGCGCTTCGACTTCTGGCATCAGGAGGTGTCCAGTGAGCATCAGTGGTCCTGACATCGTGGTGGCAGGCGCCGGGGGCGGGCTGGTCGCAGCCCTCAGGGCAGCCCAACTCGGGCTGGACGTGCTCATCGTCGAAACCAGCCTCCACTATCGCCGCGGCAACAACACCTCTATGTCAACGGCGATGATCCCTGGAGCGGGCTCCAGGTGGCAGAAAGAAGCCGGGATCGAGGACTCACCCGGACTCTTCGTTAGTGACGTGATGAACAAGACTCATGGCCAGGGCGACGAACGGCTTGCCCATGCCCTGGGGCAGGTCAGCGCCTGGCTTGTGGAGTGGCTGGCGGACGACATTGGTCTCCCGATCGAGCTCGTGACCGACTTTCACTACCCCGGGCACTCCGTGGACCGATGTCACACCGTGCGTGGCCGTCACGGCTCCATCCTGCTCGACCATCTCATCGGGCAGGTCAAACTGTCCGAACGCATCGACATGCTGATGCCGGCCTCCTTGGTGGATGTGGAGCTCGACACGGCAGGGGCCGTCGCGGCAGCAGTCGTGGAGTTGCCGGACGGGACCCGCGAAAGCATCCAGACACGCCACGTGCTCATGGCCACCAACGGTTACGGCGCGGACCGTTCGATGGTCGCGCGCCACATGTCAGAGATCGCCTCCGCCGTCTACCACGGAAGCGAGAGTTCGCGTGGGGATGCGCTTCGCATAGGCACGTCGCTGGGCGCTGCCAGCGCTTTTCTCGACGCCTACCAAGGCCACGCTGCACTTGCCAAACGTGCCGCGACCCTCGTCGGCTGGGCCACCGTTATGCACGGCGGGATCATGGTCGACTTGACCGGCCGCCGTTTCGGAGACGAAACCTCGGGATATTCGGAGTACGCCGCAGCGCTCGCCTCCCGACCAGAGGCCGAGGGCTGGCTCATCTTCGATAAGAGGGTTCACGACCTGTGCCTCTCGTTCAACGACTTCTCACAGACTGTCGAGAGCGGGTCCCTGGTCTGGGCCGAAACGATCGAAAGCCTGGCTGAAGCCACACGGCTCGACGCGGATGCGTTGAAAGCCGAGCTAATTACCGTGACTGCCGCGGCGGTAGGGCAGAGCACCGATCGATTCGGCAGAGTCGCATTCGAGGCTCCGCTCGCCCCGCCGTATGCAGCGGTCCGGGTTGTGCCTGCGCTGTTCCATACCCAAGGTGGTCTCGTCGTCGACCAGCACGCACGCGTGACCAAGCCAGACGGTGCTCCGATCACCGGCCTGTACGCGTCAGGTGGCGCGGCGGCGGGAATCTCCGGTCATGGTGCCGCGGGCTACCTCGCTGGAAACGGACTACTCCCAGCTCTCGGACTCGCCTTGCTGGCAGCCGAACACGCCGCTCGGCAATCTGGCGTCAGCTCAGAACAACAACCGCAGAAGGAGAGCGCATGAAGCTCAACACCGTCATCAAGAACGTCACCGTCATCAGACCGGACGTGCCCGGCTTCCCGGACGGTGAGGCGCTGGATCTGGGAATCGTTGGCGGACGATTCGCCAGGATCGAAGCAGACATCCCCGAAGCAGATGGCGACACGGTCATCGACGGGCGAGGACTGCTGGCCTTCCCGGGCGTTGTCGACGCCCATCAGCACTGGGGCATATACAACTCATTGAGCGAGGACGCGACAACCGAGAGCCGCGCGGGTGCCCAGGGTGGAGTCACAACCGGCCTTACGTACATGCGAACGGGACAGTATTACCTCAACCGTGGCGGGCCCTACTCGGAGTTCTTCCCACAGGTCCTTGAACAGTCAAAGAGCCGCTCGTTCATCGACTACGGGTTCCACCTCGCCCCGATGACGCGTGAGCACATCGACGAGATCCCTTCGATCATCGAGGACTTCGGAGTCACGTCGTTCAAGATATTCATGTTCTACGGAAGTCACGGCTTGCACGGCAAGTCCGCCGATCAGAGCTCGTTCCTGATGATTCCCCCAGGGGAGCGTTACGACCTTGCCCACTTCGAGTTCGTCATGCGCGGCGTCCAAGCGGCGCGTGAGAAACTCACGCACCAGGCGGACCACATCTCGTTGAGCCTGCATTGCGAGACCGCAGAGATCATGACCGCATACACCCGCATGGTCGAGGAAGAGGGCACCCTCACAGGGCTGGCTGCGTACAGCGCGTCGCGACCGCCACACTCCGAGGCCCTCGCGGTGACAATCGCCGCCTTCCTCGCCGATGAGACGAACCTGCCAAATATCAACCTGCTTCATTTGTCCTCGAGGAAGGCGCTTAGGGCCGCCATGCTGATGGCAGCCACATTCCCTCACGTGGACTTCCGACGTGAGGTGACGATCGGTCACCTCCTGGCCGACGTCGAAAGCGCGTCTGGACTGGGCGGAAAGGTCAACCCGCCGTTGCGTCCGAGGGAGGACGTCGAGGCCCTGTGGGAGTACATGCTCGACGGAAGCATCGACTGGGTTGTCAGCGACCACGCCTGCTGCAAGGACGAAGCGAAGTTCGGAGAGCCGCGCGACGACATCTTCGCCGCGAAGTCAGGGTTCGGCGGCGCCGAGTATCTGTTGCCGGGTCTGTTCAGCGAAGGCCGCAAGCGGGGCCTTACCAATAAGCGCATCGCCCAACTGACGTCCTGGAACCCCGCGCAGCGCTTCGGTCTGACGTCCAAAGGAACCATCGGGTTGGGTTACGACGCAGACTTCTGCCTGGTCGATCCCAACACATCCTGGACAGTTCACGCGGAGGAATCCGCGTCCGCCCAGGAATACACGCCCTTTGAAGGCTTCGAGATTGGTGCCCGTGTAACAGACACCTGGGTTCGCGGAATGCAGGTTCTGGACCACGGCAACATCGTCGGAACGCCCCGCGGGCAGTACGTATACCGCGGCAAGACTGGCTGACGACCCCAGTCTGCGCATGTATCCCTGACCAGCCGTCGACCAACCGATCCGCCGTGGGCGGGCCAGCCACCCTTGGGAGCAGAAGCATGCCGAACAACGACGTGGACGGCCCACTCACGGGCCTGCGGGTCATAGACCTCGCGACAATCCTGGCGGGGCCTTTGACCGCCCAGATTCTCGGCGACTATGGCGCCGATGTCATCAAGATCGAGCACCCCACCCGAGGTGACGGGATGCGCGGGCATGGACTCGACAAAGCGGGGGAGCCGTTGTGGTGGAAGATGATCAGCCGCAACAAGAGGACTCTCGGTCTGTACCTCGGCGACCCGGATGGGGCCGACGTCTTTCGACGGCTAGCAAAGACGGCCGATGTCATCGTCGAGAACTTTCGACCAGGGACCCTCGAACGATGGGGGCTCGGATACGACGTGCTTTCGGCGGACAATCCTGGGCTAATCCTCTTGCGTGTCACAGGTTTCGGCCAGGCGGGACCATATGCGCAACGGCCGGCCTTTGGCACGCTGGTGGAGGCAATGAGCGGTTTCGCCCACCTCACAGGACAACCGGACGGTCCACCGACGCTCCCCGCTTTCGGCCTCGCAGACTCCATCGCGGGGATCGCGGGAGCGGCGGCAGTTTCCATGGCGCTCTTCCAACGGACCAAGGACGGTCACGGGCAAGAGATCGACCTCGACCTGCTCAGCCCGATCATGACAGCCGTCGGACCTGCGGTCATCTACGCGGATCAACTGGGCATCGACCCAGAGAGGACCGGAAACCGGTCAAGTAACAACTCACCCCGAAACACCTACCAAACTGCTGACGGACACTGGGTGGCGATCTCCACGAGCGCCAACACCATCGCCGAACGCGTGCTGAAACTTGTTGGACACCCCGAGGTGATTGAAGAACCCTGGTTCGCCACCGGTCGGCAACGAGCCCAACACGCTGAACTGCTCGATGGCTACGTCGGTGACTGGATCGGCGAGCTCACACGAGCGGAAGTAACTCAGGCCTTTGAGGAAGCCGGCGCCGCGGTCGCACCCATATACAAGCCCAGCGAGTTACTTGCCGACCCCCAAGTCCAGGCCATGAAACTCATCACCACCGTTGAGGACGCCGAGCTTGGGCCGGTCAGGATGCAGAACGTGATGTGGAGGATGGGCCGCACACCAGGCCGCATCCGCACCACAGGAAGAGCCCTAGGAGCGGACTCCGAAGAGATTCTGGAAGGGGAACTCGGTCTGGCGCCGGAGGATGTTAAGGAATTGCGGAATCGAGAAATTGTTGCCTAGAGCGAAATGGT
>Ga0182021_10001703_pt1 | contig 25479 bp, 23 predicted proteins | sample 612E3MmetaG_FD_120493 | JGI IMG/M metagenome (GOLD analysis project Ga0182021, IMG submission 120493) | Permafrost microbial communities from Stordalen Mire, Sweden - 612E3M metaG (Illumina Assembly) | ecosystem: Environmental > Terrestrial > Soil > Wetlands > Permafrost | place: Sweden... | reverse complement strand
TCCAGACTTTTTTCAACCTTTTCCCCAACTATACTATAAGAAGCAATTGATGTCGGAATAATGACAGCAAGGTTTACAAACCAAAATGAAAACGCATCTATTAGTGTGGGCAGCAGTGTGGAAGCACTGTCGCCTGCCTTCCTGACTACATATTCAATTATCACTGGTAATCCGATTGAAATGAATATAAGTAAGCCAACCATTGAAAAGAGAATACTTCTTTTGGTTCTGAAAATCAGAAAGTCCTTTGAAGTGATGGTCCATATTTTTGTTAATCTCATTTTGTCTCCTCCATTATCTTTAAATAAGTTTCTTCCAGATCAGGATTAAGTGTTGTGACAAACTGGATGGAACCTCCGGCTGAAGTTATTGCCTTTATATAAAGAGAATTTTCTATCAATGGATCAGTAACCTCAATAATGATCTTGTTTTGTTCTACTGCAAATCCTTTCGGAGTGAGTCCCTTTACAGCTTCCAGAACTGAATCAGTGATTTTCTTCATCTGAATAACAGTTTTATTACCCCAGATGGATTTTCGAAGTTGTTCAGGAGTATTTATGGCAATTAATCTGGTCTTCAGAATCCCGATTCTGTCGCAAATTTTCTCGGCTTCATCAAGATTATGTGTATTAAGAAAAATTGTCTTCCCTCCTGTTTTGAACTTAAGTATTAAATCTATTACTACTTTTGAAGATTCCGGATCCAGATTAGAAGTCAGTTCATCCAAAAACAGTATCTCCGGATCGTGTAACATTGCTCTTGCAATTGCGATTTTCTGCTTCATGCCCTTTGAGAAATTTCCTACTGATTGATTTCGTTTATCCCACAATCCCATCATCCGGAGATAATATTCTATGTTTTCTTTTCTCCGTTTTTCCGAACAATCATATAGCCTGCCATAGAAATCAAGATTCTCGTAGGCGCTCAGCCCACTGTAAAGACCAACGTTATCGGGAACCAGTCCGATCTTTTTCCTTATTTCCAGGGAATTAGCATTGTTCCCAATTTCATATCCGGCAATTTTAGCTTCCCCGCTGCTCTTCGAAATGAGACAGCATAGCATTCTTATGGTAGTGGTTTTCCCGGCCCCGTTTGGACCCAGGAATCCAAATATTTCTCCTTTATTTACATGAAAGGACAAATTTTCGACAGCGGGAAAATTGCCAAAACTTTTTGTAAGGTTCTTTACATCTATCATTGTTATTTTCTAAAAAGATTTACTCCTCTTCTTTCGAAGTATTTTCTGATTTCTTCCTCCATCTGCCCGCCTTCTTAAGGGCCTGATCGAGAATATACTCGATCTGTCCGTTGGTGCTGCGGAATTCATCAGCAGCCCATTTTTCGAGTGCCTTAAGCTTTTCAGGGTCGACTCTGAGAACAAATGGTTTTTTCTCACTCATATCATGAATGCAAAGTTCCTGTGTTAACTATCGGGGTGGCATCTTTATCACCGCAAAGAACAACCATCAGGTTACTTACCATAGCTGCCTTTTTCTCTTCGTCGAGATCGACTATCTTTTTAATCGAGAGTTGCTCAAGAGCCATTTCAACCATTGAAACCGCACCTTCAACAATTTTAAACCTGGCAGATACAATTGCTGATGCCTACTGTCTTCTGAGCATTGCATTGGCAATCTCCTCTGCATAGGCAATATAGTTTATCCTGGCTTCAATAACTTCTATTCCACATATTTGCAGCCTTTCCCTGATCTCTTTCTCAAGTTCGTTGTTTACCTCTTCCCCACCGCTTCTCAGTGCAATGACTGCTTCGTGATCCTCAAAATTATCATAAGGGTATAATCCCGCAAGCTTACGTAGGGCAGCATCACTTTGCACAAGTACAAAATGCTGGAAATCATCCACATCAAACACTGCATTATATGTTTCCGCCACTCTCCAAACCAGAACCAGACCGATTTTGATCGGATTACCTATTTTGTCATTAACCTTAATAGGATCGCTGTTGAAGTTTCTGGCTCTGAGTGATATCTTTCTCTTTGTATAAAATGGATTCACCCAGAAAAATCCGTTTTCCCTGATAGTGCCTTTATATGCCCCGAACAGTACCATAACGCAGGATCCATTCGGATATATCACGGTGAATCCGATGGAAGTGAAAATAAATAACGTTGTGAGTATTAATCCCGGCCAGATCATCTCAGAAACGAATCCGGCAATCGCTCCGCATGCAAATATTAAGGCTGCCAGAAGTGCGAAGTAACCCGATATGGGTTTGACGGTAAATTCTTTTTTCATGGTAGTTGATATTATATTAATATCACAAAGATATTATTTTAAATCTGAATTGACAAAAAAAACACAGGAAAAAATCCTGTGTTTTTCAAAATCTTTAATACTCGTTCCTGATTTTCTCGATCAGTCGTTTGGTCAACCGTTTTCGCGGTACAGATTTTACCATTCTGAGAAGGTAAATCACATCACAGAATTCAGCGTTAAGACTCAATGCGTCTTCGAAAAGATCTATGTCCTTAACATCGATATCGCTGTATGTGATAAAAGGAGTAGAATTTAAACCCATAGGCTTCATATTTTCATTTTCATAAAAACGCCACGGGAAAAATATTATTGTTTCAACAGAGAGATAATTTGATATTTATGATGGATTCGGGTCAGATATTGGAACTGCGCAGATTCTAATTTACAGGTGCAACGGCGTAACGGCGTAATGGCGTAATGGCGTAACGGCATTAATAATAAATATTTTTTTTATTCAGGAAATTTAATGGTGTAAAACCGTTGAGCCGTTGAGCCCTTGCGCCTTTGCGCCGTTGCGCCGCTTTTCAATTCAGAGTAAGGCTTATTTTTTTCTCCTCCATAATTTTCCTCATATTGATCAGGGCATATCTCATACGCCCCAGGGCGGTATTGATGCTTACGTCTGTTATTTCGGCTATCTCCTTAAAGCTCAGACCTGCATAATGCCTTAAAATAACCACCTCCCTCTGATCATCAGGCAGATGACTGATCATTCTCCTTACATCCTTCTGGATCTGACGCTTTATCATTTCATCTTCGATGTTGTCCATCGCAAAGCTCTTTGAATTGAAAATATCAGATTCATAGTTATCATTTGAGATGGTATTCATCTGCTTAATCCTTCGGAAATGGTCGATTATCAGATTATGAGCGATCCGCATCACCCATGAGATAAATTTTCCGTTGTCGGAATATTTACCTGCCTTGACAGATTGAATAACTTTGAGGAAAGTATCCTGAAAAATATCTTCAGCCAATGCCTGATCGCGTATATAAAGACTTATATAAGCGAAAATTTTGTTTTTATGTCTGTGGATAAGTTGTTCAAAGCATGACTGCTCACCTTTTATGAACCTCAGGATCAGTTCATAATCAGAAATCAATTTATTCATAGCTCACTCTTTAAATTAACAGAGTAGAGTTATTCTATAGGCAGTCCTCCTTTTATTATGGTTTCTAATTGTAATACAAAGAAAAGAAATATTTTGATTTTTAAGTATTACTTTTGGCATTTAATTAAAATTTAACATTTCTCATCAAAGATCTGATGCAAGGCTATATTGAAATCAAGGGTGCCAGGGTACATAATCTGAAGAACATCAGTCTTAATATTCCCAGAAACAAGCTTATCGTAATAACGGGCGTATCGGGCTCAGGTAAATCTTCGCTTGCTTTCGATACCATTTATGCAGAAGGTCAGAGACGATATGTGGAAAGCCTCTCCTCCTATGCCAGACAATTCCTTGGAAGAATGAATAAACCTGAGGTTGATTTCATAAACGGTATTCCTCCTGCCATAGCAATTGAACAGAAAGTCAATTCACGAAATCCCCGGTCAACAGTTGGAACTTCAACAGAAATATACGATTACATGCGACTTCTGTTTGCCAGGATCGGACGTACCTTTTCACCGGTATCGGGTAAAGAAGTAAAAAAACACAGTACTGATGATATCGTTGATTTTCTGGCTTCTTTGCCTGAAGGAACAAAAGTCATTATCACCTCCTCCGGTGAGATTCCGGGGAATATAAAGGCATCAGAATACTTTTCGTTTTTGTACAAGCAGGGATACAACCGTATTGAATCTAACGGTGAGCTGATTAAGATTGAAGAAATCAAATCTTCTGATAAATACGAACCAGGGCAACGTATAAATATTGTAATTGACAGGCTGGTAATAAATCATTCTGCCGATAGTTTCAGCAGGGCTGCCGACTCTGCCCAGACAGCATTTCAGACTGGCAAAGGTTACTGTCAGGTGGTAATTCTGCAGGACGCTGGAGTTATACGGGAAAATTTCTCGAATAAATTTGAAGAAGATGGTATTCTGTTTGAAGAACCTTCGGAGTATCTTTTCAGTTTTAATAATCCAATAGGCGCATGTCCTGTTTGTGAGGGATATGGAAAAGTATTAGGTATAGACGAAAACCTGGTTATTCCAAACCAGAACCTTTCGGTTTATGAAGATGCTATAGTCTGCTGGAAGGGTGAATCGATGAAAAAATGGAAGGAGAGACTAATTTCAACTGCAGAATTATTTAATTTTCCTATACATAAACCATTTTATCAACTTTCAGAAGATCAAAAGGAGCTCCTCTGGAATGGAAATAAGTATTTCTTTGGAATTAACCGGTTCTTCGAACATCTTGAGGAGAAAAAGTACAAGATCCAGTATAGAGTGCTTTTAAGCCGCTACCGTGGAAAAACAACCTGTCCGGAATGTAAAGGATCGAGGTTAAAGAAAGAGGCAGGATATGTTAAGGTTGACGGTAAAACTATTCAGTCGCTCGTTTCAATTCCTGTTGGAACGCTTTACTTGCAATTTTCAGAAATTAAGCTTAATGCAGAAGATGCTGCAATTTCTGAGAGGCTCATGAAGGAGATTACTGTCCGGTTAAGATTTCTAATCGATGTTGGTCTTCCATATCTGACTCTGGACAGGCTCTCATCATCTTTATCAGGAGGGGAATCTCAGCGTATTAATCTGTCAACATCTTTAGGCAGCAATCTTGTGGGTTCAATGTATATCCTGGACGAGCCAAGCATAGGCCTCCATCCGCGCGACACCAATCTATTAATAAAAGTACTGAAGGAGCTCAGGGACCTTGGTAATACGGTTCTTGTTGTCGAACATGAAGAGGAGATAATAAGAGCTGCAGATGAAATTATTGATATGGGACCGGAAGCAGGCCGTCTCGGAGGTGAGGTAGTTTACCAGGGAGGGCTCGACCTGACTACTGCAAACAAATCTCTTACAGCAAGTTATCTGAGTGGCAGGCTTGTTGTTCCTGTTCCTGGGATGAGAAGAAAATGGAACAGTTTCATAGAGATCAAAGGTGCAAGAGAGAATAATCTGAAAAATCTGGATGTGAAGTTTCCACTTCATATACTGACCGCTGTAACAGGTGTAAGCGGATCAGGAAAATCGAGCCTTGTATCGGACATTTTATACAGGATTCTGTCGAACAGAATAAATGGAAATAACTTAAAACCCGGACAATTCAGGGAAATAACAGGAGATGTATCCAGTTTAACCGGGGTTGAGCTGATCGATCAGAATCCCATCGGTAAATCGAGCCGGTCAAATCCTGTTACATACCTTAAAGCATACGACGAAATCCGTAAGCTTTATTCCGAACAGCAGGCTTCAGTACAAAACAACTATAAGGCTTCTCATTTCTCATTTAATATTGAGGGCGGAAGATGTGAAGAGTGCCAGGGGGAAGGCATAATCAGGGTTGAAATGCAATTTATGGCTGATGTTGAGCTGACCTGCGAAAACTGTAAAGGGATGAGATTCAGCAAGGGAATTCTCGAGGTTAAATATCATGGAAAAAACATTTATGATATGCTTGAGCTGACGATTGACGAGGCAATTGATTTTTTCAAATCTCATCCGGGGAAAAGTGAAAAAAGGATCATCGAAAAACTGAAACCATTATCGGATGTTGGTCTGGGTTATGTCAAAATGGGGCAGTCTTCCAGCACTCTTTCAGGAGGTGAAAGTCAGAGAGTTAAGCTCGCCTATTTCCTGAGCCAGGAACGGGGGAGCGGACATATCCTGTTCATTTTTGACGAACCTACAACAGGCTTGCATTTTCATGATATCAACAAGCTGCTCATATCCATAAATGCTCTTGTTGAACACGGGCATTCCGTAATACTCATTGAGCATAACCAGGAGGTTATAAAAAGTTCTGACTGGGTAATCGACCTGGGGCCGGAGGGTGGTGAAAACGGTGGTATGATAGTATTTGAGGGAATACCTGAGAATCTGGCAAAATATAAAAAATCGTACACAGGTAAATACCTTTTACCCAAACTGAAAAAACGATTTTAGATATTTACAAAATCCGGGCTCTATTTCTTCAATTTAAATCCAAACATTATTGATACGCAACCACTTGCCGGAGTTTCAGCGGGTTTATCAGATGAATTGACCTTAATGACCAGTTTAAGTTGCTGGCTGGACTGGAGTTTGAAGTCCCAGGTTTTGGGATAATTTGCCTCCTTGTTTGAATAGATTATATTTTTATTCGCGTCGAATATTGTAAACTCAATGGGTGGGAGTTTATCGTCACCACAAATCGCGACTCTGTATTCCATGTCAGAGTAAAACGTTTTATAAAGTTCAGCTTCCTCACCTTCAACCAGTATTGCAGCATGGTAGTTACCATCATGTGTATATGCTCCCAGCAGAGGAAGACAGACCGTTTTAGCAAAGGCTTTGCATTGAGATTCTGCACTTACGGAAATCGCAAGAAACAATGCAATAATCGGAATTATTTTAAATATTCGCATAGCTATTGTTAATTTACAAATGTACCTCTAATCTCTGCAACGGTAGATGCAAGTTCTTTAAATACTGCAGGTGTCATAATAGTCTTAACATCGGACCTGAGTGTCGTGATTTTAGTTTCCTTGCTATATTCAGGTCTTATCTGTGAAGTAGTGATTGAAATTTTATCAAAAACCAACTTCAGTTTTTGAACCTGACCTGTCAATTCGTCAATCAAGGGGTTCCCTTTATTGCTATCAAGCAGGTCCAGGATAATGTTGATGGTAAGTTTCTGATCAATAATTCTTCCCACGAGCTTGTTGCCATTAAAATCTTTCATGTCAACCAACCGGGTTGATATATATAGTCCTTCAAACCATCCTCCCACAAGTACAATGGCTGCCAGAGCTGACTGACCATTATCCTCAAGATAGGAATTTGAATTCATGAAAGTATCGCTGACAATTTCCATAATAACTTCGCTGTTATTGATGTTTTCCTCAAGTCTGTCGATGGTTTGCTGGTCAATAGTCTTAAGTATACCTAACCCGTCTGCCATCTTCCTGGCAGCATTCATATAATTAATTATTAACTGGGTCTGTTCATACAAGCTTGCAAAACTTAAATCGCAGGTATAAATCCCCAGATTGAGAGCCATACTTTTATTCGTTACGTAGGTCTCGGCTTTCCCGATAGGGTTAAGCAGATCAGCATCAAACCTGGCTCCTGTCGATTTAATAAGCATTGCAGACTCAATTGGAGAAGGAAGTGCATGAAATATTTTTTGTGCCCTCTGAATTTCCTGATAAACAGCTGTATCTTTTGGAATTATTATTTTTACCTCTTCCTTGGTTGCTTTACCACCACCCGACTTGCATCCGATAACCGTTCCGGTAAAAAGTAAAACCAGAACTAAAATCCAGGAATTAATTCCATATTTATTGTTCATGATGAAAACATTTAAGTTTCAAACCTAATTCCCGACTAAATTAGTACATTATTTTTATTTTTCAAAAACAGCCTGCAGTAATTAACGGTATTTCTACCTTTGCGCTGAATAATTTCAGGATGATAAAAGCAGACAAAAAATTAAAAGCACTTGCCGCTGTACTCAGTAAGGAAAAAAATGTCCTTATATCTGATGCAATAATGCTGCTACGTGACGAGCAACCTTTTGAAGGGGCAATTGGTTTACTTACCTCATTGTATAATAAAAATGATGATCCCAATGTCAGAAAAGCAATTGAGGGATTTATGAATGATCTCAAAGATCAGACAGCCAGTTCAGAGGTAATGCATGAGATCAGAAAGCCATGGAAACCCGATACTATCAGCATGCTGGTATCTTCATGCTGGCAATCGGGTCTCGATTATTCCGCATATTCCAATGATCTTGTGGAAGTTTTCATGACGGGTGATTATGTAACTGCAGTTGAATGTTTTACAGTAACAGAAGAGTTTGTTCACGGATTAAGCAGGGAGAAGAAAGCTGATCTGACGAGTATTATTGAAGAAAGTCGGCTCACGGTGACTAATGAGAAGAAAGCTCTTATAACCGAGTTATTATCAATCCTTTCCATGTAGCTTGTAACAAATTGTGAATTAGTTATTTCTTTCTCTCCCCGAAAATCAGACTCCCGATTCGTACAATAGTACTCCCTTCATCAATAGCAATCTGATAATCACCTGACATCCCCATCGAAATCTCCTTAAAGTGAGGAGAATCGGCAAACTTATTGTGCTTAAGATTATTAAAGCAATCTGTGAGAAATGAGAATTCTTTTCTGATCAGAGCTATGTCGGACGTAAAAGTTGCCATTCCCATAACACCGCATATTCTTACATTCTTCAGATTTTTATATTCCTGGAAGTCTGCCATTTCGTACAATTCTTCCAGGCTGAATCCAAACTTCGTCTCCTCCGATGCAATATGAATCTGTAAAAGGCAATCTACTAGCCTGTTAATCTTTAATGCTTCCGAATCAATAACCGACAATAGTTTAAAGGAATCTACAGATTGAATCATACCAATAAAAGGCACGATATATTTTACTTTATTACTCTGAAGATGACCGATAAGATGCCATTCAATATCGTCGGGAAGAAGATCCCTCTTACTAAGCAGTTCCTGCACCCTGTTTTCTCCAAAATATCTCTGACCGGCATTATAAGCTTTAAGTATATCACTCACCGGTCTGGTTTTGGATACCGCAATCAGCTTCACCGATGGTGGTATCTTCCTCATTAAAGAACTTATATTTCCGGCTATATTGATCATTTTTCAATTTTCTCAGTCATTTTCAATCATCCCGGAATTCTAAATACTCTTATTAAGTCATCGGAGCAGTTGAAAAAGAGGATAGAAAAACGCAAAATAATAATGTAATATCTTTCTGTTAATCAAGTAAATGAATAACCAGTCCGCTTCTCAGTTTTGGTTCAAACCAGGTTGTTTTCGGAGGCATAATATTTCCCGAATCGGCGATAGTCAGCAGTTGTTCCATTGATACCGGATAAAGTGCGAATGCGACCTTCATTTTACCACTGTCAACTCTGTTTTTGAGTTCCTCCAGTCCCCTTATCCCTCCAATAAAATCAATCCGTTTGGACCTGCGCAGATCCTGGATATCGAGAATGGGGCCAAGAATCTCATTGGTAAGAATTGTTACATCAAGGACACCGATAGGATCATTATCATTATAAGTACCCTCTTTAGCCGTCAGACTATACCAATTCCCATCAAGATACATTGAAATGTTATGAAGCTTCTTTGGTTTATAGATACTGTTTCCCTTTTCCTTAACAATGAATCCATGACTAAGTTTCTCAATTAACTTCCCGGGAGTAAGACCGTTAAGGTCTTTAACCGTCCTGTTGTAATCCATTATCTGCAATTGATTGTCAGGAAAATGGACTGCAAGGAAAAAATTATATTCTTCTGTTCCGTTATGTAGAGGATTACTTTCCCGTTTTTCCTTCCCCACAAGCGCTGCTGCCGCAGTACGGTGGTGTCCATCAGCAACATATGTAAAAGGTACTTTATCAGCGAAAAGCTTCTCAATCAGTTTGTTGGTTTCCGGATTCTTAATTACCCAGAAATGGTGGCCAAAGCCGTCTTCAGAAACGAAATCATATTCCGGAGGCTCGTCAGTAACTATCCCATTTACTATATCATCAATCTCTCTAACGGCAGGGTAAGTAATGAACACAGGTTCAATATTAGCATTATTGACCCGCACATGAACCATGCGGTCCTGTTCTTTATCGGGACGTGTAAGTTCATGTTTTTTAATGATTCCGTTAAGATAATCGTCTACTGAAGCGCATCCGACTATCCCATATTGCGTTCGCCCATTCATTGTCTGGGCATAAATATAAAACCGGGGTTCCAGATCCTTAAACAGCCAGCCATTCTTTTGCCACTTACTGAAGTTTTCGACTGATTTGTGATAAACCTCATCCGAATGAGAATCAATATCTGCAGGAAGGTCAATTTCTGATCTTGTTATATGAAGCAGTGAACACTCTTTGCCTTGTGCCATCTTTCTGGCTTCCTCAGTGTTCATTACATCATATGGCAGACAGGACAGATCCTTAGCCAGGACACGCGGAGGTCTCAACCCCCTGAAAGGTTTTACAACAGTCATTTTTCTAAAACTATATATTGAATTACTTGTTTACTTTAAATTTAACGTTCCCCGTTTTGAAATAATCAACTATCTGCCTGGCAGCAGCGACTCCCGCATTGATACTGGCTTCTTCTGTCTGAGCTCCCATTTTCTTGGCAGTGAAAATAAATCTGCCTTTGTACTTCTCCTCAAACTGTGCTTTATTGTCAGGTTCAAAGTCGGAAAGATAACTTATGTCGCGACGTTCCTCAAATATTTTAAGAAGTCCCTCCTCATCTATCACCTCTTTCCGTGCAGTATTGACAACTACTGCATCTTTCGGCATTTTTTTAAGAAGATCATATCCGATTGATTTTTTTGTCTTATCATTCGCCGGCATGTGCAGCGATACATACTGGCATTTCGAATATAATTCTTCAACATTTTTGCATGGGGTTACACCACTTTTTTTAATATCTTCCTCCTTTACAAATGGATCATAAGCATAAATCTGCATACCGAAACCCTTTGCTATTTCAGAAACGTATTTACCAACATTCCCGAAGGCATGAATCCCGATTGATTTTCCTCTTAATTCGCTTCCCGATTTACCGTTGAACCCGTCACGGGCATGAAATAGCATCATTTCAAAAGCCAGTTCGGCTACAGCGTTTGAGTTTTGACCCGGAGTATTCATTGCTATTACTTTGTGAGAAGTACATGCAGGAAGGTCGAGATTGTCGTAACCGGCACCGGCGCGAACTACAATCTTCAGTTTCTTTGCCGCATCAAGCACCTCAGAAGTAACCATGTCGCTGCGTACTATCATTGCATCAGCATCCGAAACAGCTGTAAGCAACTCTGGTACACCTTTATAGTTTTCAAGTAAATCAAGCTGATAACCTGCAGCTATAATTATTTCACGAATTTGTACTATTGCAACCGGGGCAAAAGCTTTCTCCGTGACGACAAGTATTTTCATATCTTAAGGTTTTAATTTGACTTTAAGATTGCATTCATAAAGGCAGTACTTATCATCATTACTACTTAATTCTTTGATTCAAATTCTTTCATAACACTAACCAGAGCCTCGACACTTTCTTTTGGAAGAGCATTATATGTTGAAGCACGGAATCCACCCACTGACCTGTGACCTTCAATCCCAAGCATCCCTTTCGATTTTGCGAAATCTGCAAAGGGTTTTTCAAGTTCTTTATATTTTTCGTTCATAATAAAACAAATATTCATAAGCGACCTGTCTTCCGGGTCAGCGATAGTTGGAACGAATAATTTATTTCTGTCAATCTCGTCGTACAGAATTTTTGCCTTCTCAATATTCTTTTTCTGAATTGCTTTCACACCACCAAGATCCTTCAGCCATTTCAGAGTCTGCTGGGCAGCAAAAATTGCAAAGACAGGCGGGGTATTGTACATAGACTCTCCCTTGATATGCACCCTGTAGTCGAGCATTGACGGAATTGGACGTGTTACCTTTCCGAGAACATTTTCCTTTACTATGATAAATGTAACACCTGCGGGTGCCAGATTTTTTTGCGCACCGCCATAGATAACCGCATATTTTGAAACATCTACAGGTCTGCTGAATATATCAGATGACATGTCGGCAACAAGAGGTATCTGAATATCCATATCCTTCTTAAGCTCTGTACCATAAATGGTGTTGTTAGTGGTTATATGAAAATAATCTGCATCTGACGGTATAGTGTAATTCTTTGGAATATAATTAAATAGCTTTTCTTTTGAAGAGGCAACCTCAACTGCTTCTCCAAATAATTTTGCTTCTTTAAGAGCTTTACTTGCCCACTCACCGGTATTCAGATAAGCAGACTTTTTATTCATCAGGTTCATCGGTACCATTGCAAACTGCAAACTGGCTCCGCCTCCCAGAAATAAAACATGATAACCTGCCGGGATTTCCAGCAATTCCTTAAAAAGAGCAATGGTGTCATTCATGCATGCAACAAACTCCTTGCTGCGATGAGAAATTTCAAGAACAGATAATCCTGATCCTGCAAATTCTTTTATTCCTTCAATCGTTTTATCAATGGTATACTGTGGAAGAATCGAAGGGCCTGCATAAAAGTTGTGTTTTTTCATCTTAAACATTTTATAATTAATAATATTTAGTTTCAGTATTTGCTCACATGCAAAAATAAATAAATAATTAATTCTGTTATCAGATAATTGACGTCCTGAAAAAATTATGGGATATTTTCAACAAGAATTCCGTCTTTCATAACAGGAATTTTTCCGGTAAAATTTAAGGTAAGACAAAAATCAATACAGTCGTCCAGATTTTTATCTCTTAAACGGGTGTTTTGAGCAGCTTTTTCTATATACAGACGAAGATTGTGACGGGCAATGGACCAAAGATCCATGGCTGCAACTGTTGAATCACAAATAGTTGAGTACAAACTACTTGCCATTAGTAATTCAGCAATTGCCCCTGCACAGACCGTATCTTCAAGATTAAACCTGTTTTTCCATCCTGCACAGAAGAGAAGCACATCCCTCTCCTGATTTATAAGCCAGGCTGTAAGAGCTCCGATATTCAGAAATGATCCTATAACTGTTGAATAAGCTGATGAAGAAAGATTAATTATTCCCGTGCCATTTGTCGTACTGTAGGCGATAGTTTTACCCTCAACTTTTTCTCTGGTAAAATTAAATGGTGAATTCCCAAAATCAGCGAAATAGAGGACGTATCCGTCACGTTCTGCAGCAACCAGATAACCTTTTGACTTATAACCCTTTGCCTCTTCCACTGTTGCAACAGGAATGATTGCAACTGCTCCATTTGCAAAAGCAGTAACAATTGCTGAAGATGCACGTAAAATATCAATTATGACTACAATTGAATTATTGTGCCCTTCAGGTTCGAACAAAGCAGGTGAAAAGCATGTTTCTAATTTCCTCTTTCCCATATAATATTGACGATCAATCTTTTTTATAAATGGGCAATTCCACAACTTTTGCCTTAAGATCCTTGTTACGGATCCGTACGAATATTTCTGTATCAGGCGTCCAATAGCCTTTATCGAGATATGCCAGACCTATTCCCTGTTTCATCATTGGTGACATTGTTCCGGAAGTAACTTTTCCAATTGTTTCACCTTTGTCATTTACAATTTCATAATGCTGTCGCGGGATACCACGATCGATCATGACAAAACCAGTTAGCATTTTATTCACACCATTCGTTTTCTGATTGAATAACAGATCTTTATCAATAAAATCTTTTTCATCGGTGAATTTTGTAATCCATCCCAATCCGGCTTCTATAGGTGAAGTCAGATCACTTATATCATTTCCGTAAAGGCAATAGCCCATTTCCAGTCGTAAAGTATCTCTGGCTCCCAACCCTATTGGTCTGATATCAAACTCACGCCCGGCTTCAAAAACAGCATCCCACAGTTTTGGACCATCTTCATTTCTGACATATACCTCACAGCCACCTGAGCCGGTATAACCAGTTGTTGAGAATATTACATCATTTATTCCGGCAATTTCCAAAACTTTAAATGAATAATGCTCCATACTCTCCACCGGAATTTTAGTAAGTTTCTGCATCACCTTCATAGCCAGTGGTCCCTGAATTGCAAGCTGTGCTAAACCGTCCGATGCATTTATAATATCTTTCCCGGTTACCAGGCCAAACTTTGCTGCATTCAAAACACACCAGTTCCAGTCTTTTTCAATATTTGCAGCGTTAACTACAAGAAAATATTTTTCCGAACCAAATCTGTACACAAGAATGTCGTCCACTATACCACCTTTCCCGTTTGGGAAGCAGGAATATTGAATTTTTCCATCATTAAGGGCTGAAACATCATTTGAGGTCATATATTGAAGAAAATTCAGAGAGTCCGGGCCAGTTACCCATAATTCACCCATATGAGAAACATCAAAAACTCCAACTCTTTCTCTGACGGTCATATGTTCTTTGGTAATTCCGAAATATTCAACCGGCATATTATACCCGGCAAATGGAACCATCCTGGCGCCAGCTTTAATATGGAATTCAGTAAAAGGAGTGGTTTTCATTTATAACTTAGATTAATCAATGTAGATATCATCCATACTATTTAGGGATAACTGCAAAGATATTAAGGATATTCCTTAAAAAATCTGACGATTATCAGAACTCAAGTATCTTAAACTCGACTCTTCTGTTTTTAGCCCTGCCCGGCGAGGTGGCATTATCTGAAATAGGTTGCTGTGAGCCAAATCCTTTAGATTCCAATCGTGACCTGTCGATGCCTTTCTGAACAAGATACTCCACAACAGCCTTTGCCCTGTCACCTGATAGTCTTAAATTTAGCGCAACGCTGCCGGTATTATCGGTATGACCTGAGATTTCGATCTTCATAAGCGGATTCTCCCCCAGAATCGTAAGAAGACGGTCAAGTTCTGCATAGGAACCTGTAGTTAATATTGATTTACCTGTTTCAAACAGGATGTTATTAAGCACAACTCTTTTGCCAATCTGTACTTTTACCAATCGAAAATCAATATTATATACCTCCTTTGAATAAGACACAGGGATGTCCGTTTGTTTCACTTCCATAAGAAATCCTGTGGCCCTCACGTCAATCTTATATGATTTTTTCTCAGGCAGACTGACCTTGTAACTGCCGTCCACATCGTTGCTGGCGGTGGTTGCAATAACAACATTTGTAAGAGTATCAATAACATCAATTTTTGAGATTAAAGGCTCTCCGGTCTCTGAATTTTTTACTTTTCCCGTAAGAAACAAAACAATTGGTTTAACCGGTTCGGGCTGGACTACCGGCAAAACCGCTTCAACGAAAACAGCAGTATCAGGTTTAGGTTTTGGAGGCATTATTCTGCCCTGGTAAATGTCAAGCCCGCCTATACCGCCACTCCTGTTGGAAACGAAATAAAATGCACTGTCATTTACCGGTGAGGGAAAATAAAAAAGGTCATCCCACGGAGTATTGACAGGGTAACCACAGTTCTTTACAGAGTCCCATTCTCCGGCCTGATTCCTGACAGAATAAAATATATCAAAACCTCCTATTGAGTTATGTCCTTTTGAACCAAACCAGAGCGTATCTCCGGTTTTTGAAAACCGTACTGATTCCTCGTCATAAACCGTATTGATTACAGAACCGGCATTCTGAGGTTTTGACCACCTGCTGTTATTTAATTTTTTAATGTAGTAGATATCCTTTCCTCCGATGGTTTTTTTACCTTTATCTGTAACATAATAGATCTCGTTACCTGAAGGGCTGAATGTGAAAGATGTCTCGGTTCCTTTGCTGTTTGTTTTAAACGGAACCTGTACGGGTGATTGCCACTGACCATTTTTAAATTTAGACATCAATATATCACCTCTGTTTTCATAACCGGCATAAATATAAAGTATATCGTTAGTGAAATTTATAAAAAGAGGTGTTTCGCAGTATTTCGTATTAATTTTCTTTCCTGCACTGGTTGCCGGCATCCAGGAGCCTTCATAAAGTTGCGAAAAAAAAATGTTCTCATCAAATTTGGAATCCTTATAATGATTATTTGACCCGGGTTGTTCACGCCTTGATGCAAAAAATAATGTTTTGCCGTCAGCCGTCAGAAGTTCGGAATAATCATCGGAGATTGAGTTCACATTGACGCCTGCATTCGTAATAGCAATTCTTAAAGTATCCAGGGTGACAGAAAGTGCAGAATTACATTCTTCAATCCCTTTTTTTGCCATTGCGATATTTTTTTCTGACTTTTTCCCCGGCGAATTCAGGTAACCATTAAATTTTTCAATTGCATCAGCAAATCTGCCGGTGTATTGAAGTGAACGCCCTGTAAGAAAAAGAATATCACCGGCAACATTACTTTTAAGTTCAAGAGCTTTCAGAAAAAATCCAGCTGCTTCTTCCTTCTTATCAGAGAAAAGTGCAGATACACCTGTTTTATAATTCAGTTCAGGGTTAGAATTATTATAGATGATTGCCTCCAGATATTCCTCAAACGCAAAACCATACCAAATACCCTTATCTTTATAGTATGAGTCACCCTTTGTGACATGTTCCCATGCCATCTGAAAACCTGGTTTGTCTGTTTTAAAATCCTTACGACGGATTGAAATATCAGATTGTGCTTCCAAAACCGCAGATTTCAGTACAACCACCGCAATTAATGAATAGAGAAAATAACGCATAACTACCGATTTGAATCTCTATAAAAGTAGCACTTATTTTCTTTATACAAAAACTCACTCTCAATTCTGAAGATAAACGGCTTTGTTCAAAAAAAACATTACTATATTTGTTTATTATTTCTGGTAAAAGGCTTTAAAAATAGGATTGGCTATCGGTTATTATGAATCATTAATTATTACAATGGGTAATAATATATAATCAATTACGAAATACTTGAAAATCTAATTCGTTTTATTACTGATAAGCAGTTATAATAAACTAAATTTCAACTACTATTATGGATTACAGATTTATTAATATGGAATATCTAAATTCAGTATCTGAAGGAGATCCTGAAATTATCAGTGAAATCTTGCATCTCTTTAAGGAACAAGCTATTGAAATATACAATGAAACGATGGTTCATTATTCGGAAAAAAATTATACTTCACTTGGATTCCTTGCTCATAAAGCTAAATCGTCAGTTGCGATACTTGGGATGGATGATCTTGCCCTGTTGTTGAAAACGTTTGAAATCCAGGCAAAAGACGGTATCGAAAATGAACGTTATGAATCGTACATTTCAAGATTCAAAGTTGAAACAGATGCAGCTGTAATTGAACTTGAGGATTATGTCAATAGCCTGCAGTCCAAAAAATAATTATTATTAATAAATGAGTGGTTGAAAAGATTATTACTCATTTATTTTTGTATTACTGAATGACAAGTGACCTCCTTCAACATCAACTGCTATATTTTCCTCTTTTGAAACTTTTCCTCCAATTATCATTTTCGATAATTCATTAACTATCTCTTTTTGGATCAGCCTTTTTACAGGTCTTGCTCCTGACTGAGGATCATACCCGTTTTCAGTAAGCCAGTCGATAGCGGCAGGCGAGACCAATAGTTTCAGATTAAATCCTCCGAGCATAAGTTCGATTCTACTCAGCTGAATTTTTACAATCTCTCTGATTTGTTCAAAATTTAACGGCCTGAACATAACAATTTCATCAACTCTGTTCAGAAATTCCGGTCTCAGTGATTTTCTTAACAACGCAAATATATCGTTCTGCAGGCGTTCTTCTTCTTTTTCCGGCATCTTGTTATTCCACTGATCCATCCTGTCCCTTATAATATCGGAACCAAGATTTGAAGTCATTATAATAATTACATTTCTGAAGTTTACCGTCCTGCCTTTATTATCGGTAAGTCTGCCATCGTCAAGTACCTGAAGCAGGAGATTAAACAGGTCAGGGTGTGCTTTTTCAATCTCATCGAGCAGGATTACGGAATATGGTTTGTGCCTGACAGCTTCGGTAAGCTGCCCTCCCTCATCGTAGCCAACATATCCGGGAGGTGCACCGATCAGACGCGATATTGAATGTCGCTCCTGGTATTCCGACATATCTATCCGGGTCAGCAGGTTCTCGTCATTAAAAAGGAATCCGGCAAGAGCCCTCGCAAGTTCAGTTTTACCAACACCTGTGGTTCCTATAAAGATAAATGAACCGACAGGTCTTTTCTGATCCTGCAAACCGGCTCTCGATCTTCTGACTGCATCAGAAACAGCAGTGATTGCTTCGTCCTGACCTACCACTCTCTTATGTAATTCATCCTCAAGCCTCAATAGCTTTTCCTTTTCACTTTCAAGCATCCTAGATACCGGTATTCCTGTCCATTTGGATACTATAGCTGCAATATCCTCCGATCTTACTTCTTCCCTGATAAGAGAACCTTTACTCCTTTTCAATTCAATAAGTTCTTTCAGTTCGGAAATCTCTTTTTCGAGATGGACTATTCTGCCATATCTTATCTCTGCCACTCTGCCATAGTCACCACTTCGTTCAGCCTGATCAGCTTCAAAACGCAACGATTCGACTGCTTCTTTTTTTGTCTGAACTTTTTCTATCATCTCCTTTTCGGATTTCCAGTCAGCTTTTATCTCATCCCTTATTGTTTGTAAATCAGCAAGTTCCCTCGAGATTTTTTCTGTTTTTACAGTGTCTCCGTCACGTCTCAGCGCTTCTTTTTCAATTTCAAGTCTCGTTATGGTTCTCTCAGTTTCATCAAGTTTTTCAGGCACAGAATTCATTTCAAGTCTCAGCCTCGAAGCTGCCTCATCAATAAGATCAATGGCCTTATCAGGTAGAAATCTGTCGGTAATATATCTTGACGAAAGGTCAACTGCAGCAATGATCGCTTCGTCTCTTATAATCACTTTATGATGAGTCTCATATTTTTCGCGTATACCACGCAGGATTGAAATGGTATCTTCCCTGTCGGGTTCGTCAACCATTACAACCTGGAACCTTCTTTCAAGCGCTTTATCTTTTTCAAAGTATTTCTGATATTCATTAAGGGTTGTTGCACCGATTGCCCTGAGTTCACCCCGTGCAAGCGCCGGCTTCAGTATATTGGCAGCATCCATTGCTCCTTCTGACTTACCTGCTCCGACAAGTGTGTGAATCTCATCGATAAAAAGCACAATATTTCCTTCTGAGCCTATGACCTCGTTCACCACCGATTTTAATCTTTCTTCGAACTCCCCCTTATATTTTGCCCCGGCAATAAGTGCTCCCATATCGAGTGAGTAAATAACCTTTGATTTAATGTCTTCAGGGACATCACCGCGTATTATTCGATGCGCAAGTCCTTCTGCTATAGCTGTTTTACCAACTCCCGGTTCGCCTATTAAAAGAGGATTATTTTTTGTCCGCCGTGTAAGAATCTGCAGAATCCGGCGAATTTCATCATCTCTTCCGATCACAGGATCGAGTTTTCCTGATCTTGCCCTTTCATTCAGGTTTATTGCATATCTGTTCAGGGAATTGAATGTATCGTCAGAAGTCTGGTTTTCAACTGTTGAACCTTTTCTCAACTCACTGACGGCTGCTTTCAATTCCTTCATAGTTACACCATGATCCTTGAGGATTTGTGATGTCACATCGTCAGTATCAAGAATACCCATGATGAGATGTTCCGATGAGACGAATTTGTCTTTCATCCCGGAAGAATGGTCATTAGCCTTTCTGAGAGCTTCAGACGCGGAGGAGGAGAGATAGGAATCAGCACCGGAAACCTTTGGATATGAATCAATGAGGGTATCGATCCTCTTTTCAAGCGAATTGATATTTACCCCCATTTTACCAAAAAGAAATCCCGTGATACTTTCGGCCTCGCTCATCACTCCTTTGAGTAAATGAGCACATTCGACTGCCTGCTGACCTTTGGCAGCGGCGATATTGAAAGCCTGCTGCACTGATTCCTGAGCTTTTAAGGTGAAATTATTCAGATTCATAAATTCAGTATTTTTATTTTATCAAGCAAAATTACTGCCAATGGATAGTAATTTCTTTTTATTGCCGTTTTGACACAAAATCAAATACTTATAATGCCACTTTGGCAATATATTTTACCAATGCCTGATCCTTCATCTGACTATTTTTCTTAAACCTAAAAAAAAGATAATTACCCGGCAACAATTCAGGTTAAGGCCTTTAGGCATTGGGGGTCAGAAATTTAAAACTATATTTGGATCAAATTTTGGTAAACATGAGCAAAGTTATCTGGAAACCAGGAACAATGATCTATCCATTGCCTGCTGTAATGATCAGTTGCGGATCGGCACCTGAAGAGTATAATATTATTACAATATCATGGACAGGCACAATTTGCAGTGATCCGGCAATGTGTTATATTTCAGTCAGGCCGGGACGTTTTTCTTACAACATTATAAAGAAGAATGGTGAATATGTTATTAATCTTACGACAAAATCACTTGCTTATGCAACTGACTGGTGCGGAGTAAAATCCGGGAGGGAACATAACAAATTCAAAGAAATGGGACTTACTCCGGTCCCGGCATCAAAAGTAAATGCACCCGCAATTCTGGAATCACCAGTTAATATCGAATGTGTCGTTAAAGAGATCAAGGAGCTTGGTTCACATCATATGTTTATTTCAGAAGTGGTTGCAGTGACAGCCGATGATAAATATTTTGACAAAAAGACCGGACTTTTCAGGCTAAATGATGCCGAACCGCTATGTTATTCCCATGGAAAGTATTATGAGACAGGCAAATTTATTGGCAAATTCGGATATTCAGTTGAGAAGAAAAAAAAGTCAAAAAGCTGATGACATTTTCAGTAATATTTGTGCAGGAATCAGATAGAAACAATTATTGCGATTATTTTTGTGGAATTAATAATTTAATTGCTTCAAAACCGGAAGATAAAATGATCTGTCATGAGTGAGAAGATCCTGGAAACACTTATGCAGTTATTTGCGATAATTGCCAAACCCGAGAATAATATAGATGAAAAACGGGGTGTTGTGGAGGCTTTTCTGAGACATCACCTGAATCATGAGTTGTTGCAGAAGTATCTCTCGATATATGATAAAGAGTTTGATGAAGCCAGGAAAAAGCTGATTAAAAGAGGTCCGGAACGGCGTGAAGGAGCTATCGCTGTAAGAATCAGTAAACTATGTAAAGATATTAACGAACAGGGCCAGCTCGATCATGAACAGAGAATAGTTGTTTTAATCCGTGTTCTTGAATTCTGTAAGTCAGGTGGGCATAAAGTAAGCAAGCGTGAATCGGATTTCATAGATGTTCTTAAAGACGGATTGAATATACTTTCCGATGAATATGATTGCATCGAAAAATTTGTCCTTAACTCATTTACGGATATACCATCAATACCCAATTTTCTGATAATTAATGGCATAAGGGATTTTGAAACAAAAGGTGCAAAACATATTGTAAGGGATTTATTAACAGGTCATATCTGGATCCTTTTCGTTCCTTCGGTAAAGATCTATTTTGTCAGGTACACAGAATGCAGTGAACTTTCAATGAATGGCCAGATGCTGCAGGAAGATAAAGTTTATCCCTTCAGCCAGGGGTCATCAATCAAAGGATATAAAATTGCACCTGTTTATTACTGGGATGTAACGATTCAATTCCTGAAAGAGGAATTTAAAGCGTCGAGAGTTGTATATGAGGTAAATAATCTTGAATACAGATTCAAGAGCGGGCAGGTTGGAATCCATCATATGAGCTTCAAGGCAGAATCCGGAAGGATGGTAGGAATCATGGGTGCCAGCGGGGCAGGAAAATCAACCCTTCTGAGCGTATTAAATGGCACCAATTCTCCTCATGATGGAGAGGTGCTTGTCAATGGCGTCAGCATTCATGAGAATAAAGATAAGATCAAAGGGCTTATCGGATATGTTTCTCAGGATGATCTTCTGATTGAAGAGCTTACTGTTTTTGAGAACCTTTATTATAACGCAAAACTTTGTTTTGATAATCTGACTGATGAGGAGATTATCGGCAGAGTTGAAAGTGTATTGAAAAATCTGGGGCTGTCGGAAATCAGAGATATGAAAGTAGGGAGCCCGCTCAACAAGAAGATCAGCGGAGGACAGAGAAAGCGGCTGAATATCTCGCTTGAACTGATCCGCGAACCGGCAATTATGTTTCTGGATGAACCCACATCCGGTCTTTCATCCCGTGACTCTGAAAATATTTTAGACCTCCTGAAGGAACTCACCAGAAAAGGCAAACTTTTGTTCATTGTAATACATCAGCCATCTTCGGAGATCTTCAAAATGTTCGATAAACTGATTATTCTCGACAAAGGAGGATATCTAATTTATAATGGCAACCCCATAGACTCAATTGAATATTTTAAAAAGAAGATTGAGCTTGCAAATTCCAAGGAAAGTGAGTGTTACGTTTGCGGAAATGTAAATCCGGAACAGATATTCAATATCGTTGAAACAAAGGTTTTTACTGAAAGCGGCCAGCCTACTGACTTACGGAGGATTTCACCAGCGGACTGGAGTGATCTTTATAAATCTGAAAAGAGGGAAGAAAAGCTTGAACGGGGAACTTCAATACCCGAGATCAATTTTAAAGCTCCTCAAAGAATTAAGCAGTTTATCGTTTTTGCAGAACGGGATATACGTTCAAAAATTTCAAATACTCAATATCTTCTCATAACATTACTGGAGGCACCTGTTCTGGCTTTTGTACTTGCTTTCCTGATCAGGTACTATGATGAAAGTGCAAAAAATCCGCACTACACCTTGAATGATAACAGCAATCTCCCTGTTTATATATTTCTATCGGTTATTGTTGCAATCTTTATGGGTCTCACAGTCAGTGCAGAAGAGATTATTAAAGACAGAAAAATACTTAAAAGGGAAGCATTCCTCAATCTGAGCTGGAACAGTTATCTGATATCAAAAGTATTTGTGCAGTTTGCAATATCTGCCGTACAGGCCTTCACTTTTGTAATTGTTGGTAACAGCGTCACCGAAATAAGAGGTATGATGTTTGAGTACTGGCTGGTTCTTTTCTCGTGCTGGGCAGGGGCTAACATGTTGGGGTTGCTGATATCCGATAGTTTTAAAACTGTCGTGGCAATTTACATTCTGATTCCTTTCCTTGTTATTCCTCAGATAATTTTAAGCGGCATTATAGTTAAGTTCGAGAAGCTTAATCCCCAGATCTCAAATCCGGTTGCAATTCCGGTTTACGGAGAGTTTATAACTGCCAGGTGGGGTTATGAGGCACTTGCGGTTGAACAGTTCATTTATAATAAATACGAATTGCAATTCTATAAATTCGACAAAGCCAAAAGCAAAGGAAATTTCAAGAAAAATTATTGGTGTGTAGAGATTAAAGGGACCCTGGATAATATGCTAAATGATCTTGAAAAATCAACCAGGGGAGATGATTTTAACAGTAATCTTTTACTGGTGTCAAATGAAATTAAAAAAGAAATGCTGGATCTGCCTGATATTAAGTTCACGTATGCCGGTTTTCTTACTCCGGGAAAGATCAACCCTGAAGTAATAAATGCTGCCAAGAATTATATCGAAGCTGTGAGAAAGTATTATGTAGCATACTATAACAGCGCTTTTGATCAAAAAGATTCGATTATCAAGAGATTAATAAATGAAGACAATGCAGGGTTCTTTAAACTCCAGTCGCAGTATTATAACAAATCCCTTGAAGAGTTTGTAACTGATAAAAATGAAACTGTAAAGACGATTAAATACAAGGGAGAGCTGGTTCAGAAGCTGGAACCTATATTTATGGATCCAAAGTATAAATTTATCAGGGCACATTTTTATTCTCCTACCAAACAGATATTCGGTAAAAAGGCGGATACTTATATTGTAAATGTCAGCGTTCTCTGGTTAATTACCATTATTCTTTACTTTGCTTTATATTTAAGACTGTTAAAAAAACTTCTCGATTCGGGTGAAGCAATATTCGGCAAAAAGTTTAAAGGTTCAGTATGATATTCAAACCCATAAAATTCAAGTGGCTGTTTCATCTGAAACAGCCACTTGAATTTCTAATATTACGGATACGATTCAGAATTACAAAGAGGGCTGGTTATTCAACAATTTCAATCATTTTAAAAGGGACTCTTATAATTGACTCATAATCTTCTCCGGCCTCAAGCATATCTTCATCGTCTTCTTCATAGTACCAGTTTACCTCGACCTCATTCTTGGCTTTATGAATTGCCTCAAGTTTCTTGAATACATCGAGAATACATTTTGAAGAGCTTGTGTTGAAATATTCCAGGCGGATATTCACTATGGTTTTTGGCAAAGGAGCTTCTTTATAAAGATCAAGCCAGTCAACTAATGGTTTGTAAAATTCTACTGAGTTTTCTGGAATTGAACGCCCTTTTATTTCAAAGAGACCTTCGTTTGAGTCAAATTTAACTGAAGGAGTTTTTGAAGTTCCTTCTATTATGATCGCTTCCATAGATATCAGGTTTAAAAATTGATTTAATTTTCTTCTCTAATTAGAATATTAAGGTAGAAAAAATGGTAATTTTCATTGTACTTCTCTAAAACATATTCAAGTTTATTTCCTGTCTTTCTGGCAATATCTACCAGCCCAAGCCCTCCCCCGCCTTTTGCGGAAATCCTCTGGTGATTAAGAATGAATTTATACAGTTCTGTTAATTCCTCATGAGTGGATCTGTTTATCCGCTTGATCTTTTCTTCGAGTTTTTCAACGTTTTCGGTTCTTACAAAGTTACCTGTAACTATTTGATAACTTTGTTCATTCTTTCTTATTTCAACGAGGCCAAACTTCTCCGATGTCTGATCTTCAAAATCTTCAGGCACCCGGTCAACGTGATGGTAAAGATTCTGGAGACTTTCAACAAGAACGTTATAAATTTTCTTCCTCAACCTTGATAGTTCATTAATTTCAATCATTTTATCCTCGATGGTATCAAGAATATGATTTATAATATCGGAATCGATATTACCCTTATAATAAAGGATAACATTCTCCTTTGACTGATCCAAAAAATAATTCTCAATATTAAAGCTCATTTAAGCTTCCAATTAGATAAGGTCAAGTTTTCTCGTAACAAATATAATAAAAATACGAAGTTATCAAATTATTACTTCCACACTTTCCGGTTTTTAATATATTGTTCATTTTTTATTTGTTAACCCGAATCATCAAATAGCAAATATTCTTTTTTTCATCCCCTTGCCCTATAGGCTTCAACCTAAGGAAAAGATGGAAATATTATAATGTATTTATAAATAGTTAAAAGATGATTATTCAGACTTTTATTTGAGCAGACAGGATGAAATTCAAAGGATAAATGGTTACTTCTTTATTTTAAAGGGTTCATTGAAGTCGAAATATTCATTCTTGCAGAACAAATAAAATACAATTAATATATCTATTTAGTCTTTCCGCGATTAGAATTGTTAATCATTTATTATTTATAAAAATGGCAATGAATAATCCCGGAGGGATTCCACCAATATTAGAAAAATGTTGTCCATTGAATCACGAACTCCGGAGGAGTTCCATCTGGTTTCATTGATGGAATCGCTCCGCGGAATGTAAATCATTACCTGAATT
>Ga0182021_10001702_pt1 | contig 25481 bp, 17 predicted proteins | sample 612E3MmetaG_FD_120493 | JGI IMG/M metagenome (GOLD analysis project Ga0182021, IMG submission 120493) | Permafrost microbial communities from Stordalen Mire, Sweden - 612E3M metaG (Illumina Assembly) | ecosystem: Environmental > Terrestrial > Soil > Wetlands > Permafrost | place: Sweden... | reverse complement strand
GTCAATGACCTTGCATGTTTCGAAGACTCCGTCGCCCACAGTCAGGCCGTGATCGAGGGCGGCGATCGTGGGAGCCGTAGGGTCCACCTGTTCCCCGTTGACCCAGACCCGGACCGCATCTGCCCGCGTGCTCTGAACCCGTTTGCCCTTGCTGCTGTTGACGTTGCCCAGTTCGCTCACTATCTCAGGGTAACCAGGGTTTACCGGCGTACTGCGTCACCACCAGCGCGTGGGTGACCCAGGGGATCTGCAGCGCGAGCCCGATGACCGATGCGACCACCACCAAAACTGCCCGCTTGTGCGGGACCGTGCCCGGCTTCGGGCTGCCCACCATCAGCAGCGACAACGGGAATCCGAGCAGGAGGTAGCGAAGTATTCCGCCGTCGACACCGGCCACGAACAACAGGTAGGTCGGGTAGACCGCGAACCACGTTCGCACCTCGACCCCCCAACTCCGCGTCCAAGGGCTGAGCGCCAGAGCCACCAGAAGGACCACCAAGACCGCAAGGCCAACCACCGCGACCCAGCCGATGTGCTCGTCGGCGTTGGTAAACCAGCCGAACCGGCCGGCGGTCACCGCGTCAGAGACGCTCGCGCGGCTGGCGCCGGTGGTCTTGACCCCGCTGGTGATCACGGTCGTGATCGTCGACCACAAAGAGACCGAGGCCGCGGACACGACAGCCAGCACTGCCATCCAGACGGCTTCCCCACGGCCTATGGGGTCCTGTGTGCGGTTGCGGAAACGCATGACCGCGTGAACGATCACCACGACCGCCAACGGCGGGGTCACCAACCGGGTCAGCGACAGTAGGACCACGGCCACCACCGCCCAGCCGTAGCGGCGTTGCGCGACAAGCAGCAGGACTGTGCACACCAGCAGCAACGCGATGCTCTCGGCGTAGGCGGCCTGCAAGAGCGGTGCGGCCACGAAGCAACAGGTGAACAGGACCGCAGTGCTGGCTACGAACCAGCCAGCCGTGCGTTCGACCAGGGCGAACATCACGACCATGGCGGCTGCGCCCGCTGTCACGTTCACGATCGTGACGCAGACGGCGAAGCTCAGACCTGTCCGCGCCATCATGGCGCCCACGGTCGTGGGGAACAGAGGGAGGAACGCGTACATCCTCAGTGCGTCCTTCAGACCGGGGGCGCCAGGGGCGGGTAGGTGATAGCCCAGGGTGGCAATGCGTTGGTACCACTGACCGTCCCAGTTGGTGATCAGGGCTAGGTAGCCAGGCGAGGTGGGGTGCGCCGCGAACTGGTAGATGCCCGGGTGAGCCGCCGATGGTAGGGCCACCTGCTTGCGAGCCGCCCAGGAGATGACAGCAAAGCTGTAGAGCCGGGTCAGGGCGAAGGCTGCCAGCGGCAACCAGATGGACAGCGGGACGTTCAGGCGCCCCACGTGCAGCGTGCCCGGCGTGGCGGTCCGCGCAGGTTCCGCGCTCGCCGCCTTGGCACTGCCCGTGACCGTCATCGGCTCGCTCCTAGGGTGGAAACCCGGTCGTGCAGGGTCGGGAGGATGTCAACTCCTCAGCTCCGTCAGCATCGCCCAACATTGTGTTGGCTGTGCAGGATGCTATCGGGGTTGGTCAGCTGTCACCCTGATCCGGGCGCTGGCGCCGCTGGAGGCATCCGGTCCAACCGTGACGATGGTCTCGCCGGGGTCGGTCCGCGATGTCATGGTGCGGTCATAGTAGGAGAGCTGGCCAGGGGTGAGTGTGAAGGTCGCTGTGCCGACAGCTCCGGCCTCCAGCACCAGGCTTACCCAGTCCGCGAGCTCGAGCAGCGGCCGCGTCACGTCGGCAACGACATCGCGAAGGTAGAGCTGCACGACGGCCCGGCCGCGGCGCACTCCGGAGTTAGTCACGTCCACGCTCACCTGGATGGATCCGCCGTGCAAGGCCATCTCGCGGGCCGAAAGTCGCAGCGGCCCGTAACTGAACGTCGTATACGTCAGCCCCCACCCGAACGGCAGACGCGGGCTCACCAGCGTGTCGAGGTAGCGACCGCTTGCGGGATCGGCTGCAGCCTGGATGGGGCGGCCGGTGGGGCGGGCCAGTGAGCTGGACGGAAGATGGCCGACGCTGCGGGGAAAGGTCATCGGGAGCCGCCCGCCCGGCGAACGGTCACCAAAGAGGGTCTCTATCAGTGCCGGTCCGGCCTCGACCCCCGGATGCCATGCCAGGAGCACGGCGTCGGCGAGGTCCAGGACCGCCCCGAGGTCCAGGGGCCTGCCAGCAAAGACCACGACGACCAGCGGTTTGCCAATAGCGGCGATCTCGGCCAGGACCTCGAGCTGACCCGCCGGCAGGTCGATACTGGCCACGGAGTTGGCCTCCCCCGATCGCGACGGGTGTTCGCCGACCAGGGCCACCGTGATATCGGCCTGGCGGACCAGGTGCATGGTTCGGTCGCTGAATCGTCCGTCGTCGATGATGGCATCAACGCCCAGGCGCGACTTCAGTGAAATCGCTGGGCTGGTGACGTCCTCGCCGCGGCCGTCCAGGGTCCAGGTGCCCAGCAGTGCCTCGCCCTCGTGGGCGAAGGGGCCGGTCAGCAGCACCCGACCCGGGTTTGCACCCAGGGGAAGGGTGCCGTCGTTAGCCAGCAGGACGAGGGACGCTGCGGCCGCTTCCCGGGCCAGGAGCCGGGAGGCAGACCCGGGTTCCGGTGGGCAAGTGTCGGCCGCGACGTAGGGATGCTCGAACAGCCCGTGCCTGACCTTGAGGCGGATAACACGCCGTGCGGCATCCTCGACCAGGGTCAGCGGCACCTGTCCGTCTTCGACGAGCTGGCCGAGGTGGGCAGCGTAGGCGCCGGAGACCATATCGATGTCCACCCCTGCCATGATCGCTTGGGCGGCGGCGTCGCGAAGATCAGTGGCGACGCCCTGGTTGACCAACTGGCCCACACCGTCCCAGTCGGCTACCACGACGCCATCGAAACCCCACTCGTCCTTGAGCACCTCTCGCAGCAACCGGCGGTGGGCGTGCATCGGCACACCATCGACGTCGGTGAAAGCCGCCATGACGGTGGCACACCCCGCCTGAACAGCAGCCCGGAAAGGGCGCAGATGACAGTTGCGCAAGGTGTTCTCGCCGACCTGCACGGTCTCATAGTCCCGCCCACCCCCGACCAGTCCGTAGCCCACAAAGTGCTTCGCGCACGCCGCGACGGTGCCCTTGGCACCAAGGACCTCGCCCTGGAAGCCACTCACCATGGCCGCGCCGAGGCGGCTGGCAAGTGCCGGAGCCTCCCCCAGCGATTCGGCCACCCGGCCCCATCGAGGTTCCTCAGAGATATCGAGCATCGGGGCGAACGTCCAGGTGACTCCGTCCGCGCTGGCTTCTGCGGCGGCGAGTCGCGCCGTACGGCAGATGAGGTCCTCGTCCCACGCGGCGGCCAGCCCGAGCGGGATCGGGAAGACGGTCCGGTGTCCGTGGATCACATCGCGGCCGAACATCAGGGGGACCCCCAGACGTGACTCCTGGACCGCGATCCGCTGCGCCGCGTTGATCATGGCAACACGAACGCCAGCGTCGCGTTCGTTGCCCGCGGTGGCCCCGCTGGCGATCAGGCTTGACCCGATCCCGCCGCTGGCGATGAGCTCGTGGTCATCGCTGGGGTCCAGATTGTGGAGCTGGTGGGTCTGTCCCACCTTTTCGGCCAGGGTCATCTCGGCCAACAGTGCCTCGACCCGTTCTTCGCAGGGCAGGCCCACTCGCAACCATGGCCGCGAAGTGTTGCCCGGCGAAGTCGGTGAGCTCACCTCAGGACACCTCGATCTGCAGGTGGTTGCGTCCGGAGGTGTTCATTGCCGCCCTGACCAGTGCCATGTCGATGGCGACCCCGCCAGGGCGGTAGGGGTTCGACAGCGCGGTTATCGGCAGTGTGACCCCGTTCAGCACCACCGCTACCGGCCCGACTCCGCCCGGGCCCACTCGGAAGGTCAGGTCCAGGGGCGAGCCATCAAAGGGCACCGTTGCCTGCAGCCCGTCCAGGCCAGGAGCCAGCACCGGGTCAATTTCCAGAACATCGCCGCGGCGGCGAACCCCGAGCAGGCACTCGACGATCAGGCGCAGGAAGAGGCCTGGGCCAGAGGAGTAGACCCGCCAGCCACCCTCCAGCGGCACCTGGCCCGCCATGACCTCGCTGTAGCGCGCAGCTGCTTGGTCTCTGTCGCAAAAGGCCGCATCTGATGAGGAGTAGTAGCACGTGGACTGCCGGCGCTGCGCGTTCGGCACGCGTTCGGTCACGCCGATGGGGTTGGCCAGGGCAAGGGCTTCAAGTAGCCGCTCGCCGTCGCCGTGGCGGGCCAGGGCCTCGGCATAGCGCAGGTGGGCGTGCGTGTACATGATCCCGATCTCACGACCGAAGAAGGTGCTGGCCTCCGCACGCTGGAAGACCTCCATGGGGCCGCCGTGGTACCTAGCGGGGCGGTCGAAGAGGCGAGCCCCGTCGGGGCCGATCAGATGCTCGTCAAGGACCTTGAGGTGCTCGCGTGCCTCGGCCGGGGTGAGCAGGTCGCCGGAGATCGCGTGGATGATCTGCAGAAGGCCGTAACGCAGACCTGTGCGTTGGTCAGAGGGGTGAACCAGGTGCTCGATCGACCCGTCGGCGGCGAACAGACCGTAGCCGGCAAGCAACCCGTCTGCCATCAGAAGGGTGCGTATGGCTTGTGCGGTCTCATCGGCGATTCGCTCGGATTGGTCTGCATACCCAATGGCCTCGGCTCGGTCCTGAGCCCGTAGGCCCGAGCTGACGGTTCGTAGCGAGCCCGCCAGTGTGCGCAATGCCTGCACCTGGAGGGTGGCCGTCCATGTAGAGCACAGGTGTGCAGCCAGCAGCGGGTCGGCCGGCTGCAGCGAGTCGTTCCAGTCACCGTGGCCATAGGCTGGCAGAGGGCTGCCGGGCACGGTGCTTGCAGCGATTATGGCCAGCGCCCGACCAATGTGCTCCAGCAGCGGCTCTGTCGCGGTTGTCCCGTGGTCGTCGACAAAGGCGATGAGCTCGCCGAACAGGCTGGTGTCGCCCGTGAGCGCCAGATACTCTCCGAGCGCCAGAACGGGCCAGAAGACGACATCGCCGTGGGCGTCGCCCTGGCCGCCGCGGAACTCCCGTGGGTAGAACTCGAAGGACTGGGGCCAGTCGCCACGAGCGTTCTGGGCCCGAAACACTCGCAAGATGAGGTCTCGTAGCGCGCCGTCGTGTCCCAGGGCTATGAGCAGACCCACGGGTCCTTGACAGACATCGCGGGTGCCCCACGCGCCGCCGGTGGACTGCTCAAGTCCTCGGGGCGAAAGGTAGTGGATCAGTGCGTCGTGGGTGAACCACGGCAACACTGTGTTGAGTTGCGAGATCTCCGTGGCCAGTGGTGAGTCAGCAGCAGGACTGAGCCGCAGCGCGTTGAACACCCTGTCCCAGAACTGGAATGGGGCTCTGTGGACGCCGTGCTGCCCGATCTGGTCGTGATCGACCAGGTCCTGCTGGGCCAGGTCGGCCGGCGGAATCAGATCGGCGGTCATGACCAGGTGAACCTGCCTGGACGGCGCGGTACGCATGGTGACCCACGGCAGGTCGCGGGAGCGCCCGTCCAGAAAGAGGGTCTCGTCGCGGCCAACTCGATCGATCGATCCGGGCTCCCAGGAGAAACGGAAAGACCCTGCGGGGAATCGGGTTGCTGCCATGGAACCCGCCACGGGTCGAACGGTGACCCCGGCGTCGTCGTGCTCCAGCAGGGGCGGCTCGGGGTCCTGACCGTCATCCCCGTCCAGGGCGATATTGGCGCAGATCAGGGTGCGCACGGGCGGTCCATCCAGAACGCGGATCTCCAGACCGAGCTCATGGGACTCGGCCGGGGCCCTGCAGACAACCTCGAGCAACCCTGCAGGGTGTGCGTACCACCAACGGCAGCAGTCCAGACCCACCTCCCACGCGCTGGGTTCGTCAAGCAGGGTCCACTTGCTGGAGGCTTCGGTCTTCCCCCCGGCCACGCGGCTGGACTCCACGAAGACCCGCAGGCCCTGTGCTCGCCGCAGACCCAGGTAGCTGCGGCGGGTGGACAGCATCCGGTTCAGGCTGACATGGCCCTGGGTCACCTGCGAGTGGAACGTCCCTGCCATCCAGGCGGTGGTGGTCAGAGCGCCCTCGTCGGGCACCAGAGCCGTTCCGGTCCGCATGAGGTGGCCGTGTGGACGCAGCACGGCACTCTGCTTGGCACTGGTGACGACGTGACTTCCGTCGCTGGTGAAGTAGCTGAGCAGACTCTGGCCATCCCACTCGGCGTGCTCGCGTTTATCCCCGGAAAGCCTGACCAGCTGATCGTCATCCAACTCCGTGCATTCCAGCACCGGGGCCGAGGAAAACAGGGAGGATGGCGCGACGTGTGTTCCTTCGGCAGGCTTGCGAGTCGGAAGGTAGCCCGTCGTCAGGGAGTCGGTCGCCGGCCGCTGGGCCTCCGGCTGGCCCAGGACCTGCTCGACAATGGCGCAGTCATCACCTGATGTGGCACCAGGGTGATCGGGCTGGTAGGCCCCGAAGAACCCGGTGGTTATCCTCTGGCCGCGGGCCAGCTGCACCGGTCGGGTCTGGAGCAGGGCCAGTGTGTGCTCATGCTGAAGACGGCTACTGGGCAGGTCCTTAGCCAACAGCCCGGGTAGGGGTGACCCGGCATGGTGGCCGCGGCCGACCAGCTGAAGGGCGTCGGTGCCCCAGCCCAGGCCTTCGCTCAGAGCGCCGATGACCGCCCAGGGCGCGGTAGGGCCGGGCATGTTCTGGCGCACGGCCAGAGCTGTGCGCGCAGATGGGGTATTCAGGGGGGTGAGATCGAGGTACTGGCTCACGTAGTACTCACACTGCCGGAGCGCGTCGTAGGGCGCCAGGGCGACATCCTGGGCGTAGACGAGGTCGATCTCGGTCTCCGCAGAACGCCGGCTCTTCACCGAGACGTGCCAATACCAGGCACTCACTGCATCGGCGAGCCGAAAGGTGACGGTGTACTGCAGGTCGAGCCAGGTGCCACAGATGATCGGTCCAGCCTCGCTCCAGCTGACCGTGCTACTGCTGTCGGGCCCCAGGAGTGCTCTTGCCTGGGCGCCTTCTTCTGTTCGAATTCGCAGATAGAGGTTGGCAGGGCCCGCCTCGAGCTCATCGGCGGGGTACATCAGCAGGCTCCGGTCGCCGACGGAGAGCCGGTGCAGGGCGCCGCTGGTGGTGAACTGGGCATGCATCCCGGACCGGCTGCGGACGCAGCCGGTCACCGAGTGCGCAGGCCCGCTCCTGGCGGCGACTGCTGCTTGGTTGCTCAGGAGATCACCCCTGCCCCGAACTGCTCGATCGCGATCAGAGGCTTGATCTTGGCCTCGATGTCACCCCGGATGAAGTCTCGTCGGATGAGGTTGTCGCAGAAGACATTGCCTATGGCGCCGAGCACCATGGCCTGGTCGAGTGAAAGATAGCGCTTGGCGATGACTCCTGACTTGACGGCGACCGCGTCATAGAAGCCGCCCGGCCCGTAGGCCTTGAGGTCGCGCTCGATCTTCACCAGGTTGTCGTAGGCCGCGGCCGGTTCGTACTGCATCGCCAGGAACGACGCATGGGGCGTGACGACGCCGTCACCCCAGGTGGGGTTGGGCGCGGTTCCCACCCGGCACTGGCCGAAGCCGGGGTCGAAGTTGGTACCTTCCATGTCGGAGGGGTAGCCACCCGGGCTCATACCGATCGCCTCGACGCCCCATGCGCTGTAGTCCGGGTTGCCACCGGGACGACTGGCCGGTGAGAATCCCCAGTAGCCGTACTTTGCGTCGTTCAGACCGAACTCGCGGTGGGCGCGCACCGTCAGCGCATGGTTGATGCCCCAGGACCGCGGCGCCCAGCTGGCCTCGGGGACGAACAGGTCGGGCATCAGGGCCTCGAACATGTCGCCGCCCCAGCTCGGCACGATGTGCATGCCACGGTAGGTGTAGGCGCCCTCGAAGACGTCGATGCCGTAGTAGGTGTGGTGTCCGCCCACCGGCTGCTCCTTGAGCCAGTCCCGGTCACAGCTGGACGGGAACACCCGCTGGGTGGCGAAGTAGTGAGTCGGTGGGATCTGGCCGTGAGCGATACCGATGTAGCTCGCGATCCGTGGCTCGGTGACATGGATGTCGTAGTGGCTGGGCGTGTAGAAGACATCCGGGCCGTTGCCGAGGTAGTTGCCCGCGACCGTTGCCTGAGGCGGCGCGACATCGTAGAAACCGTCGCGCAGCAGTCCGGCAGCGATGCCGGGGCGGGCGTCCTTGTCGTAATACATCCCGAAGTTCATCTTGGTAAGCAGGTCGCCTGCCAGGGCGGCCACAGCCGGTTCGGCATTGCGAACAACCATGAGCGAGGCAGCCAACCAGCCATTGTCCACACTGGAAAGGAAGGGATAGATCGTGCTGCCGTCGCTGGGCCAAACCGTGATGACGTCCCCGGTGGCCTCGTCATACCAGTTGTAGAACATGCCGCTGGGAACGTGGTGTTTCAGTCCCGACATGGTGGTCAGAGTCTGCGTCAGCCGCATGCGGCACTCCCGCGCACTGATGAGACCGAGCTCGCGCGCGACCACGGTGCTCCACATGTAGCCACCGATGTTGGTCGGGGAGGTGTACCCGCTGCGCGTTGGTGAGGTCAGCGGCCCGCTGATGTTGTCGGCCGGCAACCCGGTACGAGGATCGGTCATCGCTACCACCGAGGCCCAGGTGTCGCGTGCCCAACGCTTAATGGTGGCGTGGTCGATGCCGTCTGGTGCTGACGCAAAGGTGGTAGAGACAACGGCCGCTGCCACCGGAGCGGCGGCCGTGGCCGCGTGGGCGCTGGTAGCGCGGGCAGTGGTCAGCGTGACCGCAGCCACTGCCGCTCCCCCCGCCAGGAGCTGGCGACGGCTGGCGACGAACGGGGTGCGGGTGACAGCATTGTCAGTCATGCGATTCCCTTTGTTTGGCCATGTTTCTTGGTAGGAGGGTTGACGCGATACCGGTCGTGGCATCCTTCCGATGAACCGGTGTTGAAAGATCCATGTGACCCTCGAGAGCTGGTCCTGCCGGCGGCCCCGGCCGCCGGGGCGTCAGGTTAGGGACGGCGACTCCTGCGCCGCGTAGGGCGTGGCCACAGCGTCGAGCAGCTTGATGGTGTACTCGTCGCCAGGGTGCTGAAGGACGTACTTGGTCTGACCTCGCTCGACGACCCGCCCCTGGTTAAGTACCAGGATCTCGTCGGTCACAACGCGGGCGCCGAGCAGGTCATGGGTGATGTACAGCAGGCTGAGGCCGCGTTCCTCACGCAGCCTGGCTAGCAGTCGCAGGATGCCGGCCCGCATCGATACGTCAAGCATTGAGACCGGCTCGTCCGCGACGATCAGGTCAGGCTCGCAGGCCAGAGCCCGGGCGATCACCACCCTCTGCCGCTGGCCGCCGGACAACTGGTGAGGCAGCTTGGCGGCAAACTGCTCTGGTGGTGTCAGGCCAACGGTCTCGAGCAGTTCGAAGACTCGATCCCGTGCCGCGACCGCGGACAGGCCAAGGAAGTTCTGGCATGGACGCGAGACGGTGTACGCAACGGTGTGCAGCGGGTTGAGCGCTCCGTAAGGGTCTTGGAAGACCATCTGGACGCGGCGGTGATACTCGCGCAGGCCACCGGTGCGCAGCGACTCGACCGCAGTGTCGCCGAAACGGATCGAGCCGCGGGTGGGCCGTTCCGAGCCGGTGATCATCTTGGCCAGGGTGCTCTTGCCGCTGCCGCTGGCACCGACCAGCGCGATCGCTGCCCCGGGGGCGATCGCGAACGAGACATCGTCCACGGCGGTGACCGGCGCCTTGTGGCGACCGCGCGTTGCATACGTCTTGGTGACGGACTCAACCACCAGTGGGGGAACCACGCTGGGCGACTCACTGGGCCGCAGGCCGCCGGCGGGTGCCTGATGTGGGCTGGAGGCCAGGCTAGCGGTCATGAGCGCACCTTCATCTGAGCGTTGAACTCCCGCGCACGGACGTGGCAGGCGGCCGTGCCCGAGCCCAGGGCGGTCAGCTCCGGGTCGATGCTGCGACAGACATCCTCGACCAGGGGGCAGCGAGCAGCGAAGGAGCAACCGGTCTGAGGCAGCGAGAGATCCGGCGGGCTGCCCGCGATTCCGCCGAGGTGAATCTCGTCGGCTCGCGGGTCGGCGTAGCACCCCAGCAGTGCCTCCGTGTAGGGATGGTGCGGCCCGCGCAGAAGCTCCGCAGAGGGCTGATCCTCAACGATTCGTCCGGCATACATCACCATCACCCGGTCGGTGGCATCCAGGACCACACCGAGATCGTGACTGATGAGGATGGCGGTGAAGCTGTTCTTGGCCTGAAGGTCTTTGATCGTCTTGATGACCGCGCCCTGCACGATGACGTCCAGTGCGGTCGTGGGCTCGTCGAACACGATCAGCCGCGGCTGCAGGGCCAGAGCTAGAGCGATCGAGACACGTTGACGCATTCCGCCGGACAGCTCGTGCGGGAAGCGTCCTAATACGTCGGGGTCCAGCTGGACGCTTTGGAGCAACGCCGCCCCTCGTGTGCCGAGCACGCCGGAGGTCAGGTCTTCACCGTCGCGGGCGTGGGCCCTGAAGATGTCAGCGAAGTGGTGGGCGATATCGCGGACCGGGTTCAGGGCGTTCATACCGCTCTGCAGCACGATCGCAAAGCCGTTGCGGCGCTGCTGTCGAAGCGGCTCGCCCTCCAGGGCTGAGATGTCCTGGCCATCGAAGGAGATGATGCCTCCCTCAAGGTGCGCCGGTGGGCGCAGCATCCGCGTCAGGGCGAAGCCAAGCGTGCTCTTTCCGCAGCCTGACTCCCCCACCAGGCCGACGAACTCGCCTTGTTCCAGTCTCAGGTCGACATCGCGTACCGACCAGATCTTCTGGCCACGGTTGGGCTCGTAGACGACGTTGACGGCCTTGGCCTCCAGCAGTGCCATCACTTCTCCCGAAGACGTGGGTTGGACAAGGCATCCACACCGAAGTTGATGAGGGTGAACGAGACGGCGAGCAGTGCGATGGCCAGGCCGGGGGCAAAGACGAGCACCCACTGGCCGGTCAGCAGGGCGTTCTGCTGCTGGGCGAAATAGAGGATCGTGCCCCAACTGACGGTATTGGGGTTACCAAGGCCGAGGAACTCCAGGCTGGCTTCGGCCATGACCGCTGCGGTAGCTGCTGAGAAGAAGCTGGCCGCGACCAGCGAGGTCATGTTGGGAAGAATCTCTCGGAACACCACGCGGAAGAGTCGCTCGCCGGAGAACACCGCTGAGGTGATGAACTCCCTGTCTCGCAATGTCGAGGCCTGGCTGCGGATGACCCTGGCACCAGTGGCCCAGCTGGTGAACGAGACGACCAGCACGATGGTCCACACCGATCGACTGCTCAGGTAGGCGGCCAGGATGATCATCAGCGGCAGCCCCGGGATCACCAGGGCCAGGTTGGTCACGAAGCTGAGAACCTCGTCGATGACACCGGGGCGGTAGCCGGTGACCAGCCCGATGGTCACCGCCACCAGCGTGGCCAGGGTGCCCGCCGCGAGCCCCACAAAAAGGGAGATGCGGGCGCCGTACAGCATCTGGGAGAAGACGTCCTGGCCGTTGCCGGTGGTGCCGAACCAGTTGGTGGCGTCAGGGCTCTGGTACGGCTGGAAGTTGGTCGAGGTCGGCGAGTAAGGCGCGAGTACTGGGGCGAACACGGCGATGAGGATGACCACCGCCAGAATGACCAGCCCGATGCGCGCCTTCCGGTTGCTCCACAGCGTGCGCAGCGCGCGGCCGACGAACAAGAGCGAGACGGGCAGGGAGCTCGCCTTGGCGACCTTGGTCGGTGCAAGGTCACCAGGGTTCAGTGGCGGTGGGCCTGTGGTCGCGATTGTCATTGGCGAATCCTCGGGTCGAGCCGGACGTAGAGCAGGTCGACGACGAAGATCGCGACCAGCATGCTCAAGGTGATGACCAGGAAGAGTGCCTGCATCAGCGGGAAGTCGTGGTTGGTCACGGCGACGTAGAGCAGGTTCCCCAGCCCTGGGTAGCTGAAGACGCCCTCGACCAGGACCGACCCGCCGATGATCGCGCCCAGTGACAGTCCGAACGCGGTGACGTTGGGCAGCAGTGCGTTGCGGGCCGCATACATCAGCGCCACGGTGCGCGTGCGCAGCCCGTTGGCCTCAGCGAACGTCACGTAGTCCTCGCCGAGCGTGTTGATCATGTTGTTGCGCATGCCGAAGACCCAGCCCGACAGCGCCGTGATCACCAACGTGACCCCCGGTAGCACGCTGTGTGACATGGCGTCCAGGAAGAATGCCGGGCTCAGGTTCGGTGTCACCCCGGGGGCATAACCACCTTTGAGCGGGAACAGGTTCCATTTGAACGCCAGGACGTAGAGCATGAGTAGCCCCAGCCAGAATGGCGGGAAGGCGGCAAAGAGCGTGGAGCCCAGCGTTACCACCGAGTCGGCGGATCTGCCGCGACGCCACCCGGCGTACACGCCCAGCAGGGTGCCGATAACGAAGGCAAAGATCGTGCTGACCCCCACCAGGACCAACGTCCACGGCAGCGCCTTGCCGATCGTCTGGGCGACGGTTTCGCTGGGAAACGAGTACGACGTCCCGAAGTTGAGGGTCGCGATGTTCTTCAGATAACTGCCGTACTGGCTGAGCAGGCCGGTATTGGGTACACCGAGCTGAACCTCGATGGCATGCCGCTCGGCGTTGGTAACGGGTATCCCGCTCGAACCCAGCTTGGCCAGTGCGGCATCTACCGGTGAACCAGGCATCAGCCGTGGGAGGGCGAAGTTCAGCGTTATCGCCGCCCACAAGGTGATCACGAACAGGACCACCTTGCGCGTCAGGTACGTCACTTCAATCTCCTTCCCAGGGCCGCCCGGTTACCCGGGCGGCCCGACCTGCTCGGTCTTAGGACTTCTTGAGGTGGGTGAGCACCGTGAGCAGGGCGTTGTTGTAGTTCGTGGGCAGGGTGTACGGGTCGGAGGCCGACGGCCATCCGGTGAATGACTTGGTGGAGAACAGTCCCCAGCTACCGCCGTAGTACAGGAGCACGACGGGAGTCTGGGTGTACATCTCCTGCTGGAGCGCAGATGTTGCCACCTGTTGCGCCGCCGGGTCCGTGGCCGAGGCCAGCTGGGAGAGAGAGCTGTCCACCGATGCACTCTTGAAACGCTCGAAGTTGTTCGACGTCGAGGTCCCGACCGGCGCGGCGAAACTGCTATTGAGCGCGTTGTTGAAGTCGGTGTAGGGGGTTCCTGTCCCGCCAAAGCCGCCCATCGCGGCGTTGAACGAGCCGGACTGGATCTGCTGGGAGTACTGCGCATACTGCGGAAGGTCCGAAGTCGCGTTGATTCCTACGCTCTTGAGCTGGTTGGTGACCTCTGTGGCCGCCGCGACCCAGTCGCTGAAGTTGTTCGGCATGACGATCGACATGCTCGCCTGCTTGCCATCCTTGCCGACGAGCTTGCCACCCTGCATGGTGTAGCCGGCCTTGGCAAAGGCTGCAGTCGCCGCTGCGGCGTCCTGCTTGACCAAGCCCTGGTTAGCCAGGGTCGGGTCGAGCCACTTGTTGAGGTTCGGCAAGATCAGACCCGACATGCTCGCCTGCCCGAGGTATCCGTTGACTGCCTTGTTCGCGATCGTCGTTCGGTCCAGAGACAACGAGATGCCGGTGCGGAAGTTGACGTCGTTGTAGGGCGCCTTGGTCAGGTTCAGGTAGAGGCCGATGGTCCCGCCTGGCGGGAACCAGTAGGTGTTGTGCTGTGGGTCGCGTGCTACGTAGGTCGTCTTGACATTGGGCAGGAAGTTGTAGGCCCAGTCGAACTTACCGCTGGACACGTCGAGCTGGTTGGTGTTCTGATTGCTCGCCTGAGCTGGGAACAGCACCTGCTGGGGGACAATTTTGTTGGCCTGCCAGTAGCTAGGGTTCTTCTGGAGCGCGTACTGCGTCGGGGCGAACGTTCCCAGGGTGAAGGGACCGGTTCCGATGGGCTTGGTGTTGGTGAACTTCACCGGGTCGGCCACAGAGGACCACACGTGTTCGGGCAACATGGGCGTTTGGGCGATCACGGCGGCGAAGGGCACGTTGGGGTCTTTGAAGGTGATTGTGACATCCGTGCCAGTCGCTGAGATGGCCGACATGTGCTGCCAGACGCCGTTCCCGTCCAGGGCCGGGAACTTCTTGAGCAGGTTGAACGTGAAGAGGACATCGCCGGCAGTGAAGGGCTTGCCGTCACTCCACTTGACCCCTTGGCGGATCGTGAAGACCAGCGTCTTGGGGTCGGTGAACTTGTACCCCGACGCCAGGAACGGCGTGAACGTCCCGTCGATCGGGCTGACGATCTCGAGCGGCTCATAGATGAGGTTCACTCCGTGCAGCGCCGATGAGGGCTGCATAGGGTTGAAGTTCTCCACGAGGGCAGGATTGCCGGCATCTCCCTCGATGGTCAGGCTGGTGGCGCCGCCTGCGGCACCTGCAGCGCCCGGGGCGCTCGAGTTCGACCCGGCACAAGAGCTCGCGCCCACGGCCGTCAGCATGGCAACGGTGCAAACCAGCGCAGACTTCTTGTACCTGCGTGCGTTCATCGTGCGTTCCTTTCTTCAGGCCCGCGAGGGCGCCGGAGCGCGACCATGGCGTTGGCGCCGGTGTTGCGTGTCATCGTTGTTCTCCTTGGTCGGGGCTGGGCCCGAGTGCGGCGATCCTGTCTCAGCTCGTGACCCACGGCTCGTCGCGGTCGTCCTTTTCGGGACAGCCACACGAGGTCCGCAGAACCAGCTCCGTCGGCAGAATCAGTGGTTCCGGCGCCGTGGAGGCACCGGCAATACGTTCGTGGAGTCGGGTCGCTGCTGCGCGGCCTAGCTCATAAAGTGGCTGACGGACCGTCGTCAGAGCGGGGCTGATGTAGCGCGCGGTCATGACGTCATCCCAGCCCACGATCGCGATGTCGTCCGGGATGTGGGTTCCGTAATGCTGCAGTGCCTTCATCGTGGACAGCGCGAGCTCGTCATTGGCGCAGACCAGGGCGTCCGGAGTGGTCGGGTGGCTCAGCACCTGCGCCGCAACATCGGCACCAGAACGTTCGCGGAAACCCACCTTCACGATCGGTCCGGCAACAGCTGTCTCAGATGCCGACAGGGCTGCCACAAAGCCGAGATAACGCTCCTGGGCGTCCGGTGATCCCGAGGGGTCACCGACGAAGGACAGCCGGCGCCTGCCGTGGGAAAGGAGATGTTCGGTCAGCGCCTTGGCACTCTGGAAGTTCTCGGCAGAGACTGCGTCACAGCCAGCTACGGTCGGGCGTGCCAGTAACACCACCGGGGTCCGCTGAGCCAGGGTTCGTGCCGCATCATCGGAGATGGTCGAGTTCGCAACAACGATGCCGTCCACCCGGCTGGAGAGCAGGACCGCCCGTGTGGCTTCCTCGCGCGGGTGCGCCACGACGATGACCACACTCTGGCCGAGCTCGCCAGCAGCCGACTCGTAACCCATCAGAAGCTCGGAATAGTAGGGACCGATGAGGTCAGGAACGATGATGCCATGAGCCTCATGCCGGTGGACCGCCAGGCTGCGCGCAGCCTGCAGCGGCACGTAGTCGAGCTCTTGGACGGCCGCAAGCACCTTGGAGCGGACCTGTGGCGAGGTAGCCCTGGTGCCCTGAAGTACTCGCGACACGGTGGCGATTGACACTCCGGCCAGCTGCGCGACGGAGTATATCGTCGTCGGGCGCCTGCCCTGCTTGCGTGTTGTCATCGTCACCGCCTCGCGGGTAAGCGCTTACAACATGTAAGCGCTTACAAAGAGTGACCTGCGTAACACCATCCCGCAACCCCCTGGCAACCTTTCATTGCCTCTGATGACTCGCGCGCGACTGCTGAAGGGTCACGGGCGGCCCGCGCAGGGCCCTGGTGCACACTTGCTAGCGCCCTGGTACATCACCGGCCCAGACGCCAATTCCATTCTCCGACAGGCATTTCGGGACAGCGGCCGGACGAGACGCGGGTGTTAGAAGGTGTGAGCCGGCTTCGGTCACCCCAGAAACCGGTGAGTATCTCGTTTTGGTCACACAGCGCCCTGTGGGCCCGTCGCAATGGCCCTCAACGCAATGCACGCCCGACCTTGGAAGGCCGGGCGTGCATTGGAGAGGGTCACTCAGTCGTGGTGAATCCCGATCTTCGACCCCAGCCAGACCAGCGGGTCGTACTTCTTGTCAACGACTCGTTCCTTCATCGGAATGATGGCGTTGTCGGTGATCTTGATGTGCTCGGGGCAGACCTCTGTGCAGCACTTGGTGATGTTGCACAGCCCGATCCCCTGCTCGTCCCGGGCGAACTCCGCACGATCGGGGTTGCTGTCCAGCGGGTGCATGGAGAGCTCGGCTGCCCGGATCAGGAACCGCGGTCCGGAGAAAGCCTTCTTGTTGTCGTCGTGGTCGCGGACCACGTGACAGACGTCCTGGCACAGGAAGCACTCGATACACTTGCGGAACTCCTGCGAGCGTTCCACATCGAGCTGCTTCATCCGGTAGTCACCTGGTGCCACGCCCTTGGGCGGGGAGAAGGCCGGGATCTGGCGGGCCTTCTCATAGTTGAAGGAGACGTCCGTGACCAGATCTCGGATGATCGGGAAGGTGCGCATCGGCGTCACCGTCACCGTCTCCTCCGGGACGAAGGTGTTCATCCGGGTCATGCACAGCAAACTGGGCTTGCCATTGACCTCGGCGCTGCAGGATCCACACTTGCCCGCCTTGCAGTTCCAGCGCACGGCAAGGTCCGGAGCCTGGGTGGCCTGCAGCCGGTGGATGACGTCAAGCAGCACCTCGCCCTCGTTGACATCGACGGTGTAGTCGTTCAGATCGCCACCGTCGGCATCGCCACGCCAGACCTTGAACTTCGACTTGTAGCTCATGCCTTCTCTCCTGCCGCAGTCTGGGGGTTATCCAATACGGTCAGCTCGGGCGCCGTCATGTACTTCTCGAGCTCGGAACGGTCGAACAGGGCAAGCAGGTCGGGCCGGATGGTCGGCACCGGCTTGTGGGTCAGCTCGATGTTGTTTGTCCCGGGTTGCAGGTGAGCCACCAGGTTCACGCCACGCCAGTTGGGGTCCATGATCGGGAAGTCCTCGCGGGTGTGCCCGCCCCGGCTCTCATGGCGTTCCAGCGCTGCCTTGGCCACGCACTCCGAGACGTCCAGCATGTTGCGCAGGTCCAGTGCGAGGTGCCACCCGGGATTGAACTGGCGGTGCCCCTCGACGGCGGCGTGCTCCGCGCGTTTGCGCAAGGACTGCAGCTTCTGCAGCGCCTCGGTGATCTCGCCCTCGCGGCGAATGATGCCGACCAGGTCGCTCATGACCTGCTGCAGCTCGGTGTGGACGGTGTACGGGTTCTCGGGGGCCGGTGCGCTTGCTCCATCGGGGCCGGGTTGTGGCTCCGCATGGAAGGGCGCCAGGGCAGCCGTCCCGGCAGCCTCGAGGTCCGCCTCAGAGACGGTTGGACGCTTCTCGCCGAGGGCGGAGACGTAAGCCGCCGCGCCCAAGCCGGCGCGCCGGCCAAAGACGATCAGATCGGACAGCGAGTTGCCACCGAGCCGGTTGGAACCGTGCATTCCTCCGGAGACCTCGCCGCACGCGAACAGCCCCGGAACCGCAGTTCCCTCTGTGTCCGGGTCGACCTCCACGCCGCCCATGATGTAGTGAGCGGTCGGGCCCACCTCCATCGGGTGGGTAGTGATGTCAACATCGGCGAGCTCCAGGAACTGGGCGTGCATCGCCGGCAGCTTCTTCTTGATCACTTCGGCGGGCATCCGGGTTGACACGTCCAGGTACACACCGCCGTGCTCGGTACCGCGTCCGGCCTTGACCTCGCTGTTGATCGCCCTGGCGACCTCATCGCGCGGGAGCAGCTCTGGGGGGCGCTTGTTGTTCTCCTGGTCGTCGTACCAGCGGTCGCCCTCTTCTTCGGTCTTGGCGTACTGGCCGCGAAAGACATCCGGGACATAGTTGAACATGAAGCGCTTGCCCTCGACGTTGGTCAGGATCCCGCCGTCGCCTCGAACCGACTCAGTGACCAGGATGCCCTTGACCGAGGGCGGCCAGATCATGCCGGTCGGGTGGAACTGCATGAACTCCATGTTGATCAGGTTGGCCCCGGCACGCAGACAGAGCGCATGCCCGTCGCCGGTGTACTCCCAGGAGTTGCTGGTGACCTTGAAGGACTTGCCGATCCCACCGGTCGCCATGATGATGGCCGGTGCCTCGAAGAGGACAAAGTTGCCGGTCTCGCGGTAGTACCCGAAGGCGCCGGCCACAGCGTCGCCGTCCTTGACCAGCTCGGTGACGGTCAGCTCGGCGAACACCTTGATCCGCGCCTCGGCGTCGCCGAACTCGAGCAGGTCCTCCTGCTGGAGGGAGACGATCTTCTGCTGCAGGGTGCGGATGAGCTCCAGTCCGGTGCGGTCCCCAACGTGGGCGAGCCGTGGGTACTCATGTCCGCCGAAGTTGCGCTGGCTGATCTTGCCGTCAGGGGTGCGGTCGAACAGTGCCCCGTAGGTCTCAAGCTCCCAGACCCGGTCCGGGGCTTCTTTGGCATGCAGCTCAACCATGCGGGGGTTGTTCAGGAACTTCCCGCCGCGGAGGCTGTCACAGAAGTGGACCTGCCAGCTGTCCTTGGAGTTGACGTTGCCCATGGAAGCGGCGATGCCGCCCTCGGCCATGACCGTGTGGGCCTTGCCGAACAAGGACTTGCACAGGATCGCGGTCTTCTTACCCTGTTCGCGCGCCTCGATCGCCGCCCGCAGGCCGGCACCTCCGGCACCGATCACTATCACGTCGTAACTGTGCCGTTCGAGAAGACTGCTCATCCGATAAACCTCAGATCAGAAATGGTGCCGGAGGAAACCAGCGCGATGTATGCATCGGTGAGGACCAGCGTGGCCAGGGTGGTCCACGCAAGCTGCATGTGCCGACCGTTCAACCAGCTGGCGCGCTCGTAGAGCCAGTAACGCACTGGGTGCTTGGAGAAGTGGTTGATCCGGCCGAGGGTGATGTGCCGGCAGGAGTGACAACCCATCGTGTACGACCACAGCAAAATAACGTTCGCGGTGATGATGATGTTGCCCAGACCAAAACCGAAGCCGGTCGGGGACTGGAATGCCTTGATCGCGTCATAGGTGTTGATCACTGAGATGACGACCGCGACCATCCAGAAGTAGCGATGTGCGTTCTGCAGGATGAGCGGGAAGCGCGTCTCACCGGTGTACTTGCCGCGGGGCTCGGGCACGGCGCACGCAACCGGCGACTGCCAGAACGCGCGGTAGTACGCCTTGCGGTAGTAGTAACACGTCAGCCGGAAGCCGAGCAGGAAGGGCAACGTGACGATGGCCAGCGGGATCATCGCGGGGAACGCGCCGAACCAGTGCCCGAATTCGCTGGATCCCTCTACGCAGGTCGAGCTCACACACGGTGAGGCGAACGGCGACAGGTAGTGATAGGCCGGTACGTAGTAAGCGCTCTGGGTGGCTGTACGAATCAAGCCGTAGAGCACGAATGCCGACAGACCAATGAAGGTCAGCAGCGGTGACTTCTTCCAGTTGTCCTTGCGCAGCGTCGTTGCGGCAATCGGCGCGCGGCCTGGTGCGCCTACCCCGGCGTCGATCTTGGTGGCCACCTACGCCACCCCACCGCTCGAGTGCTGACCCGCACGAGACAGGGGTCGTACCTCAACCCGGTTAACGAGATTCTCCCGGATCAACTGCAGGCGCTCGCACAGTTGACCCATGTTGGGTTCTGCGGCCTCCATGTCATACCTCGCCGACATCAGCGCTCCCGTCATCAGTGGGGCGCCGCATTGCGCACCACAAAGGGCATTGTCGCTCAACCGGCACCAAGACAAACAACCGGGTAGGCTCAGAGCCCTAAAGTGAAGCAGTGCTCCTGGCCTTAGTGCGATTACGGCCGCTTTGCTGAGCACAGGGTGCCCGTGCGTGGCAACGTCTCAGGGAACTCCAGCGATGAGACGCTTATCACTTCCCGAGCGGGATTCCGGGTTACCCCCCACAAACCGCCCGGTGGCGCCGAAGGCAGCACGTCGGGTTCCTCGTCGTAGGCTGGCCAGCACAGGTCGTCCGGCGAACATCACCAGTACGGCGGTCAGCACGCCTCGTGGAAGGTCCCAGCCCACGCTGGTGGCCACGTAGAACGCCGCGTAGTGCTGCAGGTTGCTCGTCATCGGCGCGCCGGCCACGAATGCCATGCCGGCGGGAACCCCTGAGGTCACGAAGGGCCAGAACCACAGGTTCATGACGAGTCCATAGAGCAGGCCGGTGACCAGCCCATAGGAGGCCAGTATCAGCCGTTCAGGGCGCCCGCTGGCACTTGGCAAGCACCCTGCGCCGAAACCGACCCAGCCGGCGGCGATCATCTGGAACGGCGCCCAGGGGCCGACCCCTCCGGTCAGGAAGGCGCCCACAAGCACCGCGAGGGCGCCGAGAACAAATCCCATGCCACGCCCGAGCACCCGACCGGCGACAATCACCAGGAAGAACATGGGCTCCAGCCCTGCGGTTCCCGCACTGAGCACGCGCAGCGCACCGCCGGCGGCAGCCAGGACCCCCAGGACCGCGACTGTCTTGGCATCTAAGCCGCCGTTGGATAGCTCGGCCATGACCAGAGCCGCCAGCAGCGCGATGAGCAGCACGAACAGCCATGGGGCGTCCGAGCTGTGGGCCAGACCGGAGCCGGACCTAGCCAGGAAGGGCCATCCGAAGGCGGCCAGCCCTACGACAGTGGTGGCGGCCAACGTGGCGGCCGCCCGCCACCTGATGGCAAGGACAGGCACGTTCGGGACTGGCCATCTCTGAGTGTGCTGGGAGCTTTGGTCGCTCATGAGGCCTCCAGTGCGGCCGTAACGTCCGCCACGGTCAGCCATGGCTGTGGGTGCATCACCTTGGCTACCTGGGGTGCGAACGCGGGTGAACCAGCCAGAACTTCGGCTGCGGGGCCGTCAGTTACGACCTCGCCGTCGGCGATGACCATGACCCGGTCGGCCAGCTCGGCCACCAGCTCCACGTCGTGAGTGGCCACCAAGATGCCATGTCCTTGAGCTGCTAGCGAGCGCAGCGAGGCAACGAGGCGGGTCTTGGCGCCATAGTCCAGCCCGCGGGTTGGCTCATCGAGCAGAACCAGAGGTGGCTCCCCCGCCAGCACGATTGCCAGTGCCAGGGCCAGCCGTTGCCCCTCAGAGAGGTCACGTGGGTGGGTGCTGTCCTGGACGTCGGGTGCAAGGTGGCAAAGCAGTGTGCGCGTCGTGCCGGTGGCAGCGTGCACGTCGGTGTCGGCGGTGCGACACTCTGCCTCGACCGTCTCGGCGTACAGCAGCATGCCTGGATCCTGAGGGACGAGGCCGACGTGTTTCAAGAGCTCACGGGGTTTGAGAGAGGCGGGGTCAAGGCCATCGGTGCGCAGAGCGCCCCCGCGTGCGGGCAGTTGGCCGCAGGCGGTAGCCAGGAGGGTGGATTTGCCGGAGCCGTTGCGGCCCATGAGAGCAACGACCTCGCCCGCGTGCACCTGCAGATCGATCCCTCGCAGGACCGTCCGGCGCCCGCGGTTGACCACCAAGGCGCGTGCGCTGAGCAAGGACTCACTGGCAGCAGTGAGGGCTTTCGATCTGATCACCCGCGCAGGGGTGCGCCCTGCCAGTGCTTGGCGCATCGGCCCGGCAACCCGACGCGCATCGCGCACAGACAAGGGCAGCGGCGACCAGCCGGCCAGGCGACCAAGGTCGACGATCGGTGGTGATACCGGTGACATGGCCATGGCGAGCGCCGGCAGGTCTGCGCTGACCCGCCCATTCTCGACGATGACAACCCTGTCGGCGTATTGCACCACCCGTTCGAGTCGGTGCTCGGCGAGCAGAACCGTCAGCCCCAGGTCGTGGACGAGCCGGGTGAGGGCGGCGAGCACTTCCTCTGCAGCGACTGGGTCCAAGGCTGAGGTCGGCTCGTCGAGCACCAGGACCCGTGGGTGCGCTGCCAGCACTCCGCCGATGGCCACGCGCTGCTGCTGGCCACCAGAGAGGGTGCGCAGGGTTCGGCCGCGCAGGTCGGCAAGGCCAAGCAGGTCCAAGGTCTCCTCAACGCGTCGGCGCATGACGTCTGCGTGGACACCGAGCGACTCCATGCCGTAGGCGAGCTCCTCTTCCACGGTGTCGGTCACGAATGCGGCTGCCGGGTCCTGGCCGACGACGCCGACGATGTCCGCTAGATCGCGGGGGCGGTGGGTGCGGGTATCACGACCGTCGACCGTGACGCGCCCGCTCAGGGTGCCACCGCTGAAATGCGGAACAAGTCCGTTGACGCAGCGCAGCAAGGTGGTCTTGCCGCTGCCGGTGGCCCCGACCACGAGCACGAGCTCGCCCTCGTCGACCTTAAGATCCACGGCACTGAGCACCGGCTTGCTGTCGTCCTCGAACCTGATACCGACGTTCTCGAACCGGATCATGACGAGCTCCCGAGGCTGTGACCGCTGGATTCTTGCGACGTAATGTCCTCAGGGTGGATGTCCCACCTGTGGCCCTTGGGTTGGCCGCCTGCACGCTCGATCGCCCGTAACGGAGGCGGCGGAGACAGCCAGGCGGGAGCCAGCCCTACCAGCACCCCGAGGGCAGGTATCCAGGGCAGAGTCGGCCAGAGCGCCGGCGAGGTCTGCAAGATGATGCCGGCCGTCCCGCGTTGTGCGGCTACCAGGACAAGCGCGCCGGCGATCGCGCCGCTGGCGGACACCACCCACTCCGGGCCAGCCCAGGGGTCCGGCCGGTAGCGGGAGCGCCGTTCACGGCGGGCACCGACCGCCAGAGATGCAGCCGCGGCCACCGAGCCCGCAAGGAGCAACGGCAACCCGAGCAGGGGTGCCGAGCCGCCGTCCAGAAGGCCATAGACCCCGGCGACCACGCCGCCCAGACCCAGAAGGGTCAGCGCCGTTGCCTTCCGGCGCGAGCGGGCGTCCCGGTGCACCGAGCGGCCATATCCGCGTGACTCCATCGAGGCTGCCAGGTCCAGCGAGCGCTCGAGGGCGCTGTCCAGGACGGGGACGGCAAGGCGCGCCATCTCTCGGGGGCCATGCCCGGAGTGTCCCCGCAGACGTCGGGCTGCGCGCACCCGTCGGGCGTCATCCACCAGCTGAGGGGCGTAGGTGAGGCCGACCACCAGCGCTGTGCCGACCTCATAGAGGGTGGCAGGGACGTATCGAAGCAACCGCCGGGGGCTGGCAAGTGCGTTTGCGGCGCCGATGCAGGTGAGCACCGCAGCCAGCCGGGCCCCGTCGTAGGCCGCGGCCAGGACACCCTCCAGGGTCACCGGGCCTCCCAGGCGTACGCCCCACCCTGTTGGCAGTGGTATCTGAGGCAGGTTGAGCAGCACTGTTTGGCCGGGAACACCGCCACCGAGCAGCGCCTCGAACAGAACCCGCATCGCGATGACGAACAGGCCCAGACGCAGGAAGGCGCCAAATGGCGAAGCCGCGCCAAGCTCGCGGCGGGCGGAGACGACATAAGCCGCGACCGCCATGACCAGGGCCAGGAGCAACGGGTTCGTGGTTCTGCTGGCAGCCATCGCCAGGCCGATCGCCCACGCCCACCACGCCGCCGGGTGCAGCAGGCGCGGCAGCCGAGGGTCGTGCAAGGCGCGGGTCATAGCGGTTCGGCCTCGTTTAGTCGTCCGTGGCATCGCGGCTACGTCGCCACGCAGCGAACCCCAGAACCGCGATCAGGGCAATGACCCCTGCCACGCCCAGGGCCAGCCCTGTCGAGCTGGTTGAGCTGCTGCCGGAGGACTTGGTGGCGGAGCTGGCCGCGGCCTTGGCTTTGGGGGCAGCGATGGTGATGGCAGTGTCCGCGCTGGCGGCGGCGGCTGATACGTGCGCGACAGCGTCGCCGCAGCCGGTGGCCGGCCAGCCGTCAATAGCGCAGTTCAAAGCCTTTTCTAGACGCAAAGTGGCACCACCGGCCACCAAGATGTCGTTGCCCGTGGCCTTCAGGGGCGCTGTCACACAGACGGCTTGGGCGCCCGGTGGGGTAGCGCCATCAGCGCTGTCAGCGGGGCGGCCGAAGTCCAGGACCAGGCCCACGCGTTTGCTGCCCGCCTTGACCGCCGTGCTGGAGCACAAAGCAGCGAAGGTTGGCGTGGCCCGGGGAGTGCGGATGGAGCTTTCGTCGGCGACGGCGAAGCGCCAGCCATCGACTGCGCCGTCGGCGGGGACGATCTGCGCAGGTCCGGTCGCGGCGAACGCCCAGGCACCTTTGGTGAGGTGGAAGTACCCCCAGTACCGGTAGGCGGCAGCTTGAGCCGGTGCGGCTACGGCGCCGCCAGCAAGGGTGAGCAGGATGGCGATGACGGCAGCGCGCAATAGGCGGGCGTGATGGACGGACTTCATGGGTGGGACCTCTCTCGCGCCGGGGAGGGAGGTCGGGCTGAGTGCGCCACGACGACCGACTCCGGACCGCAAACCTCGGCGGGCGAATGATGGAGCCTTGGGCCCACGATCCGGTGCTCCGGCTCGCCGCATGGCTTCGGTCTGGCCCGTTGAGGCACGATGACCGAAGGCGGCCTACGGTTGCGGGTCAGTGCCGGTGTCCGACCGGCTTCCCCAAACCGCGGGTGTCAAGTTATCGAACGATCCCACTTTCGCTCCAGAACAGTCAAGCCGCTTGACTCAGCTCGGTCGGTTTGGCTCAGGTCGCCTCGGCCAAGACGGCAGCGAACTGATCAACCATCCAGTCCAGGTCTGCAGGCTCGATCGCGATCGGCGGAGCGAGGCGCACCGTGGATCCGTGAGTGTCCTTGGCAAGGACTCCCTTGGCCAGAAGACGTTCGCACATCTGGCGGCCGGTCATCAGCTCAGGGTTGATGTCGACCCCGGCCCAGAGGCCACGTGTGCGCACGGCGATGACCCCGTGTCCGATGAGAGCCTCCAGACGCAGACGAAGCTGCTCTCCGAGCACCTTTGCGCGTTCCTGGTACTGCCCAGTCGCTAGCAGCTTGACCACTGCGTGGCCTACCGCTGCGGCCAGCGGGTTACCGCCGAAGGTCGAGCCGTGGTTGCCGGGCTTGATGACACCTAGGATCTCCCGCGAGGAGACCACTGCCGAGACCGGCACGATGCCGCCGCCCAGCGCCTTGCCCAGGACGTACATGTCGGGCACCACGTCCTCGAGCTCGCACGCGAAGGTGGTGCCGGTGCGACCGAGTCCCGACTGGATCTCGTCGGCGATGAAGAGGACGTTCTGCTCGGTGCACAGCTCGCGAACTGCCGGCAGGTAATCCGCTGGCGGCACAATTACGCCGGCCTCACCCTGTACCGGTTCGATCAGCACGGCAACAGTATTGGGGGTGATCGCTGCTCGAAGTGCTGCGGTATCGCCATATCGCACCACTGTGAAGCCAGGGGTGAACGGCCCGAAGCCCGCC
>Ga0182021_10001701_pt1 | contig 25483 bp, 23 predicted proteins | sample 612E3MmetaG_FD_120493 | JGI IMG/M metagenome (GOLD analysis project Ga0182021, IMG submission 120493) | Permafrost microbial communities from Stordalen Mire, Sweden - 612E3M metaG (Illumina Assembly) | ecosystem: Environmental > Terrestrial > Soil > Wetlands > Permafrost | place: Sweden... | reverse complement strand
TTTAATTTGTTAAATTTAAAAATCAAAAATATTTTTATTTTATAAAAGAATTGGCGTTTTTTATGGATTCCGGGAGTATTTTATATAAAGTAACTTACAGAAGAATTAAAAACCCGAGGGTTGAATACAGGGCAGGTTTCTTAAACCTTGTCGTTCCGTATGGATATGATGCAGAAATCCTCCTTGATAAATATAAAAAGTGGATAATTAAAAAGAAAACATATCTTCAGGAATGCCTGGATATTTCTGACAATAGTGACCTGGTATCCAGGAAAGAATCTGAGTTTAAGGCCCTTGTCTATGAAATATCCGCAAGGCTTTCTGCAGAATTGGAGCTGACTTTAAAAGAAATTACTTTCAGGAAAATGAAGGCAAGATGGGCAAGCATGACCTCAAAAAGAAAAATGACAATAAACAGGGCAATGAGTGTTCTTCCTGAATACCTGGTGGAATATATCATTTTTCATGAGCTTGTCCATTTAATGGAAATGAGGCACAGTAAAAGATTCAGGCAGATAATCTCAATAAGGTATAAGGACTTTAAAAAGATAGACAGGCATCTTTATGCTTATTGGCTAAAGATATTTCATGGTAAGCTCTGATAAATATTTAAACTGTGCAGCGCGATTGTCTATAGATCAAAGCGCAATATGTGGCTAAAACCACATATAGGGAAATCCAGCATTTGCAGGCTTTGTTATGGCTGACAATAACTTAATATAAATTTACCAATAATCATAAAAACAGTATGGATGATAATTCAAACCAAACCCAGTACAGATATCTCGACCTTATTACGGGCCTGTTTGTGGCCGTACTTTTAATTTCCAATATAGCTTCTACAAAAATTGTGCAGATATGGAGGTTTACTTTTGATGGAGGGACAATACTGTTCCCGCTGTCTTATATTTTTGGTGACATTCTTACTGAAGTATATGGATACAGCAAGGGCCGAAGGGTAATCTGGATAGGCTTTTTTTCTGCTCTCCTGATGGCTTTAACTCTTGGTATTATAAGCATTTTAAAGCCTGCGCCCGGATGGGCATTCCAGGAAGCTTTCATAAAAATCCTTGGCCAGGCTCCGCGGATTGTAACTGCATCACTTGTTGCATATTTTTGCGGCGAATTCTTAAATTCCTTTATACTTGCCAAAATAAAGATATTTACAAAGGGAAGGATGCTTTGGGTAAGGACAATAGGCTCAACTGTAATTGGTGAAGGAATAGATACCCTGCTTTTTGTACTTATTGCTTTTTTAGGGGTTTATGAGTGGAGGCTTGTATTTCTTATCATAGTTTCCAATTATGTTTTCAAAGTCGGGCTTGAAATCCTGCTTACGCCGCTGACTTACGGGATTGTGGGAGGCCTTAAGAGAAGGGAAAAAGTGGACTATTTTGACTATAAAACAAACTTTAACCCATTCAAGTTTTAAAACCGGCGGGTGGGCACTATCAATTCTTTATTCTTTTACTCTTTAAGAATAAGTATTTACTCTTTAAGCATAAGTATTTACACTTCCGAATGAAACTTCATTCTTTTTCGCAAAGATCCACACCTCTTTACATGTCTTTATTATTCTGTATAAGGGTTTGGATATCTGAAGTGCCCTACTATTATGTATTCCTGGAGTTTGTCGACTTCCACCACTTTCCCAAACTCTTTCGAGATCATTATTACAAGCGGCACACCCTTGTCATTATTTTTTGAAGAAATAAAACCGGCAAGATCCTGGTAGGGGTCTTTAGGGTCGAACTGAAAATATACTATATCCCCGGGCTGCCACTGGATCATGTTTTCATTATTACCGGGGATGAATTTTTTCTCAAGCTCAAGCGCATTTCTTTTAAAGAATTGTTCCTGGAAAAAGACATCCCTGAAATCTATATATTTAATGGGGTCCTTTCTGTTTTTGATATCCATGGGGTAATCCTCTTTATGGTCCACCATATCTTTATTTATCAACTCCATCAAGTCGTACCCGGTATCTTTCAGGACCATTGAAATGACATCGGTTGATATCCAGATATTTTCACTCGGGTAGCCTGTTTCTTTATAAACCTTGTAACCGTACTTTATATCCTCCCCAAGCAGCGCTATCAGCCTTATTACAATCTTTTTCTGTACATCTGTTAAAATAAACTCCTGGGAGCTTTCAGCAGAAGTTTCAACAGGTTCGGTGGCGGTTGTAACAGCAGTTTCAAGTGAATTCTCAAGCGAAATAGTTTCTTCAGTGGTCACTGCGCTTTGGTTCTTTTCCGGATTTTCTGAAGGCGGCTGGTATTTTGAATTGATTGTCAGCTCAGAGACAGGAAAACTTAATGGTGATGCGTAGAGATTATCAGGAAGCTTAGTCACAATTACCTTATAGTTTTTATATAGAAACCACACCTGGACAGCCGAAAACACAACTACAGCAAAGACTATTATCTTAAAGCCCTGGCTTTTTCTGATTTGTATTTTTTTTGCCTTTTCCATCCTAACTGAATATATTATATTAAATTCGCAACAAAATAAATTGAATTATATAATTACTCTCAAATGCAAAAGTAGTTAGCCTTAAAAAGTAAAAGTAATTGCTTAATTTAAAAATGTATTTCAGGTACCTTGGGAAAGGGATGTTTCTTTACATTTAAATCTTCTTATATATACTATATAACTTAATTCGTTTACGGTGAATAATTGGCCAAACAGGCTAAAGTGAGAAGATCTCTGGCTAAATTTAACAAATATTTTCCTAAAATTTAATGAATTATTCAATAAAAACTAATTTGTTAAACCATAATAATAATCAGCTGAATTAATTTAAAGATTGGGCATAAACGAAAAAATTAAACTATTAACAGGCAATGAAGCCATAGCAAGGGGTGCATATGAAGCCGGCGTCAAATTTGCATCGGCTTATCCCGGTACTCCTTCAACAGAGATTCTTGAGAATATTGCAAAATACCGTGATATTTACTGCCAGTGGTCTGTAAACGAAAAAGTTGCAATGGAAGCAGGCTCAGGAGCAAGCATGGCGGGCGCTCGCACTCTTGTGGCCATGAAGCATGTGGGCTTAAATGTCGCAGCGGACCCTTTTATGACCCTGGCTTATACCGGGGTGGGGGCAGGACTGGTTATCGTTTCTGCTGATGACCCACATATGCACAGCTCCCAAAATGAACAGGACAACAGGTTTTATGCGAAATTTGCAAAGGTCCCAATGCTGGAACCTACCGACAGCCAGGAAGCACTTGACTTGGTTAAAGCCGCCTTTAATATCAGTGAGGATTTCGACACCCCTGTCCTTTTAAGGACAACGACAAGGATATCCCACTCGCGCTCCATTGTAAAAATCGGGCAAAAAACAGAGCTGCCCGTTAAAAAATATGTTAAAGATTCCCGTAAATACGTCATGATTCCTTCACATGCGAGGATAAGGCACCAGGCCATGATGGAAAGATGGGAAAAGTTAAAAGAGTATTGCGAAGATCCCGGATATTATGATATTTATATACCGCCTAAATCGTCAAAGAGCTTTTCCGCAGCAGGCATAGGCATTATCACCTCCGGCATATCATACCAGTATGCCCGGGAAATCTTTGATGGCCTGCCTATTTTGAAACTTAAAATGACAAATCCTCTGCCTGAAAATACCATAAGGGAATTTGCCCGCAATAAAAAGCTCATCCTGGTTATAGAGGAGCTTGACCCTTTTCTTGAAGAGCAGATTAAACTGATTCTACCCGGTACTGCTGTTGCCGGAAAAGAGTATTTCCCTGAATATGGCGAACTTAGCCTTGCACATATGAAAAAGGTTCACAGCGCACTTTTTGGCATTGATTTTTTTGCCGGGCAGGATGAGGGAAATATAAGCCTGAATTCCAGCAGTTTCACCAAAACTGTCAGCGTTGCAGGGATTTCCAGAAAGGAAAATGCCGCACTGGAAAATTTAAAGCAGCTTTCAATTAAAAAGCTTTCAACCGACCTGCCTCCCAGGCCACCGGTACTTTGTGCCGGTTGTTCTCACCGCTCTGTTTTTTACATTTTAAAAAAATTAAAAGTGGCAGTTATGGGCGATATCGGGTGCTACACGCTGGCTGTTTTGTCGCCGCTAAACTATATTGACAGTACATTATGTATGGGTGCCGGACTTGGACAGGCGCTTGGCATGGAGAAAGCTGATCCCGGATTAAAAAACAAGGTTGTTTCTGTTATTGGAGACTCCACTTTTTTCCATTCGGGGATCACGCCGCTGATTGATAATGTCTACAATAACGCTTTAGGGCTCATTATCATTCTCGATAACGGCACTACCGCAATGACGGGACACCAGGTAAATCCCGGAGTCGGCAAAACACTTATGGGCGATGATGCGGTCCAAATAAAGCCTGAAGCTATAGCAAAAGCAGCGGGCATTAAACATATAAGGGTAGTGGATCCTTATAATTTAAAAAAACTTGAGAAAATCTTGCGGGAAGAGCTTGCAAGAAATGAGCTTTCTTTAGTGGTGTGCAGAAGGGTCTGCGCATTGCTTCAAAAGAAGAACGATGCCGAAACACCCACTATTGACCCTCTTGTATGCAGGCAGTGCGGCGTTTGCATGAAATTCGGGTGCCCTGCCATAGAGCTTCGGGATGGATCATATGTTATAAACAGCAGCAATTGTACTAACTGTGAAGTCTGTATCGATGTATGTAAACACAAAGCAATAAATGCCGTAAAAAGATAGTTTTCTTAAAATAAACTGTCAGTGAAGTAATTTTTTTAAAATAAGCTTATGGCGAAGGTAAATTTTTTAGAATAAGCTTGAGATAGAAGAAAAATTTTTTAAAATATACTAATAGTGAACAATAATTCCTTAAAATAAATTAAGGCTAAAAGAAGTTTTCTTAAAAAAACAAAATAAATAAAACATTTTATGAATAAAATCGACAATAATAGCATCAATTATAATAAGGTTTTTAAAATTGTATCAGAAAACTCTGAAAGTTCTTTGAAAAAAGGTGAAATAATTTCCATCCTTTTTGCGGGAGTGGGCGGACAGGGCATAATTCTTGGAAGCGCTGTTTTGGCAAGAGCTGCCATAAACGCAGGATATGATGTGAAAGTATCAGAAGTGCACGGGATGTCACAGCGCGGCGGCAGTGTAGAGGGCAGTGTAAGGTTCGGAAAAAAAGTATTTTCTCCCACAATAGATAAAGCTGACTTCATAGTAGCCCTTGAAAAACTTGAAGGCTTAAGATACATAAATCAATTGGAAAAATGCGGCTTCATACTTATAAACAGCTACGAAATATACCCTTCTTCTGTATCATCAAAAGACGTGCAGTATCCTGTAGATATTGAATCCAGGATTAAGGAAATAACGGGAAACTCTCTTTTTATAAATGCCGTTGAAATAGCAAAAGGGTTTAACCAGATAAAAGTATCAAACATTGTAATGCTTGGAGCATTTTCCAATCTGCTTCCTTTCGAAGATGAAAATTGGATGGATGCAATAAAAGAAAGCGTACCCGGCAAAGCTATAGATTTGAATATAAAAGCGTTTTTGGCAGGTAAAAACATTATTAAATAAAATGTTTTTGCTTTTTTGGATAAAAGTTTGAATTTGACTTATAAAATGTGATTATTAAATAAAGTTTGGACAGGAGGAAGATATGCCTGTAAAGCAATTGACAGTTTTTCTTGAAAACCAGACAGGCAGGCTCGCTGAAGTCGCAAGGATTTTAAGGGATGCAGACATAAACCTGCAGGGGTTTTCGACAACGGAAGCAAGGGATTACGGGATTTTGAGGCTGGTTGTTTCAGATACAGATACGGCAAGACAGAAACTGAAAGAAGCCGGATTTACCACTCATATTGCAGAGGCCATTTGTATCAAAGTCGAGGATAGGCCCGGAGGACTTTACAAAATCCTTGATATTCTGGCAAATGCAAAAATAAACATCGACTATGTTTATGTGATTGCCGGGACGAAGCTTGTCTTGAGTGTCAGCGACATTCCAAAGACTGAAAGCATACTTAGAGAAAATAATGTGGTTATCTGTGATTAAGATTTGGGCCTGTAAAAATTATTTGCAGTGTCAATATTAGCATCAGCAGCTATAGATGTTTTCTGTGGCGTCATGCGCCTATGTTGATTTTTCAGTAAGTTTTGATGTACTCTAACTGATATTAGAGCAACTTAACTAAAAAAGCTCTTAAATACATTTTATATAAACATTGAAAGGGGGGTCAATATGCTTGGATTTGCGGGAGTTTCAGTTTTTCTGGCTTACTTGTTTTGCATTCTTGTAACACTTCTCTGCGTCATTTATGGAGCAGTTATGTGGAATAAGGATAAGTAGCTATAAAACGGCAGCAGCATGGTTGATTGACTGCCGCAGCTTTTTAGAATCTGGAAGAATTTAAAAAGAGGATGTTTTAAAAGTTTCAATATTCTTTTAAGCATCCGAAATTGGTTTGAAAGGAGATGAAGTGAACTTAACAATTTTTATAATTGTCCTGGTTGTTTATCTGCTGGCAACTATCTTTCTAGGCTATCTTGGCTGGAAACGAACCAAAAATGCTTCTGATTTCATGGTGGGTGGAAGGAAGACACATCCATATGTAATGGCCATTTCATATGGCGCAACTTTTATTTCCACATCTGCAATAGTCGGTTTTGGAGGCCAGGCTGCAAATCTTGGAATGGGGCTTCTCTGGCTTGCTTTTTTAAACATATTGCTTGGAATATTTGTGGCATTTATATTTTTTGGCAAGAAAACAAGGCTTATTGGCGCCAACCTGGATGCCCATACTTTTCCGGAATTCCTGGGTAAAAGGTACGATTCAAGGGCTATCCAGAGAATTGGCGGTATAGTGGTATTTATTTTTATGCCGATGTATGCAGGCGCAGTGCTTATTGGCGCTGCAAGGTTTATTGAAGAGTCGCTTAAGCTGCAATTTGTCTGGGCTCTTGTAATATACACTGTAATAATTGCTATTTATGTATTTGCCGGAGGTATAAAAGGTGTAATGTATACGGATACCCTGCAAGGTACAATCATGCTTGGCGGAATGGGTGCCCTGCTTATCCTGACTTATGTAAAATTAGGCGGTTTCGTAAGCGCGCACAAGGCGCTGACCGATCTGGCATCAAAGTTTCCTGCAGCGCTGGCCAAAGGCGGGGGACAGGGTTGGACGACAATGCCTGTACTTGGATCCCCCATATGGTGGACCGTGGTTTCTGCAATAATACTGGGTGTCGGTATCGGAGTGCTTGCGCAACCCCAGCTTGCTGTAAGATTTATGATGGTTAAAAGCAATAAAGAGTTAAACAGGGCAGTTTTAATCGGCGGGATTTTTATTTTGATGATGACAGGCGTGGCATTTGTAGTAGGAGCCCTGTCAAATGTTTATTTCTTCAGGGAAGCAGGCAAGATCGCAGTGGATGTTGTTGAAAAAGGCAATGTGGACCTGATTATCCCGGCATATATCAATGCTGCAATGCCGCCCTGGTTTGTATACCTGTTTATGATCACCTTGCTTGCTGCTGCCATGTCAACCAGCAGCGGCCAGTTGCATGCAATGGGGACCTCGTTTGGAAGGGATGTATTCAGCAGGTCGAAATATTCAGCAGATTACAAGGAAGAGAAATCCACCAAAGGCATTGTGTCAACAAGAATTGGAATATTGATCGGAGTAATCGTCAGTTTTGTACTTGGATATTTCCTGCCTATAAGCATAGTTGCAAGGGCAACATCACTGTTCTTTGGACTATGCGCCGCAACATTTTTGCCGATGTATATCCTTGGCCTTTTCTGGAAGAGGGCAAACAAGGCTGGCGCGCTGGCCGGAATGATAACAGGTATTGTAATAAGCGTATTCTGGATGTTCTTTGTGCATGAAGCAAATTCAAAAATAATCGGGATTGTCACTGCGATGACAGGAAAAACAAGCCTTCTGGGTGCGCCATGGAAGAGCATGGATTCAATTGTCATAGCATTCCCGCTTGCATTTATTGTTACTTTAATAGTGACGCTTTGCACAAAGCCGATGCCAAAGGAGACAGTAGACAAAGCATTCAAGAAAGAGGAGATTGCAATTTCAAAATAGCGGTATGCGTTTATGATTGCAGTTTGTCTCTTACAAAACTCAACTGGCTGCCAGTTTTTACCGGTGTTTGTTTTTTAAACGCTAAGCAGGCTGATGGATTAGCCGGGGCTGGGCAGTAGAGAAAAATATTATAACTGAATAAGTATATTTTCTGGTAGTTTTTGAATTATTGCTTAAAATGTAATATATTCTTAAAACTACCAGAAAAGTTTTCAGGAGGTCAATTTTATGAGCGGAATTTACTGGGAAGAAAAGTACGAGACCATGCCCAGGGAAGAGCTTAGGGAGCTTCAGACAATTAGGCTGCAAAGCACTCTTATAAATGTTTATGAGAATGTAGGTTTTTATAAAAAAAAGTTTGATGATGCCGGTGTCAATCCTTATAAATTTGATGACCTGGACGATATTAAAAAAATACCTTTTACCACAAAGGAAGACCTTCGCGACAATTATCCTTTCGGACTCTTCGCAAGGCAGATGAGTGATATTGTAAGGATCCACTCATCTTCTGGGACAACCGGTAATCCTATTGTTGTAAGCTATACCAAAAATGATATTGCCCTATGGGGAAACCTTATTGCAAGGGACCTTTACAGCGTCGGAGTAAGGAAAAACGACATAATCCAGAACAGTTATGGGTACGGATTATTTACCGGGGGACTAGGCCTTCATTATGGCGCCGAGCTGCTTGGCGCAACGGTTATCCCTGTATCGGGAGGGCTTACTGAGAGGCAGATAAAGATAATGAAAGATTACGGTTCGACGGTTTTGTGCTGCACACCTTCATATGCGCTTTACATAGCGGAAGTGGGCAGTGAGCTCGGACTGGATTTTGCCAAAATGCCGCTAAAAACAGGAATATTTGGCGCAGAACCCTGGACCGAGGAGATGCGAAAAGAAATTGAAGCAAGGCTTTTTATTGATGCGATTGATATATACGGTTTGACAGAGATAATAGGCCCGGGAGTATCATGCGAATGCAGCGAAAAAAAAGGCCTGCATGTTGCTGAGGATCATTTTATGGTTGAAATTATAAATCCTGCTGATAACGCCCGCTTGCCTTCCGGCAGCCGGGGCGAGATAGTATTTACATCCCTGACCAAGGAAGCCATGCCCCTTATAAGATACAGGACCAGGGATCTTTCAATGATCAACGAGGCACAGTGTGACTGTGGAAGGACCCACAGCAGGATGAAAAAACCAGCCGGCCGTACAGACGATATGCTTATAATAAGGGGCGTAAACCTGTTCCCGTCACAGGTCGAAGAAGTTTTAATGAAAGTCAAGGAGATAGAGCCTCATTACCTGATAGTTGTTGACAGAGTAAACCACCTTGACACAATAGAGCTATGGGTTGAGGTTTCAGAAGATGTTTTTGCGGAAAAAATAAATGACCTGGAAAAATTTGAATCTGCAATTGAAAACAAGCTTCATGCTGCAACCGGGGTAAGTATTGATGTAAAATTAAAAGAACCTAAAACAATCAAAAGAAGCGAAGGCAAAGCAAAAAGGGTCATTGATAAAAGAAAGGGCGATGTGATTTAAAAAATGAGTTCTCAAACTGCAAAAAAGGATTTCTGGGATCCGGAGATTTCCACTGCGAGCAGGGATAGGATAATTTCCATACAGATTAAGAATCTTAAGGATACTGTAAAATACTGCTATAATAACAATGCAATCTACAGGAAAAAAATTGAGGATGCAGGAGTAAACCCTGATAAAATAGACGATATTGCCGATATAGGCAAACTGCCTTTTACAACAAAAGACGATTTGCGCGACAGTTATCCATTCGGCCTTTTCTGCACTCCTTTAAGCCAGGTGGTAAGGGTCCATGCCTCTTCAGGGACCACCGGCAACCCTACAGTTGTCGGCTATACAAAGGAAGACATTGATATATGGGCCAATTGCATTGCAAGAGTAATGTATGATGTCGGGGTAAGGAAAGATGACATTGTGCAGATTTCCCACACTTTCGGCCTATTTACCGGCGGATGGGGTTTTCAAATTGGTACCGAGAAACTGGGAGCACTTGTAATCCCAATATCTGGCGGCAATACTGAAAGGCAGCTAAAGATAATGGCTGACTTCAAGTCAACAGTGCTTGTCAACACGCCATCATACACATTATATATCGCTGAAGTTGCCGAAAAGTTTGGAATAGACTTTTCCAAACTGCATTTAAAACTAGGTTTTTTGGGAGCCGAGCCCTGGACAGAACCCATGCGTGTTGAAATCGAAAAAAGGCTTCATATGAAAGCTTTAAACAGCTATGGCTTAAGTGAAATAATCGGTCCCGGTGTTTCCTGTGAGTGCCTTGAGCAGGATGGGCTGCATATAAATGAGGACCATTTTCTTGCCGAGATTATCGACCCTGATACAGGGAAATCGCTTCCATATGGATCCAAAGGTGAGCTTGTCTTTACAACACTTACAAAAAGGGCATTTCCGGCAATAAGGTACAGGACCAAAGACATCTCCTATATTTACACGGATAAATGCCCCTGCGGAAAAACACTTATTAAAATGGCAAAACCAATGGGCAGGACAGATGACATGCTCATCATCAAAGGTGTAAATGTATTTCCTTCACAGATAGAAGAGGTGCTTTTAAAGATAAAGGATCTTGAGCCACATTACCTTATAGTACTTACAAAAGAAAACTATATGGACCAGATCGGAGTCTGGGTGGAAGTTTCTGAAGATAATTTTCACGAGAAATTGATGGATCTTGAGTTTTTTGAAAAATCAATTGAAGACAAGCTTTTTTCTGCAATTGGACTTCATATAAAAGTCAGCCTGAAAGAACCAAAGACAATCGCAAGGAGCGAGGGCAAGGCAAAACGAGTTTGGGACAGAAGACAGGAAGGAAATTGAATCCGGCAGCAAAACAGGTAAGTTACATTTTACAGCAGGAACTGAAATACTTATCAGGTTTGTACCATTATGATTTAAAAAAGTTTTTTGATCCGAGGCTGCTTCATTGCGCTAATATTTTTGCATTTTTAGAAGATTCGTCGCAACTTGGGAAACCTTTTATGGAAAAGCTTGTTAACCTGGTAGCAGGCATTGAGCTTCTGTCAGTCGGGACAAATCTGCACAACTTTAATATTGGGGATTTTATAAAACTTGCTGAAAGCATAAATCCAGGTGACAGCTTATATAATGCAGATAGCGGAACACAAAAAGCCCTTTTTAAAAGTGAACAAAAATATACGGTTGATTTGCTTTTCGGTGATATTTTTTATTCACGATCCGTTATCTACCTATTAAAATATGAAGAGCAAAATATTTTTGAAAGCATCCTTGATTCGCTTAAGTCTGTGCATAAAAGCCGGCTTATCACGCACCAGATATTATCAGAAGTTTCCAATAATATTAAAAGTTCAGGCAGCAGCAATGTGGATTTTGAAACCGGTCTTCAACGTCTGCTTGAAGACAATATGGTCCCGGTGCTTGGTGTAAACTCACTTTACAAGACTTCCTTTTTGATAGGATGGGGGCTGTTTGCCGGTATTGATGTGCAGGGAGGCTTCGATCCAGGCCAATTGCAGTTTCCTTATGAAGTTATAAATGACTTTATCCTGGGCAAAGCCCTAAATGACCTTGCCGGTTTCTTTAAAGCTCTGCCGGGGGAGTATTTTTTTCTTAAAAAGATAAAATATATGTCTGAAAAAAAAGCTCAAATAAGAAACAGGCTTGGCATAAAAATATCAGGTTTTAAGCAGGATTGGCTGAGGGTAAATTTTAGGTCCCTGGAGAGATTATATTTGTAATTTAGGCAGAATTATATTTAAATCTTTGTAACTTTTTTGAGCATTTATAATGCAGCAGAAAAATTAATTTACACTGGAAATTAAAGAGGTAATGGAAAAACCTGCCGATTATTTTTTTATAAAATACCTTAAGAGTTTTGCCATGATAAAAATTATTATATGAAAAATAGTAAAAAAACTGATTTAATTCTTCTTCATGCGCCAAGCGTGTATGATTTCAGGAAAAAAAGTATTATGTTCGGCCCTGTCAGTGATCTGGTGCCTTCCTCACCAATATTTGAGATGTATCCTATAGGTTTTCTTACTATGACTAATTACCTGGCCAAGAGAGGGCTTAATGTAAGGATAATCAATCTTGCCTACAGGATGTTTCATGACGCGGATTTTAATGTGGAAAAATTTATAAAGAATTTAAAGGCAAAAGCTTTTGGAATCGATCTGCACTGGCTTCCCCACTGCCAGGGCTCGTACGAAGTAGCAAAAATAGTAAAAAAGTATCATCCGGATACTCCTGTTATTTTTGGAGGCTTTTCATCATCCTATTTTTATAAGGAACTGATTGAGTTTGAACCGGTGGATTACATTATACGGGGAGACTCGGCAGAGGAGCCATTGTATAGGCTGGTGAGTCTTATAAGAGAAACAGGTTCAGCAGGTACCAGCCGCTTTAATATTGCCAATGAAGAAAGGCTGAAGCTTATACCTAATCTTGTATGGAAAACCGGCGGGCAGGTCGGGCAAATACATGCAAATGAGATTAAATGCATCTCCGGCGACCTGCAGGAAATAGACTTTGATTATCGTGTAATGTTTAAGGAAGTCCTGAAATATCGTGATATACGCAGCATCGTCCCTTTCTGCGACTGGTTCAGGTATCCTATCACTACTATACCTGTCGTGCGGGGCTGCAATAATAATTGTTCTAACTGCGGCGGTTCAAAATATGCTTTTGAAGTTTTCGGCCAGCGGGTCGCTCCGGCTTTCAGGGATCCGGGAAAGCTTGTCCAGGAAATCAAGACTATTAGAAAATACATTAACTCTCCAATATTTTTACTCGGTGATTTAAACAGCAATGGAAAAGAATATGTGACGGAATTTTTTAAGTTTGCAAAAGAGCTTGATAAGGATCTTCAGATATTTTTTGAATTCTTTACACCCCCAAAGGAATGGTTTTTTGACGAAGCCTCTAAGGTTTTTTCAAAAGTCTGTTATGAGATTTCCCCTGATTCCCATGATGAGGAAATACGAAAAATCATGGGTAAAAGCTTTAGCAATGAGGACATGATAAAAAGTATTGAATATGCGCTTTTCAGCGGCGCAGCGAGATTTGACCTGTATTTCATGACAGGCTTGCCGCACCAGACTAAAAAATCAATTCTTGAAACAGTGGATTTCAGCAGGGAGGTCTATGAAAGGCTTGGATGGGATAAAAGGTTCGCGCCGTTTATTTCGCCTATGGCCCCATTTCTTGACCCGGGCAGCAGGGCATTTGAAAACCCCGGAAAGTTCGGCTACAAGCTGCTTTTTAAGACATTAAAAGAGCATATCGAGGCAATTACAATGCCCTCCTGGAAGTATATCTTAAATTATGAAAGCGATTATATAAATAATGATGACCTTGTATATGCAACATATGATGCGGCTCTGGGCTTAAACCAGCTAAAGGCAAAATCAGGCTCTATAAGCGAGAATGTAATGCAGGATAATAAAGCTAGGACAGAAAGGGCAATAAAGATAATGCAGCGCATAGACGGGATAATGAAAATTGATGATAAAGAGCTGCGGGAAGTAAAGCTTGGTGAGCTTGGCAAAGAGACCTATAAGTACAGCCTTTCAACTGTCTGCGAAAAAAAAGAGCTTGAATTTCCACTCTCAAATAAGAGCTTTAATTGGTTTGAGATAATCAAGACCTCCCTGACTAATAAATAATGGATACCAAAATAATCAATACTTTCATAACTGATAAATGATGGATAATAAAATAATCAATACTTCCATAACTGATAAATGATGGATAATAAAAAGTCAAATGATATCAGTATAAATTTTTTACAATCCGGTTTGGACAGGCTTGAGCGATATCTTGAGGATTATTCTGAGACTCTTGAAGGTATTTTAAAGGAAACGGTTAAGAATACTCTGATTGCAGGCGGCAAAAGGATAAGGCCTTCACTTTTTTTGATTTGTGCAAAAAATGAAAATTATGATATTGATTATCTGATGCCTGCCGCTGCATCAATAGAGATCGTTCATACTGCTTCACTTATCCACGACGATATCATAGACAAATCCATATTACGAAGAGGCAGGCGCACAATACATAATACCTATAATAAGGACACTGCCAAATTTGTCGGGGATTATTTATTCACCCAAAGCTTTTCTCTTCTTAACAGTTACTCAATTGCAGGGATCGTAGAGGAGATGTCAAAAGCTGCACAGCTTCTTGTAAAAGGTGAATTTGACCAGCTTAAAACCAAAAAAGACTTTTATCAAAATGAGAAAATATATTTTGAAAAAATCTTTGAAAAAACATCCTCCCTCTTTAAAGTCAGCTGTGCCCTTGGGGGAATTTTATCAGGTTCATCCCAAACAGATATCAAAAACATGGAAAAATTCGGGGAATATATCGGCATATCTTTCCAGATAAATGACGACCTTATAGATATAGACATAAACAACTCGCCTGATGGAGTCGGTAAGCCGGTCGGCAACGATATAAAACAGGGGGACATAACACTGCCATTTATTTATGCCTTCAATGACATTTCATTCAGGAGTCGAATCAAATCTTTAATGCTAAAGGACAGCCTTTCCGATACTGATATGCAATCCATATTAAAGCTTCTTACTGATACAGGAGCAATAGCCAAAACGAGGGAAAAATTTTACTCCTACCTCGGCATGGCAAGAGAGGTAGCCAGCCTTATTGACGGGTCGGAAAGAAAAGAAGGCTTGATAAAAGTCTGCGACTATATTATGCAGGGATTAGAAAAAGGACACTTGCAAAGCCCCAAGTCTTAATGCAGCAATGTTTTTTTGTTTTTATGTTTTTAAGCTTGCAAACCTTGATGCTTCGGTGATTGTAATACTGTTTGGAACTCCGATAGCAGTAGCCACTTATACGCAGAGCGCCAAATATGAAACTGGCCACGATTTTATTTCTTCTGCTATCATAACTTCAACGATTGCTTCTGCGGTTACACTCTCTGCGTGGCTTTTTATTGTGAAGATGTTTTTTTAATAAAAAAATGTTTTTACAATAAAACTGTTGAATTTGATTTTTATATTATTCATTTTTTTCATTAATGAGGTTAGTGTAAAATCTCTAACTATATCGGCTTGTTGGCCTGAAAACTTCTTTATTTTCTAGAACTGTAAACTACAAAAAGAATTTTTTAAAAATAAATAAGAAAACTCTTGATTTCTTAATTCTTAGTAATTATTATCATATGATATAAATTTAATCAAAAGATATAATTAGGCATAATATTCAAATAAATATAATCAAAAGATTTTTTAAAATGGATATGTGTAATTGTAGATTTATGATTATAAAAAATACTTGTTTTTATAATTGATAGAGAAATTATTAAAAATTTTATACTAATTTTTATTGTAAAAAAAAGAAATGGAGAAGTTTTATGATCGTAAATAAAAAAGGACCTATAGAAATATTAAGTGATATGGAAATTGAAAGAATCAGGAAAGCATCTTCAATCATCTTAGAAGAAGTAGGATGTAAAATTTATGATGATATAACTTTAAAAATACTAAATGATAATGGGTTTATAGTGGACTTCAACACTAAAATCGTAAGATTCCCGGAAGAAAAATTGTATGAATATTTGTCTTTTGCCACAAAAAATAATAGTTTTACATTATATGGAAGAAACCTGAATAAAAAAGCGGAATTTGGACGAGGAAAAACAAATATAATGTCATCCTCCGGTCAGTATATGGTATATGACTCTGTAACAGGTGACAGAAGGTATGCCTGTACCGATGACATGGCATCCGCAGCCAGGGTATCCAGTTATTTGGAAAATATTGACATAGTCGGATCACTGGTTGTGCCAATGGACATAGATCTTGAAACAAGTGAAATCCAACAGGAAATAATATTACTGAATAATACCGATAAGCCGATTTCTTTTTGGATGACAGATGCCGAAAGTGCAAAACATCAAATTGAAATCATGAAAATAGTAAGAGATGGGCAGGGGGAATTAAAAACCTACCCCTTCTGCCAGTGTTTTATTGAGGCTATCAGCCCGCTTCAGTATACGAAGGAAAGCCTGGGGGTTTTAAGATTATTTGCAAAGGAAAATCTGCCAATCGGGTTTGGCCCTATGGCAATGCAAAGCGCTACAGCGCCATCTACGGTTGCTGGAACCATTGCCCAGGAAAATGCAGAAGTACTGGCAGGCATAACAATATCACAGGTCATTAATCCCGGGAACCCCGTAGTTTACTGGGGTATTCCCCATTGTATGGACCTGTCGACAGGCAATATGAGTTTTGGTTCGCCGGAACAAAGCTTACTGGCAATTTCACTTGTGCAGGTTGCAAGATCTTATGGTTTTTATTCAGTTGGCATCAATACAGGTTTATCGGATTCACATTTGATAGATGATGCTCAAAGCGGTTTCGAAAGGGGTGTTGCTCTGCTGAACGGGATTTATTCAAAAGCTGACATATTGGCTCATCAGGGCATTTGCGGCCAGGATAGCTGCGGTTCGATACTTGAATTAATCATTGATGACGAATACTTAGCTTTCTTGAAAAGATTTTTTAATTTTTTTGAAGTCAATACCGATACATTAGCCGAAGGGTTAATAAAAAAAGTTGGAATAGGTGGAAACTTTTTAGTCGAGGATCATACAATAAAACATTTTAAGAATGAAATCTTTTCTCCGTCTATTTTAAACAGGGAGAATTGGAGCAGCTGGACAGCTAAAGGTAAAAAATCCACTAAAGACAGAGCAATGGATAAGTACTTTGAATTACTAAAGCATTGCAAGATAGAGCCTGTTGAAGAAACTAAAATGGAGGAAATAAGTAAAATATTAAAATCAGCAAAAAACAGCAAATAAATTAACAATAAAAAGAAAGTAATCTTATCTGTTATAGGTATCAGGAAATAATAAAAGCAATTATTGTTTTTATAAGGAGGAGGTGAATACTAGACAGTATCAAATATAGTAAAAAATTTTAAAAAGGAGGCAAAAGTGAAGAGGACGATTATCTGGTTTCTCTTAGCAGTTTTCTTAGTAACAATTTCTTTTGTTGGAGTGAGCTGCAAAACAGCTGCAGTTAGCACAGAGACGGCCGGTGAAACTGCGGCTTCAGCTGCAACAACTGCAGCAGGCGCAGAAACAACAGCAGCATCAGGAAAAGAAGTAGTAACCCTGAAATCTCTGTTTATGAGCCAGGCAGGCTACAGTGAAGACGATATCAGGAATATAACCAATTCGTTTATGGAAGCAAATCCCAATATAAAAGTTGATTTAACTTTTGTAGCATATGAGAATTTGCATGACAAGATAGTAACTTCTGCATCAGCAGGTTCCGGAGGTTATGATACCATACTGATAGATACAGTTTGGCCCGCAGAATTTGCATCAGCAGGATTTTTACTGGATATTACAGATAAAGTCTCAAAGGAAATGACGGATGACATATGGCCCGCTGCATTAAAGGCAGTCACGTGGGAGGACAAACTTGTTGGAATGCCATGGCTAAATGATGTGGAATACTTTTATTATAATGAAAAAATGATTAAACAGGCAGGTTTTGATGCACCGCCAAAGACATGGACCGAATTAATAGAACAATCAAAAGTATTAAAAGAGAAAGGTATAGCAGAATATCCGTTTATTGATGAATGGGCGCAGGAAGAAGCGCTGACTGCACAATATACCCAATATCTATATGCTTTTGGCGGTGAATTCTTTGATAAAGATTTCAACCCTTTATTCAATAAGGGTGGAGGATTGAAGGCCCTTGAGTTTATGGTAAATAACACAAAGGCAGGATATATAAATCCTGCATCAATCGAAAGTTCCTGGGAAGCATGCAGAAATGTTTTTTCACAGGGTAAATCAGCATTTTGTTTAAATTTTACCTATATGTGGGGTCTTGTAAACAATCCCGATGAATCTAAAATTGTCGGTGATGCAAAACTGGCATTGATGCCTGGAGAAAGTGCAACAAGTGTAACACTAAACGGCGGAATGGGGTTGGGGATTTTCAGCAAAACCAAATATCCTGATGAAGCCTGGGAATATGTTAAATATTTAAGCAGTAAGGAAGTTCAAAAGAATTATTCCAAGAATGCCTTACCAATATGGATGTCACTTTTTGATGATCCAGTTGTAAAACAGGCTCAGCCGGATTTGGTGGATTTATCAAAAGAACAGTATAAATATATTATAAACAGGCCGATTGTTCCCTGGTATTCTGCACTGTCAAGACAATTTCAAATTGAGATACACAGTGCGATTCTAGGAGAAAAAACTCCACAGGAAGCGCTTGATGCGGTCGCAAAGACAGCAGCAGACTTAAAGGCACAGTTCAGTAAGTAAAAAACAGGAAAAGGATGTAATTTGCCGGGGGATCGATATTGTGCCGATCCCCCGTAATCCGGATTTGATGTTATTGGTTGATATTATTTATAAATAAATTAGAAATTTTATGAAAACAAGTTCGATGTCACAAAAAAAACTTGCTCTTATCCTGGTAATCCCTGCAGTTGTTGTAATCTTTGGGATTGTCATATATCCATTGCTAAATGCTTTATATCAAAGCTTTTTTAATACCAACCTGGCATATCCTCTACTGACTAAATTCATTTGGCTGCAGAATTATTTAAGTGTTTTTAAGGATATCTATTTTTGGAAATCCCTCTATAATACGGTTTATTTTACGATTATATCAATGGTTTTAGAGTTAATTTTTGGATTCATAGTTGCCCTGGTATTAAATGAAAAGTTTTTCATGAAATGGCTCGTTCGAACGTTAATAATAATTCCATGGGCTATACCTCCTGTAGTTAATGCGACTGTATGGAAATGGATTGCAAATTCAGAGTATGGCAGCCTAAATTCAATCCTGAAATCATTGGGAATAATAAAAGAATACCGGATATGGCTCTCAGACCCTTTCTGGTCAATGATGATAATTATACTGGCGGATGTCTGGAAATATACGCCGCTTGTAGCCATAATGCTGCTGGCTGCGTTACAGACAATTCCGGAAGATTTATATGAAGCAGCAAAAATTGATGGCGCCAACTCATTCAGAAGGACCATTAGTATAACTATTCCTCTGATAAAGCCTACAATTATTGTTGTGCTTATACTCAGAACGTTTGAGGCGTTTAAGGTATTTGATTTAGTTTTTGTCATGACCAGAGGAGGTCCTGCTTTCAAGACAACAGTTGTTTCCTATTTCACATATCTTGAGACATTCAGCCAGCTGAATATCGGTAGGGGGTCTGCAATTGCATATATAATAGTTATTTTCATGAGTATTTTATCATATCTTTATATACGAAGTATGAAGGACAATATTAATTAAGGGCCGATATTATGAAAATTAATTTAAAATATAGAAGCAAGAGAGTTTTTCTGTATGTTTTGATAATTATTATTTTATTTTTTACTCTTGCTCCTTTTTTGTGGACCATAATTTCCAGCATATCCACCAATCAGGAACTTCTTTCTGCTCCAATACATATAATTCCCCAGAACCCGACTTTTGAAAGATACAAAGGTATTTTTACGTCCACTGATACAAAAATGGTAGCCTTTAAAAGAGGTATTATAAATAGCTCAATTATTGCCTGTGGAGTTACAGTGCTATGCCTGGTAATTGGCACTTTTGCCGGCTATGCTTTTGCAAGACTGAATTTTCCAAGAAAAAATATGACTTTACAGGTATTTCTTTTTACGAATATGATTCCTCCGATTGTCATAATAATTGCAATTTATTTTATTTTTTCCAAATTAAAGCTGCTGGATTCAGTTTTTTCATTAATATTCCTGTATTCTTCATTTATTTTGCCATTCATAATATGGATGATGAGGTCATATTTTCTTACTATTCCAAAAGACCTTGAGGAAGCCGCCATGATAGATGGGTGCACAAGGATAGGCGCTCTATTCAGGATAATGATTCCATTATCGACTCCTGGCCTGGTTGCAAACGGAATTCTGGCATTTTTAATGTCATGGGAAGAATTTCTTTTTGCCCTGATCCTGACAACCGATAAAGCAAAAACCATTACTGTGGCCATTGCCGAATTTACAGGCAAACAATACGTCGACTATGGCATGATGGCGACAGGAGGAGTGGTAGGTGCCATAGTACCGGTTTTAATAACATTAATATTTGGAAAATATATTATTAAAGGGCTGACATCGGGGGCAGTAAAAGGCTAAAGAACCCGGATAGTAAAAAGAATATAAAGTGAATAATTAATAGAATTATTGTCCCAGTAAAACAAATGAGTAAACAAGTAATTTTAATTGGAGATATAAATATAGATTTATCCCTGAAGGGCATCAGGAATATTTCAGAAATAAAACTAGGCGCGGAACTGGGCATAGATGAATATACTTTTGATATCGGCGGCTCAGGCTTTAATTTTATTAAAGCATTGAACAGCTTTGGAGTAAAAACAGATTTTTATGGGAAAATAGGCAATGACTTTTTTGGACATAATATAAAGGAACATTTAAAAAATAATAAAATAAACAATTCACTGATTATTAGTGATGAAATTAAAACTGGTATAACTACCATGATACCGATTAAAAAAAACAGATTTTTTTTTACTTATAGCGGCGGAAATGAATATTTGGGCATAAACGACCTTGATTTCGGGAAGATAGACCGGTTTGATCATGTACACTTAAGTTCCTATTATCTTTTAAAAAGCCTTCAACCGGATTACATTACTATCTTAAAAAAAATTAAAGCAAACAAAAAAATTACAATTTCTTTTGATATCGGGTTTGACCCTCTCAGAAATTGGCAAAGTGAGAAAGTTTTTGAGATTTTAAAATATGTGGATATTTTTTTACCCAATGAAACAGAAGCTTTAAATATCACAAAATCAAAAAACATAGAAAAAGCGCTGGATATACTTGCAGCTCAATGTGAAATTGTCATAGTCAAGCTCGGTCCCAAGGGGTTAACAGCCAGCACAAAAAGAAATACCGGAAGCGAAACAATTAGCCTTTTGCCATATGATGTGAAAGTGGCAGATACTTCATGCAGCGGGGATTGTTTTGATGCAGGTTTTATATATGGATTTTTAAACGGTTATGGTTTTCAAGACTCGCTGGATCTTGCCAATGGCTGCGGTTCCCTGCAGGCCAGTAAACTGGGCAGTTATAAATTTAAGGATTTGAGTGAAATCGTTGACTTCATGAAAGTTACGAAAAAAGTAATAAAATAAAATAAATAAATAAGTAAAAGAAAGGGAAAATTTTATGGATAATTTTAGTATTTATGGAGAGATCCATGATCAGCCTGAAACCTGGAAATCAATTATAAGTAGTTTCAGGAAAGAAGAGCAAAAAATAAAAGAATTTCTTGGTAAGAAAGATACTTTTATATTTTCCGGCTGCGGCTCCGGCCATAATGCTTCGGTTTATTCAAAAAATATAAGTGAGTTTTTTTTAGATAAAGTCTGCCATGATTATCAGGCTTCCGAGATAAAATTCTATGCGCCTGAAATCTTCAGTAAAGGTAATATCCAAAATACAGTTACTTTCCTTTTTTCAAGGTCTGGCGAGACAACTGAGACTGTCGATGCTCTCAAAAATATCATAAAGAATAAATTTTCAACTTCTTTTGGTATAACATGCTATGAAAATAGCTTTTTATATAAAAACTGTGATTATTCTTTTTCCCTCGCTGATGCTAACGAAAAAGCAGTAACTACCACAAAGTCTTTGACCTCTATGGATCTATTATCGATTCTGATTTTTAATTCCATATCAAAAGGTGTTGATTTGACAGAAAGCATCGACAAACTGCCGGATTTATGTAAAAAAGTAATTGAAAATTTTGAAGGACTGGCAAAAAAAATAGGCGAAACAGATAAGATCAATAAGTTTTTTCTTTTGGCCAACATGCCGAATTTCGGTATTGCGAGAGAGTCAAAATTAAAACTGCTGGAAATGACTCTTAGCTGGGCCGATTGCTTTAATACTCTTGATTTCAGGCATGGCCCAAAAGCGGTAATTGATAAAAACTCTCTTGTTGCAATATTTCTTACCGATAAGGGAATTGAATATGAATTGCAGGTTTCAAAAGAAATGAAAGAATTGGGAGCCGAATTACTTATATTTGGAGATAAGGTCCCTGAAAGTTTTTACGGGCTGACAGAAAACATTGTGGACTTGAGTGAAAATGTAAGCGAGTGGATAAGAGGAATATTGTTTTTGCCTTTTATTCAACTATTAAGCTATTACAAAGCGCTTAAGAAGGGGCTTGATCCGGATAATCCGAAAAATCTTTCATATTTTGTAGAAATCAAATAATTTTATCAACAATATTTTTAGAAAAAATCATGATAAAAAATGAGATTTTAAAAATCAAGATTGCCAAACTTTTCTATCAAAACGGTTTTTCCAAGATTGAAATCGGGGAAAAGTTAAGGATTTCCAGGTTAAAAGTTGCAAGCTTACTGGAGGATGCTGTTACGGATGGGATTGTGAAAATAACAATAAATGAGCCCGAGAATTATTATATCGACCTTGAAAATAAAATTGAGAAGAAATTCGGCATTCATAGAGCCGTTATAATCGAGACCGGTGTAAATTATGAAGAAACGAAAAGATATATTGGGAGGGCGGCAGCAAATTGCCTGGAAAGCCTTATTTACGATAATGACATAATAGGAGTAGCGTGGGGTTCTTCGATATTTGAAATGGTAAATGCCCTTCCTGAGAAAATAAACAGGGACAATATTACATTGGTCCAAATTACAGGGGGTTCTGAGCAGGTGCCCATGGATGTAAATGCTTCAGAACTTACGAGAAGGATTGCAAAAATCTTTGATGCAAACAGCTATTATTTGCATGCGCCTGCAATTGTAACTTCCAGGGAAGCCAGAGATATTTTGATTTCAGAAATCGGCATAAAAAAAACTTTCGAGATGTTTAACAAGGTAAATTTTGCAATTGTCGGTATAGGCTCAACCTTACCAGAGCCTTCGACAATACTTTACAGGAACGGGATTATAAAAAATAGCGACATTGACAGTATTTCCAGGAATTGTATGGGTGATATTAATTCATATTTTTATGATAAAAATGGTATTGAGTGCGATATTACTTTACAAAGCAAAGTAATCGGCATGAGCTTGGAACAGCTAAAGAAAGTAAGAAGTGTAATGGCTATTGCGGGCGGAGAACAAAAAATTGACGCAATATACAGTGCTTTAAAAGGCCGTCTTGTGAATATAATTATTACAGATAAAAAAACTGCAGAAAGTATTTTGTCAAAATAATAACTGGAGAAATAAATATGGAAAAATTTAAGGAATTCGGATTTGTAAATACAAAAGAAATGTTTAAAAAGGCTTATAATGGGAAATATGCCGTTCCTGCTTTCAACTTTGTGTGCCTTGAGCAAATGCTTGCGATAGTTGAAGCATGCATGGAAACAGATTCACCTTTTATACTGCAATCTTCTGCAAATGTACGCAAATATATTGGTTCGACTATGGTTCAGAGAATGGCTCAGGCATGTGTTGAAACAATGGAGCAAAACGGGAAGAAAATACCCATGGCTTTAAACCTTGACCACGGCATGGCATTTGAAGAATGCAAGTCATGTGTTGACTCCGGTTTCTCGTCAGTTATGATTGATGGTTCAGCTCTTCCATATAAAAAAAATATTGAACTGACTTCAAAAGTTGTCGAGTATGCGCATAAATATGATGTTTCTGTTGAAGGTGAATTGGGGGTACTTTCAGGGGTTGAAGACGGAGTAATACATAAAGAATCTCAATACACCGATCCGGCTTTGGTGGAAGATTTTGTAAAGAGCACCGGAGTGGACAGTCTGGCAATATCAATTGGCACATCTCATGGTGTTGTAAAAATTAAGTTAAAAAAAGGCGATCCTTTTCCGGAGTTAAGATTTGATATTCTTGGAGAAATTGAAAAAAGATTGCCATATTTCCCGATAGTTCTTCATGGAGCTTCAGCGATTATGCCTGAATATGTTGATATGATTAATCAATACGGCGGAAAGATTGAAAATGCGCAGGGTATACCGGAAAGCCAGATAATTCAGGCAACCAAAACAGCAGTATGTAAAATAAATATTGCCTCCGATGGTTATATAGCAGCAACTGCAGCAGTCAGAAAAGTTCTTATGGAAAATCCTGCAGTGATAGACCCAAGAAAGTATTTGTCTGCAGCCAGAGAAGAAATGCGCAGCCTGTATATAAGAAAGATAAGGGATATTTTTGGTAGTGCAGGGAAAGCATAGTATAAAATTTTCCGGCATTCAAGAGGAAATATCAGTCTCAATGGAATTTAAAGATCAGGTGGTTTATGAATCATATAAAAATAATTCAGTACATCTTGATTATGTTACACAGGAATGGCAAAAGAATGTAAACCAATTCCTTGGAATGGATTTCGAGGATTATTCATAAAGCATCTGGTAAAAGAAATAGCTGCCCATTACTTTCCTGATATAGTTACGGGTCTCATCATATGGGATAAGCTCAATAAATTCGTCTATATTCTTATCGCCCATTTCTGATATCCACTTGCTCATTGCCCCTGGTCCGCCATTATATGCGCCGCTAGCATAATAGTTGTTCCCGTTGAAATTTTTCAACTGCTCACTTAAGTAAAAACATCCCATTTTTACGCTGGTCTCCGGGTCCAGAAGCATCTGGCTGTTGAAGTTTTTAATGCCGAGTGAGTTTGCTATACTCTTTCCTGTTGCGGGCATCACCTGCATAAGCCCCAAAGCGCCGACATAGGAGCCTGCCTCAGGGTCAAATCTTGATTCTTCCCTCATGACCGCAAGTACATAGAGCGGGTCCACTCCAAATTCAGCGCTGTATTTTTTAAGGTATTCGGGGAAAGCATACGGATAAATAAGATAATACAGGTAGTCTTTATATGGCGACTTAAGGCTGTTTAGCAGTTTTGAATAATTGCCGGATATCACTTTCTGGGAATTGATATAATCCATTGACTTAAGGTACAGTGTTGAAAGCTGCAGGAGTCCGATATTGTCGTTTTCAAGCTGGCTGTGCGACGCTTCAATTTCTTTGTCTGCGCTCTGGTAAAGTTTAATAACAAGAAGCTCTTTTGCCTTATCAATATGGCTGTAAACAATTTTTGCAGAGGCGTTGCCAGAAGTACTTTCGGTCGTGACGCCAGTGCCGGAGGCGCTGTCTGAAGTATTTGTGCCACCATTGTTCCCTGTACCGTTGTTCCCGCTTTCACTTGTATCAGACAGCGAGGTACCGCTTGAGGCACTGCCGTTCAGGTCATCATAAACATCAGGAAGTAGGCTGCCTATCTGCGGATTATCAGGATAAGCGCTTGTATTTATGAGCCCCAAATCAACGGTCTGGCCTG
>Ga0182021_10001700_pt1 | contig 25484 bp, 20 predicted proteins | sample 612E3MmetaG_FD_120493 | JGI IMG/M metagenome (GOLD analysis project Ga0182021, IMG submission 120493) | Permafrost microbial communities from Stordalen Mire, Sweden - 612E3M metaG (Illumina Assembly) | ecosystem: Environmental > Terrestrial > Soil > Wetlands > Permafrost | place: Sweden... | reverse complement strand
GCTGCTAACAACGGACGTTCTCCCTGGTTCCTCCTCCGTTTGAATGCGCAACTTAAACCTATCGGGCGATACTGGCACTTTGGAGGCATATTCGGGGTGAGGCCGATTGATTTCGCGGGCAGCGGAACCAAGGAGCTTCTCGTCTGGGGTGTCGATCAGGACGGAGCGTTGGAGAAGGAGAGCACTCGGGCGTTCGCGGCGATACTTGATCCTACGAAGATCGAAGGGGACAAAGAGGCCTCAGCCACGAAGGGTTTCGGGATTCCCACTTCGGAGGCCGATGCTTACTATATTCGTTTTCCTGAATCTGATATTCAGAAGTTGCTCGGCGCGCGTCCTCGAGTTGGCTTATTCTCAAGCCCCCGGGAAAGCAACTTGAGATTTGTATTCACCTCAGAAACAAAAGACAATCAGCCTCAATTTGACTTCTTCATCTCACGCGATTTCCACGTTCTTGATGTGAAGCCCAGCAGCGCTACGATTGCAATGCACGCAGAGTTGAGAAAAAAAGGAAAGATCAAAAGCACCCTGGAGGAAGATCTTAAAGAGCTTGGCCGCAGCGTCCAGTACTGGAACGGTGTCAGTTGGTCATATGAATGGACCTCCGTAAAGGCGGCTCCAGCCGTGAAATAAAGTTCCAACCTTCTGTATTCCCGAATCCCGTCTTGCAGAACTCGTGCAAGACGGGATTTTTCTTTGCCCGGTTTACGCAAACGGATATGTATGAAAGGAAACACTCAAGGGCCTATGAATTGATGACATTGAGCCGCTCTACGCGGTCTGAATTGATCACAGGAACGGAAAACCAGCACCAGCCTTCGGAGGATCAATGAAACGTACCATTGTTTTTCTCTTGGTGACTTGCTCCTCCATCTGTCTCGCACAAACCGATTCGATGTTTGTCGAAAAGATGGACGGCACCATTCGAGCTTATCCCATTCCTCTCATAACTCAGATTTCATTTACCGGTCTTCCGACGAGCGTGCGTGAGCAAGAACTCGTCCAAAACGCTCTTTCGTCCTTCTTACTCTTTCAAAACTATCCCAATCCATTCAACCCGAGCACAACGATTCGGTATAGTCTGTCATCGGCGGGTGCCGTCGAGGTGAACATATTTGACGTTCAGGGTCGTCTTGTTTGCCCTCTCCTCAAGTCAAATCAGCCAGCCGGTGTGCACTCGCTGGTGTGGGACTCACGAGGCAGCCGGGGCAATGTCGTTGCCAGTGGAATCTATTTCTGTCAGGTCCTCTTCAATGGCAATTCGCTCGTAAAGAAACTCGTGCTCGTGAAGTAACTCTTGAAATCCATTTTTCGGGGAGACTACCATGAAACGCATCCTTCTTATTCTTGCTCTCATCTGCTTGTCATCTGTCGCTTTTTCTCAAACGAAGATGATCATCAGCAAGATAAACGGAACTGCTGATTCTTTGCTCCTGACAGATATCAGGAGTATATCGTTTGCATCTTCGCAGCAGAACCGCCAGATCCTCTTTCAAGAGAATTTCGAAAACGGAAATTTGAGTCCGTGGCTATCTCGGGTGACGACGCCCGTGATAACAACATCTGACTATGTAAGTCCTTCCCACGCTCTTACATTGCCTCCGGGGAGAGCTGACTACAGTTGCATCTACAGGCAACTGTCCGATACACTGAAAAGTGGGATCGTTGGGATAGAGTTTCGGATGATGAAAAAAGATTCTACTCAAAGAACTGCTTTCTATGGTATGCTCTTTCAGAAGCGTTCTGACGTAGCGTCCTACGCCAAAGTGCAAATGGCAATGGGGTTTGGTGGAAGCACCCAAAGTGATTCAGTGTTCGCACAAACCTGGAATTATGCCACCCCCAATACCACCATCTTCATCAAACAGATTGCAAAAATACAATCGAATCGGTGGTACAAACTTGGGATCGAATATAATTTCGCAACAAAGGTCTGCACCTATTTGCTGGATGATACGAAAATCGGGGAGCACACGTACGACATTGCCTATTTTGACTCCATTCTGTTCGGTGATCAGGATACGGATGGTGCAGACAGGGGCAATGTGTTCTTCCTGGATGACATCGTCGTCTACAGGAGATAATCGAAAGGAAATAGGTGGCCGCCAAAGTGCGCTCCCTAAGATGCGCAGAAATGGCCGACTTCACTGCCGCCGAAACTCCCCCTGGTATCATTCGATACTAACCTAAAGTATCGAGAACCCCTGCCTTCGAGAGGGGTGGCGGGGGTTCTCTGGGGGGGGACTCAGAACAGTATGATCTGAAAACAACGATTTCCCTCTGTCGACTCAACGGAAACATATCTTCATGAAAAGCGAAGAATTTGAACGTGCTCTGAGCGTGCTTCTGCGCCGACCAGGCATTGAATTTGTACGTGGTTTGAAATCGTTGCTCGAGAGAGATCCGGGATACCTGAAGGCACATCAGGATGCAATCACATTTGGCGTCCAAGAGCTTCTGAATAACGGTGGCATTTTCTGGGACGAGACGGCTCTCAAGGAAAACGGGGTAACTCTTATCCGTGAAGCATTGGAGAGATTGCAGATGGTTGAGAAGGAACAGGACTACGAATGACCACACCGAGTCCGAAGAAAATACTCATCGTCAATGATAACCGACAGGAGATGGTCACGCTTTCACAAATCCTCCTTCTGAATGGCTATCAACTATCATACTCTGAAGATGAGGCGATTGCAATCAAGCTTGCAAAGAAGACCAAGCCGGACCTGGTAATCTGCAATACCGTGAGCACAAAACTGGATGTGACCGCTTTCTTCCGTGCCGTCAGGTCGCATGCAGAGACGAGGCATGTTCCTTTCCTTTTCATTGCAGAATCAAAAGAGCAGTTGAAGGAACAAGTCGGTGATCTCCACCCCCAGAACCTTCTCCTGAAACCCTTCACCCGAGAGCAACTCGCGATCACCGTGCAGGAGAATCTCAAACGCTGACCTGCAATATCCTCGGATTGCGAATCTGGTCGCCTTTCGGTCACTTGCCTTTGTTCGCTGCTCTAGCTACCTTTGCATCACCCTTCTCGCACCGTATCATACTTCCACGATCAAGTGGAGATGTTATGTCAGTCTTCTATCATCGAAATCCACTCTTCTCGTTTCTGATCCTGAATCAATTATGCCGGGTTCCCGGTATTTTGGTGTGAAGTTTCATTTCTAAGAGAACGACGATAGTTGTGAATCATATCACCTATGGGAGCATGATTATGGACAAGACAAGACAAAGAGAACTCTTCGCGATTCTCATTCTATTGCTCGTTGTCGTTCCGGCATCGTTGTTCGCCCAATCGGCACCGGCCACCTCTACTGTCAACTATCCGGGTGGCGGTGTGATTCAGGCGGGCGATGCATGGGAATCATTCTTGCCGGAAGGCACAACGCCAAGCTATAGCGACGCGGGGACCTACACGACACTAGGTTATCGCAACTTCATTCGCCTGGGCAACTTCGACCGTGCCTGGACAACGCCTGCGACGCACTGGCCAGCGGCCTGGTTCTATACGAACTACTGGTACAAGAATGCCTGGGCCGGCGTGTTTGATCCAGATCCGACCTTCAATCCCGCAGCCATTGGTGGCAAGACCAACCCGAGCTACTTTGCCGCCAGTGGCGGTGGCAACTACGCACAGCTTACGTATATGCCGACGTTGCTTGGCGCTAAGGATGCCACCCGACACTACAGCGTTGAGCCATACTGGGTTGACGGCACACGGCGACAACATGCGGTGTACGAAGCAGCCTGGCCTACGAACGTGGGCATCGACATGAAGATTCGCGCCCATGGTTTCCAGGGGCCAAACTGGAACAACCTGAACGACTTCGTCATCCTTGAGCTCGAGTTCAAGAATACCGGAAACGTCGACATGGATATGGATGGTGTGACGGAAAAGGTGAATAACACGATCAAGGCGCTGGCGTTTGAACTCTCGACAGAGAGGTATATGTCGGTCGGGAGTTATGGCGGCGGTGGCCGAAACAACAATGATATTGTGCCCACACCACTCGTAGCTCAGGCAGCATGGATCGATGATCCTGATGCCTCGGGCGCACCGTGGGCATTTAGCACGATCCTCCCCAGTGCATCGGTGTTGAACCCTACAGCCGGGAATGTTGATATCGGATTTAATACTGGTCCTAAGAACTGGTATACCGACATCTGGACCGGTATGGTCATGATCGACGCAAAGCAGGGAGGTTTACCAGCGGATCGCTCGAAGACCGTTGTCGGCAACGCTACGAAAAAGACCATCTTTGGTACAGATCCGATTGGGGTCGGCTCACAGCGCGGATGGTATGTCTCCGGAGGAAGCCAGGCCCAGGTTTGGGGCTCCGGCAACCCGAAAGCACAGTTCCTCACAGCGACCGGTGTGTGGTTCCTGGATGGAGGCAAGAGCCGACAAACAGACGCGCAGAATTTCAATCTCAATCCCAATCCAAACTTCTTCTCCGGCGGCACGGCGGGCGACGTGACGACGTTTGTGCCGAAGGCATCCGGGGTCGGACGTCCGGATGGAGATTTCAAGAGCTCGAACATTTTCGACGCTCCATCATTCGAGGATGGCAAGGCAGACGCCTCAACAACCTACCCGACCGGCTGGGGAAAATTCTCCAAGGGGGCCAGCAACACGGAGAACTTCAATGGTGATATGTTCGCCGGTGTTGGCCCGTTCAGCCTCGCCCAGGGTGAGTCCATGACAATCGTCATGGCGACCGTCGCAGGATATCGCCTCGAAGGTATTCAAAAAGCAGTCCGTGCAGCACGCTGGGCGTATTCACAGAACTACAACATCCCGGTTCTTCCGCCGATGCCGGACGTCAAGGTTTCAGGCACGCCGGCGAAATCGATTGCAGTGGAGTGGGACAACCGGGCGGAGAGCGATGGGGAATTTGCAGGATACAAGATTTACAGGTCGTCCCAATATCTCAAGAAATACTTCCTCGACGAGGGGATGCGTGTGTCCGACCGGTATCAGGAAAACATGGTTCCCGGTCCGATTCCGGCAAACCTCAAGAAACCGGTCAACCCAAAGTTTGATGCGTTCGCCCAGGTCAACGCAACCGCCTCCCAGGGATCATATCAGCCCGACACATGGGGCACATGGGATCTGCTTGCTGTCATTCCGAAGCTTCAGCTCGCGAGCACGCCGGTCGCAACGACGACAGGATACAACTACAAATATGATGACAAGGATGTTGTGCTCGGGTTTTCGTATTGGTACTATGTTGCCGCGTACAAGGAAGGCACCTACACCGGTCCCGACGGTGAGACAACGAACCGTATCGAGACGCACTCGACCAATAGGAACGGCGCTACAGGATTGTGGGCGCTCACATTCCCGTTTGCAGCGCAGAACGCCAACTTTGGGAAGCTGGCCTCAAACGATGCAGCCCAGAGTGCCCAGGGCTTAAAGAATATCGGTGCAGCGGTGGTGCTTAATTCGGCGTTGGCAGTCGACGTGAACCAGGTCCCCATCATGTTCCGTCTTGAACAGAACTATCCTAACCCGTTCAATCCCTCCACGCGGATCGCGTTTGCGATTCCGAAAGCCTCAAAGGTCCAACTGAGAATACTTGATGTTCTCGGACGGGATATTGCGCTGCTTTTCGATGGCCAGAAACCAGCCGGTGCATATGAATTGCAGTGGGATGCGGGCAGTTTGCCCAGCGGCATCTATTTCTATCGGCTGCAGTCGGGGGAATACGTGGAGACGAGGAAGATGATATTGTTGAAGTAGAATCACCTTCAGCGCAGTCGTGTGATGACCAAAGCTCCTGCTTCACGTGTTGGCTGGATGTTCATATTGAATCCGAAATTGACGCTGCAGTTTGACGGATTGCTTTGTTGTGCGAAGCACCCTTGGAGGTTCCATGAAACGCTTACGAGCTACAATTCTTCTTGCCTTTTTCCTCCTGCAACCATCGTTCCAATCAATACATGCACAATGGGTGCAGACAAATGGTCCTCAGGGAGGCTACGTCAATTGTCTCACGCTGAGTAGCGGCAACCTCTTCGCGGGAACGAACGGTGCCGGAATATTTCTCTCCACCGACAACGGTACGACATGGAAACCTGTGAATACCGGACTGACAAACCTGTATGTCCGTTGCATCGCCGTCAGCGGCGGAAACATCTTCGCGGGGACATCGACAGCCCTGTTCCTCTCATCCAACGCGGGTGCAAGCTGGACGGCTATGAATTCCGGATTGCCGGCTGCCGGTGTAAGGTCTCTGATGGCCACTTCGACAAGTGTCTACGCGGGCACGGATACCAATGGTGTCTATCTCTCGACAAACAACGGTAACTCATGGATCGCGGTCAATACCGGTTTGATGAACAAGACTGTGTGGTCGCTCGCGACAAGTGGAACGAATGTCTACGCGGGTACAAATGACGGCCTCTTTCTCTCAACAAATGCCGGAGCAATCTGGACGGATGCGAGTTCGGGACTGACCAATAGAGTCATCAGGTGTCTTGCTGTCAGCGGAACGAGCATCTACGCTGGCGTCGACAGCAACGGCGTCTTCATCTCAACAGACGGCGGATCAAACTGGTCGGTATCGAGCCGCGGATGGCGAATCGGATCTGTTCGGTCGCTTACGGTGAGTGGTCCGAAAATCTTCGCAGGGACATATGGCAGCGGGGTGCTCCTTTCAACAAACAGCGGGGTGGACTGGTCCATCAGCCAGTCAGACTTCTCAAGCTTCATCGTAAATGGCATTGTTGTGAACGGTAGCTCGGTCATAGCGGGAACGTACAGTGGCGGAGGAATTTACATTTCGACGAACAACGGCCAGAGCTGGACTGTCAGGAGCTCCGGCATGGTCAACACCTATATCTACAGTCTGGCGGCCAATGGAACTGATCTCTTCGCGGGCACATGGATCGATGTGTATCGATCTACTAATAGCGGAGTTGACTGGACTCCGCTGAATTCCGGATCGTCAAATTGCTATTCGATCGCCGCCAACGGTCTCATGCTTTTTGTTGGAACACATTATGGTGGGTCGGACGGCGCTGTGTTTGTTTCCACGGATCGCGGGACAACGTGGGGATCTGCCAGCCCGAGGATGTCGGATGCTCCTGTCCGGACGCTCGCCATCAGCGGATCGAATCTGTTTGCGGGGACTGCTGGCAGTGGTGTGTTTCTGTCGACCAACAATGGCTCAACGTGGACAGCGGTAAACAATGGTCTGTCGAACCTATCCATTTGGTACATCGCCTCCAGCGGGACGACGCTGTTCGCGGGGACCGACGGAGGCGGCGTGTTTATCTCGACGAACAATGGTGGCTCCTGGTCGGCCATGAACACGGGGCTTTCGAACACATCGGTACGGGCTCTCACGTTCTCCGGCACAAAACTGTTTGCAGGGACTGCGAGTGGCGTCTTCGTCTCAACGGATAACGGTGCACACTGGTCGCAACCCGGTTCGTTGAACACAATGATCCTTGGTCTCGTCGCTAGCGGAACCAATCTCTTCGTCTGCACGAATGGAGGTGTGTACCTTTCGTCAGACGACGGTGCAAATTGGGGGACGGTCAACACTGGATTGACAAATGTGAACATCATCTCTGTGGCGATCCAAGGGGCAAGTCTCTTCGCAGGTACGCCCAGTGGTGGTGTATGGCGGCGGCCGCTTTCGGATATGATCAGCGTTCCATCGTCGCAAGCGACGTTAACCGCTATCACCCCTCTCTCCGTTGGCAAGGGAAATGACTTTACCGTCGAGATCAAGGTCGGAGACTCGACTCGTACATCAAACATCTTCGGTGCCAGTTTTGATCTGCTCTACTCAAACACCTCCTACATCGATTTTGTCTCGGCTGATGTCTCGGGTTCGTTTCTTGGATCAGATTTGCTCTACATCCTTACGCCCGATGACGCGATTGGTAAAGTGAGTGTAGGCATCTCGCGTAAAGCACCGTTGCCTGGCGTGAGTGGGGGAGGGACGCTTCTTCGTCTCAAGTTCCACGTTTCTCCGACTGCACCCGACAACGGAACCGTGACCTTCAGCTTCGCGAATGTTTCGGCGAGCGATCAAAATGGCAACTCTATTACGCTGACACCAATTTCAGGTACGACCACAGTACAAGGCTTTACAGTGTGGCCCGGAGATGCGGACAACAGCGGGGTAGTAAATCAGGCCGACATACTTCCCCTTGGATTGTACTGGGGTAGCAGAGGACCGGCTCGATCGAACGCCTCGCAGCAATGGATTGCACAAGCAGCAACAGCTTGGGTGTCTCAAGCCGCAATATATGCCGATGCAAACGGAGATGGAGTGATCAACCAGGCGGATGTCATTCCAATTGGACTCAACTGGGCGAAGACCCATTCGCTTGGAAAGATCGGTTCGTCCGTCCACGGTGGCCCAAATGCGAATGCAGCCATCGCGCTGGGAACTCCGCTCCTGAGGGCAATCGGTCCAGCCTCGGTGAATGGAAAAAGCAACTTCGAAGTGAACATAGTCCTTGGTGACACCACAAATTCGGTGAGCAACCTGTTCGGTCTCTCGTTCGTTTTGGATTTCGCCGGCTCAAAGAACTTCATGCAGGTTGTTGAAGCAACGCAAGGCACGATGCTCGGGAGCGATGTGATATTCTTCCCTCAAATTGACAACAACAATGGCAATGTGGCATTCGGAATCACCCGCAAAGCAGGGCAGGGGGGCGTTACAGGCTCGGGACAAATTGCGAAGATCAAATTTGCAATCCTCAACCAAACAAGCATTGTAACATTTACGACACGAGACATACAGGCGAATGACGCAACCGGAAACCCGATCGCGATCCTGCCATCCTCTTCCTCGACCCTTGTTGGGGTCGAGCAGGCACCTTCGATTCCAACCGAGTTCTCTCTTCAGCAGAACTATCCCAACCCGTTCAATCCGAGCACAGCCATTGCGTACGCATTGCCAACACGGAGCTTCGTGCGGCTGTCGGTTATCAACGCCCTCGGACAAATACTTGTAGATCTCGTCAATGGGGAGCAATCTGCCGGATGGAACCAGGTTGTGTGGAACGCAAATGCCTCCTCCGGGCTCTATCTCTACAGGTTGGAAGCGGTGTCTCTGAGCGATCCAAGCAAACGATTCGTTGAAACCAGGAAGATGTTATTGTTGAAGTAGCGAGTTTTGAAGAGATCTTTCTCCAAGGCACTGACCGATGTTGGCAGGGGGGAAATCGCGCGGCCTCCGCAGAACCCTTCGGCGTCTGAGCGCCCGCCACCACAAGCTAAGATGGCGATCCTGACGCATGTCGTCTCCCGCCTCATTGCCCGCCGAGGTCATACCATACAAGAAAAAGGAGAAGAGGATGAAACTACGATCACTAGGAGCGTCAGACCTGTTGGTGAGTCCTATTGGACTTGGTTGCTGGCAGTTCAGCAAAGGCAGAGGGCTTGCCGGCAGGTACTGGCCGGTGCTGAGCGATGAGACCATCAAGGAAATTGTGAAAGTGAGCATAGAGGGGGGAGTCAACTGGTTCGATACGGCCGAGTTGTATGGCAATGGTGCGTCGGAGAAGGCGCTGTCGACTGCACTGATCTCACTTGAGAAGACGACGGGCAATGTCGTCATCGCCACGAAATGGTCGCCCATGTTCAGGACGGCCGCGTCAATTCTTCGTACAATCGATGATCGAATTCGATCACTTCAGAACCTGCGTATTGACCTTTATCAAGTACATCAACCTCTAGGGTTTTCGACCGTCGAAAAGGAGATGGATGCAATGGCGAGATTGGTTGATGCCGGGAAGATCCGTTATGTCGGAGTGAGCAACTTCAATGCAGATCGAATGCGACGTGCTCATGCGCAGCTCCGTCGCCATGGACTCGCGCTGGTGTCCAACCAAATGAGCTATAGCCTGCTGAAGAGAGGGATCGAAAAGAACGGAGTCGTTGAGACGGCAAAAGAGCTGGGTATCTCCATCATCGCATATTCGCCGTTGGCACAGGGGATCTTGACCGGCAAGTTTCACAAACAGAATGATCAGGCTGCTCAGCCCGTGGGGATCCGCAAGTACCTTCCCGGCTTCAGACGGGGAGGCTTGGAGCGAAGCCGGCCGCTGATCGCGCGGTTGGGGCAAGTAGCAGAAGCGCACGGAAGTACTCCTGCCCAGGTTGCGCTGCAATGGTTGAACAGTTTTCAGGGAGAACTGGTCGTGGCAATTCCCGGGGCATCGTCAGCTGCCCAGGCGATGCAGAATGCCAAATCGATGGAGATCGTGCTGACACAAGACGAGATGCACTCGCTCGATGAAGTGTCCAGGGGATGCCAACACGGCTAATGCTGCTTCGCGGACTCGATGAAAGACAGAGGTTGTTCATTTATCCGACTATCGCTTTTACCTCATTCTCCAAAGCATGCAGTTTGTCAAAGTTGAATTTCTTCTTTGCATCTCTGAGTATCCAGAAGATAACCCCGCTCATGAGTGCGGCAAAAAAGCACCACACTGATGCAAGATATTGCCAATAAAATACCGCTGTAACGAGAAACGATAAAGACATTAATATGCCCAACAGATGCGTTCTTTTAGTGCTCGAAACAAAAAGAGGAGTAACGGAAGCAATGAAGTAGGTTATGAAAGCGATCATTGTCCATGAGTTCGGGAAATCGTTCTTATACTGAATATGATACCCCATGATTTGCGGCGTGACATTGAAAAACAACAAACAAAAAGTATAATAGAGTGACGCCGATATCCCCATAGCGAGCAGGACCCATAGTATCTTTTTTCTTTTCTTACTCTTTTCCATGAAGAGGACTGAAAGAGGTATCATCATTGGCCAAAGAACCTCGGCCATGACTAAAAACATGTATGTGCAAAATGTTTCAATATGGGCAAGTTGCGGATTGCGTAATGTTAACCATAATAATCCCTCTGTAAATTGCTGCAGTCCAAAAAACAAAGGGATACTTGCAAAGACCATCTGGGAAGGTTTATGAACTTCCCTGACAGTCGCAACACCTATTGCCGAAATGACAACAGCGCCCGCAAAACTTGCATTTGCTGAAAAACACATAATAGTCCTCTTTCGCACAATATGGATGAAGGCTCTTAGTACAAGCGTTTCCTTTGCATACGCTATCGAAGAAACACACAAAGCGTAATAGCCCGAACGGATGAAAGAGTAGTTAATACTTGCCAGGAACGTTTTACTGAGCACGACCTTGATTTGGGATACGGTGCCTGGAGAGGCCCTTTCGTTCGCCCAGTGCGACGGGATGCCAATGTTCCGAGCGGTATTCATAGAGCGGGACTTTCCTAAAGAAATCCACAACACGTTGTCGGTAGGACAGGGACAGATGAAAGTCAGTGAGCGGCAAAAGAGAAAATCCCAGTCACCCTGAGCGCCCGCCGGGCCGCTTAGCGGGCTGGAAGTCGAAGGGTGCTCAGAGCCAGCCCGGTACGTGGTTCGACTTCCCGCCCGTGAGTGAGCTAGTATTGCGGTTGGGCGGGCGCTCACCACGACGGGGTTCTTTTTCAGGCCCACGGAAAACAAGCATGCGTCACCCTGAGCGCCCGCCATCACAAGCCAAAATGGCTTTCTGTCGTCAAATCGTCTCACTTTCCCCAATATACCGGATTTCCGGTATTGACATTGCACCCCCGCTGGGATAGATTCTGAGTAAGTGTGACAGGCCCGAAAGTCGCTTGTCTTCATCTCTCGCAAAAATCCATTACATTCGCAGCAATGGATTTGCAAATAATGCACTGGCTGGTAGCTATCGTCAGTTCAGCACATCATTGACCGAGATGGCCCCCCAACGTATCAGCGAAGCGCAAACGCGATATAGCATCATTGATCCCCAGCTCAAGAAAGCCGGATGGAATCTCTCCGACCGTACACAGGTCGCATTCGAGATCCCCGTCGCAGGCTATGATGGTTCTGTCTCAGAGGGGTTCACAGACTACTGCCTCTACCGGGAGGACGGAGAAGTCTTGGCCGTCGTGGAAGCGAAACGGACGAGCCGCGATGCTCGTGTTGGAAAGCAGCAACTGCTGCACTATCTCGAGGGAATTCAAAAGAAGCAGAGTTTTCGTCCATTCGGATTCATGGCCAATGGCGAAGAGATCTTTTTCTGGGATAGTGATGTCGCAGCCGAAAGACAGGTCGCCGGTTTCTTCTCCCCGGAGAACCTCGCACGCCTTCTCTTCCTGAAACAGAACCACAAGCCGCTCAACAGCGTTGAGATCAACCGCACAATCGTCGAGCGATCATATCAAGTTGAGGCGATCCGTCGCATTTCTGAAGCCGTGGAGGTAAAGAAGAAGCGGAAGGCGTTGTTGGTGATGGCGACCGGAACGGGGAAGACGCGTACAATCATGGCGTTGATTGATGTGTTCCTCAGAACTCACAATGCGCAGCGAGTTCTGTTCCTGGCCGATCGCGATGCGCTGGTGGAGCAAGCACTCACCGACGGGTTCAAGACATTCCTGCCGAACGAGTCGCGGGCGAGGGTGCGGACATACGATCTTGACGATGCAAAGAGGAAACGTATCTGCGTTTCAACTCTGCAGACGCTCGAGCTCTGCTACGGCAAATTCACGCCGGCCGATTTCGATCTCATCATAACGGACGAATGTCACCGTTCGATCTATAACAAGTTTACGGATGTTCTGGCATACTTCGACGGCATCCAGATAGGACTGACAGCCACCCCAGCGGAGTTTATCGACCGCGATACCTTCAAGTTCTTCGATTGTCACGAGAAAATTCCGACGTTTCTCTACACGTTCGATAAGGCTGTCGAGGAGAAATATCTCGTCGACAAAAACGTGTATGCTGCGCAGACGAAGTTCCAGCGCCAGGGAATCAAGGGCGCAAACATGACGGAGGAGGAGAAAGAGGAGCTGCGCAAGCGAGGCATCGATCCGGATGAGATTGACTATGAGGGAACTGACCTCGAAAAGAAAGTGACAAACAAGGACACCCTCCGCGCTCAGTGGGAAGAATTCATGGATGTGTGTTATAAGGACGCTACTGGACAATATCCCGGCAAATCCATCATCTTCGCCATTACGCACCAGCATGCCATGCGGTTGGCTGAGACGTTCAACGAGATGTATCCGGAGTACGAGGGAAAGTTGGTGCAGGTCATCGATTCAAAGATGGAGCGATCCCGCGATCTCCTGGCAATCTTCAAGAAGCAGGACATGCCGCGTATCGCGATCTCTGTCGATATGCTTGATACTGGCGTGGACATACCGGAAGTGACGAACCTCGCATTCATGAAGCCGGTGAATTCGCAGATCAAGTTTTGGCAGATGATTGGCCGTGGAACTCGCTGTCAGGAAGCCTGCCGGCATTTTGAGTGGCTGCCAAACGGAAAGAAGGAAGAGTTCTTGATCGTTGATTACTGGGAGAACTTCGAGCATTTCAACATGCTCCCCGCTGAGGAAGAGAAATCCACTCAGGTTCCAGTGTTAGTAACGATCTTCAATACGCGGTTGCAGAAGCTGCGCTTGCTCCTGGGCGAACAAACAAAGAACCCCCGTCACGCTGAGCGTAGTCGAAGCGTGTCACAAGCAAACAAGCCGGATCAAACCCTAACCGATTTCCAGCGCATCGTTCGCGACATAAGAGCCGACATTGCCCGCATACCACTCGAATCATATTCTGTGCGGAGAGCCTTAAACGAGGTTAGCGAAGCTTGGCAGGACGATTTTTGGCGATACATCACAGAGGTCAAGCTCGAGTTCCTGAGAATGAAAGTAGCTCCCTTGCTCCGATTCGTGCCATTTGTACGCCCGGCCGAAACGTTTTTCATAAGCAAGATGGAGCGGTGCGGACTTGCTCACTTGCAGCACAAGGATCTCGCGTCGCATATCCAGTCGATCCGTGAAGATGTGAGCCTGCTGCCGACGAATATCGAAGAAGTGAAAGCCCGGCAGCAACATATCGACCATGTGCTCTCAAACGATTTCTGGATGCACCGGACTCTTGCTACCATTGATGTGGCAAAGGAAGCGCTTTCTCCGGTCATGAAATTCAAGCGAGAGCGGCCATCGCTGGTCTTCGAGCTGGGATTGGACGACGTGATCGCCATGCGCAAGTGGGTATTCTTGCGCAAAGACTCTCAACGGATGTATGTTGAAGAATACCGAAAGCTCATCGAAGAGAAGATAGAAAAGATCGCAGCGACGCACCCAACGATTGCAAAGCTCAAATCCGGCGACACCGTTAATGCTGAGGATCTCGTGCGCCTGGAGGAATCGCTGGAAGCCGAGCTTGGCACAGACGAGATCAGTTTGGACGACGAGAACATGCTAAAGGCATTCGGTGTGCGTGTGGGGAGTCTCGTGGATTTCCTGAAGCATGTGCTCAAGATTGAAGCCCTTCCTTCTTACGAGACGGTGGTGCGAAAGGCGTTTGATGCATTTGTTCTTGAGCATAATTACAGCGCGGACCAATCCCGGTTTCTCAGAGTTGTTCAAAGTGTATTTATGCAAAGAAAACAAGTGGAGGTCTCTGATTTGTATGAAGAGCCTTTCACTTCGTTTGGTTTGAATGCAGTCGATAAGCTGTTCAGTGCCCGCGAAATAGCGGATTTGGTTTCACTTGTAAGAAGACTCGCTGCTTGAAGCGTTTGATGTTCACCTCGGACCAGTCCCCATTTCTGCGCGTGGTTCAAAGCGTATTCTTGAAGCGAAGGAGGCTGGACTTGGCCGATTTATCTGGGGAGTGACTTACGAATATTGGCACAAATGCTGTAGTCAAGCTTCTTGGTCACTGAGGATTGCGGTAACATAAAGGAGAAGCAGGTATGTCAGATGAAGCATCACGAAGAGAACACTATTCACAGAAAAGGCTGAACCAACTTCGACTTCGCATGAAGAACATGTCGGAGTTAAGAAGGTTTCCAGAACTGACGATATTCGGCGCAGGATCTTATGCTCGCCTTGAGGCCAGTCAACACTCTGATATCGACATGTTTTTTCTCAATGCTTCCTCAGAAGCTGATCTATTAGAGCCTCGCACCAGCCAACTGAGGTTGTTTGCCAGGGTGATAGATATCGTGGGAAAAATGGATTTCCCAAAGTTTTCTAATGATGGGGAGTACCTGAAAATCCTGCACATGGGAGACATGGTTGAACAACTCGGTGGCAGAAAGGACGACTACGATAACCACTTCACAACACGAATGCTGCTGCTTCTCGAGAGTCAATATCTTTGTCGTCCGGATCTGTACAACAAAGCGATTTCCCGAATAATCCAGTCGTACTTCAGAGACTACCCAAGGCATCGGAGTGACTTCAAACCCATTTTTCTAGTGAATGATATCATGCGCTATTGGAAGACGCTTTGTTTGAATTATGAGAACAAGCGGCTAAGAAAAACTTCCGACAAATATGCAGTTGTGACGCGACGCGTGCGAAACTTCAAGCTTAAAATAAGTAGAATGACTACATGTTTCGCAACGATCGCGCTTCTAGGTTGCAGAATGAAAGCAATCTCAGAGCAAGTCGTTGAGGAAATTGTGCGATTGACGCCCCGACAAAGGCTTCTCAGCATTCCCGAGCATCTGTCGGAATCTAAAGCTACGATTGACGAAATTCTTCTTCTGTACGGGTGGTTCCTGGAAATGACTGCGCTGTCGACGAATCAGTTGGAACGGCATTTCACGGATCAAAAAAAGAGAGAAAAGGCATTTCGTAGAGCTAACGATTTTGGAAACAAGATGTTTGAACTTCTGAAGATTGTGGATAAAAAACACCGCATTCTCCGATATTTGGTGATCTAGATATGGCATCCTTGTATATACTCTATATTGATGACGACATTGTGGGCCGATGTTTGGAATTAATCAGAAGAGTCTGTGAGCCCGCCTCTACATCCAAGCCGCATGTAACGGTCCGCGGACCGCTCAGGAGAACAGATAAGACTGGCTCCTTGTGGAAAGATGAGCAATTCAACGAGATCGAGCTAGTTGAGCCTGGCTTGTTTGACTCATCAGCCAAAAGTGTGATGCCGCAAAATACTGTTTTCATCCGTTGTGACCTGCATAATCCCAAGCTGGCTCAGTACAAGCCTGATTATATTACGAGTCCTCCACACATAACCCTGTATGACGGTCATTCAAAGGAGTTCGCAAATAGGCTTGTAGTCGAATTGGAAAAGTTCGATTGGCATTTGAAGGTTCCATTAGCCAGCAGACCAAAATTGACAAAGGTGATCCTAAGGAAGAGAAGGAATGTCTCAGACACCATTGTTCATGAATACAGCATAAGTCTGCAAAATCTCTTCACGGAGATCACGAAGGAAAAGCTTGATTATTCTTATCTGAGGAATCTGAACATCAACCAACGCGTACAGTTGGTAACGACTATCTACAAGTATTTGGAAAAACTTGTCGTGACTAACCGTGGGCGAAATCATATGACTCAGGATAAGCTTCGGATTAGGCAAGAGCACACCATGGAAGTTTGGAAGGACCTTCACAAGACATATCGTGGTGATCAGGAAGAACTGGACTTGCTCAGGAATTCGCATGACGAAGCCACAGCACTCAACCCCCGAGTATTACGTAGCAAACTTGGCCAGTTTCTCACTCCCCCGGAGCTTGCCATCGAAATAACTCGGTTTGCCGGAACTCTGCTGCCCCGAAGTCAGTTGATCCACTTCGGTGATCCCTCAATAGGATCTGGCACATTTTACTCTGCGCTCCGGCAAGTGTTTCCCAAACAGTTGATCGGGAGCGCAATCGGCATTGAAATCGACAAAACAATCGTGTCCATCACAAAGCGACTTTGGGCAAAACATGGCTTACGCCTTATTGAGGGGGATTTCTTTCAGCAGAGATTAAACAATCCGAGGAATCTTATCCTCTGCAACCCACCCTATGTTCGCCACCATTTCTTGCTCAAAAAACAAAAAGGATATCTAAGAACGCGTGTTCAGAAGGAACTCGACATTCCCATAAGCGGGCGCTCAAGTCTCTACGCGTACTTCATGCTGATTTGCCATGGCTGGATGACTGACGGGGCCATCGCTGCCTGGCTCATTCCATCAGAATTCATGGAATCCAATTATGGAATGGCGATCAGACGGTACTTAACTGAATTTGTTTCTGTAGTTCGTATTCATCGGTTTGACCCAAAGGACATTCAATTTGAAGGTGTCGTGGTGGCTTCATCAATTGTTGTGTTCAAGAAAGGCAAACCCCGCGAGGACCATGTTGTCCAATTTAGTTATGGCGGCAGCCTAAGCTCTCCAAAAGAGAAGATTGAAATTCTGAGCTCACAATTGCAAAGTCGGGACAAATGGCCGTCCAGTGCTGCTGCTGTTTTGCCAAAGAAGACTAGCCACTTCAGACTGAAAGAGCTTTTTACCGTGCGGCGTGGTATTGCGACTGGTGCCAATTCATTCTTTATTTTGCCAAGGACTAGGGCAAGGGATCTTGGAATCCCGAACTCCTATCTTCGACCAATACTACCGGGTCCCCGTGATTTGTCAGAGCAAATTGTGCACTCAGAATCTGATGGATATCCAAAGCTCGCGCTTCAACTGTCTTTGATTGACTGTGATCTGCCAGAATCTGAGTTGCGCAAGCGCCACCCGAGGTTTTGGGATTACTTGAAAACCGCGAGGTCGAATGGCATAACCAGTCGCTACTTGGTTAGGAATCGAGAGCCCTGGTATCGCCAGGAACGCAGGGAGCCGCCTCCATTCTTATGCACCTACTTTGGACGAGACGCAGCAACTGGTAGCCCGTTTCGATTTGTGTGGAACCAGTCAGAGGCGGTTGCGACAAATTTGTATCTTTTCCTTTATCCAACTCGAGAGTTAGCGGAGGCGCTGAAACGGAATCCGCGGCTACACAAGCGGGTTTTTGACCTTCTGAACGGAATTCAGATAGCACAACTTAATGACGGAGGTAGGGTCTATGGGGGGGGGCTACACAAGCTTGAGCCGCGCGATCTTGCAGAACTTGCTATACCCCAATTCGAAGATCTTCTGGATGTACCAAAACGACCAATAAGAAAACCGCATGAGTACTGGAAGAAGGTGGAAAATGAATAGCCTAAGATTGACAGTGTTTGACATATTTTCATACATGGTTCCCGGAGTATGCTATTTGATTATGGTGCCATGGGCCTTGAAGTGGGTTGCTCCCTTTCAGTTCATCGACTCGTTTTCAAATCTCACCATATACTCCACGGTTGCGTATGCTTTCTTGGCGTATCTCATTGGGTTCATTTCGGACTCTATTGCGATTGTGATTGTCCTTTTTATTACAGACAGAATTCGTGGTGATCATCGCGCGAGAGTATTAGCTGAGTTTATGAAGGAAAACACTGAAACCGAGATAACCGATTATCATTTTTCGACAATCTATTCCTTTGTGGACATAAAAGCGCCGAATGCACGAGAAAAGGCCGATATGTTCTCTGCAATGAGCGGCTTGGCTAGGAATCTGAGCCTAGCGTTCCTGCTTCTGAGCATTTTGATACTTTGCACCGCTGTCGTCGAGTTCCAGAATGGGTATTTGGTGCATGAGTTCGCTGCGTCCGCCTGCTCGTTTGTCGTTTCGTGTGTGCTCATGCTTCGGGCTGACACCTTCAGAAAATGGAGCCATAGCCACTTGCTCAATTCCTTTTCACTGCTCGGTGGGGGTAGGCCCTAATTCGCGCGCGAATGCTTGTTCTTCATGAAGAGTTGGTTATCGCGTTCGAGTCAAATGAACTCAATATAAGTCCAACGTACGAGCTGCAAAGCTCCAGCTATATCTAGGAAAAGTAAGTGCTCACTGACCCACAACTCAAATCCAAAGTCGACGCCCTCTGGCTGAAGTTCTTCGCGGGTGGTATTTCAAATCCACTAACTGCGATCGAGCAGATGTCCTACCTGATCTTCCTCAAGCGCGTCGAGGACATGGACAATGCCCGCGCCGCATCGGCGAAAAGAAAAGGTGAGACGTACAGATCCATCTTTCATGGAAAAATCGTGGACTCAGAAACGCCTGCCAAAGAGGCGCGCTGGTCGTATTGGAGCCAGTTGCCCGGGGATCAGATGTTGAAGCATGTGCGGGACAAGGTGTTCGACTTTCTGCGCAACCTTGGCTCAGAGACCAGCTCCTTTACGCAGCATATGCAGGACGCTGTCTTCATCATACCGAAGCCATCCCTGCTTCAAGATGCTGTGAAAATCATCGACGAGATGCACATCTCAGAACAGAATATTGATGTGCAGGGAGATCTCTATGAGTATCTACTGATGCAGCTCACGACAGCAGGAAGGAACGGCCAGTTTCGCACACCTCGGCACATCATCAGGATGATGGTGAAACTCGTGGATCCAAAGGTCGGCGACCGCATCTGCGACCCGGCTGCCGGCACCGGCGGGTTCCTCGTCAACGCTTATGAGCACATGCTCGAATCGAACACAAGCCCAGATGTCCTCGAATATGACGACGAAGGAAAGCCACATCACCTCATTGGCGACAAGATCGCTGACAAGAAGATGCTCAAGTTTCTCAAGAGCCAGGCGCTCACAGGCTACGACTTCGACGCCACGATGACGCGCATTGGAGCGATGAACCTCATGCTCCACGGCATCGACAATCCGAACTTTCGCTATATGGATAGTCTTTCGAAAGCATTTACGGAGCAAGAGCAATATGATGTGATCCTCGCTAACCCTCCGTTCAAGGGCTCTATAGACAAGAGCGACATCAACGAACGCTTCACCTTAAAGACGACGAAGACTGAACTTCTTTTCATCGAGTTGATGAACAGTCTTTTGGTCACCGGCGGCCACTGCGGTGTGATCGTTCCGGACGGTGTCCTCTTCGGGACAAGCAACGCTCATGTCGATGTGCGCAAGATCCTCATTGACAAGTGCAAGCTCGAAGGCGTGATCTCGATGCCCTCCGGCGTCTTCAAGCCCTATGCTGGCGTTTCGACTGCGGTACTGATCTTCCAGAAGGGCGGAACGACTGATAGAGTCTGGTTCTACGACATGGAGGCGGACGGGTTTTCTCTAGATGACAAGAGGCAGAAGGTTGCTCAGAATGACATTCCAGACATAATCAAGAAGTGGCGTGGCCGAAGCAAATCGTCAATCGTAGATCGGAAATCGAAGTTCTTCCCCGTTCCCGCGGACGAAATCCGCACGAACAAGTATGATCTTTCCATCTCACGCTACAAAGAAGTTGACCACAAGGAGATCCAGTGGGAGAAGCCGGGCGTCATTCTACGGAAAGTGAATCAGATGGAGAACGAGATAGAGCGCGATATTGAAGCCATCAGGAAGATGATTGAATAACCGAAGCGGACATAGTAGCCGGTTCACACAGGCCTACGGGACGAAGAGCAGTCATCCTTCGCTCTCAAATTGCCTGCGTAGTAGAGGAAAGGTGAAGCGGTGACGAAATCGGGACGCCAGACAATTTCGCCGGGTGTCAAATATCGTGTCTCCGGCCTAGAAGCGTATCAACCGGGATCGAAAGGCAAGGTTCTGAGCAATCTGCTCGGCATCACGAGCGTGCGTGAAATGGAGGAGGCGGAACTTGCCTCTGCGATCAAAGCCGAACATGTGCTGATGGGGCTCTATGGTCAACACCACACATTCACCCGCGCCGACATCGATCGTATCCACCGGCTCTTTCTCGGGAAGATCTACTCGTGGGCCGGAACAACGCGCAAAGTCGATTTGACGAAAGGCGGCTTCACCTTTGCTCACTGGACCCTGATCCCTGAGCTCATGGATCGACTGGAAAGCCACGTCCTCGCGAAACACACCCCCTGCAAGGGAGCAACGACCGAAGAAATCGCAGAGCACATCGCTGTCGTTCATGTCCAGTTGCTTCTCATCCATCCCTACAGGGAGGGCAACGGCCGGACTGCGCGATTGCTGGCGACGATGATGGCGTACCAGGCAGGGATGCCGGGGATCGATTTCGGATTTATTGGAAGTCGTGGAAAAGAGTTTGACGGCTATGTTGGAGCGGTGCAGGCGGGGCTAAAGGACAACTACGCACCGATGACGGCAATCGTGTTGAGAGCGCTCACGCTCGCTTTGAAGAGGAACCGTTCGCGCGTGCAATGACGGCGACGCGCTTCTTGGCTTCTTTGACTCCTTCAATGCGGGCAGAAGTCGCAGCGTGCTCCAAAACCAATTCCTCGCGCGTCTTCTTGTCTCGAAGGTATTTGTTCGTATACAGGAGAGATTTGTTGTTCATATCTGTAGTAAATATACATTCTTTCGCACAGAATCTCAAGCCTGAAAGAAGCATAAGAGGCTCAAAACAAGCACATTCCGACAGGTTTGCGAAGTGTTCGTGTGACATGGACCAACCAAATCGACGAGGGCCAAAGCGGCTCAGCTAGAGAGGGCGATCGCGAACGACATCAGCAAGATATCCGGTATGCCACAATGAACGATGTGAAGCGAGTTAGAATTGGCGATGCGTTTGATGTCGAAACGGGTTCGACACCATCTACAGCGGTTCCAGAGTATTGGGAAGATGGAAAGATCAAATGGATTACTCCTTTCGATCTAGGGAGACTCAGTTCCACCTATATCCGCCAAACTTCCCGAAAAATTACCGAGAAGGGTCTAAACAACTCTTCGGCGAAATTGGTCCCAGCCAACTCAATCATCATCTCGACGCGAGCACCAATTGGATACTTGGCTATCCTTGCCGAGTCCATGGCATTCAATCAAGGCTGTAAAGCATTATTGCCCAAAGAAGCCGACTCGATTGAACCACTCTTCGTTTATTACCAATTGAAGACTAAAATAGGAGAGATGAACCGCCTCGGAAGCGGTTCAACATTCAAAGAAATCTCAAAAGAGAAACTCCTAACCATCGAGATCCAACTTCCCCCGCTACGAACTCAAAACCAGGTTGCGCGTATTCTGGACAAAGCCGACGCCGCCCGCGAAAAGCGCCGCCAGGCGAACCAACTCACCGAGCAATTCCTCCAGTCGGCGTTTCTGGATATGTTTGGGGATTACTTGAACGGAAGACGAAAGTGCACCTGGAAGAGTACCAAAGATGTTGCGAGTTTCATCGACTACCGAGGAAAAACGCCAAGAAAATCAGCGTTTGGGATTCGCTTGATTACTGCAAAAAATGTAAAGGAAGGTCACTTAAGTGATGAGCCCAAGGAGTACATAGTTGAAGAAGACTTTGAAGAATGGATGACCAGAGGATTCCCGAGAGAAAATGATGTGCTTTTCACAACCGAGGCACCCCTCGGCAATGTAGCAAAGCTGGCCAAGTTTGAAAAAGTTGTCGTTGGCCAAAGAATCATCACTCTTCAGCCTCGAGAAGATGTCACGTCTGACTATCTTATGTTCTGTCTGATGTCAAAAGCTATACAAGCAGAAATACAAAGGCGATCGGGCGGCAGCACCGCAAAAGGCATCCGATCGAAAGAATTTGCACAAGTGAAGATTCCAATTCCTTCGTTCTCGAAACAACAAGACTTTGCCGCTTTAGTCGAAAAGACCGAGTCGCTTCGGGCGAAGCAGAAGGAGTCGGAGAAGGAGTTGGAGAATTTGTTTAATAGCCTTATGCAAAAAGCTTTCAAGGGAGAGTTGGTGTGAACAATTGCCTGATCCTTCGACTCGTCCCGTCGAGAAGAGACGGGACTCGCTCAGGACGAGTGCAGAGAGCATTTAAAGGGGAGCTATTCGAGAATGGCTGACACGAAAGCGCAAAATGAGGCCGAGTTCTGGATCAGAAGGCATGCTCTCCAGGAGCAATTCGGCCAACAATTCACAAAAAGAAGCCTGGTCCTTACAACGGGCGGGGAATTTTCCTTTGACGCCGTCTCCGAGGACGGAAAGATTGTTGCTGCCATTTCCACGAGTGTTGGTACGAGGCCTGGCGGAAAAGATGCCACTGCAAAGCTGCTCAAAATACGATCCGATGTCCTTTGGTTCTACATGCTTGAGCGTGTTCCTGAGCGCAAGATGCTCGTCTTCTCGGAACAATCGATGGTTGACTTGGTTGAGAAGGAAAAGAAGAAAGGGCGGTTTCCGCTGGAGTTTGAAATCTTGAAAGTGGAGTTACCCTCGGATATCGCTGTAAAGGTTGCAGAATCTCAGAGAATTGCCTCCGAAGAGGTTTCTCCCAAAACTCACAAGCACAAGGACTGAAAAGATGCAAAGCAAAACGGATGTGATTCGAAAGAAGGCAATCGAGCTTCTCAAGGACAGCACACAGGGTCTTCGCTGGGCGGAGCTTCAGCGGTCCTTGATAAAGAGCTTGCCGGATCTCTCACCTAACACTATTAAGGGGGCCACCTGGGATTTGGATATAACGAATGCAGACAAAGTCTACAAACCCTCAAGGGGTCTTTGGAAATTCAAGAAGGGAGAGGTTGAGGAACCGGCTGAGACCACCATCGTCCCGACCAGTTTTTCAGAAGAAGACTTTTATGAACCGTTCGCAGAGTGGATAAAGAACGAACTTGGAGAATGCACTGAAGCAATCAGGCTCGGTGGTAGCAGTCTAAGCAAGAAATGGGGCACCCCTGATGTGATTGGAACTTATAGGCCGGCGAAACGCGACGTAGTTCAATTCAATCCTGAGGTGCTGTCGGCAGAAATCAAGATCTCAACCCAGGATCCGATTACTGCCTTTGGGCAAGCGATTGCCTACAGGTTGTTTAGCACAAAGGTATATATCGTCGAACCAATCACGATATCTCCGCTGGACTTGGATCGACTGGAGGCGATATGCATGCTCTTCGGAGTAGGGCTGGTTCTCTTTACGCTCGATCCGAAGAATCCGAATTTTACGATACGCGCTCGGGCTCAACGATTCACTCCAGACATGTTCTGGGTAAATGAGTTTGCGGACAAGCTCGATTCGGTGAACAAGGAAGCTTTCAAAAAGCTCTTTGGATGAGTAGGCCGGGATTAGAGTTGAATCCATCAGCCGACGATATTGATTACAGGGTTCGCCTTGCAGCCTTTGACTGGCTCTCAAAGCGCGTTGGGATATATGGTGATGTAATACAGCGAGATGTCCTCGCTAGAGGATTCGAATTTGAGGGCAAGCGCATTCCCTTCGTAAGTCCTCAGGGAATATTCAAACCTCAGATTGTTCCTGAAATCCCGCTTTCGATCACAACAACTCCTTCTGGTCCGTACAACGATAGTCTCGGTGACGGCGAAATCTTCACATATCGCTACCGCGGGACAGATCCAGATCACAGGGACAACGCTGGTTTGCGCGAAGCGATGCTCCGCAAAACACCATTGATTTACTTCCTTGGTATCGTTCCTGGGAAGTACTTACCCATTTGGCCGGTTTACATCGTCGGCGATTCTCCGAGCGACCTGGCCTTCTCTGTGCAGATCAGCCAACCACAATCGCTGCAACTGAATCTGGGCGAGTCAACGCATGTTGCTGAATCCGTGCCCGAATACGCCTATACGAGATCGTATGCGCTTCGCACCATCAAGCAGCGTATACATCAAGGGGTCTTCCGAGAGCGTGTCCTTCGCGCATATCGAGAGCAATGTGCCTTTTGCCGGCTGAGACATCTGGAGCTTCTTGATGCGGCTCACATCATTGCAGACTCCGATCCCGAGGGAGAACCTTCAGTCACCAATGGTATCTCTCTCTGCAAGCTCCATCATGCAGCTTTTGATTCGAACATCGTCGGTCTTCGCCCGGATTATGTCATAGAAGTGCGTGAGGATGTCCTCAAGGAAGAAGACGGTCCTATGTTGAAGCACGGGTTGGTGGAGTTAAACAAGAAGCGCATTGTCCTTCCCTCGCCGGCGAAGCTGTCGCCCGATCGGCTTCTTCTTGAAAAACGCTACGAAGAATTCAGGGCAGCGAGCTAATGTTCGCGAATGTAACTCGCAAATCGGAGATCAGATCATGGCTGACACCAAAGCGCAAATCACAGCTGAAGACTGGATACGGGAAAAATACTTGCCGAAGAAGTATGGCCAATCCTTTCAGCAGAAGAACCTGGAACTCCAAAGCAGAGCTCAGGCCAAATTCGCCGCCGTCTCTGACGACGGTGAGATTGTCGCAGCCATTTGCACAAGCGCTGGTTTTACGTCGAATGGTAAGAAGGCTACCGATGAATTGCAGAAGGTCAGGTCCGACGCGCTCAGGTTTCTCATGCTCGCTGCACGACCGCAAAAACGCCTGATGATATTTACCGATCCATCCATGATCGATGTTGTGAGGGATGAAAAGAAGAGAGACCGATTCCCGAAAGAGCTTGAGATCCTGAGAGTGAAGCTGCCGGCGGATCTGGCTGAGAGAGTTGCCGAGTCTCAAAGATTATCCTCTGAGGAGTAGCCACGCCTTTTACCGTAAATCAATCCTTCACCACCAAATATCCTTCCGGCCTTGAGGGCCATAAGCTTCTTCAGTAATCTCCGAAGAACGAAACGGCGATCTCCGTTGGGGCGAATTGCACGAAGGACCCAGTCCCGAAATTTCGGCAGGTGGGTTGGACGGCCATCGCGTGTGTTTGATGTCGCCCCAGAT
>Ga0182021_10001698_pt1 | contig 25494 bp, 24 predicted proteins | sample 612E3MmetaG_FD_120493 | JGI IMG/M metagenome (GOLD analysis project Ga0182021, IMG submission 120493) | Permafrost microbial communities from Stordalen Mire, Sweden - 612E3M metaG (Illumina Assembly) | ecosystem: Environmental > Terrestrial > Soil > Wetlands > Permafrost | place: Sweden... | reverse complement strand
CCTCTCCCTCAAGGGGCGAGGAAACCAAGTGGCGAGTTATTTGAAGCCTTTCAGAAATGGTTTATCAATTTTGAACAAAGCTTCGATCAGTTTGTCAGTCTCCTCGAGATCAAGCATGGCAGCGGTTAACGGGTCGAGGGTGACAGCCAGGGCGAGTTTGGTCTTATCTTTTTCCATGACACCGCGGACGGTCAATTCCTGCACGGTTACGCTGGTCTGATTCAACCCGGCGCACTGGGCGGGCAGATCCCCGATGTAACTGGGATGAATCCCTTCTTTGTCCACGAAGCAGGGAACCTCGACGCAGCAGCCGTCCTTCAGGTTGGTGATCAGGCCGTTATTCCTGACGTTGCCGTCAATCCGCGACGGGATACCGCTAACAATCGAGTGCATGATCATGGCGGCATTGATGCTCCAATGGTATTCTTTGCTGAGCTTGAATTTAAAGCCTGAGGCCAGTTTTTTCTTTAGGTCTTCATTCTCATCGGCGGTGCGCTTCGGCGCCAGTCTGAAGGAAATGCCGAGAGGCCCTAATTTGTACTTTTCCACCAGTTCCGGACGCTTGCGGAAGTAGGAAGTATATTGCGGGATATGACCTTCGCTGCCGCTGGTAAAATACCCGAACCGCTTCAGCATCTCCACTTCAACCTGGTCGAGCTTGACGCCTTTGCCGAAGTAATCGGGTTTGGTATAAACCGCAGGGTCGGTGAAAATCTCTCTGAACCTGGGATAGGCATCGACGCCGTTGTGTTTGAATTCCAGATACCAGGTGAAATGGTTTAAACCGGCGGCCCAATAAGTGCATTCCTCAACGGGCACACCGAGATAGGTGGCATAGCGCATGGCGCCGTTATAAGCGTTGGGGCACAGGCCGACGCTCTTGATCTTGGAGTAATCATTGATCGCCCAGCACATCATTGCCATGGGATTAGAAAAGTTTAATAACAGGGCATCAGGACAGACTTCTTCCATAACATGGCAGATTTCCAGCACGGCCGGGATCTGCCGCAATCCCGCGAAGATACCGGTGGGCCCCAGGGCATCCGGCGAGGATTCATAGCCGAGTTTGGTGGTCAGCTCGTAATCCTTCATGACATTCGCCCAGCCGCCGGCCCGGATAGAAACAACCACGAAGTCCGCGCCGTCCAGCGATTCCTTGAGGTTTGTTGTCGCTTTGATCTTTGTCTTGAAGCCGTTCTGCTCTACCATTCTTTTGGCGAAAGCGGCCATCAGGTCATTTCGCTCTTTGTCGATGTCCATCAGCGTGATGGTGCTGTCACGCAGTTCGGGGAACAAGAGAACATCGTTAATTGTGTCCCGCGCAAAGACAAAACTGCCTGCGCCAACGAGTACGATTTTTGTCACCGGAAACCCTCCATTTTTTAGTAGTTTTATGTTGTTGTTCAGGCTAGATTATACACCTGAGCGTGAAGGGATGACAAGTTCAGCGAACAGTCAGCGGTCAGCTTTGAGGTAAGAGCCGGTTACTGCAAGGCCATGATGGCTTTAATCTCGCGCTGGGGAATGCGAATAAAGACATCAACGATTTCAGGATCGAACTGAGAGCCGGTGCAGCGGATGACCTCGCGCAAGGCGGCGTCCAGCGATAGGCCTTTGCGGTAAGGGCGTTCGGAGGTCATGGCATCGAAGGAATCAGCAAGGGTCACAATTCTGACACCGAGCGGGATCTGCGCGCCGGTAAGTGTCTGGTCTTTGCTGCGCCCGTCAAAGCGGCAATGATGATAATGGATTATATCGATGATGTTTTGATTAGCAATCGGTTTGACAATGGCCGGCCCTACCGTTGCGTGGGTCATGATATGCTCATATTCGTCCACCGTTAGTTTTCCAGGTTTGTTCTGAATATCAGGATCGATGGCAATCTTGCCGACATCATGCAATAACGCGCCGTAGCGGATATCTTCCAACTCTTCGGGAGGTATTCCCATATAATGGGCAATAATCAGGGTAAATTCACTCACTCTGCGGGAATGGCCGGCGGTATATTTATCTTTGGATTCGAGGGCGAAGACGAGGGATTGGATCGAAGCGAGGAAAAGCCGGCGGATTTCCGTCGCCTGCTCATCAACTTTGCCTTTTAAAGTATCCTGAAAATCTTTTAAAGTCATGGCTAATTGCCGCTTGCGGAGGGCAATTTCCATGCTGCGGATAACTTTATCGAACTCGAAGGGCTTCATGATGTAGTCGAGAGCGCCGTTTTTCATACACTGAATGATGACCTCCGGTTCGATGACAGCGGTGGCCATGATTACCGCGGTATCAGGGTATCCGGCTTTAATATCAGAGAGTAGCTCAATGCCGGATTTTACAGGCATCCGGACATCCAGAATCGCCAATGCGACGGAATTTTCGTCCAAACGCAGCATAGCCTGGTTAGCACAATCAGCTTCCAGGCAAGGATATCCTTTTTTAGTCAACATCCTTTTTAACGGTCTTCTGATTGGTTCCTCATCATCAACAATCAGGATTGTTTCACTTTTAGTTGCGGTGGTCATATTTTCCTCCTCAACACCCGACGGAACCAGTCTCAGGTTTGAACTGAATCCAAATGAAAGACTTCTCCGATCATGGTCAGTAACTGAGCAGGAGTGTAAGGTTTACTCAGAAACGGTTTTTTTACTTTTTCTACAAATTCCCTGGTAATGATACCCAGGCTATCGCCGGAGGTGAATATAATGTGGTCGGCGAGTCTGTGGTGCTCCTGCAGTAGATACTCAAAGAGCTGAATGCCGTTCATAACCGGTGTTTTAATATCGCAGATTATAAATTCATATTGTGTTTGCGCATCGATTTTTTCCTTGGCGATCAGCCCGTTTAGCGCGACTTCAACATCGTAGCCGTGCATGGCTAAAGCCCGTGAAACAGCGCGTCCGATAATCGGCTCGTCTTCCAGCATTAACACTTTACACCGGTTTTCCGCATTCACAATCATTTTATTTCTCCTCCATAGACCATTATTCAGACGGTAACTCGACGATAAAGGTAGCGCCTTTGCCAATTTCACTCTGCGCATATATTCTGCCGCCGTGAGAAGTTACGATGCCGTAGCAAATACTTAATCCCAGTCCGGTACCACGGCCGACTTCCTTAGTGGTAAAGAAGGGGTCAAAGATACGTCCCATGTTTTGCCGGGCAATCCCCAGCCCATCATCGATAAAAGTCAGCTTTACCAGACCACCGACATGCTTGCTCGAAATAATTAGTTTACCCTTGCCGTGAGCTTCTTCCATCGATTGTTCGGCGTTTAAAATAATATTCAGAAATACTTGCTGCATCTGGAAATAGTCAGCCATGACGTAGGGCAGCGCGGGATCGAAGTTGCATTCCACAGCGATATTGTTAGTCTTCCAATGATAGCTGCGCAGTTTCAGCACATCTTCAATAACCTGATTCATCTGCACCGCCTGTTTGGACGAAGCATGTTTGCGCGCAAAGCTGAGCATATTCTTCACTACGACGGCAGCCCGTTTGGCTTCACCATTGATTGTGGTCACATCTTCTTTAATGCTATCCGGAAGCCCTTCATCCGCCAGAAGCTCGGACAAACCGAGGATGCTCGAGAGCGGATTATTCAATTCGTGGGCGATACCGGAAGCCATTTCTCCGACTGACGCCAGACGGTCAGTGAGATACAGTTTGTCCTGTCGGTCCAGCTCCAGCGTGATATCGGTGAAAATGATCAGGAACAACTCCTCTCCCTGCATGCGGGTGATGCTGACGGTAAGGGTCTTACAGACACCCTCGACCTTGTATTGCAATTCCGTCCGGAACTCGGCAGTTTGACCGGCAAAAAACCCGGCAGCATCAGATCTGAGGTCATTCAAGGCAGAAATTTTTGTTATTGATTTGCCATCTAAATTGATATTATCCAGATCAAACATGGATTTAAAAGCAGCATTCGTCAACCTGATATTTTTAAATTTGTCGATTACCAGTACCGCATTGGGTATCTTAGCCAGGATACGGTCGATAAATTCCTTCTGACTGCAGATTTCGGCCTCTGATTTCTCGATCGAAGTAAGCATGCCGTTGATATCATTCGCCAGACTCGATAATTCATCTTTACCGGAAACCTGGACACGCCTGGACAAATTTCCCTGGGAACCGATATTGCCGACACTTTTGCTAAGAGCTGTCATACGATTCAGTATTGTTTTTTGAACAACAAAAATGAACATAAAGAAAAAGCCGATGCTCATTAACAACAAAGATACCTGTAAATAAGCTAATGTTTTACGCCCCTGCGCATAAATATCGCGGGGCATATCGACACGGAAGACAAAAGCCGGCAATCCGCGCAGATCACTTATGAGTGTGTATCCGGTAATCATACTATTATTCGCAATTTGTATATAGGTATCATTAGAACGATCGGCGTTTTTAATAGACGCCGTCAATTCGGACGGAAGGCCCGGAGTATTTACCGGCAGCATGTTCAGCGATAAATAGGTAGTCTGGCCAAGGCTTGAAATAAGACCTGCGTCCAAGAAACGTCCCATAATCAGTGTGCCAACGCTCGGACCTTCATTATGACTGTTTAAAATCGGTCTGCAGACGGTTAACATCGGAACCCCTGAAAGCATGATAATTCCCGAAGTTTGTCCGGTTAAAACAGGGAAATGGGTCTGGCTGTCCGGGCTCAGATAATTCTGGAAATCGTAAGGAACAGGGATTTCTTTTGAATCGGCCAGGTCATAAGCGCGTTGATAAATGGTTTGCCCGGTGTAATCGATAACTGCAATCAGATTAAGATCAGTCGAAGCGTAAGTTTCGTTAACCAGATTTGCTTTTATGTAGTCGTCATTTCGGTCTTGAACGAATTGATATGTAGCATCCCGGGAAGCCCAATCATGACACATGACATCCATTGATTTCAGTCTGGCAGATAAAGCATCTGAAACCCTGGCGGTATTTTGGGCGACATCCTGGTTTTCTAATTCTTTATAGCCTTTCATGTACATGAGGTCTGAAATAAGGAAGAGCATTGAAAATAAAATGAGTGTGGTACACAAAACCACGATAAATGTTCTTCTCCCAATGGAAAGGTTATACATCTTTTGCCTGCTTTCGTAATTACAGAATATTTGTCACGTTCCTGTATTATTGCACGGCATCCAGACCACCAGTAAGTTCTAAGTGACCAATAATGAAGACACGCCAGTGCAGAGAATATGACACCCCGGCATGACGCTTTTTGAACCCGAAGGTTCACGAAAATGAGCCTCCAGGTTCAACTTTTCAGGGTAAACAACAAATGAAAAGGCGGAAAATTCGGCAAATATCATCAAATTTCATTTAGTGGAATCTCACGCTGAAAACACGTTCAGGAAATTTTGCCAATTATGGCCTTTTTTATATGCAGGGAATAGCACTTGCATAGTACCTTTGTCTGTGAAGTACCCAGTACTATTTAGTGATTGTTAGGTGTAATGACTATGCTTGATAATAGTAAAGTATGTTTTAAGAGAATTATCTATAGCCTATCAGGCTCGTATTAATTCTAGAGGAGTTGAATGTAGTATGAAAATTGAGACTAAAAAGTATTATCGAACCGCGGAAGTATGCCAGGCGGCAGGAATCAGCAAACCTACGTTCTTCCGTTGGCTGCGGGAAGGCACTTTCCTCGATGCCAAAAGAAGAGATATGCGGGGATGGCGGCTATTTACACGAGAGGAACTGGACTCAATCGTTGTACAAGCAAACCGGATAAACGAAGGCGAATAAAACTATACACGATATATACCAGTAAAAAATAGAACAATAAAGAATATAACAGGGATAATTATTAATACAAAAACTCAATAACCGTTACTGAAGATGAGGTGCATAAATGAACGAAACAATTACAAAGATCAAAGTCCTGCTGGTAGATGACCACACAGTGGTGCTGGAAGGGTTACGACGTATCCTAGGGCTGGATCCGGATATAGAAGTAGTCAGCGTAGCAAGGAATGGCAGTGAAGCCATTTCTATGGCAACAAGTCTCTTACCAGACGTAATTGTAATGGACTTGAAGATGCCGGTAATGGATGGAGTATCCGCAACGAGGGAACTAAAAGCAAGATTCTCCAATGTGAGAATACTGATGTTGACGATGTGCGGCGACGATCTGGTAGAAAAAGCGATGGAAGCCGGCGCATCCGGCTATCTGCAGAAAGATTCCGCACCGAAAGAAATTGCCAACGCAGTGCATCAGGTATTTCAGGGCCTTTGCCCGATCTCACCATCATTGACACGGAATTTAATGACTGAACTGGCCGGACTCAGACAAAAAGGACAATCCTTAATACTGAGTTCGCGCGAGATCGAAGTGCTGAAGTTGATCGCCGAGGGTAAAAATACTTCCGAAATCGGGGAACAATTATATATCAGTCTATCTACGGTGAAAAGAGAAGTAGGACAGATCTTTGATAAACTCGGGGTAAACGACCGTCCGCACGCGGTTTCCGAAGCAATCAGGCAAAAATTGATTTCCTGAGAAATACCACCTCACTCTGGCCAGCTCCAATGCCGGGGAAGGGACTAAGTTAGGTTTTACAGATTTAAAAACTCACAGCTGACCGCTGTGAGTTTTTATTTTTTAAGGGAATAATGCAGATTAAGCATATTAATATTGAGAAGTATGGGATTAAAGCATAATCCCTCACCTGAAATTTTCAAATACCGATAACCAAAATTTAAATTGATTCAATTTCCCCACCTTAATCCGCTCCATACATTTTGATTTAAGATCAAAAGTACTTCCTCTTGCAGGTGGCGAGGAAAAATAGTTCAGTATCTTATTATTTCCATGGTACTTACAACTGAGGCTTCATTCCTCAAAGGGAGCAGAAACTAAACAGAGATTTCTTATGGCGGATATCAGCTCGTTGGTCGTAAATGGTTTTTCCAGCAGCTGGCACCCAACCTCGTTGGCGAATTCAGGAATATTCCGGGAGAGTGAATCTCCGGTCATAAAAATTACTTTGAATGCCAGTTCCGGGAAAGTCTGGCGAATATGTTCATAAAGTTCGAGGCCATCAATGCCAGGAGTTCTGATGTCCAAAAGGCAAAGATCAATCTTATTCTCAGCTAACAACTTGATCGCTTTTCTGCCATCCCCGGCCAGAATTACATTGAATCCTTCTTTAGATAACACTCTGTGGCAAATAGCACTGATAACCGTTTCATCTTCCACAACAAGCAAATTTTTCGTTCCGCTACTTTGTTCCACTTTCATCTCCATTATTAATAGAAGTATCGATTGGCAGCTCGATGGTGAATGTAGCACCACTGCCGTATTTACTTTTCACGTATATCATACCGCCGTGTCTTTTAACGATACCGTAACAGAGACTTAATCCCAGGCCCGTGCCTACGCCGACTTCTTTGGTGGTGAAGAACGGCTGGAACAGTTTCTTCATGTTTTCTTCTTTGATACCTTCGCCGTCATCGGTAAACGAGACTACAACTTTACTATCAATGACGGAGCTCTCAACCTGTAATTTGCCCTTTTTGCGGGCATGCGTCATGGAATATTCGGCATTTAATATCAGGTTTAGAAAAACCTGTTGAATCTGAATATTGTCTACCATAATTTCCGGTAAATCAGGGTCCAGCAGTGCCGCGACCTCGATATTGTTTACCGTCTGCTCATAGTGCCGCAGGCGGAGCACATCGTTGATGATTTTATTAATCTGTGTCAAGCGCTTGGCAGGCGGTTGTTTACGCGCGAATGCAAGCAAATTCCGAACAACATCAGTGGCCCGGCTGGCTTCACTATTAATATCACTGAGATCCTTTTTTACATCTTCTGGAAAGTCCGTCTGCATCAGTAATTGCGACAGCATGACAATACCGGTCAAAGGATTATTGAGTTCGTGGGCAATACCGGCTGCCATTTCACCGACGGAGGCTAAGCGGTCATTCAAATATAATTTCTCCTGCTCTTCCCGCTCACCGGTGACATCCCGCCCAATGATCAGATATTCATTAGGACTCATCGTAATAATAGTAAGTTCAAATGTTTTTTCATGTTCACCGACTTTAAAACGGCGCTCAATAACAAGAACCGACCCTTCTACTTCACTGACTTTGTCACCGGTATGTACTATTTCTTCGAAGGGAACAAAATTACTGAGGTGTTTACCAATTACCTCAGCCTCGTTAATGTTAAAAAGCGCACAGAACGCCTTGTTCGCCAGCATAATATTTTCCTGCCCGTCGACCACCAGAATGACAGCCGGTATATATAATAGAAGGCGTTCAAAGAGATGCTGCTGATGATGCAGGGTAAATTCCGTTTCCTCAATTTTTCCGAGCATCATATTAATATTATCTGCCAGATCAGTTATTTCATCTTTCTTTCCCAATATAGATGCAGGCAAAGCGATGGTACTGGAAACGTCGCCAGTATGCCCAATAATACTGACGCCTTCAGCTAATGCATCGAAGCGCGTTAAAATGGTCTTCTTCATAATAAATATGAATATCAAACCAAATAAAACGCTGGATAACGCCAGCACGGCGAACAAAAATATAACAGTCAGCCGTCCCTGATTGTAAACATCCCGCGGCACGGTTGTCTTGAGAATAACCGCCGGATTACCATAAACATCATTGAGCAAGGTATATCCGGCAGCGTAGTTTGTATTTAACGTCTCGGTATAATTGACCGCGGGGGCGGTTAAAGCGGTGCGGGCTTTCATGATATCGACCGGTATCCGGGTATCATTTTCTTGCCAGAGGCTGATAGACGAAGCGGTAGTTTGGGAAAGGTCGTTTACAAAGGCGCTATCCATCAGAACGCCAAAAATAAGGACGCCGCTGCTTGGCCCCTGGGACAAACTGCTCAAAATGGGATGTAACGAAACTAAAAGGGGGGAATCCGGTAAAAGTATGACGTCGGTACTTTCGCCGGACGAATTATCCTTGTGTCCGGCGAAAGTAGCGGAAGATATGTAACGATATATCTCCTGGGGAATAGGTATTTCCTGATGTTTTTCCAGATCATAGGCTTTTCCATGAACGATCTGCCCGTTTTTATCGAGGATTACGATCAAATTAAGGTTTTTATTTTCAAAAATCTGATCGATGAAGTTTTTCTTTATATAGTCGTCATTACCATTAAGGGCAAAATTATAAGTATCATCCCGGACCGCCCAATCCCCTGTATCGGCAGATAGTCTTTTGGTAACGACGGATAAGCCATTAACTACTCTTTCAATATTATTATCCAGGGTCTTTTTTTCCAGGTTGGAATAACTGCTGCGGAAAATTACTATAGAAAAACACAATGTTGTCAAAAAAGAAAAGAAAATTAAAAAAATAACGGCGATCAATAGTTTTTTACCGATAGACATGGGAGGTACCTCCGTAGAAATGCGGCCCGTTTGTATCTGTTAAGGTTTACAACGTAAATGTAATTTGCTGTTCATTATAGCACTATTATGTACAATTGCAAGTTCATAACATCAGTGAATTCACTAGTGATTCATTAAAACAGCATGGGCAAAAATCCCCCGGTTGACTAATTATACTCGATTATACTCGATTAACGTTTTGGTCGCCAGTTTTTATCAAATACTTATATTTTCGAATAAGGCACAGCATTACAATCCTTAAAAATGCTTTCTCATCACGAAATAACTGTGCGGTGATACGTCTGTCTCAGAATATTGAACCTCCCGGTTTGGATTAAGTGTACCTTTATGCCTTACGGAAAATTGACTGCCGCGTCAGAATGAAGTAGTAACTTAAACATTTCCCGAAAAGTAAAGAAGGACAAGGAGGCAGGGCAACATGAATCAAATGGTTATCAATGTGACTAACTGCGTGTTTACGTGGTCCATAGTGGTCCTGGCCGCAGGGGGTTATTTCATTACATTAAAGAGAATCGGCGAGAGATGGATGTTCTGGATCGTGCTGGCAACCGGCTGGGCGTGCATGGCAGTTTTTGAAACGCTGCTGGCAAGTGGGATTCAGATCAGCCGCGTGCAAATCACGACCATATGGCTGACATCGTATTTGCTGGTGATGGCTTCATTATTATTGCTTTTCCTGAAATTCATACAAATAAAGGCCAGGAGGTAGAGCACTGAATTTTATGGCGAAGATAACCGGGATACAGGCTATAAGTTATTAATAGGGAGAAATTGAATTTAATGAACCAAAAGTATCTTTTTCCTGACATCTTAGGCCAAAAGAAGTGGTATACCCGGTTCCCTTTAATAATCCGTTTATGTCTTACGCAGACAGGCAGTAAATCAGATAATTGTTTTATCAATAATTGAGGAAGCAGAAAAACATGGATGTGTTAACAACCGAATTAAAAGGCAACGTCTCTTCAACTAATGAGGATACCCACATCCTTCTGGTGGGGAGCAACCAGACGAAGAAACTGAAAAAATCACTTGAATCAGAAAGCGAATCTCTGATTGTCAGTGAAGCAAAAGACGATACCGAAATTGAAGCAATGGTCGGTGTGGATTTACCGGACGTGATCGTTGCGGTAACCGACAGCGGGACATCTCCCGATATCTTTAATAAAACTCTACTAACATTATGCAGAATGGAAATGAATACACGAACAATAATAGTATCCGATAATCCTTTCCGGTTTCTCAGATGCGCGCTTAAGTCGAAGGTCGCGGCGTTGTTATACCGGAAGATTGATGCACTTGATCTGTTACCGATCATCAAAGAAGTACGCGCATGGTCTCACGGCCAACCAATTCCATCCAGTATTTTCTCCAGGGACATCCAACCTGGTCCTGAGACTGAACCAGGAGGTGCATGAGATGTGACATCACAAATATGCAGGGCACCCCCGGGAAATCCGAAACCAGAAAATTTTAATTCACAAATTAAACAAAACGAAAAAGGAGTAATAGAATGAACAAATTCAACAGGTTCTTCAAAGGTCTGCATCGCGGACAAAAAGGTATCACCGGTCTGGAAACGGCCATCATCTTAATCGCCTTCGTCACGGTGGCATCAGTCTTAGCCTACAGCGTGCTGTCTGCCGGTATCTTCTCATCTGAGAAAGGCAAAGCAGCGGTCTACAAAGGACTTGACCAGGCTTCTGCTTCAATGGAAATCAGAGGTTCAGTCCTGGCTCTTGCTACTGCCGGTGCGGTCACAGATGTCAAATTTACCGTAGCTTCCGTATTACAGGATGACTCGGTAGACATGACCCCTCCCGGGAATAACTCGGTTGTCATCAATTACACGGATTCCACCGGTTTAAACAGCACTGACGTTCAAACCTGGACCGCGACACTGGTTGGTAAAGAACGCGGCGTTGCCGGGATGCTGGATGCCGACGAGCAAATGGTTATTGACGTAACATTACCTACCAACACTTTGGCAGCCTATAGCACGTTCACCATCCAGGTAATCCCGCCGAAGGGCGCAGCGATCACAATCACCCGCACCCTGCCGGGCGCGATCTCCGATGTCATGGATTTACATTAATCAATTGTTGAAAAAAGATCATAAATAATAAAAAAGGAGTAAATAAAATGAGCAAATTCAACAGGTTCTTTAAAGGTCTGCATCGCGGACAAAAAGGCATCACGGGCCTTGAAACAGCGATCATTTTGATTGCTTTCGTAACTGTAGCATCAGTCTTAGCCTACAGTGTATTATCTGCCGGTATCTTCTCATCTGAGAAAGGCAAAGCAGCGGTCTATAAAGGACTCGACCAGGCTTCTGCTTCCATGGAACTGAGAGGTTCAGTCCTGGCGCTGTCATCCAACGGCACAAAGGTAAGCAGCATTCAATTTACAGTTGCTTCCGTATTACAGGATGATTCGGTTGACATGACAGCTCCCACGAACAATTCCGTTGTCATTAATTACACCGATTCCAACGGTATGGATGTCTCAGACATGGGCAGTGGCTCCGCCGCCGCCAGCGGCACATGGTCTGCCGCACTGGTTGGCGCCGAGCGCGGTACCGTCAACATGCTGGATGCCGATGAGCAAATGATTGTAACTGTAACGTTGCCCACTTCCAACGCACTGGCTGCTTACAGCACGTTCACCCTGCAGATAATCCCACCGAAGGGCGCAGCGATCACCATTACCCGCACGCTGCCGGGTGCCATCGCCGATGTCATGGATTTACATTAATCAATTTAGCTTGAGAACGGCTAAAAATAATAAAAAGGGAGTTAAATAACGATGATCAAAAAGTTCTTCAAGGGTTTACATCGCGGGGAAAAAGGTATTACCGGCCTTGAAACAGCTATTATCCTGATCGCCTTCGTGACCGTGGCGTCAGTCTTAGCTTACAGCGTACTATCCGCCGGTATCTTCTCCTCTGAAAAGGGTAAAGCCGCGGTGTACAAGGGACTCGACCAGGCTTCTGCTTCAATGGAATTGAGAGGTGATGTCATTTGTATGGGCACACCGGCCAACGGTAACACGGCTGCAACAGTCGATTCCGTACAATTCACCCTGGCTTCGGTGCTGCAGGACGACGCAGTCGACATGACGGCACCCCCGAACAACGGCGTAGTCATTAACTACACTGATTCTACCGGCGCAAATGTACCCAATATTGGTGGTGCCACCGGTACCGGCAATTGGGCCGCCGCACTGGAAGGTAAAGAGCGCGGCGTAGCCACAATGCTGGACGCCGACGAACAGATGAAGATAACAGTAACCCTGCCAACAAATACGCTGGCCGGTTACGGATCCTTCACCATCCAAGTGATCCCGCCGAAAGGCGCAGCGATTACCATCACGAGGACTCTGCCCGGCGCAATCCAAACCGTGATGGATTTACACTAAAAGTTCCACCCCGCAGGCTGGAGAGGCCGGCTAAACACCGGCCTCTCCGCAAAATATTTTATTAAAGGCTTCCGGGGTGAAGCTTAGAATGAACCTGAGGAGCACTCCTTTGGAAACTAGCGACAAAATAACCCAACTGGAAAACGAGATAAAAGTCCTGAAAAATGAAGTTCAGGCTGTTTTGCTTGATATCCGGGAGAATGTGCTCAACGCAGAAAATCCGTTTAACTCACAGAGGGCTAATGCCAATAATACCAGTCAGATTATCATCGACCGTCAGATCCAGACAAGCCCGCCGCAACCAGCAGCAGAAGTAAAAACAGCTGCTGCGCCCTCTGCCACCGCGCCGGCACCCGCACCAATCTCCGCTGCCGCAAATGCCCCCGTGCAGGCAGCCGCTCAAGCTCAGCCGTTACAAGAACAAAAAACGGCACAAACAACACGCCAAAATGAAACGCACGCTAATGAAAGCTACGAACCCGAACATAAAGGAAACGGGAGAAAAGCAATGGAACAAACTGAAATAGAACATAAGCATAACGGTAAAAAATCCACGGAAACACTCCGTGAGGACACAAATCTGATGGATGACTATGAAAATGAACGACCCCGCTTTGAATTATGCGCCAGCCGGACGGTAAAAGGACAACCGGACCTGGCGGCTTATGCCGGCCTGGCTTGCTGGGTTGAAGACGCAACCAAACGGCTGGGCAAAGAAAGAACACAGGCCCTTCTGGAATTATCGGAAGTGGCCGGATTTTTGCCGCCGGAAGTGAAAACAATATTAACTAAACTGACGACGATCAAATCAAATGAAAATTCATATAAACCAAACGCCCGTGATTATTTTGAATCCCTCGTTAAGATCGCGGCGCTTTTTGGTAATAACAGCGACTATAACGCGGCTCTGCTGATGGTTCTGGCACAAGGAGACGCTCGTGGATAAAATAATTGTTACGGTAATGCTAATTATCGGTGGAATTGTGGCGGCTTTTGCCGTCTTTAACGGAATATATCCGGCGATAGAGCGTAGCGGTTCGGCAATCACGAGCGCCAGCGATTCGCTGAATGAGCGGATAAAGAGCGATATCCGGATTATTCAGGTCAATGACAACGGTACAACCGTAGATGCCTGGGTGAAAAATGTCGGGACTTCCGATATTGTCACTGTAGAAAACAGTGATATCTTTTTTGGTCCCCAGGGCAACTTCACCAGAATCCCGTACGGCAATGAAAGCTCACCGCTGCCGTATTGGAGCTATCAAATCGAAGGAACGGACAGCCAATGGCGGCCGACAGATACCAACAAGATAGTCATTCACTTAGCGGCTTTACCTTCGCCGAACACTTATATATTGAAAGTAATAATACCCAACGGCATTTTCGATGAGACGGTCTTTGGAGTTGAATAGCCGTGGAAACGATACTTGTCAGTCTTGTTTCGCTGGCGCTTATCATCGTCGCATCCGTGACGATGGCAATCAGCACAATGCAATCCAGCAGTAAAATTGCCGATTCCTGGAAGAATATGGAAACGCAGTCCGCCAATATCAACCGGACGGATATCGCCGCAACCGCTCCCGCGCACTATGCCGGCGGCGCAATCGATCTTACCGTCAAGAATGATGGGCAAACAAATCTGAGTGACTTTCCCAAATGGGATGTCATTGTCCAGTACCAGTCCGGGAACGTCACCTATCTGACTTTTAACCCAGTTTATCCACCGGCCAACAATCAATGGACAGTTAAAGGGATCTATTCTTCTGCCGGAACGCCGGAAATCTTCGACTATAATGTACTAAATCCGAGCGAACAGGCGACCTTAACGATCGGGCTTAACCCGGAGTTAAGTTCCGGACAAGCATGCCGGATAACAATATCCACCTCAAATGGTGTGAAATCACAAACCGATCTTATCAGAGACTAAGAAAATCCGAGGAGCTGGATACTCATGGCAAACGTAGAGGAAACCGAGACAAAAAAGAAAATTATATCCACCGGGCACCCGGAGATCGATAAGAAACTGGGCGGCGGTTTACCCATCGGCTCACTGACTCTGATCGAAGGCCAATCGGATGCCGGGAAATCGGTACTCTGCCAGCAAATGATCTGGGGGTCACTGAAGAGCAATTATAAAGTGCTGGTGTTCACCTCTGAAAATTCGGCAAAAAGCCTGGTCAAGCAGATGGACAGCCTGGGATTAGGCATATTGGATTATATGCTGCTGGGCAAGGTCAAGGTTTATTATATGCGTCCTTCGGAGATAAAGGTTAACGCGACCAAAACTTTTGATACTATCCTGGACACGGTGGGGAAATATACCAATTATCAACTCACTATTCTGGATTCTTTAACGCCTATCGTGTCCAACACAAACGACGGGGAGTTACTCAGTTATTTTGAGCGCTGCAAGACTTATTGCGACCAGAACAGAACGATAATTAACGTGGTACATACTTATGCAGTCAATAATGATATTTTGATCCGTCTGCGCTCGGCCTGTGATGCACACCTGAAACTGACGATCGAAAAAATCGGGGATAAACTGGTAAAAACCCTCGAGGTAGCCAAGGTCAGAGGCGCAGCCCAGACCACCGGCAACATCGTGACTTTCGAAATAGAACCGGAGGTCGGAATGAAGATCATGCCGCTGTCTAGAGCAAAGGCTTAAACATGGGAACAATAACTTTACCATTTTCAATAGAAAAAAGGGCGGACGCCCGCGACTTTGAGCGCACTCGGGACCAACTCGCCGAGATGCTGCCGGAAGGTTTGCGGGAAGTGGCAGAGAAGAATCCCCGCCTTTTTGAATACATCAGCTGGCTGCCGATATCGAAAATCGGGATACCGGATTATGCGGCGGAATTGACCAGAAATATGGGGGATAACAAAGCGCCGAACATCATCTACCCGATAAAGAATGACGGTCTCTTTGTGCACATCCTGTTCGATGACAGCGGCTATAGACATAATTACATTCAAATCGAGCCCACCACGACGCTGAATCTGGATAAAATACTGAATGAAGTGGAAGATGCTTGCATTGCCATCAGTGAAAAAATACCCGGGATCAACCCTGATGTCGACCGGGAAAAACAACTGCTCGCTTATCTGGACCAGGCTACCGCGGATGCAAAACAACCCGGCACAAATTTCTTTCTTAAATTTATCTCGCAACTTTTAAAGAAGAAGAAGGATGACGAAACTCCGCTCAACGTCAAAGTAACCCCGGAAGAACTGGCCGGCATCAAATATCTCTTCGTGCGCGACAAAGTAAAACTGGGCATTCTGGAGCCGATTATTACGGATCCCTACATCGAAGATATCAGCTGTTCCGGTATGGGCAATATTTTTATTGAACACAAGATATTCAAAAGTCTGAAAAGCACCATTAACTTTTCCACTTTTGAGGACCTCGATGAATTCGTGATCGAGCTGGCCGAACGGATCAAAAAACCTGTCACTTACAAAAATCCGATCGCAGATGCCACATTGCCGGATGGATCGCGTATCAATATCGTTTACGGCCGTGATATTTCAAAACGGGGCTCCAATTTCAGTATCCGGAAATTCAGCGAAGTCCCGCTTTCCATTTTTGAAATTGTGGATTTCGGTACGATTAATTATCAGATGTTGGCATACCTTTCGCTTGCAATCAGTAACGGTATGAATGTGTTTGTCGCGGGGGAGTCAGCCTCAGGTAAAACAGCACTGCTCAATGCCGTTACCACCTTCATCCCGCCGCTGTCCAAGATCATTACGATTGAAGACACGCCGGAATTACAGGTGCCGCACGCAAACTGGATCCGCGAAGTAGTTTCCTCCAGCAAAGCAGAAGGCGAAGGCGGTGTCACCATGTTCGACCTGCTGAGAGCAGCTTTGCGGCAGAGACCAAACGAAATTTTGATCGGGGAAATCCGCGGAAAGGAAGGGAACATTGCTTTCCAGGCTATGCAAACCGGGCACTCCTGCATGGCGACTTTCCACGCTGCATCCATCGAGAAACTGATTCAAAGAATCACCGGTGAACCTATCTCCGTGCCGAGAGCTTACCTGGATAACCTGAACATCGCCGTACTGATGGGTATGGTCAGGCTGCCGAACGGGAAGATCGGGCGCCGCATTACCAGCATCGCGGAAATAGTGGGTTGGGATCCGTTAACACAATCTTTTAACATCGCCGAAGCCTTTCATCATGATGAAGCAACGGACAGGTTTGATTTCGTCGGTTACATGACCAGTTTTGTCATGGAGTTTAAAATTGCGCCCCGTCTGGGTATCCCCAGTAACAAGAAAGGTAAAATTTATGAAGAAATCGACCGCCGGGCAAGAATATTGGAAGAACTGCATAGAGGCAGGGGAATAAAAGGCTTTTATGAAGTGCTGGATGTTCTCAGTAAAGCCCAGCAGCAAGGATTATTCTAATAATTTAAGGTGTTTTTTATGGCAATAACACAATTACCATATGCAATAAAAACCGATACGGCTGCGGATAACGCAAATATCCAGGCTGATATTTTCAAGGACCTGCCGGAGGGATTGAAGAAAGTAGCCGAGGAGCATCCCCATGTGCTGGCATACCTCAGCCGAATGCCGTTCGAGGAATTCGGGATACCGGAGTATGCCCCGGAATTGACCCGTAAGCACGGGGATATCAAAAAACCCAACATCATTTACCCCGCCCACCGGAACGCGGTCTTCATCCATATTCTGCCGGGACCGGATAGAAACCATTACATCCCCATCGAACCCCATTATGGGCTTGAACTCGATAAATTGATGATGGATATTGAGATTCAATTACTTAATGCCAGAAATAAACTGAAAAAGGTCAACCCGGATGAAGACAAAGAAAAACAATTCATTGATTTTCTCAAGCTGGTAACCACTGTCGAAGATGACCCGAAGAATACAGGCGTCATCAACAAAAGTCTGGGGTTTCTGCAAAATAATCTTCAGGGAGTGAACAAGATCAAGGTCACCCAAAGGGAACTGGATGCTATTAAATACCTGTTTGTGCGTAATAAACTGGGACTGGGGGCAATGGACCCGCTGATCGTAGACCCATACATCGAAGATATCAGCTGCTCCGGGCTCGGACAAATATTTATCGAACATAAAATTTTTAAGGCGCTGAAAAGCACCGTCACTTTTGTCGCACTGGACGACCTGGATGAATTCGTGCTGTGGCTGGGCGACCGGGTCAAGAAACCGGTCACATTTAAAGCGCCGATTTCCGATGCCACATTGCCGGACGGTTCGCGTATTAATATAGTTTACGGACGCGAAGTTTCCAAAAGAGGATCCAATTTCAGTATTCGTAAATTCGCGGAAGTCCCTCTCTCAGTCTTCGAGGTGCTGGAGTTCGGCACTTTCAATTACGAGATGTTAGCCTACCTTTCGCTGGCAATCGGCAACGGTATGAATGCCTTCGTTTCTGGAGAAACGGCATCGGGCAAAACGACTTTACTGAATGCTTTAACTGTTTTTATCCCGCCGCTGGCGAAAATAATCACAATCGAAGATACTCCGGAATTGCAGGTGCCGCACCAGAACTGGATCAGGGAAGTGGTACAGTCCAGCAAAGTTGAGGACAACGGCGGCGCAATCACCATGTTCGACCTGCTGAAAGCTGCTTTACGCCAGAGACCTGATGAATTAATGATCGGTGAAATCAGAGGCAAAGAAGGCAACGTCGCATTTCAGGCAATGCAGACAGGACACTCGGTAATGGCAACTTTTCACGCCGCATCAATTGAGAAATTGATCCAGCGTTTAACCGGCGATCCCATCCTGGTACCGAAAAACTATGTGGATAACCTGAATGTTGTCATCCTGACCAGCCAGGTTAAATTACCAAATGGCAGACAGGGACGGCGTATTACCGGTATTTCCGAGATCGTGAACTATGATGCCGCTCTTGAATCATTTTCATTTGTGGAAAGTTTTAAATGGAATCAGGAAAACGATACATTTGAATTTAGCGGATATATGAGCAGCTATGTGCTGGAGGAATTAATCGCGCCGAAACTGGGCATACCGCCGCACAAAAAACAACGTGTCTATGCCGAAGTAGAGAGAAGGGCGATCATCCTGCAAAAGCTGCACAAAGAAAGAGGTGTCAAGGGCTTCTATGAAGTATTAGATGTGCTCAATAAGGCACAACAAGAGGGGTTGTTCTAATGGGACTACTTACTCTCTTTCTAAAAAATAAAGAAACCGATAAAAAGAAAAAAGCCGGTGAAGCTAATTTCGATAATCAATTAGCCGATATCGATTTCTTTTCGCAACTCGCTTATATGGCTTCGATATCCACATCGGGGATAACGCGCAGCGGACTTTTCTTTTATTCGGCGAAATTGCCTTACATTGCCACGAAATACTTCCGCAGAGTAGATTTTGTCGCAAAGATGTTTAACCACGATTACGCACAGGCATGCCGTATCGTTGGTGAAAAAACAAAAATATCGGAGATCAAGGCGCTGTTGTTACGTCTGTCCAATGCACTGGCATCAGGCGAGGACGTTTCCGCGTTTCTTTCGCGTGAAGCGCACATTCTTTCCGAATCATATACCAGTATTTACGAAAGGAAAATCGACCTTTTAAAGAAATGGGCCGATGCATACGTGTCTTTAATCCTGACCTCAGCCCTGGTCACGGTAATGTCTGTGGTAACAATGATGATCGGCAGCGTCAGTGTAGCTTTTATTATATCGATTTCTGCGATCACAATTCTGGCCACCATTTTTGGAGCCTGGTTTTTGTATAATACAGCTCCCCGCGAATCTATAAACCATACGTTACCTTACCGTTCTCATGAACAAAACATGGTGAAATATTTATGCCGGATCCTTCTGCCCCTGGGTGGATTTGTGATGCTGGTCATGCTGGTAATGAAACTGGACCTGGGATACATGCTGCTGGCGGCCAGCGCTTTTCTTTTCCCGATAGGATTTGTAGCGACAACTGATGATAAAAAAGTCACATTACGGGATGCTGATGTTTCCGCATTTCTCCGTTCACTCGGTGGCACGATGGCAGCGATCGGCGCCACCGCGGCCGAAGCAATGGGCCGTCTCGATTTTCGTTCGCTGGGTATACTGACAGAAGATGTTAAACTGCTCCATACCAGACTGGAGGCAGGCGTAAGCCCGAATCTATGTTGGGACAGATTTGTAAGTGAAACAGGTTCAGAGTTGGTTAACCGTACCGTACGGATTTTTTGGGACGGGATTTCTTTGGGAGGAGACCCGCAAAAAATAGGTAATGAAGCCAGCGCCTTCGCACTGAAAATTTCGCTGCTGCGCTCGCAAAGAACACAGATTTCCTTAGGTTTTACGTGGCTAACCATAGCGATGCACGCAGTACTGGTTACATTGTCGGTATTTGTTTATCAGGTTTTTCTTTCATTCTCCACACTTGTGCAAACAATTATTCCGGCGAACAGCGACACTTCAATTCAATCGTTAGGTTTGGCTACCTCCGGATTCTTTTCCTCGGGCGGCACCGAAATCAAGCTGTTACATTTCATGATCATATTAATTACGATCATTCTTACGATTGCTAACGCGTTCGCTATTTACGCCGTAAGCGGAGGACATACTGCAAAGCTTACATTCTACCTGGCAATAACCAGCGCGATCTCCGGAATAATTATGATCGGAGTGCCTCCTGTAGTAAACATGATGTTTTTGAATTTCAAGTAACCTTTAAGAGGGAAAATGGACGAAAATATGATAGCGATTTACCTTTACATCGGTATCCTGCTGATGGCCGGCACTGTGCTGGTTTTGACAATTATTTACTTTGTCAGAGCCCCTGTGACAAGGACTGGTGCGATTAATACAACAATAGAAAAGGAACCGGGACAACAGGTAACACAGGAACAACCGGAAGTAAAAACATTTGAAGCAAAGCAACCTAAAGCCAAGAAAGTTTATAAAATGCCGTTTGCGAAGACAAAATCGGAAAAGACCGTTAAACCGGTCAATGAAACCGGCAAACCGGGAAAAAAGGAAAAGAAGCTTTTTAAAATCCGGTTAGGCAAAGTTAGATCAGAAAAAACAAACGAAACTGTAACACAGAATACAAACGCAACTAATAAACAGGTGCAATCACTTGCGCCGAAGGCCGACGGTCAGCAAACAATAATTGCGAATCAGGTGAAAAAAGAGAATCCAGTCAGTGCTGCAAGCAATATTAAGCCAACCGCGGCAGCAACGCCGGTACCGCCCAAAAGCGAAACCACAAAGACAATACCTTCAGTTGTGCAAAATACTCCGCCTGCCGTAAATGCGGTAAAAACAACTGCGACAGCGGAAAATAAAAATCCCGTCTCCGCTGAAAACGTAAAAACCGCTAACGAACCCGTAAAAAAGGAGACCAATCCAAAGATGGACAATAAAACTACTACACCGCCTGTTAACCCGGCAGCCGTAAAAACGCCCGCAACACCACCGGCGGCTAAACCCGCGGCGGCAGCGGCGAGTACGCCGATCGTAAAAAAACCGACGGAACAGAAGTCATCGCTGGATGACATGTCCAAGATGTTTTCAAAAGACGCGGTGGACGATACTGAAGCTACTAAACTCGCCAAAGATATGAAAGATGTAGAAATTGACAGTCTGCTCAAAGAAAGCCAGGACCTTATAAGCATTCTGAAACGAAACAGGAGCTAACGATCATGAGAAATATACAGGCATCATTAATAAAGAGGAAAGCGCAAAAAACCGGCGGCAATTTTGCTCAAGCGATAATGGGGAACCGTTTTGTATTTATGGGTATTTTGCTTGCATTTCTCACTTTAACAATAACAGCCGCCGGTTGCGCTTCCAAAACCCCCACTAAAACCACGCCAAAACCCGCCGCATCTACCGCAGCGCCTTCGACTACTCCGACAGTTCCTCCTCCCACGACACCTACGACAACCAAGGTAACAACAACCCCAACACTGATACAATCGACTTTCCCTCTGCAAATTACCACGCCGCAGACATATGCTGAATATACGTTGCCGATATATTTATCCGCCAATGACACTATTCACCTGGTCTGGACTGTATCCGGTGTGGGAGAACATATCAGAATGTCAATTAACACGCCGGACGGAAAATATGTCGGAGAAAAGGCAACAGGCGGATTTGTAGCATTGACCGGCGACACCCCATGCGACCAATTGAACAGGTCAGGCAGTATCGTGCTCACACCGTCGGATCAGAAGTGGCCGGACGGGTATTATGTTTTTCATCCTTATATCCTGGATAAAGACCCGACCGTTAATGTGAAAATACTTTACTGGATCGAGCATTAGGTCGTGGAAAAATACTACGTCTCAATATCTAAATACTAGATAATATCAAAATTTAACATTAGAAACACTAAAAATCGTGCATAAAGCAGACATAGTATTCGGTAAGGATGCCATTTTTGAGGCAGGGTTTAGCCCTTGAGCAGCACTCGGATAATCATACCTGAGTTCCAGGCCAAGACCAATCCGTAAAACACTGCGATACCGATCGCAGCCCCAAGCGCTAGCCTGGGGAAATGCGCGTGCAATTTTTGCAGGACCAACCCGGATAAAACCGCGCCGGCGAATTTTAACAGAAGAAAAACCCAGTTCCCCGCCATCTGGGCAACCAGGTGATTGCCTTCCAAGACCAACCCGAGGTTAACCGCGGCAAAGGTAAACAACGCATCCAGCATTTCCAGAGCACAAAAGAGAACAATAACTTGCATCAATCCACGGGAAAAGGCGTTCGTTTTTTCCCCGAAGGATTGAGAGTCTGTCCTTGATTTTCCGGTGGAGTTCCCCAAGACGGGAACATTAACGCGTTGAAACCAAAATTTCATTTATCTTTCCTATCATTTTCAGAGTGGTTTCACCATTGGCTCCGTATCACTCAGGTGACCAGGATAAGAGCGATACTTCATTGCTTCCTTTTGTCTTACATTTTAGCACAAGTGAAAGACGGACAAATTAGAGATTCCGGAAGTTTGAGCGCACAAACAAGCAGTATTAGCTTCAAAACAGAAAAACGAAATAATTCATAAGATAATTAGACTGAAGCAAAAAGTAAACAAATGGATTGCTGATATTTAGAGCATTTTTCAGTGGTTGCCGGTTCAGGTATAATAACCATTTGTATTGTCAATATTTACTTCCCCAGAAAAAAATCCTTATCAATCTTCCTTTTTCGAAAGCGAGAGTCTTCCACGATTTTGAATTTGAGATAACCAGAATTTCCCCTTATCGTACGAAGGGAATGAAAAGAGAATTTGGGGACTGGATCCCGATTTTCACCAGTATAAAAACATCAGGTTAGTTTTCTCGCTCACTAAGGAAGATAGGAAAAATCCGCGGAGGGTTTTTAATCATAAGATGCAGCTAAATATATTTGCAGAGGCCTGTACTGCACACAGTTAGTTAGATGGATTCCCGATCAAGGCGGGAACAACAAGCGCAAGTTTAGACCAAAGGAAGAACCTCATACCTGTCCCCTTCTACATAAACGGCCAGGGAAAGGAGCTTATTGTTTACACCAAAGATAATAGATTTTAACGGGTTTTCTTCCTGGGCCACCAACCGAACCAGCCTTCCCTACCGCAAGAGGTACATTTGGTAAAAACAGCCATTGTGCCTTTCGCTTTACAATGCTCGCACAGGAATTCATCCTGTAGCCCTTGCGGACGGTGATTCGCTTCACGCGCCAGTTCCCGTAATTCGTTCCTGATCTGGGCAATTTCTTCACGACCAGGTTGTACGTTATATGAACTGCGTTCAATCTTGAATGCCAGTTCCCCGATTCTTTCTTCCATTGCATCGAGCCGCTGGGCAGTGTTAGCGAATTTATTCACCTGTTTAGTGAGGTCGTCCACATTTTTTTTCAAGACCATTACCTCACCCAAAGAGACAGAGCTGACACTAGATCCGTGAACAGCAGAAGAATTGGCGCGGGCGGGTTCCGCGGCGGCCGGTACCGTTTTAACATTAACCATTATCGGCGGCACGGACGCAGGCACGGGTGGAGGTGGCGGCGGGGGCTGTGTAGCTTGCGGAAGAGGTGCAGCAGCGCGCGGCGCATCCGGCACCAAAGCTACCAAAGCATCAACATCGGCCTGAGAAAGGACCTTTTCATCATCGTTTGCCACTAGTCGTACTCCAGCACTTTACTAATCAGTTTTCGCTGATATTCAGATTTCGCCAAATTGATATCATACGGTTTTTTCAGATTACCGTGTTCCGGATCATAAGTAACCCTGATCACCGGTCTGGCGACAAAACCGAGATTAGGATCAGACACAATACCGATTTCACCGCTGTTCAGTTTTACGGTCAACCCATTGGGATAGGCGGGAATTTTACGGACAAAAGACTCCACTAATCTGGGATCGAACTGGTCGCCGCTGACGGCCATAATAAATTCGATCGCTTCATGGGACATGCATTTATCTTTTCCCGGCGCTTCCACCAGCAAGTCTGAAAATACATCGGCTGCGGAGATGATTTGAGCATAATTTGAAATCTGCTCGCCCTTTAATCCGCGCGGATAACCGCTGCCGTTCCACTGTTCGTGATGTTGTAATACCACATTGGCGATTCCGTTTTTGATCTCACTGAACTGTGAGAGCAACTCATAACTTTTTACCGGGTGTTGTTGTACGAGCGCGGCTTCTTCCGGCGTCAGATTTGATTTGTTCAGCAAACCCGGTGGCAGGAAAACACCGCTGAGATCTTTTAAAAGTGAGCTCATGCCCAGGGTAACTAGTTCATCATGGGACTTGCCCAATCTGTACCCCAGCGCCATGGCAAGAATAGCGGATTTGACCGGGTGCAGATACTCGTAATCCGTCTGTGAAACAGAGCAGGACACATTGATTTCACCCATGATACTGAGAGACAAACTCCGTCCGATCTCATTCACCGCGACATTGACCGCAGAAAGGAAAGCGGAATCGATAGTCTGTATATTTTTAGTTCTAACCAGCATCTGGCGGAAGGCATCCGCGAGTTTACCTTCTTTTTCCGGAGAAACCATCGGCGCGACCACCAGATCATCCACGCGCTGGTCTTCGATCAGGATTTCGCTGATGCTGTTCCTGGCCATAAGCGCCAGATGCTGTTCATTCAGATTGGTACGCCGGCCTAATAATTCTTTCCCGTAATTATCATAAACCGGCATTCCCAGGATCATTCCCGGCTGAGCATATTTTGTCGTTATACGTCTCATATGTTTCTCTCATTTACTGCTTATATTGCTGAAGAAAACACCTTCGGTGATTCCGATATGGGATTTGTAACCTTCTTATAAAAACAGGGGTGCACGCGCTGGAATCCCAGATCGGCAGCATCGAGCATTGTCTCGGTGGCGCCAATGAATAAAATCCCGTTTTCTTTTAGCGCATTCTGAAAATTAAGGCTAAGAATCCGCTTGGTTTCGTTCGAAAAATAGATAGTGACATTGCGGCACACAATCAAGTCAAAACCGATCGGGAATTTGTCCCGTGTCAGGTCCAATTGAGAAAAAATGATCCTTTCCCGGATTTTCTCATTAACCGTATAGCCATCTTCGCCAAAATAAAAATATTTCATCAGCAGCGTCTGGGGCAAATTTCTTACTTCCGCGGGCTGGTAAGGGCCTCCGGCATTGCCTTTGCTCAAGCTTTCTTTATCGATATCCGTGGCGAAGACACGGTGTTT
>Ga0182021_10001697_pt1 | contig 25496 bp, 23 predicted proteins | sample 612E3MmetaG_FD_120493 | JGI IMG/M metagenome (GOLD analysis project Ga0182021, IMG submission 120493) | Permafrost microbial communities from Stordalen Mire, Sweden - 612E3M metaG (Illumina Assembly) | ecosystem: Environmental > Terrestrial > Soil > Wetlands > Permafrost | place: Sweden... | reverse complement strand
TATATGAATTGAATATAAATTAATAGTCCGGAGTAAAGAAATGAACATATTGGATAAAGTAGAAAGCAAATACTTAAAAACTGATAATCCTGAGTTTAAAGCTGGAGACAAGGTTAAAGTAAATCTTAAAATAAAGGAAGAAACCAAAGAAAGAATACAAAGTTTTGAAGGTATTGTAATAAAAATGCAGGGTGGCGGGATAAATAAGACTTTTACAGTAAGGAAAATATCTTTTAATGTAGGTGTTGAGAGGACCTTTCTTCTTCACTCGCCAATGATTGCGTCTATAACGAAAATAAATTCCGGCATAGTAAGAAGGGCAAAGCTTTACTATATCAGGAAAAAAATAGGCAAAAAATCAAAAATTGAGTTTGAAAAATAAAAAAAACATTTTCAAAGAACTGCTTGGATATATTATTGTTGCAGCAATTGCAGCAGTTATTTCTATAACTTTAAGGATTTTTGTAATAGAGCCTTTTATTGTACCCACTCCGTCAATGTCTCCGACGCTTCTGGTCGGCGACAAGGTGATAGTAAACAAGCTTGAATATAAATTCACGTCTGTAAAAAGAGGGGACATAGTTGCAATATACTCTCCTCTTGAAAAAAAGAATCTGGTTAAAAGAGTGATAGGCCTCTCCGGTGAAACAATCAGCTTTTCTGAAGATGGTTTTGTTTACATAGATGGAAAAAAACTCGCAGAACCATATCTGCCTGAGTCTGTTATCCCCGCTTATGATGTAAAAACTTATAAGTTAGGAAGCAATGAGTTTTTTGTAATGGGGGACAATAGGAATAACAGCGCCGACAGCAGGGTTTTTGGGCCGATTTCAATTGATAAGATCTTCGGGAAAGTCATCTTTATTTATGGGCCATTTTCAAGGGCCAGTAAACCCACCTAAAATAGATATTCTTGCTACCGAATGAAATTCAGGGAAATAAAAAGGCTTATAAATTTATGTGCCTATGAAGATGAGCTTTATCTTTGTGGCTATAATGCTATTGCAGGTGTTGATGAAGCAGGGAGAGGTTCACTTGCCGGCCCTATAGTTGCTGCCGCTGTAATACTTGACCGAAATAAAATACTCCTTGAAAATTTAAACGATTCAAAAAAGTTAACTGCTAAAACAAGAAACAGCCTGTTTAGAATAATTGTAAGAAGTTGTAAGAGCTGGTCAGTGGCCAGGGTGTCTTCCAGCGTCATTGACAGGATTTCATTGGGCAAGTCAAACTTTTTGGTTATGAAAAAGACCATACTATATCTGAAAAACAAGCCTGACATTGTTATTACTGATGCTCTTGCGCTAACACTAAGAAAATATGATACAGAGATTATCCCAATAATTAATGGCGACGAGCTCAGCGCCAGTATTGCCGCCGCTTCAGTGATTGCAAAAGTTATAAGGGACAGGCTGATGCTTAAATATTCACGCCTATACCCCGAATATGATTTCGCAGCAAACAAGGGCTACGGAACCAGAAAACACATGATTGCCCTGCAAAAATATGGGCCTTGCAGAATACACAGGCTAACTTTCAGGGGAGTTCTTGATTGATTGCAAAAAAAGTGCTTGGAAATATCGGGGAAATAAAATCCTGTGAATACCTGGAGTCGGCAGGGTATATGATTGTTGAAAAGAATTTCAGGTGTGCCTTTGGTGAGATTGACATTATAGCAAAAAGGGAAGACATCATCTGTTTTGTTGAGGTCAAAACCAGGGCCGGTTCAAGTTATGGCGAACCGCAGGAGTCAGTAAATCCACTAAAAACTGCCAGGATAAGAAATACCGCTAGCTACTATCTGGGGCTAAAGAATCTAAACAGTTTTGAGGTAAGTTTTGATGTAATATCCATAAAAGTATCAGGCAAAAAACTTCAGATGGAGCATTTTAAAAACTGCTTTTAAATCAATTAATTTTATATATATATTTGCATAAATATGTAATTATATATATACTATTTGTATGTTTTTTAAACTTGATAGTTTTGCCCTTGCAGGAATTGAAGCCATAAATATCTCAGTGGAAGTACATATGTCGAATGGGCTTCCATCATTTACAATAGTGGGATTGCCAGATAAAGCTGTTAATGAATCAAGACTGCGGGTAAGGGCTGCAATATTAAACAGCGGCTATATTTTTCCGATGAAGAGGATAATTATTAATCTTGCACCGGCAGATATAAAAAAAGAGGGAGTTCTATATGACCTTCCAATAGCAATTGCTCTTCTTATTGTAAGCCAGCAGGTAAACAATCTGGACACAGGGATAATAGCACAGTCAGGATTTATCGGTGAACTTTCTCTTGATGGAAAAATAAATCCCGTCAGAGGTATTATCAGTATGGCGCAAAAGTCTGCTGAACTTAAGAAAAAATATTTTTTTATTCCTGAAGATAATTTTGACCAGGCAGCAGTTATAAGTAATATAGGAATATTAAGATGCAGAGACCTTACCTATGTCATAAGTATTATTTCCGGCAATAACCTGATTTTTAAAGAAGCAATATTTTCTGGCCAAACAGCTTATTGTGCAAATCCTGTAGGATCAGAATTATATAAAGAGACTAAAAACAATAGTAAAGACTGGCACAACAGCAGTTTTAGTCAAGGTAGCAAACCTGATGAAGAGAGCGGCATCCTGGATGAAGCGAGTGGCAATTCAAATAGTGACTCCGATTATGATTTCAGCGATATTAAGGGACAATTGAAAGCAAGGCGTGCCATGGAAATTGCAGCGGCAGGTATGCACAATGTGATGCTTATCGGCCCGCCCGGGTCTGGAAAAACAATGCTGGCAAAAAGGATTTTATCAATAATGCCTGACTTGAGTATGGATGAGAGCATAGAAGTAACAAAGATTTACAGCCTGTATAAAAAATACAGCAATGGGCTTATTATAAAACGGCCGTTTATTAATCCTCATAATACAATTACCCAAGCCAGTCTTATAGGCGGCGGAATAACACCAAGACCAGGAGAGATAAGCCTTGCGCACAGGGGAATATTATTCCTTGATGAATTTTCGCAATATCCCCAGTCTCATGTTGAGTCTTTAAGGCTTCCTTTGGAAAACAAAGAAGTTGTAATTTCAAGAAACAATCTATTTTACAGGTTTCCATGCAGTTTCATGTTTATAGTCGCTATGAATCCCTGCAGTTGTGGCTATAGAGGTGATGAAAGGAAAAGATGCAGATGTACTGATAGCGAGATACGAAAATACTGGAAAGGTATTTCAGGTCCTACAATAGACAGGATAGATATGAGAATTAATGTGCCAAGGCTGCAAGATGATGAGTTTTCTCAAATTGATATTAAAACTGAATCTTCCCGGAAGATAAAAAATCGCGTAATTGCATGCCATGAAATCCAGAAAGACAGGTTTAAAGCCGCTGCATATGGCGCAGAAAGCACCGTAAAATACAATTCTGAGGCGGGTATAAAACTTATCAGCAACTGGATGCTTGAAAACAGTGAAGTGGCAAAACTTATTCCAAAAATGGTGTCAAAATATAATCTTTCCGCCAGGGCAATATCCAGCCTTATAAAGGTATCAAGAACTATCTCCGATCTGGAAAACAATAAAAATATAAGCACATCAAGTTTTTTTGAAGCATTAAATTACAGAGTTAATTTTGATTATGAATAATGATAGTAAAAAAATCCTGCAAATACTTTGTGAAAAAGGCGTAAAGCCTTCGTATTTTATAGCCTGCTATAGGAGAAATTGCCTGGATATGAAAAAAACTCTGGAATGTTTCAGCACAGTGTCTGCTAATGAACAGAAAAGTATATTTAACATGCTGCAACCCGAAGCTTCCAAAGAACCAGACAATGCCTTAAATAACTTATTAAGGATGCTAAAATTCAGCAATTCAGATGCAGTCAATATTTCTGAAGAATATTATCCCAAATTCCTTAAGGAAATTTATTTTCCGCCACCAGTTCTTTTTTATAAAGGAAATAAGATCCTGGAAAATAATCTGTGCATTGCCATAGTAGGTACAAGGAAATCAACAGTTTATGGCAGGGATGCAGCCAGGTATTTTGCAACACAATTGGCCAGGGCGGGCATTACAATTGTCAGCGGGCTTGCTGCAGGCATTGATTACCATGCCCACAAGGCATCAATAGATGAAAAAGGCTCAAGCATAGGTGTGCTGGGTTGTGGAATTGATGTTATTTATCCGGCTGAAAATAGAGAAATTTATAATGAACTTGCTGTCCGCGGCAGTATCGTTACTGAGTTTTTCCCAGGGACTCCACCGCTGAAAAATAATTTTCCCGCAAGAAACAGGATTATCAGCGGTTTATGCGCGGGAGTCTTGCTAATAGAAGCGCCGGAAAAAAGTGGTGCGCTTATTACATGTGATTTTGCCGTTAACCAGGACAGGGAGGTATTTGCCGTACCCGGAAGTATTTTCAGCCCTGATATTAAAGGAAACCACAACCTGATAAAAAGCGGGGCAAAACTTGTGCAGCATCCCGATGATATCCTTGAAGAGATTTGGAGTTTTTACAAAATTTTACATGAAACTGCCAATATAAAAACACCTGAGGCAGTAATTCCAGAAATAAAAAATTACCGGCAATTATCGTCTGTGCAGCAAGCATCGCAGGAAAAACCTGGATTATCAAAAAAATCTTTAAATCTTTTAAACATTTTACATAACACTGATGGACAACAAAAAGTTGTCTATGATTTCATAGGCTGCAAGCCTGTAAGCCTTGAAGAAATAGTTACGGGCACCGGGCTTAAAATTGCCGAGGTCTTAAAGATTATTTCCATCCTTGAATTTAATAATCTTATTTGTGAAAAAAATCTAAATCAATTTGTAAGAATATGTTAAAATCTTAATTGGATACAGTATTCTATACGACAGTTATAGTTGTGATAGCAGTCGTAGTTGCACTGTCACTATTGCAATAATTGCGGAAGTTTTTTAAAGGAAGGATTTATGATATTTAAAAGAAAAAAAGTTGAAAGGCCCAAAAACCGTTTGGGGCTTGCATTACTTAAGTATGACGGTATATGGAATTCAGAGTTACATAAGATAATACAAAGCATAAAGCAGAAAAAAGCAATAAACAGTGTAAGGGCCGGTATTGTTTTTGATGATGTTTTTTATAAGCTTGATGCAATTTCAGATGATATTTCAAGGGAAAACTTTAAAACAGACTATCGCTCAGATAAGACAAGAGACTCTATTCTTGAGCTTATAGGGGATTTAAAAGCATTACTTCAACATTTAATCTCCAATTCTTTTGATTTTACAAGTCCTCTTCTTGCCGCAACAGATGCAAATATTTCCCGGCTGATTGCAGACAGACAATCCTTAAAGAGCAAGATGAAGGATATTGAAAGCGATTATCAGTAAAGATTAATTTGTAGTATCTATTTAAAAATGAAACCGGTATTTTCATACAGCATTATTCTTGGCAGGCTTAGTATGATTTTAATATTTTATAAGGGTTTCGACTGTTTTTAAGAATTTGTATTTAATAACTGTTTTATTCATGCCTTAGGGATAATTTATGAATATTAGAGAAAGCCTTGAGCTCTACTGCAGGCATTTAAAATATGAAAAGAACCTGGCGGTAAATTCGATACATGCATATCAGAGAGACCTTGCGCAGTTAACAGATTTCCTGTCTAAAAAACAAATAGAAGATACAAGCTTTATAAATCTTGATATGTTCAGGGAGTTTTTAAAATCTATAGACATATACAAATATTCCAACCGGACACTCATAAGGAAGTATTCTTCATATAACAATTTCTTTAAGTTTTGTGAATTAAACGGGTATATACAAAAACAGATAAGCCAATTTATTCTGCCGCCAAAAAAACAATCAAGGCTGTATTCTTTTCTTACAGAATCCCAGGCAAAAGCATTAATAGAAAAAATGGATTCAAGCGGGATAACCGGTATAAGAAACAGGGCATTACTTGAGTTTATATATTCAACAGGCGCAAGAGTAAGCGAAGTCGAAGGTTTGAGGTTAAAAGACCTTGATATGGAAAATAATTCAGCTGAAGTGTTTGGCAAGGGAAGAAAATACAGGACGGTATATTTAAACAGGAATGCAAAAGAGTGGCTGGAAAAGTACCTTGATATCAGGGGCCAGTTTGGTTACTCAAAAAAAAATATGAGTTATCAGCAACCAGTTGATGATTTATGGCCGAAAACTGATTTGCAGCCGGCAACCAATAATGAAACGAAAAATGATTTGCAGGTAAAAGTTGATTTGCATCAGGACGGTGGAGGATACCTTTTTTTAAACAGGTTTGGAAAAAAACTTAATGTAAGAAGCTTTGGAAATATTCTTGCCAAAAGCTTAAGCCAAGCCAATATCACCCATAAAGTCAGCCCACACGGTTTAAGGCACAGTTTTGCCACGCATCTTCTTGAAGAGGGAGCAGGGATAAGGGAAATCCAGGAACTTCTTGGCCACGAAAACATTGCAACCACACAGATTTATACGCATCTTAATATAAAAAAACTTAAAGAAGATTTTAATAAATTCCATCCAAGAGCTACAGCAAAGAATGAGGATGGCAGTGACTAGAAAAAAAGAGAAAGGCAGTGATTAGAAAACAAAAAATTGTCATTTAGAATTGTTTCCTGGAGAATCGAAAAATCTATTTTTAATTGTTTGCTCAAAAAACAGGATTATGTTAAAATACTACGTTGAAAATTCACACATCGCTTACAGCAATATGGTGACTGCACAACAGTTAAAAGCGGTGGAGGAAAAACCATAAAAAACGAAAGGAAGACTAATGGAAAACATTGTCACAATGAAACAGCTCCTCGAAGTGGGAGTTCATTTTGGACACCAGACCAGAAAATGGAATCCCAAAATGAAAAGGTATATATTTGCCGAGAAAAATGGCATTTATATCATCGATCTCCAGCAGACACTGCAGCTTTTAATTGAAGCTTATGAGCATGTAAGAAGGGTATCGGCTCGCGGTGGAAATATCCTGTTTGTTGGCACCAAAAAACAGACACAGGACATAATTGAAAATTATGCAAAAGAATGCAGTATGCCGTACATCAGAAACAGATGGCTTGGGGGTATACTTACTAATTTCAAAACGATTTATGCAAGGACAAAAAGAATCTCTGAAATAGAGAATATGGAAAAGAATGGTGTTTTTGAGTTAATACCTAAAAAAGAAGTTCTCCAGATAAAGAAAGAATATGAAAAACTGCTTTACAATATCGGCGGTATAAGAGATATGACCAAACTTCCTGACCTGTTATTTGTAATAGATCCGCATAAAGAAATTATTGCAGTTGCCGAAGCTAAAAAGCTGGGAATACCTGTAGTGGGTATTGTAGACACAAACTGTGATCCCGATAATGTTGATTTCGTGATTCCGGGAAATGATGATGCAATAAGATCCTGCAGCCTTATTACAAGTGTAATTGCAATGGCCGTAAAAAAGGGAAGGGAAGACAATAACACCGTCACAGAAAAACCTGGGCCTGCTGCGGCTTCAGCCGTTGTTGAAGAAAAAACTTCTGAAGCAATAACGGAAACAGAGGATGTTGATACTGAAGATACAGAAGATTTGGATAGTACAGATGATATGGATATTGAAGATGAGGATTCTTTGGAAAAGATGTAGAGTTTGGAAAAAATAAATACTTAAATTTTTAAAAATTTAAACCGTAGGGGGTTTTAATGGAAGTAAATGCAGAAATGGTTAAAAAGCTAAGAGAAAAAAGCGGCGTCGGGATGATGGACTGTAAAAAAGCGCTTGTAGAATGTCAGGGTGACTTCATCAAGGCAAGCGAATACTTAAGGGAAAAAGGGCTTGACAAAGCAGCAAAGAAAGCTACAAGGCCCACAAGGGAAGGTATTATTGATACTTATATACACCTTGGCTCAAAAATAGGCGTCATGCTTGAACTGAATTGCGAAACTGATTTTGTAGCAAAAAATGAAGTTTTTAAAACTCTTTCCCACAATATTGCGCTTCACATTGCTGCGGCTGCTCCGACTTATGTTTCAAGCGATGAAATTCCAGCCGATATTATTGAGAAAGAAAAAGAGATTTACAGAAAACAAGCTCTAAACGATGGTAAACCTGCAAATATTATTGATAAAATTGCAGAAGGTAAAATAGCAAAATACTTCCAGGAGACATGTCTCCTAGAACAGCTATATGTAAAAAATACTGATATGACAATAAACGGCCTATTAAAAGAAAACATAATTGTAATCGGCGAAAATATAATTGTTAAAAGGTTTGTCAGGTGGATTTTAGGTGAAACCAGCAAGGAAGAAGAATAAGATCTTTAGGCGGAATGGAGTTTTAAGACAAACAAAGTCTCAAGAAAGAAAAAATATTTGCGGGAGAATAAGGTCTTAAGAAAAATCAGAATACTTAAGTAAGCGCAGTGTTTAAAGGAAAAATAATAAATAACATATAAAGGGATAATCGGTTATGGAGAGTCCAAAATATGGCAGGGTAATGCTTAAAATAAGCGGTGAAGCGCTTATCGGCAAAGCAGATTATGGCATTGATACGAAAGTAATGGACAACATAGCAAACCAGATAGGGGAAGTAGTCCTCATGGGTGTGGAAATTGCTGTGGTCGTAGGCGGTGGAAATTTCTGGAGAGGGGTTGCTGCAAGCGCAAACGGTATGGACAGGACAACAGCTGATTACATAGGGATGCTTGCCACAGTAATGAATGCTATAGGCCTCCAGGATGCCCTTGAAAAAAAGAATATTTCAACAAGGGTGCAATCATCCATTACTATGCAGGAAATTGCTGAGCCTTTTATACGACGGCGGGCGCTGAGGCACCTTGAAAAGAAAAGAGTTGTAATCTTTGCCGGCGGTACAGGGAATCCGTATTTTTCCACTGATACTGCTGCAGCTTTAAGGGCGCTTGAAATTAATGCTGAAATATTGTTTAAAGCAACCAAGGTTGACGGTGTGTACGACAAGGACCCTAAAAAGTATCCTGATGCAAAAAAATACGAAGAATTGACCTACTTGGAAGTCCTGGAGAAGAATTTAAGGATCCTTGATTCCACGGCAACTTCACTATGCATGGAAAATGACCTTCCGGTTGTTGTTTTTGACATTACCAAATCCGGAAATATTAAAGATGTTATTTCAGGCAAAAAAATAGGCACCATAGTTAGAAGGGGTGGTTAAAATTAAAGATCAGCTAGTAGCAGATTGTGAAAAGAAAATGAAGCAGACAATTGAAAACTCACAGCATGAATTTAATACCATAAGGACAGGCAGAGCCTCTGCAGCGCTTCTTGACAGGATCTCCATTGATTATTATGGTTCAAAAACACAGCTTAAGCATGTTGCAAACATCAGTATTCCAGAGGCAAGGACTATAGTTATTTCACCGTACGAACCGAAACTTATTAAGGAAATAGAAAAACAGATCCTTGCATCGGACCTGGGTTTAAATCCTGGTAATGACGGCAAAGTAATAAGGCTTGTTATTCCAGCCCTTAATGAAGAGCGTAGGCATGAAATGGTAAAACTTGTTAAAAAAATTGCAGAAGATGGAAAAATCGGGATAAGAAACATTAGGCGCGAAGTAAACGATGAATTAAAAAAGCTTGAGAATAAAAAAGAAATAACAGAAGATGATGTTGAGGAATATCACAAGAAAACCCAGGATTTAACTGATAAATTTATAGAAAAAATAAATGAAGCAGTGCTATCAAAAGAAAAGGAAATAATGGAAGTGTAGGGATAACATTTTGAGATGTTTTGTTTATAGATTTCCCTTTTCTGGTTCTCTTTCACTTAAGTCGCTTAAAAAAGGAAATATCCCGCAGCATGTTGCAATAATCATGGACGGCAATGGGCGGTGGGCCACAAGAAGAAAACTGCCAAGGAGTATTGGCCATCAGAGAGGCGCCGAGGTTTTAAGGGAGACAGTCGTCACATGTAAAGATCTGGGTGTTAAATATCTTACCGCATATTCATTCTCAAGTGAAAACTGGCAGCGACCGGCTGAAGAAGTAAAAGACCTGATGAAACTTTTTATCGAGGTACTGCAGAGAGAGCTTGATGGAATGATTGAAAATGATGTCAAGCTAAATCTTATCGGGCAGCGTGAGATTATTCCGGAAAAGATTTTAAGAGTCTTTGAAAATGCTGAAGAAAAAACAAAATTCAACAAATCACTTGTTTTTAGTATAGCCTTTAGTTATGGTTCAAAACAGGAAATATTTGATGCAGTAAAAAAAATATGCATTGATTATGACAGATCGGAAATTGATATTGAAACAGCGAAACCGGAGATGCTTTCAGGATATCTTTACACTGCCGGTCTACCTGACCCGGATCTTCTGATAAGGACCGGTGGAGAGAGCAGAATAAGTAACTTTTTATTATGGCAGATTGCTTATACAGAACTATATTTTACAGATATTATGTGGCCGGATTTTAACAGGAAGAATTTTTTTAAAGCAATAAGCAGCTTCCAGAAGCGAAACAGAAGATTCGGAAGGTTATAGTTTGGAAAATTCAAACTACAAGTAAATAATTTAGCACTCTCAAACAATAAATAAATAATTTGGTATACAGAAACAAAAAATAAATAATTTGGCATATACAAACACAAGCAAACAATAGATAAAGGTTTTATAAATTTAATGGTAGTCGTCCAATACTTAATAGCAATTTTAGGTTTTTCAGTAATTGTACTGGTGCATGAATTCGGGCATTTTATAATTGCTAAATTAAGCGGAATACATGTACAGGAGTTTTTTCTGGGATTTGGACCTAAAATACTTAAATATACTTCAAAAAAAAGCGGTACGATGTACGGCATCAGCGCAATTCCCCTTGGCGGCTATAATAAAATACTTGGACAGGACAGAAGTGAAGTAATACCTGAAAATATGATTGAAAAAGCTTTTTATAACAAACCATTTTACAAGAAATTCCTGGTTATAAGCGGCGGCGGAATATTCAATGTGATATTTGCAGTAATTTTAATAATCATTTATTTTTCAATCGGTGTTTTTACCCCTTCGAATATAATCGATTATACGCAACCGGGTTCACCTGCAGAAACATATGGTTTCCAAAAAGGTGATAAAGTTATTGCTTTAAATAATCTGGAAATCAAATCCTGGGATGATTTTTCACTTATAGTAAAAGACTATCCTGGCAAACAGGTGACTTTTAAGATCCTCAGGGATAAAAAGGAATTGAGCATTGATGTAAAGCTTTCAACTGTTGATGGAAAAGGCTATCTTGGCGTGGGGCCGCTTATGGTAAAGCAGAAGATGGGGGGAGGCCAAGTCTTAATTGAAAGCTTTAAAATGGTGGGCAACCTGAGTGTCACATATGTAAAGTTAATCGGGATGCTTTTTTCAGGTAAAATTCCGTTTTCAGAGGCCCGGCCGGTTTCACCTATAGGTGTTATAAGTATTTTTCAGCAATCGGCGGCAATGGGTGCGCAGAACTTCATATTATTTGTGGCCCTAGTCTCAATATTGCTTGCTTTTGGAAATTTCCTGCCAATATTGCCTGTTGACGGTGGCCATATCCTTATAATAATAATAGAAGCAATAAGACGAAAACCCGTATCCAAAAAAGCTATTGAAATATACAGCACCATGGGAATTGTGCTTGTGGTTTCATTGCTTTTAATCGGAGTGGTGTTTGACATCATCAGCCCCTTCAAGCTTCCAAGTATGTAACTTTTTTGGATATGCAATGTTTATGGATATACGCAATTTTTTTAAATCAACTTAGTATTTTTTATATTTTGTATTCATGTTTTAATATTGTTATTGTTTGCAATAATAATGTAGCCAAAGGTTAGTTGTTAAAATTTGTAAAAATTCAGGCCAAAGTCGATTATTAAAAGTTGTTTGTCTTTTTATACACGAAATACTAGTGGTTGCCAGCGGATAATCGAAATCCTTATATATGGCTTGTTGTGTTTAAGCTAAAATTTCTGCAATTTGGTTTCTTGTGTAATGATTTATGGGAATGAGGCTGGAAGATGCTTGATAAAAGAAAAATGACAAGAACAATAAATATCGGTGCCGCCAAAATCGGCGGCGATAACCCTGTGCTTGTCCAGTCTATGCTTAAAAGCAGGCTTGAAGACTCTTGTGCATTATTAAATGAAATTAGCCAGCTTGAGTCCTGTGGATGTGAAATAATAAGGATCGCAATCGTAGATGAAGGCTCACTAAGAATACTGAAAAATCTGATAAAACAAAAAACATTTAGCGTCCCCATTGTGGCAGACATACAATTTGATTACAGGTTTGCTCTTGAAGCTCTTAGATCCGGAGCAGATTGTGTAAGGATAAATCCCGGTAATATGCCTAACAAACAGGGCCTTGAAGCAGTTGCAATTGAAGCTAAAAGCAGAAATGCCGCAGTAAGGATAGGGATAAATTCAGGCTCATTGGAAAAAAAAATACTAAAGGATTTTCCGGGAGATTTTTCGGGCGCAATTGTGGAAAGTGCTCTTGAAACTGTGAGATTATTTGAAAATCTTCAATTTTATAATTTTAAAATTTCTGCCAAAGCATCTTCTGTAACTGATACGATATCCTCATACAGGCAGCTTTCAGAAAAAATAAATTATCCACTCCATGTCGGAATAACTGAAGCAGGGCCCGCTTTTACGGGAGCGATAAAATCTGCTGTAGGGATTGGTATTTTACTGTCTGAAGGAATAGGCGATACCATAAGGGTGTCCCTTACTGATGATTCGTCACTTGAAGTAAAAGCAGCTTACACTATATTGTCAAGCCTTGGACTGCGCAGCCGTGGAATTGATATTGTCTCCTGCCCGTCATGCAGCAGGACAGAAGTTGATTTAAAAAATCTTGTTTCAGATGTTGAAAAAATAATATCCGGTTTAAAGGCACAATTAAAGGTTGCAGTCATGGGCTGCATTGTAAACGGCCCGGGTGAGGCAAGAGACGCTGACCTGGGTATTGCATTTGGCAGGCAAAAGGCTGCCATTTTCGTAAAAGGTGCAGTTATAAAAAGAGTTGATCTGCCTGAAGTCCTGGAAGAATTCAAAAAAGAACTGGATAAATTAATATAAAAAATATAGCAATAAAAGGATTTCCCGAGTTATAAATTTAAGACGATTTTAACCAAAAATTTGTTAAAAGGAGAGACAAGTGGTCAGGTTTTCCGAATATTATTTAACAACGACAAAAGAAGAGACTGCAAATTCAGATATTCCGAGCTATTCCTTGTCGCTACGTGCAGGTATGATAAAAAAAATAGCTTCAGGAGTTTATGCATTCCTGCCCCTCGGATACAGGATTTTAAAAAAAATTGAAAAGATAGTCAGGGAAGAAATGGACAAGACCGGGGCAATTGAAATGCTTATGCCGGCATTACAGCCGGGAGATCTATGGCTGCAGTCAGAAAGGTGGCAGAAGTATGGTCCCGAACTTTTTCGACTGAAAGACCGCAACGACAGGGACTTTTGCCTTGGCCCCACGCATGAAGAACTAATCACGTACCTTGCAAGCCTTGATATAAAGTCCTACAAGGATCTGCCGGTAAATCTCTACCAGATTCAGGTCAAATTCAGGGATGAGATTAGGCCCAGGTACGGTATCCTAAGAGCCAGGGAATTTATAATGAAAGATGCTTATAGTTTTTCTGCTGATGAGACCGATTTGGACATAATATATAAAAAAATGTTTGGCTGCTATTCAAGCATACTTGAGAGGCTTAAACTTAAATATTATGCAGTTGAGGCCGACACAGGACTTATAGGCGGTAAATACTCCCATGAATTTATAATCCTTGCAAAAAACGGTGAAGACGAGATAGTCTATTGTCCTATATGCGGATATGCGGCAAATTATGAGATGGCAAAATTTAAAAGTAAAAAGCAAAATATCGATGAACCGATTGGGGAAGTCCTGCAGGTACATACACCCGCAGTCACCAATATCAAATCACTTGCAGATTTTTTAAAGCTGCCTGCCGATAAAATAATAAAAACAATGCTTTTAAATGACAAAGGCGGCAATCATTATGCGGTTCTGCTTTCAGGGGACCGGGAACTTAACATCCCGAAAGTGGAAAAAATCGCAGGCTGCAGTCTTGAGCTTGTTGAAAACAATGCTACTGGCGCTGAGATGAACATCGGGTTTTTGGGTCCGGCAGGTTTGGATAGCAAGATAAAAATATTTGCGGATAATATTATAAAAGGCAGATGCAATATGGCTGCAGGCGCAAATAAAAAGGATTACCATATTGTAAATTTAAACTATCCAAGAGATTTTGAAGTTGATGTCTGGGGCGACTTCTCCTTTGCATATGAAGGGGATTTATGCGTAAATTGCGGCAGTCCGGTTAATTTTGAAAAAGGAATTGAAATAGGCCACATATTCAAGCTTGGCACCAAATATAGCAAGAAAATGGGCGCCTTATTTTTAGACAGTGAAGGCAGGTTAAATCCCATGATTATGGGATGCTACGGTATTGGCGTCAGCAGGATATTGGCTGCAGTTATTGAACAGTTGCATGACGCTAAAGGCATACTTTGGCCGGTTTGTATTGCTCCTTTCCTGGTTAATCTTGTGGCAATTAACATGGAGGACCCGGATATCACTTCAAATGCTGAAAAAATATATGAGATACTGATGAGGGAGGGCTTTGAAGTAATTTTTGATGACAGGAATGTCAGGGCGGGAGTAAAGTTCAAGGACTCTGATCTTATTGGAATACCCATTAAATTGATTATTGGCAAAAACTATGCTGAAAACGAAGAGATTGAGATAGAATTAAGAAAAGACGGCACTAAAATGAAAATGGGTGTCAGTCAAACCATAGATTTTATAAAAAGCTATTCCCAAAAAAATTTTTTTTAAAAATAATCCTTAAAAATCTTAAAAAACCTTAAAAAATGCCTGAAAATCAGCCGGAAAAAATTATAGGTGTCTTAAATAAAATTGTCTATAGAAGCCCTGACAATAATTATTTTATCGGTAAGATGCTGTCAGAAGAGGACAACCGGACCATTACCATAGTTGGCCATGCCCTGGAAGTTCAACCGGGGGAGGCTCTGACTGTTTATGGAAAATGGGTTACAAACAGTAAATACGGAAAACAGTTTGAAATTGAAAGTATTGAAGTTTTGGCGCCTGCGACAGAAGCAGGAATTGAAAAATATCTTGGTTCAGGACTCATTAAGGGTATCGGCCCGGTTATGGCAAAAAGGGTTGTCGTAAAATTTAAGCTTGAAACTTTAAAAATCCTTGACACTGACATTGAAAGGCTCAGTGAAATAGACGGCTTTGCTGAAAAAAGAATAGAGCTTGTTAAAAACGAATGGAAAAAGCAAAAATATGTCAGGGAAATAATGATTTTCATGCAGAATTATGGCATCAGCAATAATTACGCCATTAAAATTTATAATATATATAAAAATGATTCCGTAAATGTGCTTAAATCAAACCCTTACAGGTTGATAGAGGATATTTCAGGGATAGGTTTTAAAACTGCTGACAGAATAGCTGAAAACCTGGGAATCGAAAAAGATTCCGAATTCAGGATTAAATCCGGTATTATTTTTCTTTTAAACCAGCTTACAGGTGCAGGCAACTGTTATTACCCGTTTGAAGAATTTATAAAAGAAGCTATGGACTTGCTGCAATGCGGCGAAACAATACTGCTTGAGTCAGCAAGGTTGCTCTCAGATGAAGGGCGTATCGTCATGGAAAATACCACTTCTGAAGAAAAGATTTTTCTTAAAAGTATTTACGAAGATGAAGTTTATGCTGCAGAAAAACTAATCGAAATAAGGGATTTTAAGTATAATCCAGAAGACGGTGGGTCGTTGAAAAAGAATGGAAACCTTTTTGCGCCCAGCCCTTTTTCTGGCATGGATAAAAAAATTGAAGAGATATCACTGGCTGCAGGTATAGAGCTTGATGAGATACAGAAGGAGGCAGTAAAAAAAGCTGTCAGCGAAAAAATCCTTATTATAACCGGAAGCCCCGGCACCGGTAAAAGCACGATCTTAAATGTTGCCATTACCTATTTTGAGCATCTTGGCAAAACAGTCACTGTCGGAGCGCCTACAGGAAGAGCATCCAAAAGGCTTACAGAGGCCACAGGAAGGGATGCAAAGACAATACACAGGTTATTGAAATACCAGCCAAAGTTAAACAGGTTTTTAAAAGATGAAAACAATCCTATTGATACAGATGTCCTGATAATAGATGAAGCTTCAATGATAGATATAAGATTGTTTAAGTCCCTGCTCAAAGCCGTAAAAAAATCAACGAGCCTGGTACTTGTCGGTGATATCGACCAGCTCCCGGCAGTAGGCCCGGGCAACATACTGTCTGACATGATATCTTCAAAGTCTTTTCCGGTCGTAAGGCTTGAACATATCTACAGGCAGGATGGCAAGAGCCGGATAATATATAATGCACACCTTATAAGGGATGGCCTTTATCCTGTACTTTCAGAATCTGGATACAAAGACTTTTTTTTCATTAATAAGACTGAGCCCGAACAGGTAATCGAAGCTATAGAGGAGCTGCTTTTGGAAAGAATCCCCAAAACATTCGGATATGATCCTTTTTTTGATATACAGGTGATAGTGCCTACAAATAAAGGTTCAGTCGGAGTTGAAAGCCTGAACTTAAGGATCCAGAAAAAGCTTAATAAAAACAGTCTGTGCATTCAGCGGGGATTATACGAGTTCAGGCTGGGTGACCGGGTTATTCAGCTTAAAAATAATTATGAAAAGGAAGTTTTTAACGGAGATATAGGTTTTGTTAAAGAAGTTGATTTGGAAATGAAAGTATTAACTGTTGAGTTTGATAAAAAGCCTGTAGAATATGATTTTTATGACCTTGACCAGATAAGCCTGTCTTATGCAATAACCATTCATAAATCCCAGGGTTCAGAGTTTAAATGTGTGATTATTCCCATTCTTACATCACACTATATACTGCTGCAAAGAAATCTTTTGTACACTGCTTTAACAAGAGCCAAAGAGCTTGCAATCCTGATAGGCAGTAAAAAAGCAATTGGCATAGCTGTTGGAAAAAATATTGTCGAACAAAGGTTTACAAGTTTAAAAGAGCGGATTACTTTTGATAAATAAAGATAAAATAAAAAAGCGGACATTTCTATCTGGCTAAGTATAGGATATTTCTAAATGGCTGTATCAGATAAAATCAGATAAAATAAAAACCATTGACTAAATAAGCTTCAGAATATACAATAACGGCATAAATTATATTATAAGCTTTTGCTTGATTTATAAATAATTTTGTACTTTTAGAGTGTTATTTCGGAACAATATTAACAATTAATAGATTTTTTTAAGTATTTTAAGTAAATAAATGTATTTAGATATTTTTAATTGTTAATAATTAGATATAATTAGCATGTATTCAGCAAATGAGTAGTTATATTAAACAGTCATATAATAAGGGAATAAAAAATAAAAATAGTTTAGAAAAATCTATTTAAAAAAATTAATCCTTTGCTGTTATTAAAAATTTCTATAGCTTTAAAAAGTACAAATATCTTTTAAATCGGGCATAAGTGCTCGATTTTTTATTTTAGGGAGGATGGTAATAATGTTGCTGGCAATTCTGAAGTACCTTGGAATAGGTGCCGTAATTGTAATCGTAGGATTTATCATAGGATTTTATTACAGAAAAGCGATTGTTGATAACAAGCTTAATTCTGCAGAAAGTAATGCAAAACGAATAGTGGATGATGCAAAGAAGGAAGCCTCAGGCCTTAAAAAAGAAGTTATTATTGAGGGAAAAGAGGAAATTGCAAATTTAAAGCTAAGAAGTGAAGAAGAATTAAAAAGGCAGAAGTTTGAGATGCAAAAAACTGAAAACAGGCTGCTCTCAAGGGAAGAATCACTTGACAAGAAAAATTTCTATCTTGAAAAAAAAGAACAAACCATGGCTTTACGGGAAAAAGAAATTGATGAAGTTAAAGGTAAAATTGATGAAGTCAAAGGTAAAATTGATGAAGTTAAAGGTAAAATTGATGAGACTTTAAAAAAGGAGATCTTAAGGCTTGAAGCCATTGCTGAATTGACCCGTGATGAGGCAAGGGCAGTTTTGTCAAAAAAAATGGAAGAAGAAGCAAAGCTTGATGCCGCAAAGGAAATAAAGAATATTGAAGCAAGGATCCGGGAAGACGCCGACAAGATGGCAAAAAAAATCATTTCCCAGGCAATCCAGAGATGTGCAATTGACCATACAAGCGAGACTACAGTGTCGGTTGTAAATCTTCCAAATGATGAAATGAAGGGTAGGATAATAGGGCGCGAAGGCAGGAATATAAGAGTTTTTGAGAATCTTACAGGCATAAATATTATTGTTGACGATACACCGGAAGCAGTGATCCTTTCATCCTTTGATCCCGTCAGGAGGGAAATTGCCCGGGTGACTCTTGAAAGTCTTATATTGGATGGACGTATTCATCCTACTAGGATTGAGGAAATGCATGAAAAAGCAACCAAACAGGTGAATAACGATATTAAGATAGAAGGTGAACAGGCTGTATTTGATATAGGAATTGTTGATGTTAACCCAGGTATAATAAAGGTTCTCGGAAGGCTCAAATACAGGACAAGTTATGGACAGAATGTACTTTTGCACAGCAAAGAAGTCTCATATATAGCCGGTATAATTGCCTCGGAACTCGGGCTCAACGTCAAAAAAGCAAAAAGAGCAGGCCTCCTGCATGATATAGGCAAGGCGCTGACTCACGATATCGAGGGCTCCCATGCAATAATAGGCGCTGAGCTTGCAAGAAGATTACACGAAGATGAAGAGATAATACATGCCATAGAATCACACCATAACGAGATAGAAGCTCAAAGCTTTCTTGATGTTATTGTACAGGCTGCAGATACAATATCAGGTTCCAGGCCGGGCGCGCGAAGGGAAACCCTCGAGAGTTATATTAAAAGGCTTGAAAGCCTTGAGAAGATAGCTTCTGAATTTACAGGAATTGAAAAAGCATTTGCCATCCAGGCAGGCAGGGAAATAAGGGTAATGGTTAAACCGGAAGAAATAAATGATGAAATGTCTGTAATAATAGCAAGGGATATCGCAAAAAAAATTGAAAGCGAAATGGTATATCCCGGGCAGATTAAAGTTACTGTTATCAGGGAAAGCAGAGCAATCGATTATGCAAAATAATTAAAATAATGCAAAACAGCCTGGATTATTAATTAAAATAATGCAAAACAGCCTGGATTATTAATTAAAATAATGCAAAACAGCCTGGATTATAATAAATTTTTTGATGATTTAAATATTGCAGAGCAGCTTAAAGTGGAGGAAGATCTCGGGAGCGGCTATGTAAAGCTCAAGATCTCTGAATCGGAAAGAAGGCAGGCTCTACAGGATATAAAATGTGTTGAGGATATTGTTGTTGAACTGTTGAGGAACAGCAGGGATGCTGGAAGTAAAAATATTTTCATTGCGACAAAAAAAACAGAGCAAAAAAGAAGGCTTATTTATTGCATTGATGATGGCCGCGGAATCCCACAAAAATTCCACAACCTTATTTTTCAATCCAGGGTCACATCAAAGCTTGAGGATGGAGCAAGGGATTTCTATGGGTTCCATGGAAGAGGTATGGCTCTATTTTCAATAAAGTTGAATGTTGAGGACATAAGGATAATATACTCTGATTTAAAAAAAGGTACCTGCATGCTTGTTGATGTGGACCTTGAAAAAATCCCTGAGAAAAAAGACCAGTCGGCTCTGCCTCATCTCACAAAAAATGATGATAATTATGAACTTTCCGGCGGTGTTAATAATATAATCCGGGTGATGATAGAATTTGCGCTGCATAACACAGGTATTAACTTTTATTATGGCAGCCCATCCCAGATAATGGCAACATTAGTTTATCGTTACAAGTGTTCCACTGATATTGGGATATTTAATGCTGAAATAAAAAAAGTAAAGAACTTTGAGGATTTTGATTTAAGTGTTTTAAGCAAGGATATAAATATAACTGGTTTTGGATACTATGCTGATAATTACAATGTACTTGAACAAATACTAAAAAAATTTTATGCAATGGACCTATCTGTAAGGAATGTGCAAAGGCTGATATATGGAGAGATTGCGCCTCTTCAATCCATATATGAAAGTATAGTCGCCTGGTGCAAACAGGATAGCAACTCTTCATCCCGTAATGGTGGCGACTGCGGAACAGTCAACAGCGCAGTTGGGCCAGACAAGACAAAAACTGGCAAAGATGTTTTTGGCAACAGCCCAGAACTTCTAGGGTCCGATGTAAATGATATTATTAACAGCAATAATACTTTTCCTGGAAGCAGCAGATTCAGTATTGACTGCAAGGTTAAAGCAGGTAGTGAAACATTGACTGGCAGCAGCTTTGTTGGGGGCCTGGGAAAAAATAATGTCGTTAATAATAAGAATATCAGGCTTTATGATGAACTGAAACTTTCAAATAGATTTAAAGATGAAGAAATAAGGTATATAATTGGTATGCTTGAGAAAGAGATCATTAACATAGGCAGCAAATATTTTATTACTTTAGACAATAGTATTGAATTTAAAAAAGCAAACAACGTAATAACTTTGACAGTAAATTTAAAGCAGAAAGATTAAAGACTCTAAAGAACATGAAACTTTTAAAAGTATCCTCAAACTCAATACCAAATTCTGTTGCAGGCGCAATAGCCGGGGTTGTAAGGGCTGAAGGTAAAGTACAAATACAGACAATCGGTGCGGGAGCGCTAAACCAGTCAATAAAAGGCATAGCAATTGCAAGAGGATATATAGCGCCAACCGGCCAGGAACTTGTCTGCATACCATTCTTCAAAGATATTGAAGTCAACGGAGAGATTAAAACTGCAATAGTGCTGACTGTGGAAGTAAAATAATTTTAAATGTTTTTGTTTTTCAACCCTGATATGTTCCAGAAAATTACTCTGCAATAATTTTTATACTTTTTTAGATTATGGCGTTCAAAAAAGAAAATTTTTACATAGAGACATTTGGTTGTCAGATGAATGAATTTGACTCCGAGAGAATATCTGCAATCCTTGAAAAACAGGGCTATTTAAAAACAGAAAACCGGGAAAATGCAGGCCTTATAATTTTAAACACCTGTTCAGTCCGTTTAAAAGCAGAAAACAAACTTTTTGGTCATATTGGCAATCTTAAAGTCTTAAAAGAGCAAAATCCGGGCTTGGTTATCTGCATAGGCGGGTGCACTGCTCAAAGCTTAAAGGAAAAACTGATCGACACTTTTCCTTATATTGACATAGTTTTTGGCACCGGAAATATTGAAAACCTTTCGGATCTGATAAAAACAAGAGCCACATCATCTAAAAGCATCTGCAAGACTTCAGGAAATCCGGAAGAAATAAAAGAACTTATTGATTTTAAAAGAAAATTTCCATTTAAGGCTTTTATACCGGTGATGACAGGCTGTGATAATTATTGCTCTTACTGCATAGTCCCTTATGTCAGGGGGCATGAAAAATCCATTAAACCTGCCACAATCATTGATTCAATCAAAAAACTTGCTGCCGATGGAGTCTTTGAGGTAACGCTTTTGGGCCAGAATGTCAACTCTTATGGACAAAGCTTTGGCCATAATGTTGAGGCGGAAGATGCTGCCTTGAAAAATGCAAATAGTTTTGCGAAGCTTTTAAATGAAATTGCCGCGATTCAAGGTATTAAAAGAATACGATTTATGACTTCCCATCCAAAAGATTTTACGGAAGACATAATAAATGCAGTCAGGGATAATAGTAATGTAATGGGGCACATACATCTTCCTTTTCAGTCCGGATCAGACAAAATATTGGAAATGATGAATAGGAAATATACATCTAAAGAATATGAGGATTTATTTTATAAAATGAAAGAAAGAATACCTGATTGTTCAGTTACTACAGATATAATAGTTGGTTTTCCTGGTGAACAGGAGGAGGATTTCAATAAAACTCTTGAACTTGTCCGGAAATTAAAATTCAGCAGAGCTTTTACTTTTCTTTATTCTTCAAGAAAGGGCACAAAAGCTGAAGCGTTTTATGATCCTGTCCCAATAGTGGAAAAGAAAAAATGGTTTAAGCAGCTTTTAGATACCCAGAATGCTATTTCACTTGCAGAGAATGAGAAAATGACAGGAAAAGTTTTTGAAGCTCTTGTTGAATCAGAAAGTACAAAAAAAAGCGGCCGGCTTGAAGGAAGGCTTGAAAATAATACAATTGTTAATTTTGATGGCCCAAAAGGATTAACCGGAAGCTTTATTAACTTGGAAATCACACAAGCGCATCCTTTTTATCTTAGCGGAAAGATTGCTGAACATAAATGAAAATCCTTGACAAAGACGAAATAAATTTTATCCAAAACAATAAAAAATATTTCGAACCTGATTTTTTATCTATACGTCAATTAATGCTTGAAAAAAAAATTATTCCCGTAATATGCGGTCCGACATGTACAGGAAAAAGCGCTTTGGCTTTTAACCTAGCCAAAATTTTTGAAACAGATATAATCTCGATAGACTCAATGCAGGTTTACAAAGGTCTTGATATTGGAACTGACAAATATGATTCTTCTCAAATTGGCATTAATCAGTACATGACTGATATTTTTGAACCAGATCATAAACTTACTGTTGTGAAGTTCAGGGATATCTGCAGAAATATCATTGAAGAAGAGTTTTTTAAAAAGGATAGGATCCCTATTATGGCCGGTGGTTCCGGACTATATTTAAGGGCAGTAATCGATGAGCTGGATTTTACTGCTGACAACGACAGAGAAAATGCGACAGGGGAAGACTCCAGCAGTGGCAAAGAAATCAGAAGCAGCAAAGAAAATGGCAAATGCTGCATCAACAACAACGCCACTGGCAAGGAAAACAATGGCAGTATTATTGGAGAAGATGGCAATAATAAAATCCGCGAAGGATTATATTGCCAAGCCGAAAGCAGCGAAGACGGCCTTTTAGGGCTTTATGCGAAGCTAAAGGAAATGGACCCTGTCTATGCCGCCAAAATAAGCCCTAATGACAAAAAAAGAATAATAAGGGCAATAGAAGTATATACTCTTACCGGAAGGCCTTTTTCCAGTTTTCAAAATAAATGGAAGACAAGAAAATCAATATATAATTGCATTATAATTGGTCTTTTAACTCAAAAAGAGATGCTTTACGCAAATATAGAAAAACGTACAGACAGGATGTTTGAAAAAGGCCTTATTAACGAAGTACAGGCTCTCATAGAACAGGGATATAAAGACTCAAACAGCTTGGCGCAGGCAGTAGGCTATAAAGAGGTACTGAGATATCTGGGTGGAGACATAGATATAGATATGTGCAGACAGGAGATCGTTAAGAATACAAAGAGACTTGCAAAAAAGCAGATGACATGGTTTAAGGCAGATCCAAGAATTAATTGGATTCGAACAGATAATTATGATAACATTTTTGACTTAATTGCAAATGTTTTTGAAGTATTCAATCTCAAAGATTTTTGAAATATTACGGTGGACATGTTTTTAAAATATTTTTTAGTGCGCGTATTTTCAATATCCCGAGGTGCGCAAGTTTAATCATATTTCGGAAAGACATTTTATTATGGATATAATTAATTTTTCTAAACTTCATGGACAGGGAAATGACTTTATTATAATAGATGCAATTTCCAGAGAAATCCGCCTTGAAAAGAAAGAAATAATCAAGATGTGCGACAGGCATTTTGGTATTGGCGCAGACGGGATTATACTGGCAAAAAAATTAAAAGACGGTTGTTTTTTCATGGATTACTATAATGCTGATGGGACAGTTGCGGAAATGTGCGGCAACGGGATAAGGTGCATGGCAAGATTTTTGATTGATAAAAAGCTGGCAGAAGGCGGGAAAGCCATAAAAATTGATACCCGTGCAGGACTTAAATTTGTGGAGTTTTCAGATGCCGGGCCATTCGCAGGTAAAGACTTTCCGAAAGGTCCGAAAGGTAAGGGAGCGCAGGAGGGACTTGTAAAGGTAAATATGGGAAATGTCGTTTTTAAACCTGGCAGGATACCTGTAAATATAGGGAAAGAGTCTTTAATAGAGGGGTTTTTTGCAGGGAAATATTTGCTTAAAACCCAAGAAGGTGAATTTACCATAAACTGTGTTTCGATGGGCAATCCTCACTGTATTATTTTTCTTGACGAAAGCGAAGACATTGCAAAGATTCCTGTAGATAAGTGGGGGCCCGCAATCGAGAATAACAGTATTTTCCCAAACAAAACAAATGTGGAATTTATAAAAGTAAAAGGCCCCGGCAAAATACAGATGAGAGTTTGGGAAAGAGGAGTAGGGGAGACCATGGCATGCGGTACCGGTGCATGCGCCTCCGCTGTATGTGCAATAATTACAGGAAAAATTAAAACTTCCAGAGTAGATGTTGCTCTGCCCGGAGGAAACCAGACAATTTACTGGGAAGGGCCAGACAAACCTGTATTTCTAGAAGGAAAAACCAGATATGTTTTTGAAGGGCAGTACTACATGTATGCGTAATTTTTTAAAAGGAAGTAAATAATGATATTTGAAGAAGCTGATAGGCTTAAAACCATACCACCCTATCTTTTTTCGGAAATAGACAGAGTAATAAATGAAAAAAAGGCAAAAGGGGAGGATGTCATAAGCCTTGGAATTGGGGATCCTGATATTGCCACTCCGGATTTGATTATAGAAGAGCTTTGCAGGGAAGCCAAAAATCCGGTTAACCATAGGTATCCTTCAAGCTATGGTTTAAAGTTATTCAAAGAAGCTGCAGCAAATTACTACCTGAGGCGTTTTAATGTCAAACTTGACCCTGAAACAGAGATTATTACGATATGGGGTTCAAAAGAGGGCATAGCAAATATTGCCTATACCGTTATTAACCCAGGCGATATGGCTCTAGTGCCTGACCCGGGATATCTTGTATATAAGCTGGGTACTTTGTTTGCCGGGGGGACATACCATATTATGCCTTTAAGGCAGAAAGATGATTTTCTTGTAAATCTCGATGAAATAGACACAGGAATTGCAAAAAAAGCTAAAATAATGCATCTTAATTATCCTAATAATCCGACATCTTCCACATGCAGCAATAGTTTCTTTGAAAAAGTCAGCCAATTTGCAAATAAATACAATATCCTTGTCTGCCATGACAATGCATACTCAGATGTTTATTTTGACTCAGACAATAAGCCTGTAAGCTTTTTTAATGCTGCAGAATCAAAAGAAGTAGGCCTTGAGTTTAATTCGCTGTCAAAAACATTTAATATGACAGGCTGGAGGATTGGATTTGCTGCAGGGAACAGAAAAGTAATAGAAAGCCTTGGTAAATATAAGACAAACGTGGATTCGGGTGTATTTAACGCCATCCAGTATGCAGGAGTTGAGGCATTAAATAATTATGAGAACCTTGTCAGGCCAAACCTAGAAGTATACAGGAATAGAAGAAAAATTATTTTT
>Ga0182021_10001696_pt1 | contig 25497 bp, 22 predicted proteins | sample 612E3MmetaG_FD_120493 | JGI IMG/M metagenome (GOLD analysis project Ga0182021, IMG submission 120493) | Permafrost microbial communities from Stordalen Mire, Sweden - 612E3M metaG (Illumina Assembly) | ecosystem: Environmental > Terrestrial > Soil > Wetlands > Permafrost | place: Sweden... | reverse complement strand
TCCAGGCGACAAACCCACCGAGAGGATAAAACCGCCGGCCGCCGCCAACGATATGGTGACGCCCATGTGCACGGCCTGATAGGTGGCGTTGATAACCTTGGACACGATGTCCCCGTACTGTTGCTGCGCCGCCGATGCCCCACCCGGTCCTCCGGAGGGGACCTGGCCGGTCTCCACCGCGGTGATCACCGTCTGCCGGAAGTCCGGGGGGATGCCGAGTTCGGTGAGGCGCCGAGTGAGATCCGCGGTCAGCCGGCGGTTGAAGAGGGCCCCCAACGCCGCCACTCCGATCACGGTGCCCACCTCCCGGCTGGTGGTCGTCGCCGAGGCGGCCATGCCCGAATGGGCGGCCGGGACCATCCCCATGGCCACCGAGGTGACCGGCACTATGGCGATTCCGAATCCGATCCCCGCCACCATGAGCGCGAGGGTCAGCCAGGCGAACGAGGTATGGCCGCGCAGAGCCAGGTCGGTGAGCAGCACGCCTATCCCGGCCATCGACGATCCTACCGTCACGGGCATCCGGGGACCCGAGCGGGCGACCCAGAATCCGGCCAGCGCCGAGGACACGATGAGAGCGAGGGCCATGGGGGCGAACACGGCCGCGGTGTGGTAGGGGGAGTAACCGATGACCAGTTGCAGGTAGAGCGCGGTGAGGAAGAAGATGGAGAAGACGCCGAAATAGGCGGCGAAGGTGAGGGCATATGAATTGAGCACCCACTGGAGCGCGGAGACGCCGGCATGGAGCTTGTTCTGCACGTCGGCCAGGGCGACGGTCATGATGGTGGTGTCGAGGAACGTGAGGAAAAGGACGGCCGTGACGCTTGCCAGCGCGAGGCGGGCGCCCCGCCTGGTCGACGGCGCCCCCGGATGGGTAGCCCTGCCTCCGCTCTGCCTCATACATGCGCACTACCCGGCAGGGCGGCTTCGTATGCGGGGCGGAGCCGGTCGTGCGCCCGTGTCTCGCGCTGTGCGGGCCAGGCCTGGGTGTTAAACTCACCGCCTCATGCCGACCGGAAGGACATCCGCTCTCCTGCTTCTGCGCCCCCTATAAGGGGGAAATCGGCGTTGCCGGCGCTCACCGGCATATCAGCGGTTATCATTGATCGCAGAGCTCAGGAGGTATAGCTATGTCCTCGACTCAGGCGCCGGGGCGGCGCAACATAGGTAAGCCGGTCGTCTTCTTCGACACCACGCTTCGCGACGGCGAGCAGTCGCCCGGGAGCAGCCTCAACGCGTCGGAGAAGCTGGAGATCGCGCATCAGCTGGCGCGGCTCGGAGTGGACGTCATCGAGGCAGGATTCCCGGCCAGCAGTCCCGGGGACTTCGCCGCGGTGGAGACCATCGCCCGCGAGGTGAGGGGGCCGGTCATCTGTGGTCTGGCCCGCTGCGTGGAGAGCGACATCCGCACCTGTTGGGACGCCATCAAAGACGCAGCCCGCCCGCGCATCCACACCTTCGTGTCCACGTCCGACATCCACCTGGAACACCAGATGCGCGCCACCCGGGCGGAGGTCATCGATCTCACCAGGCGCATGATGGAGCTGTCGGTGTCGCTGTGCCCGAGCGACGTGGAGTTCTCGGCCATGGATGCCACCCGCTCCGACGTGGACTTCCTGGCCACGGTGCTGCAGACGGCCATCGACGCCGGCGCCACCACCATCAACGTGCCCGACACAGTGGGCTACACCCTGCCCTCCGAGTACGCCGCCCTGATGGATTCCCTCTACGAGAAGGCGCCCGGCCTGAAGGACGTGGTACTGAGCGTGCACTGCCACAACGACCTCGGGCTGGCTGTGGCCAACTCCCTGGCGGCGGTGGAGCGGGGCGCCACCCAGGTGGAGGTGGCGGTGAACGGGCTGGGCGAGCGGGCCGGTAACGCCGCGTTGGAAGAGGTCGCCATGGCTTTGGCCACCCGCAGCGACATTCTGCAGCGGCCGGCGAACATCGTAACCAAGGAGATCTTCCGTACGAGCCGCATGGTATCCAGCTACACGGGGCAGATGGTGCAGGCCAACAAGGCCGTGGTTGGCAAGAACGCGTTCGCGCACGAGTCGGGGATCCACCAGGATGGGCTGCTCAAGGAGCGCACCACCTTCGAGATCATGCACGCCAAGGACATTGGGCTGAGCGAGTCCGACATCGTGCTGGGTAAGCACTCTGGGCGCCACGCGCTGCGGACGCACATGGCCGAGTTGGGCATCCACCTGGACGGACCCGAGCTGGACGAGGCCTTCCGCCGCTTCAAAGAGACCGCCGATCGCAAGAAGGAAGTCACCACCGCCGATCTGGAAGCCCTCGTGGGCGAGGAGATCCGGGAGCGGGAGGACGTGTACTCTCTGGACCACTTTTACGTTTCCGCCGGGTCGCACATCATCTCGTCGGGGCAGGTGGGGCTGCGCAAGCTGGGCGACCCGCATGCCGGCAAAGCCTTCTCGGGCGGGTCGGTGGAATCGGTCTTCCTGGCCATCGACGATGCGGTGGGCGTGAGCGGGAAGCTCATGGACTACCAGGTGCGCTCCATCACCTCGGGCAAGGATTCCCTGGGCGAGGTGCGCGTGGTGGTGGAGGTGGACGGCAAGCGCTACGCGGGCCAGGCGGTATCCATCGACGTGCTCGAGGCTTCGGCCAAGGCCTACGTGAGGGCGCTCAACAACCACGCCCGCGGCCGCGACGCCGGCGGTGCACGAGGCGACCGGGTCTACCTGTAGAAGTGAGCGGCCCGGCGGCTTTGCGCCGGGCGCATTGTGACAGAGTGACGGTGACGGACAGGGGGGCGTGAAGGCGATGACGATGACTATCGGGGCCGCAGGCGGAGCCGGCGGCCCGTTCGGTGCCTGGAAGACCATAGATCTGCCGGGCGGGGCCGCCCGGGTGGCGGGGCTGCGCGAGCTGGCTGCAGCCACCGGCCGCGACCTCGCCCGCCTGCCGTACTCCATCCGCGTGCTCCTCGAGAACGGCCTGCGCTTCTGCGGCCGCGGAGTGGTGGAAGAGGCGGACGTGCTGGCCCTACTCGACTGGGATCCGACCAGCGCCGAGCGCCCCGAGTTCGCGTTCATGCCGGCGCGCGTGCTGCTCCAGGACTTCACCGGCGTCCCCTGCGTGGTCGACCTGGTCGCCATGCGTTCCGCGATGGCCCGGGCCGGGGGAGACCCGTCGGTGATCGACGCGGGCGTGCCGGTAGACCTGGTGATCGACCACTCTGTGCAGGTGGACTACGCGGGCGTCCCCGAAGCCTGCCGCCTCAACATGGCCAAAGAGATGGAGCGCAACGGCGAGCGCTACGCGCTGCTGCGTTGGGCTCAGGGCGAGTTCGGCAACCTGAGGGTCGTCCCGCCGGGTGCGGGCATCTGTCATCAGGTGAATCTGGAATACCTGGCTGAAGTAGTGAGACGGGACGGCGCCGCAGCAAGCGGCGGCGTCTCAGGCGGCGCCTCGGCCGCCGGCGCCCAAGGCGCCATAGCGCGCGCCGAGACCGCCCAGGTCGCCGGCGCCGCCGCTCCCTGGGCCTTCCCCGACACGGTCATCGGCACCGACTCCCACACCACCATGATCAACGGCCTGGGCGTGCTGGGCTGGGGGGTGGGCGGCATCGAGGCCGAGGCGGTCATGCTGGGGCAGCCGTACTTCATGCTGGTGCCGCAGGTGGTGGGGGTCCGCCTCGCCGGTTCGCTGGCCGCGAACGCCACCGCCACCGACTTGGTGCTCACCGTCACCGAACTGCTACGCCAGATCGGCGTGGTGAACCGCTTCGTGGAGTACTTCGGCCCCGGCGCTGAAGGCCTCACTGTCGCCGACCGGGCCACCGTCGCCAATATGTCCCCTGAATACGGGGCCACCTGCGGCTTCTTCCCCGTGGACGGCGAGACCGTGGCCTACCTCCGCCAGACCGGCCGCCCGGACGATCTCTGCGCTCGCGTGGACGCCTACTGCCGGGAGCAATCCTTGTTCCGGGAAAAAGACTCGCCGGATCCGGAGTACTCCTGGGTGGTGGAACTCGATCTTGCCGACGTGCGGCCCAGCCTCTCCGGTCCCCGGCGCCCGCAGGACCGGGTGCTACTCGAGGATATGTCCAGGAGATTCCACCAGAGTTTGCCGACCCTGGCTCAGGGCCGGGGCGAGGTCACCATGGCGAAGGCCGAGATCTCGGGCAAGCGCGAACTCATCCATGACGGCGACGTGGTGATCGCCTCCATCACCAGTTGCACCAACACCTCCAATCCGGCGCTGATGCTGGCCGCCGGACTGCTGGCCCGCAACGCCGCGGCGCTTGGGTTGACGCCCAAGCCCTGGGTGCGCACCAGCCTGGCCCCGGGCTCGCGGGCGGTGACCGGCTACCTGGCCGATGCCGGGCTGCTGAAGCCCCTCGAGACTCTCGGATTTGCGACCATCGGCTACGGCTGCGCCACCTGCATCGGCAACAGCGGCCCGCTGTCCGACGACCTGGCGCGGGCCATAAAAGACGACCACCTGGTTGTGGTGGCCGTCCTCAGCGGCAACCGCAACTTCGAAGCGCGCATCCACCCGCTGGTGCGGGCAAACTACTTAGCGTCGCCGCCACTCGTGGTGGCGTTCGCGCTGGCGGGGACGGTGGACATCGACCTGGCGAACGATCCGCTGGGCACCCGGGCGGACGGCCGGCCGGTGTATCTGGCCGATCTGTGGCCATCGCCGGACGAAGTGGCCCAACTGGCCGCCACCGCCCTCAAGCCCGAGCTGTTCCGCAAAGAGTATGCGGCGGCCGTCCAGGGCCCCGAAGCCTGGCAGTTGCTTGAGGTGCCCGCCGGCTCCCTCTACCAGTGGGACACGGACTCCACCTACGTGCGGGAGCCGCCGTTCTTCGCGGGCATGGGCGGTGGGACCATCGCCGGAGCCTCTTCCGGCGCCGCCGCAGAGGAGCCGGCCGAGCTGGGCACCCTCACCGGCGGCCGCATCCTGGCCATACTGGGCGACTCGGTGACCACCGACCACATCTCCCCGGCGGGGTCCATCGGCATGGATACGCCGGCCGGCGCATACCTGCTGGCCCACGGGGTGCAGCAGGCCGATTTCAACACGTACGGCGCGCGCCGCGGCAATCACGAAGTACTGATGCGCGGCACCTTCGCCAATATCCGCCTGAAGAACCACATGGCGGGTGGCCGGGAGGGCGGCTGGACCACTCACCATCCCTCGGGCCGGCTGATGGCCATCTACGACGCCGCCATGCGCTACCAGCAGGATGGCGTCCCCTTGGTGGTGTTCGCGGGCAAGGAGTACGGCAGCGGCAGCTCCCGCGACTGGGCGGCCAAAGGCCCGGCGCTCCTGGGTGTGAAGGTGGTCATCGCGGAGAGCTTCGAGCGCATCCACCGTAGCAACCTGGTGGGCATGGGCATCCTGCCCCTGGAACTGGAGAAGGGCCTGACCGTGGAGGCCATAGGCCTGGACGGCTCGGAGGTCATAGACGCAGTCGCGGCCGGCGGCGGCATCGGTCCGGGAGCGGCGGTACTGGTGACCGTCCACCGGGCTTCCAGCGACGACCTGCGATTCATGTGCAAGGCGCGTTTGGACTCGAGTGTGGACGTGGACTACTACAGGCACGGGGGAGTACTTCCCCGGGTGCTGCGGCTCAAGATGCAGAACGTTGACGGCGGCCGGTAGGGCCGGGCACCGCAGAGAGGGAGTTGCGTCATGACGGCATTGCAGGCGATCGTGCTGGGGCTGGTGCAGGGGATCACCGAATTCTTTCCCATCTCCAGCTCGGCGCACCTGCTGCTGGTGCCCTGGCTGTTCGGCTGGCACCTGTATGCGGGTCTTCCTATGCAACAGACACTCGACCTCGAAAAGACCTTCGACGTCGCTTTGCACGCCGGTACCTTCCTCGCCGTACTCGTGCTCATGCGCGTCGACATAGTGCGCATCCTCAGGGCCTTCTTCGGCAGCATCTACCGGAGGAAGGTCGAGACCCGCGATGAAAAGCTTGCCTGGCTCCTCCTGATCAGCACCATTCCTGCCGGGATCGTCGGGGTGGCCTTCGAGAGCTTCATCGAGGACACGCTCGGCCAGCCCTGGTTGATGGCCATCCTCATCATCGGCTTTGGTTTTGTCATGTGGGCCGCCGATTCGCTGGCTCCCGGAGGTAGCAGGGCGCGGACCGTCTCCTATCAGACCGACGGGGGCGGAGGCTCAGCCGCCGTCGCCCCGGCCCCGGCCACGGTCGCGGTCGAAGCCAAGACGCTGGCTTCGCTCCGCTGGTATCACGCGCTGTTCGTGGGCGTCGCGCAGGCGGCGGCATTGGCGCCAGGCGTCTCCCGCTCCGGCGTGACCCTGAGTGCGCTGCGCGGACTCGGTGTCACCCGCGATGAAGCGGTGAGGTACGCCTTCCTCCTGACCATCCCGATCATCGGCGGGAGCGCGCTCTACAAAGGCCTCAAGGTGGCCGCGGGTACCGGCCTGCCCGCAGGGTCGACGCTGCCGTTCGTGCTTGGCATCTTGACCGCCCTGGTGAGCGGCTATTTTGCGGCCCGCTTCCTGCTCGGCTGGCTGCGTCACCATTCGCTGCGCGGCTTCGTCTGGTACCGCTTCGCGTTCGGCGTGCTCATCCTGGTGCTGATAGCGACCGGAGTGCGCGCCGCCACCATCGGCTAGCTCGCCGCCTGCCACGGCCCCGCTGGGTGCCCGTCTTCACCGGCGCTTGACAGAGGCGCCCGCCACCGGTCATGCTGTCCCAGACAGCACTGCTCTGTTGGGGGGTCCTGCAGTCGTGTGCTCCTAGCCGTGGAATCGCCTGGGTTAAGGAGATCATCATGACGACGGCGTCCGCGAAGAACCTCACTGCCTTCACGGCCATATGCGTGTTCGTTCTCAGCCTCGCGCCGATGGTGCTCGTGACGGGCTGCTCCAAGGGCGCCACGACCACGACCACGGCTCCGGCCGAGACAACGGTCACCACCACCCAGCCTGCCGGCACCTCCACCACGGTGACCACCGAAGCGGAGACCACCACCACTACCACGGTCTTCCCGCCGACGCTCAGCCACGAGGAGACCGACTCCCGGTTGGTCTACGCGGGCACGTGGAAATCCATCGACGCGACGTCCGCCTCGGGCAAGACCCTGGTCGTCGCCGACGCGTCGGGCTGCTCGATGACCGTCCGCTTCTACGGGACGGGCGCCTCCTGGATCGCCAAGACGTCCCCGGCCTACGGCCAGGCGACCGTTGCGGTGGACGGCGGCGAGCCCAAGACCGTCGACCTCTACAGCAAGTCCACTGTATGGAAGAAGAAGGTCTGGGAGAGCGGCAGCCTCAGCTTGGGCGACCACAAAGTGGTGATCGCGTGGACCGGTAAGAAGACAACGGGTGCCACCGCGGCCAACATCGACATCGACGCGATGGTGATCACCGGCGTGATGACCGGCACCTACGAGCAGGACGCGTCCAAGTTGAAATACAGCGGGACCTGGAAGAAGACATCCAGCGGGGTCGCCTCCGGCGGCAGCTACATCACCGCGGATGCGTCCGGCGCCTCGGTGACCGTCCGCTTCACCGGCGTGCGGCTTGTGTGGATCGCGCGTACGGGCACCGATTACGGCCACGCCAAGGTGACAGTCGATGGGGCCCAGAGCAAGACCGTGGACCTCTACGCTACCACCACCAAAACGGGGCAGAAGGTCTTCGACACCGGATTGCTGTCCATGGGGACCCACACAGTCAAGATCGCTTGGCTGGGTACGAAGACCGCCGCCTCGACGGGCGACACCATCGCCGTGGACGCATTCGAGGTGACCGGTACCCTGAAGTAGGGCGAAGGCCGGCCTGACAGCCTCCTAGAAAGTCAAGGGATCGCCCAGCAGCGCGCCGACCGCGAGCGTGCCCCTCACCGAGTTGCCGGCCACGATCTCATCGGCCGCTAGTAGTTCGTCCAGGGTGAGGGACCGCTCCACTGCGGCCTTCTCCTTCAAGAACGCGGCGCGCCAGGTGCCGGGCAGGAGGCCGTCGGAAACGGGCGGCGTGACCCAGGTGCCGCCGAAACGGGCGAACACGTTGGTGACACCTCCCTCAGTGACCCTGTCCAGGCGGTTGAGGAACAGGGCGTCGAAACAGCCGGCCGCCACAGCACGCCGGTGTTCCCGGTCGTGAAAGCCGCGGCGGTTTGTCTTGTGGGCCAGCAAGGGGTCGTCGGGGTCCACGCGGAAAGGGGAGACCAGCAGCGAGACCGGACCGTCCGGCGCCACTGGAACTCCGCGGGTGGACAACTCCATGAGGCCCTCGGCATCGAGGGCGAGGCGGACCACCACTGGACCTGATGGGGCCCTGGCCAAGCTGGCGAGCGCCTTCTCGGCTGCAGGCCTGTCGAAGCGGAACCCCAAAGCCTGCGCGGAAGCGGCCATGCGGGCCAAGTGGAGCTCGAGGTGGCGGAAGGAGCCGTCAGCCTGGAGGAGCATGGTTTCGAAGAGGTCGAGGCCTGCGGGGCAGTCGTCGGGAGTGAGCGGCCGCCGCCCGATCCCACCGGTCCGGGCGCCCGCGCCGGCCTCCGGCGGGCGCCACTCCCCGTTGGGCGGAGTCACCGCGAACGCCCCTTTGGCCAGCGTCTCCTCGTACTCCGCGGGCGCGTGCGCGTCCCACACGATGCCGGACCCCACACCGAACACGCAACGACCCTCCCGGTGCACGATGGTGCGGATGCCGATGTTGCCCGTGAAGTCGCCGCCGGGCGAAAACAGCGCGACAGTCCCCGTGTACACACCACGGGGCTCGGTCTCCAGCTCGGCGATGATCTCCATGGTGTGGTGCTTGGGAGCTCCGGTGATGGACGCTCCGGGGAAGACCGCCCGCATGAGCTGGCCCAGCGAAGTCTCCGGCTGCAGACGCCCCTGCACCGTGCTGGTCATCTGCCACACCGTGCGGTACGGCTCCACGGTGAAGAGCGCCGGCACATGGATGGTGGCCGTATGGGACACCCTCCCAAGGTCGTTGCGCACCATATCGACGATCATGAGGTTCTCGGCCCGCTCCTTCTCGGTCTCCGCGAGCTCATAGGCCAGGGCGACGTCGAGCGGGTGAGAGGCACCGCGGGGCCGGGTGCCTTTCATGGGCCGGCTCTCGAGCATCTCGCCGTCGCGGCGGAGGAAGAGCTCGGGGGAGAGGCTGAGCACTTGGGCTTCGCCTAGGTCGAGATAGGCGGCGTAGGGCACAGCCTGGCGGACCACCAGGGCGAGGAAGTACTCGAGGGGGTCGAGGGACTTGGCGGCGGCCGGCGCCTCAGCTGTGCCCCCGGGCCTGCCGGCCGCGGCTCCCAGGTCGTAACGCGCCCTCACCGTGTAGTTGACCTGATACGTATCGCCGGCGGCGATGTAGTCACGAACCGCGGCGATCGCGCGGGTGTACTCGTCCTTGCTCACGTTTAGCTCGGGCTTGAGGCCTGCCACCCGTGCGGCCACCCGGGAGATGTCGAACCCGGCCAGGAGGCGCGCCCAGTGGGCGAACGGGATGATGGTCGCCGACCCCGGCTCGTACACCCCCATCCAGGCGAGCGGCAGCGAGTCGCAGGGCAGCTCTCCTGCGGGAAGCGGCCGGGCCGCGGTCGTGCGCACCTTCAGGCCGTAGGCGGCCCCGGCCTCGTATGCCAGGTAGCCGGCCACGTAACGGCCGCGAGACTGCTCGGCCTCGATGTCTTCCAGCATCTGAGGGATATCGTCGATGCGGGTGGCGGTGAGTACCCGGGCGGGGTCGCGGAGGACGAGGGCGGGTTCGCGGGCATCGGCGCCTGCGGCCGGCGCCCCGGCCATCGCGGCAGCGGGGTCCAGGCCGGCGACCCGTGTGCGCGGCAGCCAGGCTCCGCCCGCGGGGAAGACAGCTGTACCGGCGCCGCGCGGCAGATCCAGGATGTTCATGCGTTCGCCCCCGACGTGGCGGAGAGGCTCGAGTCCGCTATGAGGTATATCCGGCAAAACTCTCAACCACGATATGACCTTGAGGGATATCGAGCTGGTTGAGCACTTTGTCCATGGCCGTGATCATCGGCGGCGGACCGACCACGTAGTAGGTCCATTGGGAGGGGTCGGAGAGCTCCGCCCGGATGATGCCGGCAGTGATGAAGCCCCCGTATCCTTTCCAGGCGGGGGTGGGGTTGGTGATCACATGGATCACCCGCAGGCCTTTGACGGCCTGCTCGAACTGGTCGAAGTCGTCCTTGTAGACGATGCCGTCCTCGGTCATGCTTCCATAGAAGACGGCCAGCTCCTGTGCGGCCACCCTGCCCGCACCCTTGGTGTCGGCCAGGTAGCGGAGCATGCTGCGCACTGGAGTGACGCCGATGCCGCCGGTGAGGAACGCGATCTTGGGTTTGTCGTAGCCGAAAAGGAAGGCTCCGTACGCTCCCTGGATGTCAACCTGAGCTCCGACAGGCAGCGTGTCGAGGGTCTTCTTGAACGTGGAGCCGGTGAGGCGGGTGGTCAACTCGATCTGCGACTCCGTAGGGGAGTCGGCATGGCTGAAGTGATGGTCGAGCGGACCCTCAGCGGAGTCGATGGTGATGGTGAACCACTGCCCCGCTTTGAAGGAGTACTCCCCGGGACGCGAGAAACGATAGCTGGTTGTGTCGCCGCTTCGCGGGATCTTCTCGAGAAGCGTGCTCTTGAAGCTCATGGCGGCCATGGGACGTCCCACCTCCCGTCGAGGGCTTTAGGGCTATTGAAGAGTGAAGCCCCAGCCGCCGGAATGCACTGTCGCGCATACCCATCGCATCCCAGCGGCGAAGCGTCGCTCTTCAGCAGCCCCTCGGGGCGAGCGGCGTGTCGTGCGGCTCTCGCAGGATAGAATAGCAGTCGCATATAGGGAACGGAGATGCCATGTCAGAGACCATGGACCTGAAGGTCGGGGCCCCGAGCGGCCCCGTTTCAATAGTCCGGTGCACGGGATACGAAATGGAAGAAGTTCGGGCGGCCGTCCGGGAAGCGCTGGGTCCCTTGGGTGGCATGGCCGCGTTCGTCAAGCCAGGGGAGAGGATCGGCCTCAAACCCAACCTGCTGCTCGGCTGCGACCCCGACAAGGCCGTCACCACGCACCCGGCGGTGGTCGCCGCAGTCGCCCTGGAAGTGATCGAAGCGGGCGGGTCGCCCATCGTCGTCGAGAGCCCCGGTTCGGGCATCCTCCCGTCGGCAAAGGTGTTGGAGCGCCTCTATCGCAAGGTGGGCTACCGAGAGGTGGCCGACAGGTGCGGCTTCTCCATCAGCCTGGAGACCGAATGGGAAGGCACGCCCATCCCCGACGGCCGCACGATCAAGCGGGTGGAGGTCATCAAGTCCGCTCTCCAGGTGGACGGCATCATCAACCTGCCCAAGTTCAAGACCCACGCCTTCATGGTCTTCACCGGGGCTACGAAGAACGTGTTCGGGGTCATCCCGGGGCTGACCAAGGTCGGGTACCACGGGAAGTTCCCCAAGCGTGACGCGTTCGCCGGGATGCTCTTGGACGTCGCCTCCCTGGTGCGGCCGCGGGTGAGCATCATGGACGCCATCGTGGCCATGGAGGGCAAGGGACCGGGCACCGGCGGGACGCCCCGCAAGCTCGGCCTGCTGATGGCCGGCGCCGACTATGTGGCTATGGACGCTGTCTGCTGCGGCATCGCCGGGTTCGACACCGGGGCCATCCCCGTGCTGGCCGCGGCCCGCAACCAGGGCCTGTGGGGGGGCCGGGTGGCCGACTTGCCCGTTTTCGGGCCGGCGGTGGCGGACCTCGTCCTGACCGACTTCCAGGCGCCCGCCAAAGGTGTGGCGAGTAACGGCCTCGACGCGCCGTTCGTGGGCGGCATCGGCCGGGTGTTGCTGCGCAGCGGCTTCAGCTCGCGGCCGCGGCCCCAAGTGGGTCCCTGCACCATCTGCGGCTCGTGCGAGCAGGCCTGCCCGGGGCAGGCCATCACCATGGACAAGAAGGCCCGGGTGGCCCGAGTGGACGACGACAAGTGCATCCGCTGCTATTGCTGCCACGAGGTGTGCCCCAACGCCGCCATCGAGCTGCAGTTCACCGGCGCCGGCAGGCTGATGCACAGATTCGGACTGGTCTGATGGAAGCGGAGCCCTCGCCGGCCGGTGCGCCGCAGGTGGAAGCGGGACCGCCTCACGGTCCCTCGCTGCGCATGGTCTCGCAACCCGGCCCCGTCTCTCTGGTCCACTGCGACGATTACGATCTGGAGCATCTCCGCGCCGCCCTGCGCGACCTCCTTGCCCCGCTGGGTGGGATGGCCGCATTCGTCAAGGCCGGGGAGCGGATAGGGCTCAAGCCCAACATCATCCTGCCGTCCGCGCCCGACAAAGCCATCTGCACGCATCCTCTGCTGGTTGCGGCGGTCGCCCTCGCCGTGCGGGAGGCCGGGGGCTACCCGATCGTGGTGGAGAGCCCCGGTGCCGGCATCGTGCCGCTGAAAAGCATCTTGGTGGGCGTGTTCCGCCGGGCGGGCTACCGCGAGGTGGCCGATCAGTACGATTTCGAGCTCAGCTACGAGACCGAGTGGGAGGAGATCCACCATCCGGATGGGAAACGCGTCCATCGAGTGGAGCTGCTCAAGTCCTATCTGGCCTGCGATGGTCTCATCAACATGTCCAAGTTCAAGACCCACACCTTCCAGGTGATGAGCGGGGCCACCAAGAACCTGTTCGGGCTCATCCCCGGCCTCACCAAGGTCGGCTACCACGCGAAACTCCCCGAGCCCAAGCTGTTCGGCGACATGCTCCTGGATATCGCCTCGCTCGCGCGGCCCCGGCTGAACATCGTGGACGGCATCCTGGCCCTGGAAGGACAGGGCCCCAGCACCTCGGGGACACCCCGCAAGATGGACTTCCTTCTCGCGGCCGACGACTCGCTGGCCGCCGACCTCACCTGCTGCGCCATCACCGGCATCGACCCGATGGCGGTGCCCCTGCTCGCGGCGGCCCGTGACAGGGGGATGTGGAAAGGCAGGCCCGAAGACGTCCCTACCGTGGGAGCGCCGGTCTCGCGGTTCGCCGTGAATGACTTCGCGCTTCCGGGCAAATATCTCTATAAGTCGGGTCTGGGCCGCGCCCACTTCCTGGCCGACAAGCCCCGCTCTCTGATGCGCGACGGTTTCTCCCGCCGCCCGCGGCCTAAAGCCGGCCGCTGCACCGTCTGCGGCGCGTGCGCGCAGGCCTGCCCGGGTAAGACCATCGTGATGGACAAGAAGACGCGGGTGGCCCTGGTGGAGGATGACACGTGCATCCAGTGCTTCTGCTGTCACGAGGTGTGTCCGAACGCGGCCATCGACCTGGAGTTCACCGGGTTCGGTAAGCTTATGCACGGACTGAAGCTCGTGTGATGATGGCTGCTGAAGAGTGGCGCCTCGCCGCAGGAGTGTGACGGGTATGCGCGAGAGAAGGACGCAGGGAGGGCGGATAGCAGCGCTATTTGCGCGACCGAGGACGCGCTATCGCACCGCCCAGTGCAGTCCGGCGGCCGGGGCTTCGCTCTTCAGCAGCCTCACGATAGAGGTCTGATGGGCCTGCTGGTTGACGACCCCTTCTTCGCCGCTGCCAACGCGGTGCCCGACCTCTCAGGCGGCGGCAAGGTCCGCCTGGTGGCCGCGGATCTGGACGGCGTCGTCTGGCTGGGCGGCACCATCCTGCCCGACGCCCCAGCGGCGCTCCACGACGTGGTCCGGCGCGGCCTGGAACTACGCTACGTGACCAACAACTCCACCGCCCACCGCGAAGTGGTGGCACAGCGGCTCGCCGCCGGTGGGCTGCCGGCCGGAGCGGACTGGGTGCTGACCTCCGCCTTCGTCACCGGCCAGTGGTTGCGCCGGCGACTGCCCGCCGGGGCGCCCGTCCTGGTAGTGGGTGAGGCCGGATTGATGCGGGAATTGACGGAAGCCGGCCTGGCTCCCGTTCATGCCGGGGAGAACCTGCCGGTCGCGGCGCAGCCGGCGGCGGGCGGCGCCCAGGAGGCCGCGGCTGCTCTCGCTCCCTATCAGGCCGTGGTCGTCGGCATGGACCGCTCCTTCACCTTCAAGGCTCTGGCCGAGGCCCAGGCGGCCATCCGGAGCGGAGCTGTCTTCGTGGGGACCAACCCCGACCCGACCTTCCCCACAGCCACCGGGTTGCTGCCCGGAGCTGGGTCGGTGGTGGCGGCGGTCGCGACCGCCGCCCAGAAAGAGCCCGTCTTCATGGGCAAGCCCGGCTTGGGCTTGGCGGAGACCTTGGCCGCCGTCACGGGCGTGCCCGCGGGGCAGACGCTCTTCATCGGCGACCGCTTGAGTACCGACATCGGCATGGGCATCCGCGCCGGCATGGTGACCGCCCTCGTCCTCACCGGCGTCACCAGTCCGGCCGAATTCGAGCGGCTGCGGGCCACCGGCGGCCCCGACATGCCCGACCACGTACTCCGCACGCTGGCCGACCTCCCGTCGCTGCTGGACACGCTCGGCGCCTGACGGACGTCCATGGCCGCGATGTCTGAAGAGCCGGAGATCGGGGTGGAGATCCACCGGGCTACGCTCGAGGATGCGGAAGAGATCCTGGCGCTCCAATATCTGGCCTACGAAGTGGAGGCGATCCTCTACGACGACTGGCTGATCCCGCCGCTGGTGGAGACGGTGCACGAAGTTCGCCACGACATCGCCCAGACAGTGGTCCTGAAGGTCTGTTCCGGCGGGCGCATCGTCGGCTCGGTGCGGGGCAGGCTCAGGCCCGATTCCAGTTGCTACGTGGGCCGGCTCATCGTCCACCCCGACCGGCGCCGCCGGGGGATAGCCACGCGGATGATGCTGGAACTGGAAGCCTGCTTCCCCGGCGTCGCGTGCTTCGAGCTGTTCACGGGGGAGAAGAGCGCCGGGAACATCAAGCTTTACGAGGGCCTGGGCTACCGGGAGATGGGCCGCCAAGTCCAGTCCTCGACGATCACCATCATCATTCTGCGCAAGCCTGCAAGCGTGCCCTAGACGCCGTAGACTCCCGGGCCGGCGCAGTTTCGGGTCCCGGTAGACGCCCCAGCGCGACTGCGGCGCGCCGCAGCCCTCAGTAACCTTGGTGCGACAGAAAGGCCAGCCCGCCCACCAGCGCTGCGGCGATGGCAAGGATGATGATCCAGTTGCCAACGAAGTACGGATAGACCAGCAGTATCCCTCCGACCACCATGTGGGGGACGCGCACTTCCTTGCGCCCGTAGGTGATGAGGGCGAACCCTATCAGGCCGAGGAGGACGCCGAGCACGACGCTGCTGGTGCTGAGATTCATACGGTCCTTATCGCCATGTGAGCCGCCTCGCTTGAGCCGGGCATAGTCTCCAGGGGCGACGGGGAAGATACTTTCGACTCCCTTCTCAAGGTCATGTCCCAGGATCGCGGAGCTGTGGTGCGGTGAGAGGACTGCCGAGACACGCCTGCGAACGGCGATGGCGCCGTCCTTGCGCCCTGTTTGCCGACCACATGACAGCCGCTCTGCTCGGTGTGAGCGGTGGCTTCTACGCCGCGTCCGTCGTTCCCGGGTCCTCCGCCGCCCCTGATAAACCACGCAAGCCCCCACCGCATCGGCCCAGACGGGGCAGCAAGTTGCAGTAGAGCAGCCCGATCGCAGACCGGGGCCGCGCTACCGCTGGTGACAGAACGGCTGAAGAGCCAGGGCTACGCCTTCGTGCGGCTGGACAATCTGGGCACGTCGGTCCGCCGGGGAACCATCAAGTGAACGTGGAGCCAGAGGGTGACGGGCCGCCCCCGGGGCGCCTATACTGGCTGCATGTCGAACATCATCGCCTCGGTCATAGTCATCTTCGTCGCCCTCGGCGCCTTCGTTCTGGGAGCGCTCATAGCCCGGCGCAAGGGCTTCACCAAGCATGGCGAGGTCGTGGTCCGCTGCCGGCAAGGCCATCTTTTCACGACGGTATGGACCTCACGCCTCTCGAAGCGCCGGCTCGACCTGGGCTTCGCCCGGATCCAGCGCTGCCCCGAAGGCAATCACCTGACCATCGTCACTCCGGTGGACGATGCGACTCTGACCAAGGAAGAGAAGAAACAGGCCAAGCAGCTCCGCGACGACACTCGCGAGTAGCAGCGGCCGGGCCGGCTCAGCCTAGGGATCGGAGGATCGAGTTATGTCGCCTTCACTCGTCCCCGTGGTCCTCATCGCGGTCGTGCTCGTCGCGCTTGTGCTGGCGACGCTCTTGGCCCGCCGCCGCGGCTACAACATGCCTGGCGAGATCTACGTCCGCTGCTCGCAAGGGCATCTCTTCAAGAGCCTATGGGTCCCCGGAGCATCGTTCAAGGCCATCCGCCTGGGTCTCGTCCGCTTCCAGCACTGCCCGGTGGGCGATCACTGGGCTTTCGTGACGCCGGTCAAGGAATCCGATCTCTCAGAGGAAGAGAAGGCCATGGCCGACCGTTATCGCGACACGCCGATCCCGTAACGGCGCGCGCGGTTGCCGGCGGCGCTTCCGGCCTGCCTGGGCGCCGCCCCTTAGGGCTTCAGACCGGTGGTCGTCGTAGTGGGAGGCGGCGCCGTCGTGTCGGTCGTGGGAGGCGGCGGCGCGGTGGTGTCGGTGGTTCCCGGGCCGACCGTCGTGGTGGTGGTGTCGCCGCCCGGCAGCGTGGTGCTCGTGGTGCTCGTCGTGCTCGTCGAGGTTGTGGACGTGGTGGAGACGACCGTGTAGTTCCCCTGGAAGTGCGGTTCGTACTGCACCAGCACCCCGGGGATGGTGAAGTCCGTCTGCGGGTATCTCCGGTCCGCGTCGTACATGAACTTCTGCCATATCTGGGCGGGGAAGGTGCCGCCGGTGACACTGACGCCGTGCACGTCGGCCATGGGGATGTTGCCCTGGGGATGGCCCATCCAGACGGTCGTGGAGAGGTTGGGAGTGTAGCCGCAGAACCAGGCGTCGGCATAGTCAGTGGCGGTGCCCGTCTTGCCGGCGGCCGGGCGCCCGATGTCGGCAGCCGTGCCGGTACCCCGCGCGATGTTCTCTTCCAGGATCTGGGTGGCCGCGTAGGCCACGCCTGCCGAGATGGCCTGGGTGGTCTTGGGCTGGGCGTTGTAGACGAGTTTGCCGCTCGCGTCCCACACTTTGCTGATGATCACCGGTTCCACATGCTCGCCGGAGTCGGCCAGGGTGCCGTACGCCGAGGCCATCTCCAAGGGGCTCACCCCGTACTTGAGGCCGCCCAGCACGATGGCGGGATAGGCGTCCAGGTGGGAGGTGATACCCATCCGCTGGGCTACGTCCACCACCCGGTCGGCGCCGATGTCCATCGTCAACTGGGCATACACGGAGTTGTCGCTGCGCAACGTGGCCTGGACCAGGCTCGAGGTGCCGTAGTACTTGTTGCCGAAGGTGGAGACGTCCCAAGGCGTCGTGCTGCCCGGGATCTGCAGTTGCAGGGGCTTCGAGTCGTAGTAAGTGTGGGCGGGGTCGATGCCCATCTCGATGGCGCCCACCAGGGCGAACATCTTGAAGGTGGAACCGGGCTGGCGTTGGGCCTGCGCGGCCAGGTTGAACTGGGAGGTGTCGTAGTCACTGCTGCTCACCATGGCCATGATGTAGCCCGTGGTCGGCTGGATGCTCACCAAGGCCGCCGAGGGGTCGCCCGTCTGGTTCAGCGTGGACGAGATCGCGGTGGCGGCCAGTTTCTGGAAGGCCGGGTCGATGGTGGTCTGCACGCGCAGGCCGCCCTGGAACACCTTGTCCTTGCCGAACATGGCGATGAGTTGCTGCTTGACGTAGTCCACCACGTACGGCTCGCGCACCGTGGTGTAGGGTGACGCCGTGGCCAACTGGATGGGCGTCCCCACTGCCTGGTCGTACTCGCCCTGGGTGATGTAGGCCTGGTCGAGCATGGCCTTCAGCACATCGTTGCGGCGGGCGAGCGCAGAGTTGGGGTTGCGGCGGGGGTTGTAGGCTGTTGGGGCCTGCGGGAGCCCGGCCAGAAGAGCTGACTCGGCCAGGGTCAATTGCGACGGGTCCTTGCCGAAGTAGGTCTGCGCCGCCGCCTGGACGCCCCAGGCATTGGCGCCGAAGAACACCGTGTTGAGGTACTGCGTGAGGATCTCGTCCTTGGAGTACTTCTTCTCGTACTGCAGGGCAAGCCAGGCTTCCCGGACCTTGCGGTTGACCGACATGTCCTGCCGGTCGAGATACAGGTTGCCCACCAGTTGCTCGGTGATGGTGGAAGCTCCCTGGGCAGACTTGGAGGATCCCACGTCCACGGCCATCGCCCGCATGAGTCCCGGAAGATCGACGCCGTTGTGAGAGTAGAAGCGCTTGTCCTCGATGGCCACGATAGCGTGCTTGAGGTCGGGGGCGATGCTCTGGCTGCTGATGATGGTGCGGTTCTGGTCGCCGTAGAGGTAGGCGAGCAGGGTGCCGTCGCCGGCGTAGATCTGGGTGGTCTGAGCCTCGTTGACCGGCTGCTGGGCGGACATGTCGGTGAGGTCTGCGAGGTCGGCGGACCCGGCCTTCACCACCTGCCGGGCGAGCGTCACAAAGAGCACAGCCCCGAGAACCAGGGCCAGCACGAGGAGGCCGGCGATGATCCCCCACAGCCGGCGGCGCTGCCGTTTTCGTCTCTCACGTCGATGCCGATTCATTCACCACCCCGGTGACGACGCGTGCCAAAGCCGTAAGAGTATAGCGGCGGTGTGGCAAGGCGTGCATCAAATCGTGACAAGAGGAGGGCTTTTTCATCAGTCATTCATCTTGGCGTCCTAGCATCCTCGGTGTCCTAAGGTATGGAGGAAGAATATGGACGGAGTATTTGCTCCCTGGCATTGGGCGATCCTTATCGCCGTCATTCTCCTGATCTTCGGCCCGCGCAAGCTTCCTGAATTGGGCAGCTCTCTCGGCAAGGGCATCCGAGGCTTCAAGAACGGGCTCACCGACGTCCAGGACGAGTTCAGCAAAGCCATGGCAGACGCTCCGACGGAGAAGGAGCCGGTGATGGCGCAAACCATGGCGACGACCGCTGTGGACGCCGGCCAGACCGCCGTGGTCGAGCCGGCCGTAGAGTCGGTTGCTGAGTCCGCCGAGCCCGTCCAGGGGCAGGGCTGAGCATGGGCTGGCTGGCACCATGGCATATTGCGATAGTCATCGGGGTCATCCTCTTGCTCTTTGGCGGCAGGCTGCTACCGAAGTTGGGGAAGAGCCTGGGCAACAGCCTTACAGGCTTGCGAAACGGCGTCAAGGAAGGGTCCGAAGGCTTCAAATCGGCCATGACCGAGGTGCCCGAAGCCAAGACCAAGACCCCGGACGGGCAGTAGCCGCGTGTTCGGACTCTTGGCCCGTCTGCGTATCCGCCGCCGCGAGCGGATCCGGGTGCGCCGGCGTGTGCGGGGGCGCATGATGCGCCGCTGGTAGCCCTGCCGCTTTGGCCTCGCCGCCCCGGCTCCGCCACTCCGACCCCACAATATCTGTTACCCGCTTGTGGCCGCCGGGGGAAGACCCTTATGGGGTCGCACCCCCGCTCACGAAAACGGCTTGAAGGAGCACTTGGACGAGCTGACCGCCCTGGCTGCCGCCATCCTGCAGGGCGACCAGGCGAGATCCGCGAGCCTCGACCGCGATCACGTGGCAGGCGTCATCAAGATGTCCGACGACTTGCCGACGGCATCGTGGCGCGCTTCTCGGACCGGTTCCGACAGAATCCGCGGCACAGGCGCCATCGAGTGCCCGCGGCCGAAGTATCGGACTCGGGTGTTTCCTTTGTTAGTGTAGATTGGGAAGCGTCCGAGTGGCCCCAAGAGGCGCCACCTGACGAGAAAGGCCGTCACATGAGCGATCACAGCCACTATCGCCTCGACACGCTGGCCCTGCACGCGGGGCACACGCCCGACCAGGAGACCCTGTCCCGTGCCGTACCCCTGTATCAGACGAGCAGCTACGTGTTCCGCGACTGCGAGCACGCGGCGAACCTGTTCGCGCTGAAAGAGTTCGGCAACATCTATACGCGGCTGATGAACCCCACCACCGACGTGCTCGAGCAGCGACTGGCGGCCCTGCACGGGGCCACGGGCGCGGTGGCGACCGCCTCGGGGATGGCGGCCATCTTCTACGCCGTGGCGGTCATCACGTCGGCGGGGCAGAACTTCGTCACCGGCGACAAACTCTACGGCGGCACCTACACCCAGTTCCGCTACCCTCTCAAGCGCTTCGGCATCGAGGCGCGGTTCGTGGATTCGCGGGACCCAGCCAACTTCGAGCGGGCCATCGACGAGAACACGCGCCTGCTGTACACCGAGTCCATCGGGAACCCGAAGGGCAACGTGGACGACCTGGAAGGCATCGCCGCGGTGGCCCACAAGCACGGACTGCCCCTCATCGTCGACAATACGGTGACGCCGCCTCCACTCTTCGACCCGTTCGAGTACGGGGCCGACCTGGTGGTGTACTCGCTCACCAAGATGATCGGCGGGCACGGTACCTCCATCGGCGGCGCCATCGTGGACAAGGGCACGTTCGATTGGAAGACGTCCGGCAAGTTCCCGGAACTCACGGAGCCCGACCCGGCGTACCACGGCGTCAACTTCTGGGACGCCTTCGGTAACCATCCGGGGGCGGTGGCGCCGGGCCTGGCGTTCGTGCTCAAGGTGCGCACCGGCCTGCTTCGCGACCTGGGCGCGACGCTGTCGCCGTTCAACTCCTGGCTGTTCATCCAGGGCCTCGAGACGCTGCCTCTGCGGGCTCGCAAGCACGCGGAGAACGCCCAGGCGGTGGCGGAGCACCTGGCTGCGCACCCGGCGGTGAGCTGGATCGACTACGCCGGCCTGCGCAGCCATCCCGACTACGAGCGGGCCAAGCGGTATCTGCCGCTGGGCCCGGGGGCGGTCTTCAGCTTCGGCGTGAAGGGCGGCCTGGAGGCAGGCAAGAAGTTCATCGAGTCGGTGAAGCTGGCGTCGCACCTGGCCAACATTCTGGATGCCAAGACTTTGGTCATCCAGCCGGCGGCCACCACGCACCAGCAACTGTCCCCGGAGGAGCAGCTCGCCGCGGGCGTCACGCCCGACTTGGTGCGCATCTCCGTGGGTATAGAGGACTCAAGCGACATCATCGCCGACCTCGACCAGGCCCTGGCGGCGTCACAGGAGTGAGCGGCCGCGTGCCGGTGAGCGGCGCCGCGCCGGGCGCCTCCGGCGCCCGCGGCGCAGAGACTTGAGATAGGAGGGGCAGATGCAGCAGGACCACGGTCACATCTTCCGCGTGTACGGTGACAACTCGTTGTCCATCGGACATACGCCGCTTGTGCGCCTGAACCGGGTGCCGGGCAAGACTACCGCCACCATCCTGGCGAAGATCGAGGGACGCAACCCCGCCTACTCGGTCAAATGCCGGGTGGGAGCGGCCATGGTGTGGGACGCGGAGGAGAAGGGCCGCATCAAGCCCGGCTGCGAGTTGGTGGAGCCCACCAGCGGCAACACCGGTATCGCTCTGGCCTACGTCTGCGCGGCTAGGGGTTACAAGCTGAACCTCACCATGCCCGAGACCATGAGCATGGAGCGGCGCAAGGTGCTTCAGTTCTTTGGAGCGAAGGTGATCCTCACCCCCGGCAGCGAGGGCATGAACGGAGCGGTGCATGCCGCCGAGGAGATGGTGGCCCGCGACCCGGTGAAGTATTACCTGCCGCAGCAGTTCAACAACCCGGCGAACCCGCTCATCCACGAAAAGACCACCGGCATGGAGATCTGGGACGACACCGAAGGCACCGCCGACGTCCTGGTGGCCGGCGTGGGCACGGGCGGGACGCTCACAGGCGTGTCGCGCTACTTCGAGAGGGTGCAGGGCAAGGCGCTCTACTCGGTGGCGGTGGAGCCGGCGTCGAGCCCTGTGATCACCCAGACGCTCGCCGGCCGTCCGCTCAAGCCAGGACCGCACAAGATCCAGGGGATAGGGGCGGGGTTCATCCCGGAGAACCTGGAGCTGTCCCTCGTCGACCGGGTGGAGACCGCCGGGAACGACGAGGCCATCGAGATGGCGCGGCGCCTGGCCAAGGAGGAAGGCATCCTCTGCGGCATCTCGAGCGGCGCGGCGACAGCGGCGGCGGTGCGGCTGGCGCAGTTGCCCGAGTTCGCGGAGAAGACCATCGTGGTGATCCTGCCCGACTCGGGGGAGAGGTACCTCTCGACCGAGCTGTTCGCGATCTAGCGACCACATGGACGTACTCGACCGTTACTCCCGGCAGATCATCTTCCCCGGCATCGGCCCGGAGGGGCAGGCGCGGCTGAGCGCCGGCTTCGCCGTGGTCGTGGGGTGTGGCGCGCTCGGGACCACCATATCCGATGCGCTGGTGCGGGCCGGCGTGGGGCGGGTGCGGGTCATCGACAGGGATTTCATCGAGATCCACAATCTCGCGCGGCAGATCCTCTATACCGAGCGGGACATCGCCGACAACCTCCCCAAAGCCGAGGCGGCCGAGCGGCATCTACGGGAAGCGAATTCCCAGGTGGACATAGAGGGAGTGGTCGCCGACTTCAGCCGCACCAACGCGGAGAAACTCGTGGCCGGCGCAGACATCATCGTCGACGGGCTGGACAACTTCGAAGCCCGCTTCCTCATCAACGACGTGGCGCTCAAGCTCGGGATCCCCTGGGTCTACGGGGGCGCGATCGCGTCGACCGGCATGACCGCCACCTTCCTGCCGGGCGGCAAGCCCTGCTTCCGCTGCCTGGTGCGCAGCGCCCCGATGGGAGGGACCCTCACCTGCGACACCGCCGGCGTGGTCAACTCGGCCCCGTGGATCGTGGGGGCGATGGAGGCCGCCGAGGCGCTCAAGGTCCTCATTGCAGATGAGGAGCGGGCGCCGGTGAGCCGCGACTTGGTGTTGTTCGACCTGTGGCAGCGCTCCTTCGAGTCTCTGTCGCTGGACGGGTTCGCCGACCCCGACTGTCCCGCCTGCCAGGGGCGGTACGAGTCGCTGGAAGGGCCGCAGCGCACGCGGGTCACCAGTCTCTGCGGGCAGAACGCCGTCCAGATCTGGGACACCTCGTCGACAGGCATGCCCCTCGACCAGATCGCCGAGCGGCTGTCAGCGCTCGGCCCCGTGGAAGGCAACCCCCACATGGTCCGCTTCCCCGTAGGCGAGCAGGAACTCGTGGTCTTCTACGACGGCCGCACCATCGTGCGGGGTACGCGCGACGAGAAGCTCGCCCGGGCGCTCTACGCGAGGTACATCGGCGCCTAATCCCGCGCCAGCGACCTGCCGATATCCCCCACTAGCGAACATTCGCTGCCGCCGCCGGCAGCCAGGAACGTGCCGGAGACGTTGCATCGTGCAAGGAGTTAGTGATGGAAGCCTATTCTCATCGCGAGGACCAGAAGGTCCGGGTAAGCATCGAGGCGAGCGACTTCACCTGTGAAGGTCTCGTCCATCTGCCCGGCATCCGTCTGTCGGACGTCATGAACGAGAAGAGCGACTTCATGGTGCTCGTGGACGCCCTCGTGTTTCGCAAAAGGACCGGGACCGCCGAGCAGCAGCCGGTCGCGTACGAGACGCTCTTCCTTCGGAAGGGTGAGATCAAGTTCATCGTCCCGCTCGAGGACGAGAGCCGCCAGCGCGGTCTTTGACACCGGGTGAGTCCGGGGGTGCCAGCCCCACTCCCCTCCGCCGGGTCCGACCCGGCCCAGACCCTCGCCCTGGCTGGCGCGCCGCTCGACCTTCCAACACCAGCGCCGAGAACGTGACTCTCGATGCCGTGGATGTCTGGGGGATCCGGGCGCCGGCGGCAGCGCGCGGCCGCCGTTCGTCTAGCGCCGCGGTCTCAGGTAGCTCTCCAGCCCTTCCTTTACGGGCGTGGCCCGGAACTCAGGGAACTTCTCCTCAAGCCGTTCGCGGTCGACGTCGCTGACCGCGCCCTCCTGGGCCACGAAGTCCACCGCGTCGGGGGAGAGGGGACGGCCGGGCAGACGCTGCATGAGTGCGCCCTGGACCTTGCCCACCGGCTTCGGGATGTGCAGGATGGGCCGGACCCGGCCCATGGCGCGCAACGCCAAGTCGAGGAAGTGGTTGAGGGTCACCAGGTCGGGGCCGCCCAGGCAGAGGGTGTCCCGCTTGGCTCGCGACGGGTCGGCCACGATGAGGGCGTACAGCCGGCCGATGTCTTCCACAAAGACGGGTGTGAGCGGTTCCTGCCCGTCCCCGAAGACCGGCACGAACGGCAGGAAGTCCGAGTAGTGGATGATGCGGTTGAGAGCCACGTCGTTCGGCCCGAAGGCCCAACAGGAGCGCACGATGGTCCAATCGAGTCCGCTGGACCGGATGGCCTCCTCCGCTTGCCACTTGGCTCTGTCCCATGGGTAGGGGCTTCCGGCCGATACGCTGATGCCGCTCATGTACAGGAAGCGCGGGGCCCCGGGCGGCGCCGGGCGAGCATCGTCGCCTCTGCCACCTGGGGTGGCTGCCGCCGCGGGCGCGGGGAGCCGGGAGAGTAGGGCGGCCACGGCCTCGAGGAGGTTCAAGGTGCCGTCTCGGTCGACGTGCATGTAGCTCAGGCCCCGGTCCGGGTCCTCCACGGGGGCGCCCCGAAACTGCGCTGCCTGCACGATCACGTCGGCGCCGATGACGGCGTCCTGCAGGGTGGCCGGCCTGGTCACGTCGGCCTGGATGAAGGTGAGCCTGCCGTCGGCCAGGCCGCGGCGGCCTGCTTCGCTCTTGGCGAAGACCGCCATCGCCTGCCCTGTGGAGCGGCTCATGGCCCGCACCTGGTGGCCGGCACCCAGCAAGTGCCGCGCGATAGTGTTGCCAACGAATCCGGTGGCGCCGGACACCAAGATCTTCACCGTTCCTCCTCAACCGCCCGGGCGATCTGCTCGAGGCTGCGCCCCGTGGCCACCGAGTCCGGAGCCTCCTGCTCGACGTCATACCCGGGTCGGGCCGCCTCGTCTCGGTGTTTCATGAGCAGCCAGTTGTTCTCGCCCTGCCATCGGGTCTTCACCAGGGCCCAACTACCGCTCAACTTGTGCCCATGGATGACGAACTTCAATTCTCCCTTGGCGAGGGCTTCCTCGACGGAGAGAAAAGGCGCCGCCATTTTCCCCGATCCTTTGGGTTCCCTCATCCAGTCGACGTCCGGCTCCCACCAGCCACAGTCCCAGACCATCACAGTTCCGCCGCCGTACTCACCCTGGGGGATGCCGCCCTCGAAGGTGGCGTACTCCAGCGGGTGGTCTTCTACCATGACCGCGAGCCGCTTGTCGGCCGGATCCAGCGAGGGACCCTTGGGGATCGCCCAGGACTTGAGCGCCCCATCCAGTTCCAGCCGGAAGTCGTAATGCAGGCGGGAGGCATCGTGCTTCTGCACCACGAAGGCGCGGCGAGGCACAGCTTCGGCGGGAGAGCCGGCGGCTTCTTCCGAGGCCGCCGCGTCGGCTGCGGCCGGGTCGCCGGAAGGCTCGGCTGTGCGGTCGAAGTGGCGCTTGGCCCGGTATTTCGCAAGGGCTTCATCGCCGGCCGGCTGGGAGTCGCCGCTCGGGGCGGCTGGGTGTTCCGTGTCGCGGTCGGTCATGGCTGCGCCTCCTCCTCGGGTCACGGTGGCC